>WNFY01000163.1_pt1 | contig 50430 bp, 39 predicted proteins | sample 5400091 | NCBI WGS metagenome assembly WNFY01 (sample SAMN13153364, study PRJNA577476) | soil metagenome | isolation source: 60 cm soil or saprolite under grassland replicate 1 | place: USA:California | collected 2016-06-15
CACGCCAGTCCACGCGCGCCTCGCGCCTGTCGAGCTTGGCCGCATACGTCACCCCCTCGGCTGGTTGGGGTGTCGCCTTGGCCCCACCGGCTTCCAGCGCATCCAGAGCTTGCACTATGAGTTTCGCGCCAAGCTCCGCGAGCCGATCGTGCAGCGTGCCCGTGGTATCGTCTTCCAGGATCGGAAGTTTTTCCTGCATGAGCACGGGGCCTGTGTCGAGCCCGGTGTCCATCTGCATGATCGATACACCGGTGTCCCGATCACCGGCGAGCAGTGCCCGCTGAATGGGCGCTGCGCCGCGCCACCGCGGCAACAGGGACGCGTGAATATTGACTGCCCCGTACCGGGGAAGCTCGAGCACCCGCTGCGGCAGAATCAAGCCATAAGCGGCAACCGCGATGACGTCGGCACGAAAGCGTTCAAGCTCCGCTTGCGCGCGTGCATCCTGCAGACTCGCGGGCTGGACTACCTGAATGCCTCGCGCTGCCGCCAGCTTCTTCACCGGTGATGGCGCCAGCGCAAGACCGCGCCCGGTAGGTCGATCCGGCTGAGTCATCACACCGGCCACACTATGGCGGGACTTGAGAAGCGCCTCAAGGCACCGTGCCGCAAACTCGGGCGTGCCGGCGAAGAGGACATTCACGGTGGCGGCACCCGCTCGGGTGCCTCAGGCCGTCTTGCGGAATTGTTTTTGAAGTTTCGCCTTGATGCGCTGCTGCTTGAGGCGCGACAGATAGTCGACGAAGATCCTGCCCTCGAGGTGATCCATTTCGTGCTGGATGCAGACCGCGAGGACTTTCTCTGCGACGAAGGTGAAGGACTTTCCGTCCAGGCCGAGCGCGCGCACGGTCACGCTCTCGGCGCGCTCAACCGGCTCGTAGATTCCTGGAACCGACAGGCAGCCCTCCTCGCAATACTGGACGCCTTCGCGGCTGACGATCTCCGGGTTGATCAAAACCAGGAGCTCATTTCGGCCCTCGGAGGCGTCAATGACGATCACCCGTTTGTGCACGTCGACCTGCGTCGCCGCGAGCCCCACCCCCGGCGCTGCGTACATAGTTTCGGCCATGTTCCGGACCAGGGCGCGAACCGATTCGTCAACTTCCAGTACGGGCTCGGCCCTTTTATGGAGCCTCGGATCGGGGTAGCGGAGAATATCTAGCAACGCCATAAATACTTGCAAATTGAAAGAATTAGATGCAGAATTTAATGCAGACTGTAAAAAGCAAGCCGCAAAAGCTAATATAGGGACTGCGGCGGCTAAAACCAGACGAGGCGGTCATGCAAAAGTCTATCACAGCTCTCCTGGCGCTCGCCCTGGCGGGCGCAGGCTTGTTGGCGCTTGCCCAGGGCGAGCTACAGGTAAAAGAAACCGCCCCGGACCGCTACGTCGTACAAAGGGGCGATACGCTTTGGAGCATCGCCACCAAATTCCTCAACGATCAGTGGCGCTGGCCAGAAATCTGGCGCATGAACCAGGAGCAGATCAGAAATCCGCACAACATCTCCCCGGGCGATGTTCTCGTGCTCGACCGGAGCGTGTCGCCGCCGCAATTGCGTCTCGGCGATGCCGGCGGCGGCCGTGGGGCTGGGGGTGAGGAAGGGGTAAAGCTTCTGCCGCGTATCTACACTCAGCCCTTGGCGTCAGAGGCGATACCCGCCATTTCGCCCAAGGCGATCGAGCCGTTTCTGACGCAGCCATTGATCATCGAGGAAGGCGGCCTCGACAAGGCCCCGCGGATTATTGCTACGGAGGAAAATCGGGTCAACTTGGGCACGGGCAATGTGGCCTATGTCAGCGGTTTTGGTGACGCCGACGAGCCTGCTTGGCACGTCTATCGCGCCGGGCGACCGCTGGTCGACCCTGACAGCCGGAGGACCCTGGGTATCGAAGCTGTGTTCCTGGGTACGGCCCGTGTGACGCGAAGCGGCGAACCCGCCACTGTACAAATCGTGAATTCCAAGAAGGAGATTTCTGCGGGAGATCGACTCATTCCAGCGCCCCCGCCGACTATTCCCCAGTACGTGCCTCATGCGCCGAGTTCCGCGGTAAGCGGTCGAATCATGGGACTCTACGATGCTCTCGCTACCAGCATGGGCGGGCGCGACTCGATCATCTCCATCAATAGAGGCAGGCGCGACGGTTTGGAGGTTGGACACGTGCTTGCTGTCTACCGCAACATCGTGGTCTATGATCAGAAAGATTATCTGAAATCGCGTGACCGCTCCCCGGCCATTCAGCTGCCCCCGGAGCGCTACGGCTTGGTCTTCATCTTCCGTACCTTCAATTCGGTCTCTTACGCGCTGGTAATGGAAAGTTCACGGCCGGTGCAGGGCGGAGATATCGTGCAGAACCCCTAATCAAGATCCTGTCCCGGGCGAGGCTTCACGAATGAACGATGCAGGCGACCTGGCCGCCTGGATCGAACTCAGCCTGGTTCCGGGGCTCGGTGGCCAGAGATTCCGATCCCTGCTTTCCACCTTCGGTCTTCCCACCAACGTATTGAATGCGACGCGATCGCAACTCTGTCGCGTCGTGCCCGAAGCGCTTGCAGCGGGCATCCTCGAGCGAAACAGCGGCTCCGAAGTCGAAAAAGCGCTCCAATGGGCTGCCCAGCCCGGGCACAAGGTGCTGACCCTTGCCGACACCGAATACCCCAAGCAACTTCTGGAAATCGCCGATCCGCCGGCTTTGCTCTATGTTGCCGGCAACGCGAAACTCCTTTCTTCCCCGGCGCTGGCCGTGGTCGGCAGCCGAAACGCGACGCCGCAGGGACTGAAAACTGCGCAGAGCTTCGCGCGAGCCTTCAGCGAGGTTGGCCTGGTCATCGTGAGCGGTCTCGCTATCGGTGTGGACAGCGCTGCACACCGCGGCGGACTGGCGGGACGAGGGTCCACCGTCGCAGTGCTGGGCACGGGCATCGACATCGTGTATCCGCGTCGCAACGAGCCGCTTGCGCAAGAAATCTTGTTGCGGGGCGCGCTTGTATCAGAATTCGAACTCGGCACACCCCCCAACGCGGGAAATTTTCCTCGGCGCAACCGCCTCATCTCGGGTCTTGCCCGCGGTTGTCTCGTCGTCGAGGCCGCCCTCGATTCCGGCTCGCTCATCACCGCACGCCTCGCCGCAGAACAGGGCCGCGAAGTGTTTGCCATCCCCGGCTCGATCCACTCGCCGCTCTCAAGGGGCTGTCACGCGCTGATCAAGCAGGGCGCGAAGCTAGTCGAGAGCGCGCAGGACGTTCTCGAGGAGCTCGGCGCCCCAGTGGCGCCCGAAACGAGATCGCCGGAACCCAGCGAAAGTCACGACTTGCTCGACAAAATGGGCTTCGATCCCTGCGATATTGACGGCCTGATCGCGCGCAGCGGCTTGACGGCCGAAATCGTATCGTCCATTCTCCTGCAGTTGGAGCTGGAAGGAAAAGTAGCTGGCCTCCCCGGAGGTCTATACCAACGTGTCCGCTGAGGATTCATAGCGAATGTTCGACGTACTGGTATACCTTTTCGAGAATTACTACCAGATCGAAACCTACCCCGATCAGGATACGCTTGAGCGCAAGCTTCATGCGGCCGGCTTCGAGAACGACGACATCCAGGACGCGCTGGATTGGCTGAACACCCTCACGGACCTTCCCAAGGAGGCTCTTCCGGAGTCTCTCGACACCCGACAATCCTTCCGCGGGTATTCTGCAGACGAAGCGACCAAATTGTCGTTGGAAAGCCGAGGCTTCATCGCTTTCCTTGAGAGCGCAAAAATCCTCACCCCGTTGCTGCGCGAACTTATCATCGAGCGCGGGATGGCCTTGCCCAACGACGTTGTGGGTTTGGACAAGCTCAAGGTGATCGTCCTGATGGTACTTTGGACGCGCCGAGGCAATGTAGACGCCCTGATTCTGGACGAGTTGATACCCGACGGCGAAAAACGCCAGACGCACTAGTACCGAGCCGAGCTCGCGAGACGGACTCGGCCTTCGCGCGCGGCGGTTTCTTGCTTCACGTTCAGATTACACTTATCATTCTGCCCTTCGCGTAGAGGCGACCTTGAATCGTGTCGCCTGCCTTTTTGCAATCTCTTGTTCCCTGTGGCCAAGAAACTCATCATCGCCGAAAAGCCCTCCGTCGCGAACGACATCGCCCGCACCTTGGGCGGGTTCACACGCCACGGCGATTACTACGAAAGCCGGGAGCACGTGCTTTCATCGGCGATCGGCCATCTGCTGGAGCTCGTTCCGCCTGAAGGCGTCGAGGTCAAGCGAGGCAAATGGTCCTTTGCCAACCTGCCGGTCATTCCGCCGCACTTCGATCTCAAGCCGATCGAGCGCACCGAGGAACGCCTCAAAGTCCTGGTGAAACTGCTCCGGCGCAAGGACCTGACGGGCGTCATAAACGCGTGCGACGCAGGTCGTGAGGGCGAATTGATTTTTCGTTACATCGTTCAGCACGCCGGCAACAAGAAACCCATCGAGCGCCTGTGGCTGCAATCGATGACGCCAGGCGCCATCCGGGAAGGTTTCGAGAAGCTGCGCAAGGACCGTGAGTTGCGTCCGCTCGCCGACGCCGCTTTGTGCCGTTCCGAATCGGATTGGCTTGTCGGCATAAACGGTACGCGTGCCATGACAGCCTTCAACTCGAAAGAAGGCGGTTTCTACAAGACCACGGTCGGCCGCGTGCAGACGCCGACCCTTGCAATCCTCGTCGAGCGGGAGGAACGCATACGCACATTTAAGCCGCGCGACTATTGGGAGATCCACGCCACGTTTGCCGCGGCGGCCGGTGAGTACGCCGGTCGCTGGTTCGACGAGAACTTCCAAAAGAAAAAAGGGGATGACGAGGCAAGACCCGAGAGATTGTGGGAGGAGAAACGCGCCGCCGCCATCGGCGCGAAATGCCTGGGAAAGCCGGGCGTTGCCACCGAGGAGGCGAAGCCCGCCTCGCAGCTCTCTCCTCTTCTCTATGACTTGACGAGCCTGCAGCGCGAAGCGAACGGTCGTTTCGGCTTCTCAGCCAAAACCACGCTCGCGCTTGCCCAGGCGCTCTACGAAAGACACAAGGCCCTCACCTACCCGAGGACCGATTCGCGCGCGTTGCCCGAGGACTATCTCGGCACGGTGAAGAAGACGCTTGACGCGTTCGTGACGCAGAAATCAGGCTATACACGCCACGCGGCTCAGATACTCAAGAAAGGCTGGGTCAAGCCGAACAAACGCATATTCGACAACAAAAAGATTTCCGACCACTTCGCGATCATCCCCACGATCCAGAGGCCGGGGCATCTCTCCGAGGCGGAAGGGAAGCTTTACGATCTGGTCGTGAAGCGCTTTCTCGCGGTGTTCTTCCCGGCAGCGGAGTATCTCGTCACCACGCGAATCACCCGAGTCGAGGGCGAAGCGTTCAAGACCGAGGGCCGGGTAATGACCGAAGCCGGCTGGCTCCAGGTCTACGGCAAGGAAGCTGAAACGGGCGAATCACCGAGCCTCGTAGCAATCGAGAACGAAGAAAAAGTGCGTACGCGCGAGGTGGATGTTCGCGCCATTCGGACGAAGCCGCCGGCCCGCTTCACGGAAGCCACGCTGCTCTCGGCGATGGAAGGCGCCGGCAAACTGGTCGAGGACGAGGAACTGCGCGAAGCCATGAGCGAGAAGGGATTGGGGACTCCGGCAACCCGTGCGCAGATCATCGAGGGTCTGATATACGAGGACTATGTGCACCGCATCGGTCGCGAGCTCCAGCCGACGCCGAAGGCGTCCTCGCTCCTTTTCGCATTGCGCCAGTTTGGGGTGAACGAACTGTGCTCCCCGGAGCTCACCGGGAACTGGGAGTTCAAGCTCAAACAGATGGAGCACGGGGATCTTCCGCGCAGCGCGTTCATGGACCACATCGTCGATCTCACCCGTGAAATGGTTTCGCGCATCAAGCACGGCGACATCCCCGATACCGTGTTCCTCACCCTGAAGACTCCGTGTCCCAAGTGTGGCGGCAAGGTGCAGGAGACCTATCGCAAGTTCAAGTGCCAGAAGTGCGATTTTGCGATCTGGAAAGTGGTATCGAGCCGGGAGTTCGCCCCCGAGGAAATCGAGACGCTGATCGCCAAGCGTTCGGTGGGGCCCTTGACGGGTTTCCGGAGCCGAGTCGGCAAGCCGTTTGCCGCGATGGTACGGCTGACGCCCGAGTTTCGCGCCGAGTTTGATTTTGGGCGGCAGGCGAATGCCGGCGGCACCGCGGCGAAGGTGGATTTTTCAACGCTGACCCCGCTCGGCCCCTGCCCAAAATGCGGCGGGCGAGTGTTCGAGCAGCCGATGGCCTATGTCTGCGAGAACAGCGTCAACCCCGAGCGGCGCTGCGACTTTCGCTCCGGACGCGTCATCCTGCAGCGACCCGTCGAGCCCGACGAGATACGGAAGTTACTCGCCACGGGAAGGACCGATCTTTTGCACCGATTCATTTCCCGCAAAGGCAGACCGTTTTCGGCGTTCCTGGTGCGCGGCGCAGATGGCAAGGTGGGGTTCGAGTTCGCGCCTCGCGCGGCGAGAGCTGGCGCGGGCCCGCCTGCAACGGCCGCGGCACCCGAAATAACCCCAACGAAGTCGAAAGCCCAGAGCAAGACGCGCGCGAAGCGACCTGCCAATCGCGGGCGGGTGGTTCGAAACAAGAAAGCCGCTTAGATGCCGGCGCCCGCCATCGCGGGCGACCTTCAGACGTCGAGCCGTGCGACCAGTGCGTTCTGCTCGATGAACACCCGCCGGGGCTCGACGTCGTCGCCCATCAGCTTCGTGAAGATCTCATCCGCGGCGATTCCGTCTTCGATCTGCACTTTGAGCAGCCGCCGAGACTGCGGATCCATCGTTGTCTCCCAAAGTTGTTCCGGATTCATTTCTCCGAGGCCCTTGTAGCGCTGGATCGCTGCACTGCGCTCGACTTCTCCTAACAGCCACTTCATGGCTTGCGGAAAATCGGCAACTCCCTCTTCCTTGTCCTCGCGCTTGATCAGCGCGCCAGGCCCGATGAGGCCCTGCAGCAGTTGCGCAATCCGGTTGAGGTGCTGGTGGTCTCCCGACGACAGAAAGTCATCGTCGAGCACGCTCGTTCGGACATTTCCGTGGTGGGTCCGTTCGATCACCAGCTGGTGGCGCTCGTTTTTACCGTCATAGCGCGCGCTTACATTGACCCCATTTCCTTTGGCAGCCATAGCCTCCTTGAGCCGGAGCGCGCTCGCCCCCGCAGACTGCGCGCTGGAAAGATCGACTTTAACGCCACGCATGAGCGCCCCCAAGGCTTCGACATCGATGATCTTCGAGGCTCGCACCACCACCGCCTCGGCAAATAGATAGGCCTTCGCGAGCTGCTCGAGCGTCTTGCCCTCGATCACCTGCCCTCCCTTTCTGGGCGCGAGGGACGCTCCCACCAAAGCCTGTGCGAGCATGAACTGCGCACGCTCGTGGTCGTCTTTGAAATAGCGTTCCTGCTTGCCAAGCTTTACCTTATAGAGAGGGGGCTGCGCGATGTAGACGTGTCCGTGCTCAACGAGCTCCGGCATCTGTCGATAGAAAAACGTAAGCAGCAGCGTACGGATATGCGCACCGTCTACATCGGCGTCCGTCATGATGATGATGCGGTGGTAGCGCAGTTTCGAGATATCGTACTCGTCCTTGCCTATCCCGGTGCCCAAAGTCTGGATCAAGGTCACAATCTCCTGGGAGGAGATCAGTTTGTCGAACCGCGCTTTTTCGACGTTCAGGATCTTGCCTTTCAGCGGCAAGATCGCCTGGAACTTGCGGTCGCGGCCCTGTTTGGCTGAACCGCCGGCTGAGTCGCCCTCGACGATGTAGAGCTCGCAAAGCGCCGGATCCTTCTCTTGGCAGTCGGCGAGCTTCGCGGACAGCCCGAACGAGTCGAGCACGCCTTTGCGGCGCGTCATCTCCCGCGCCTTGCGCGCTGCTTCGCGCGCACGTGCCGCATCCACGATCTTGCCGCAGATGATGCGGGCATCGTTGGGCCGCTCAAGGAGAAAATTCTTCAGTTTTTCGCCCACGAGCTCCTGGACCACCGTCCCTACTTCAGAGGAAACGAGCTTGTCCTTCGTTTGTGAAGAGAATTTCGGCTCGGGCACTTTCACCGAAAGCACACACGACAGGCCTTCGCGCATGTCGTCTCCGGTGGTCTCGACCTTGGCCTTTTTGGCGACTTCGTTCGCTTCGATGTATTGATTCAGGCTCCGCGTCATGGCAGCTCGCAGGCCCGTCAGGTGAGTGCCGCCGTCACGCTGTGGAATATTGTTGGTGAAGCAGAGCACCTGTTCCTGGTAGGAGTCGTTCCACTGCATCGCCACCTCAACCGTGATGCCTTCCTTCTGCGCGATCGCATGAAAAGGCGTGCTGTGCAAAACATTCTTGCTCCGATTGATGTATTCGACAAACCCCTTCACCCCCCCGGTGTGCGCGAAGTTCTCCTCTTTTCCAAAGCGTTGGTCGACCAGCTGGATCTTGACCCCGTTGTTGAGAAACGAAAGCTCGCGCAGCCGTCGCGCCAAAATGTCGAAGTGGTACTCGACCACCCCAAAGGTTTCCGCACTGGCCAGAAAATGCACCTCGGTGCCGCGTCTCTCGGTCTTGCCGGTTACCTTGAGCGGCGCGACAGGCACACCGCGCCGAAATTCCATAAAGTGGCCCTTCCCGTCGCGTCGAATGCTAAGGCGCAGCCAATCGGAGAGCGCATTGACCACAGACACGCCCACGCCGTGCAGGCCGCCGGCGATTTTATAAGAATTGTTGTCGAACTTCCCGCCCGCGTGAAGCTCGGTCATCACAATCTCCGCGGCCGAGCGCTTCTGTTCGTCGTCCTTGTGGATTTCGGTGGGAATGCCGCGCCCGTTATCGATGACGCTGATCGAGTTGTCCGTGTGAATCGTGACCGTGATCTCGTCACAGAAGCCGGCTAGCGCCTCGTCGATGGCGTTGTCGACGACCTCGAACACCATGTGGTGTAGACCGGTCCCATCGGAGGTGTCACCGATGTACATGCCCGGACGCTTGCGCACAGCATCCAGACCCTTCAGTACCTTGATGCTATCGGAATCGTAGTCCAGCGCGTGATCGTTCTTTTCTACTTCAGACATTTAATTTCTCTTCGTTCAGATCCGCATCGGCATCACGACGTATTTGAAATCGTTGCGCCCAGGCAGGGTGAACAGCGCGCTCGAATTGGCATCGCCCAATCCGCACTCGACCTCGGCAACGTCGAGATTGTTGAGCACGTCCACGAGATAGCCCACATTGAACCCAATATCGAGGGTCTCCCCTTTGTACGGCACATCAAGCTCTTCCTGCGCTTCTTCCTGCTCGGTATTGCTGCAACTGATCTTGAGACTTCCTTCACCCAGAACCCAGCGCACTCCGCGAAACTTGTCGCTGGTGAGAATCGCCGCCCGCTGCAACGCTTGCAACAGAGCAATTCGCTCGAGCTTCAGCTTCTTCGGATGGTTCTGCGGGATCACCCGGCTATAGTCTGGAAATTTCCCGTCTACCAACTTCGACACGAGCACGACGTTGCCAAACCTGAACTTTGCCTGGGCCGAGGATAATTCGATCGCAACAGAGTCGTCGCTGTCCTCAAGCAGCTTCGAAAGCTCGATAATCGTCTTGCGGGGAAGGATCACTTCCTGCTTGGAGAGATTCTTTCCCCCGACTTCTCGGCTTGCGTAGGCCAACCGGTGCCCGTCGGTCGCCACCAGCTTCAACTGCCCTTCCTCGACGACCATGAGCAGGCCATTGAGGTAGTAGCGGATATCCTGTTGAGCCATAGCGTACTGAACCAGCCCCAAAAGCGATTTCAGCAACTTTTGAGGGACCGAGAAGCTCGTCGCCAAGGCTTCGACCAGCACCAATCTCGGAAAATCATCTGCCGAGAGCGTTTGCAAGTTGAAACGGCTTTTCCCTGACCTCAGCTGAAGTCTTTTGTCCTGTAACGCAAGTGTGACCTCCGACCCCTCTGGGAGAGCGCGCAGAATATCGACGAGCTTTCGCGCCCCTACGGTGATTTTCTTGGCCTCGCCAGGTCCTTCGACGGTCATGCTTGTCGTAATCTCAATTTCGATGTCGGTAGCGACAAACTCGATGTGCGTATCTGTCCTGGAGAGCAACACGTTGGACAAGATCGGCAGCGTATGACGTCGTTCGATGATTCCGGTGACCGCCTGCAAAGGCTGGAGCAGCGCTTCGCGTTGGGTCTTCAACAGATTCATTTTATTTCCTTGATGATGATGATGATCACTATCTTCTAGGTGGATAACCCTGCTCGAGCCAGTGAACGTGGAACGCTTCGACGGTCGTAACCTGTTAGTAAAGCGCAGGATAGAATGTAGGACAAACATGAACAAGAACTCACTATCTTTCGACGGCGACACTTGCTCACAATTCGTCCCATAGTTATGCGCAGCTTGCTCACCCTTTGAGTACCTGCTCAAGTACGTGGTAATCGCGGTTGATGTCGTGGTTCTTCTCTCGCAGCGTTGCGATGGTGCGACACGCGTGGAGGACGGTCGTGTGGTCGCGGTTGCCGAACGCATCGCCGATGTCCGGCAAACTCATCTGGGTGAGGTCCTTTGCGAGCGCCATTGCAAGCTGGCGGGGCCGGGCAACGTTGCGATTGCGCTTTTTCGAGTGCATGTCGGATACCTTGATCTTGTAGTACTCGGCGACGGTCTTCTGGATGTTGTCAACGGTGATTTGCCGGTTTTGTGCCGTCAGGAGGTCCTTGAGTGCCTCCTTGGCCGTGTCAAGCGTGATGTCTCGGCCGTTGAAGCGCGAATAAGCGATGACGCTCTTCAGCGCGCCTTCCAGTTCGCGTACGTTCGAGCGGATGTGCTTGGCGATAAAAAAGGCGACTTCCTCCGAGAGCTTGAGCGACACCGCTTCGGCTTTTTTCAGGATGATCGCGACCCGCATTTCCTGTTCGGGGGGTTCGATTGCCACAGTCAGTCCCCACGAGAAGCGCGACTTGAGGCGTTCGTCGATTCCTGCGAGATCTTTCGGATAGGTGTCGCAGGTGATGATGAGCTGCTTATGGGCTTCGATCAAAGCATTGAAGGCGTAAAAAAATTCCTCCTGCGTGCGGTCCTTCCCGGTGAAGAACTGGATGTCATCGATCAGAAGAAGATCGAGTGAGTGATAGTAGCGTTTGAACTCATCGAAGGACTTCTGTTGATAGGCCCTGATAACATCGGAGATGTACTGCGCGGCGTGGAGGTAGCGCACCCGCGCACTCGGATGCTGCGTGAGAACGAGGTTGCCGACCGCGTGAATCAGGTGAGTCTTTCCCAGGCCGACGCCACCGTAGATGAACAGCGGGTTGTACGATGTGCCGGGGTGTTCGGCCACCTGCAATGCGGCAGCGCGCGCGAGTTGATTGGCTTTTCCGGCGACAAAGCCGTCGAAGCTGAATTCTGGAATGAGGCTCGAGCGCTCCGCGTGCGGCGATCGAGGCGTGGGAGTGCGCGCGGCACGAATCGCGGGCGCGGAAGTCTTAAGAGGCTCCGATGCGCCCGCCGCTTCGAGGGTGAGCGCTACGCGGATTGGGGACGAGAAGAATTCTGCCCCCATCGCTTCGATGCGAGGCACGAACCGCTCCTTCACCCACTGCAGCACAAAGCGGTTGGGAGCGAGTAAGCGTAGCTCCCCGGATGGTGCCGCCGAGGTGTCTAGTTTGAGCGGCCGGATCCAGGTATTAAACTGCTGAGCGGGAAGCTCTTTTTCGAAACGACTCAGGCACGAGGCCCAGAAACCCTGCATGGACACTTATATGGCTCGGTTCGGGGAAAAGAGCGCAGTGATTTTACCTGTTTCCGGAAGAGTTATCCACAGCCGGAGAGGACTTGATTCTGTCTCGGTTGGGACAGCGCTGGAGAGCTTAATTCGTTGACAATTCTGGCTAAAATATCGTCTAATCAAAGGTTATTGTCCGCCTCGGGGATCCTCGCTAATGAAACGTACTTTTCACCCCTCGGTCATTCGCAGGAAGCGTACTCACGGGTTTCTCGTTCGTATGCGCACGCGCGGGGGCCGGGCCGTGCTTCGGGCACGCCGCGCTAAGGGGCGTGCCCGTTTGAGCGTTTGAGCGCTCGCAGACGCTACGCTCGAAGGCAGCGGCTCGGAACGGCCGATATTGCATCGCTGCTTTCAGGCGGGCGAGCACTCAAGCGTCCCGGGTTCAGCGTGCTATTCAGAGCAAACCTGCTCGGTGTTCCCAGGCTAGGTCTCATCGTTCCCAAGCGCGTCTTCCCGCGCGCAGTCGACCGCAACCGGATGAAGCGCTTGTTGCGGGAGTTGTTTCGAGCCCAACAAGCGCGGCTTGGAAGCCGCGATATTCTGATTCGCTTGACCGCAGGTACGGTTGCATTGGCGGAAGTCGAGCGATGCCTGGTGGGATCGTCGTGAGCAGACTGTTATCGTTCTTGATCCGAAGTTATCGTTACGGTTTGAGCCCACTGCTGGGCATGCATTGCCGTTTCCATCCCACCTGCTCCGAATACGCGCTCGAAGCTCTCGAACGCCACGGCACAGTGCGGGGCATGCGGCTTGTCCTTGCGCGCCTTGGACGCTGTCATCCTTGGCACCCGGGCGGCCATGACCCGGTTCCGTAGTTGTCTGCTCGCTTCATGGACACTCAGCGTCTGATCCTCTTCTTCGTGTTCTCGTTCTCGCTGCTGCTCCTTTGGGAAGCGTGGCAGAAAGAACACCGACCGCCGGCACCTGCGGCCCCCACTTCCCCCGTATCGGCTCCCGCGCCGGGCGCTCCCGCGGCGGCCACGGCGGCCCGTGGTGCAGACGTGGTTCCGGCGCTCAACGCTGCTTCTCAAAGCGAACAGCGCGTGCGCGTGCGCACCGAGACCATGGTCGCGGAGATCGACACACAGGGTGGTGATCTCGTCTACCTGGAACTGCTGCAACACAAAGATACCCTCGATGGAAGCAAGAACCTGGTTCTGTTTGGACCCGAGCATCGCTACAGCGCGCAAAGTGGCTTGACGGGCGGCCTGCCTTTCCACAGGACGCTCTTCACGACTGCGGAATTGGAACCCACTCTCGCTCCGGGAAAGGACAATCTGGAGGTTCGGCTCGAGGCGAGCGCGCCAGATGGAGTGAAGGTGACAAAAATTCTCACCTTCCATCGTGCTAGTTACCAGATCGATATCACCGAGGAGATCAAAAACGGCACTGCGTCGCCCATCTCGACCTTTGCCTATTTCCAGCTCACGCGCGACGGCAAAGCCCCTCCCGGCGATCCCCGCATGGCGCAGACGTATACGGGTGCCGCGCTGTACACCGAGCAGGACAAGTACCAGGAATTGCCGTTTGGCAAATTTGGCCCCATCGACAAGGAAACACTTGCGTCGAAACCCTCGGACAATGGCTGGATCGCGATGGTGCAGCATTATTTTGTCGCCGCCTTCCTGCCGCCGGACAAGGTGCAACGCGACTTTTACACGAAGCGGCTCGCGGAGGACTTTTACTCCGTGGGCGTGAAGGTGCCGCTGGGGCCGATCGCGCCGGGCGCCACCGCGCGGGTCACAGTACCGCTTTACGCCGGTCCGCAGGACCAGGATCACCTTAAGGCTGTCGCCCCGGGCTTGGAACACGTAGTCAACTACGGACTGTTCAAGGTGATCTCGGAGCCGCTCTTCTGGGTTCTAAAATTTTTCCATGGTTTGATGGGGAACTGGGGCCTTGCCATCATCGTGCTGACCGTAGTGATCAAGCTGATCTTTTTTCCCCTGTCGGCGGCGAGCTACCGCTCAATGGCGAAGATGAAGCTGGTGACGCCGCGGCTGATGAAGCTCCGCGAACAGTACGCGGACGACAAAACGAAGATGAACCAGGCGATGATGGACCTGTACAAGACCGAGAAAATCAACCCGCTCGGGGGTTGCCTGCCGATTCTCGTGCAGATTCCGGTATTCATAGCGCTCTACTGGGTGCTCTTCGAAAGCGTGGAACTGCGCCACGCCCCGTTCTACCTCTGGATCAAGGATCTTTCGGCGCCCGATCCTTGGTACGTGCTTCCAACGCTGATGATGGCTTCCATGATCGTTCAGACCAAGATGAATCCCACGCCGCCCGATCCGGTTCAGGCCAAGGTCATGATGATCATGCCGTTTGCATTTGGGGTGATGTTCTACTTTTTCCCCTCCGGCCTGGTTCTCTACTGGTTCGTCAACAATATCCTGTCGATCCTGCAGCAGTGGCAAATTACCCGCATGATCGGGGGAGAAAAGACCGCCGCCAGCGCCAAACGCTGAGATGCCACCCGAAAGCGGGCAGACGATAAGCCCCGGAAGCAACATGGCAGGACCGTCCGATACCGATGTGATCGCGGCTGTCGGGACCGCGCCGGGAAGGGCCGGCATCGGCATTGTGCGCGTTTCCGGGAAGAAGCTCGAGCAGCTCGCATCGCACCTGCTCGGCGCTGTACCGGCGCCGCGTTTGGCCGTGCGTGCGACCTTCCAAGGCGCCGCCGGCGAACCGATCGACGACGGCATCGCGCTTTTCTTTCCCGCACCGGCATCCTATACCGGCGAAGACGTGCTCGAGCTGCAGGGTCACGGCGGTCCCGTCGTGCTGCAAATGATCCTGAGGCGATGCCTGGAGCTTGGCGCGCGCCTCGCCGAGCCCGGGGAATTCACCCGTCGCGCCTTCCTGAATGACAAGCTCGATCTCGCGCAAGCCGAGGGCGTGGCCGACCTTATCGACGCCGCTACCGAGGCTGCGGCGCGGTGCGCGCTGCGCTCGCTGCGCGGCGAATTCTCGGAGGCGATTGGAAACCTTGCGAAGGGGCTCGTCGAGCTGCGCACGCTGGTGGAAGCGACCTTGGACTTTCCCGAGGAGGAAATCGATCAGGTGGACCGAGAGGACGCCCGCGGGCGCCTGAGGCACCTGCAGGAAGAGGTTGGCCGGTCGCTTGCTCGCGGCCGTCAGGGGAGCGTCCTTCGCAACGGACTTCAGGTCGTATTGGCTGGCCAGACAAACGTAGGAAAATCATCGCTCCTCAACCGGCTCGCCGGAGAGGACCTCGCCATCGTCACTGAAATTCCCGGCACTACGCGCGATGCCTTGCGCCAGACCATTCAGATTGAGGGCGTGCCGGTGAATATCATTGATACTGCCGGTCTGCGAGACACTGCGGACAAAGTCGAGGCAATCGGCATCGCACGCACCTGGGAGGTGATCGGACACGCCGATGCGCTGCTTCTTGTCGTCGACGCGCGTACCGGAGTTACCGCAGCCGATCGGTCTATCGTCCACCGGCTGCCGGGGAAACTGAAGCGGGTTACGGTGTTCAACAAGATAGATCTTTCCGGCGATGCGCCGCGGGCGGAGGAAAGCGCGCACGGTTGGCGCATTCATGTTTCGGCGAGGACCGGTGAGGGCCTAGCCGCGCTGCGCCGCGCGCTGCTCACGCTCGCCGGGTGGCAGCTCGGAGGAGAAGACGTGTTCATGGCGCGCGAGCGGCACCTTCTCTCCCTCGAGCGCGTCGCCCAGGCGCTCGAGCGGGCCGGACAGACAATGTCACAGAGCGAGCTTTTCGCAGAGGAGCTTCGTCTAGCGCAGCGCGAGCTCGGCTCGATTACAGGGGAATTTTCGGCGGATGACCTGCTGGGTCAAATCTTCGCGCGCTTTTGCGTTGGAAAGTGATCCGGTATCGCCTGAAGCCTTATCCGGTCTTGAAGGCGCTCGTAATTTGCGGGGCGGGCGGGGCGCTCTTCAGCGCCGTGCGCGCACCCCTCCCATGGATGCTTGGGCCTTTGCTTGCCATGGCCTTTGGAAAGCTCCTGGGCGCCGATCTGGCTTCACCAAAGGGGGGCCGAGCGACCGGACAGCTCATCATAGGCTGCGCGCTTGGCTTGTACTTCACCCCGGTGGTCGGCCACGAGGTCGTGGCGCACTGGTATCTGTTGATCGCGGCGGCCGCTTTCACGGTTCTGCTCGCGTACGCGAGTGGATGGTTCCTCACGCGCAGCACGGGGCTAGATGGAACGACGGCGCTTTTCGCCAGCGTTCCCGGAGGAGCCGCCGAGATGACTGTCCTCGGCGAGCGCTTCGGCGCCCGGCCTGACCGCGTGGTGCTCGCGCAGTCCCTGCGCGTCATGATTGTCGTTGTGGCAGTGCCGTTCCTGTTTAGCTTTCTCGGCGTGCACGGAGCGGAAGACTACCGCCCGGCTCAAATCGGCGTGGACGCCGCGGGGCTGCTCGCCTTACTTGGACTGGCAGCGACGGCCGGTGCGCTGCTCGCGAAACTAGGCGTGCCAAACGCATGGATGCTGGGACCGCTCGCCGTAGCAGTGGCGCTGACTCTTGCCGAGGTGGGCTTATCGGCAATCCCCGTATGGCTGTCCAACTCGGCGCAGCTTCTGCTCGGGTGCGCGCTCGGGTCCGGATTTGATCGAAAGTCACTGAGCACGGCGCCGCGCTTCGTTGCCATGGTGTGCGCCTCCGTGGTTCTGGCCATCGCGGTCTCTGCCCTATTCGCGTGGGGCCTCGCGCTCGCCGGTACGGTCCCGATCTCAACAATGGTCCTTGCCACGGCGCCGGGCGGCATGGCGGAGATGTGCGTCACCGCCAAGGTGCTGCAACTGGGCGTGCCGCTCGTCACAGCAGCCCATGTCACGCGGGTGATTATTCTCGTGACCACGACCGCGCCCATGTTTCGGTTCGCGAAACACCTCAGGCGCAGTTGGCGGACATAAACGAACCGATTATCTCTCAAGTACCTATTCTATAACGGGATTTTCCGCGCCACGCGGATCGTGATAAAGTTCGCAGCCTAACAGTTCTTTCGCGACAGCAGCCTCGACATGCTGCCAAGTCGTCATCGCGAGGCCCCAGGATGAATCAACCTTACGTTGCCGCTATTGATATCGGCGCTCCGGCTTATGTTCAGCATCACGGCGTCAAGGAGTGGGTCGCGCGCTTTGCCGCGCTGAGCAAACCGGACCGGATTCAATGGTGCGACGGCTCGCGGGAAGAATACGACCGGCTTTGCGACGATATGGTCAAGTCGGGAATGCTGAAGCGGCTCAGCCCCAAGCTTCGTCCAAATTCTTTCCTCGCGCTTTCCGATCCCAACGACGTGGCGCGCACCGAAGACCGGACCTTCATCTGCTCTCAGAAAAAGGAAGACGCAGGCCCGACGAACAACTGGGTCGACCCCGGGGAGATGCGCGCGACGTTGAGCAAGCTCTTCGATGGCTGTATGCGCGGCAGGACCCTGTATGTGGTTCCGTTCTCGATGGGGCCGCTCGGCTCGCACATCGCGCATATCGGCATCGAACTGACCGACTCGCCCTACGTGGTAGTCAGCATGCACATGATGACGCGCATGTCGAAAAAGGTGTGGGAAATTCTGGGCAAAAGCGGGCATTTCGTACCCTGCCTCCATTCAGTCGGCGCGCCGCTCGCTCCCGGCCAGAAAGACGTGCGCTGGCCGTGCAGCAAGGAGCACAAATATATCGTTCACTACCCGGAGTCCAAGGAAATATGGTCCTTCGGCTCCGGTTATGGCGGCAATGCGCTGCTCGGGAAAAAATGCTTTTCGCTTCGCATCGCCTCCATCATGGGCCGGGAGCAGGGTTGGCTCGCCGAGCACATGCTGATCCTCGGTGTGACGCCGCCTTCGGGTGAGAAACTCTACGTGAGCGCGGCGTTTCCTTCGGCGTGCGGCAAGACGAATTTCGCCATGCTGATTCCACCGCCGGCGTTCAAGGGTTGGAAAGTCTCGACCGTCGGGGAAGACATTGCGTGGATAAAGCCGGGCAAGGACGGTCGCTTCTACGCGATCAACCCCGAATCGGGATTTTTCGGCGTTGCGCCGGGGACGTCGGAGAAGACTAATCCCAACTGCATGGCGATGATCAGGAGCAACACGATATTCACGAACGTGGCTATGACGCCGGAAGGAGACGTGTGGTGGGAAGGGATGACCGATACGCCCCCCGCGAGGCTCATCGATTGGCAGGGGAAGGATTGGACACCCGATTGCGGCAGGAAAGCGGCGCATCCCAACGCACGATTCACGGTTCCGGCGTCGCAGTGTCCTTCGATCGATTCCGATTGGGAAAATCCGCAGGGCGTTCCGATATCTGCCTTCGTGTTCGGAGGCCGGCGCGCCGACACGATTCCCCTGGTCGCCGAGGCTTTCGATTGGGATGCGGGTGTCTATTTCGCGGCAACGATGGGTTCAGAGACTACCGCGGCGGCGACAGGGAAAGTCGGAGTAGTCAGACGCGATCCGATGGCGATGATTCCGTTCGTCGGGTACAACATGGGCGATTACTTCAACCACTGGCTCAAGCTAGGTCGCTCAGTGGCCAAGCGCCCGCGCATTTTCTGCGTCAATTGGTTCCGTACCGATCCCAACGGCAAATTCATCTGGCCGGGGTTCGGCGAGAACGTGCGCGTGCTGAAATGGATAGTGGAGCGCTGCGAGGGCAAAGGGCACGCGGTCGAAACACCCATCGGTTATGTGCCCAGCTTCGCGGATCTGGAGTGGAAGGGCCTAGAGACTTTCGATGGTGATAAGTTCAGGCGGGTGAGCTCGGTCGACCCGGTCGAATGGAAACGGGAGTTGAAGCTGCAGGATGAATTGCTGCAGCTGCTGGGGAGCCGTTTGCCGCGTGAGCTCGCCGCGCGGCGTGAGACACTCGGACGTTCCCTAGGCTGAGATTTCGAATTTCGTGACCCGTCGCAGGACGCTCTTCAAAGGTCCATGATTTGCGATTTAATGCATTTAAGTTGTTGTTTATGTTTTCTATTCTATACAGAACGCCTGTGCCGCAACTGCTGTGAATATCCGGTGTAGACACGGTTAGCAACTGTAGATTAGGGAAACAGGCTGTTTAATCCCGGTGGGAGTTTGTGCAGAACGCGGACGTTTCACGTGAAACGTCCGCCCGGTTGATTTGCTCCTCCATTTATTCCGCGATTGGCCGAGTCCGTCTCTGGACGCTGGAAGTTCCACGTGAAACACCTGTCAGTCGTCGCGGAATACCTTAAAATTCGATTGGTTTCGGTCTATTTTCTTACCCAAAGCGATGCAAATCCGCACCTGTTTCGATGTCATCGTGGTCGGTGGCGGCCACGCCGGGACCGAGGCGGCGCTTGCGGCCGCGCGGGCCGGTTGTCGGACTCTTTTGCTGACCCACAACATCGAGACGCTGGGGCAGATGTCTTGCAACCCGTCCATCGGGGGTATTGGGAAAGGGCATCTTGTCAAGGAAGTGGATGCCTTGGGCGGAGCCATGGCGATCGCCACAGACGAAGCGGGAATCCAGTTTCGTATCTTGAATTCGTCCAAAGGCCCCGCAGTCCGTGCGACACGCGCGCAAGCCGACCGTCTCCTATACAAGCGCGCGATTCGATCACGGCTGGAGAACCAGGCCAACTTGACTTTGTTCCAGCAGGCGGTGGATGACCTCCTGTTGGAGGGCGACCGTGTTGTCGGAGTGGTGACTGAGCTCGGCGTTCCCTTTTCCAGTCGCGTGGTAGTGCTGACCACCGGCACTTTTCTTTCCGGACTGATCCATATCGGCTTGTCGAACTATCAGGCCGGTCGAGCCGGGGACCCACCTTCAGTCAGTCTCGCTGCGCGACTGCGCGAGCTCAAGCTTCCGGCGGGTCGCCTCAAGACCGGAACGCCGCCCCGTCTCGACGGTCGCACCATCGATTTTTCGGGGATGAAAGCGCAACCGGGTGACGAGCCGGTTCCCATCTTTTCATTTGTCGGAACGCCGGGGATGCATCCTCGCCAGCTTCCCTGCTGGATCACCCACACCAATCCGCGTACGCACGAAATCATCCGCGGTGGTCTGGACCGCTCGCCGATGTACACCGGAGTGATCGAGGGGATCGGTCCCCGCTATTGTCCCTCGATCGAGGACAAGATCCATCGGTTTGCCGACAAGCAAAGCCACCAGATTTTTCTGGAGCCTGAAGGGCTCACCACCAACGAGTTTTATCCGAACGGAATCTCGACGAGTCTGCCCTTCGACGTGCAGATCGAGCTGGTGCGCAGCATCCGGGGGCTGGAGCGTGCTGATATCCTGCGGCCGGGTTACGCCATCGAGTACGACTACTACGACCCGCGCAATCTAAGGTCGTCCCTGGAAACGAAGTCGATCTCGGGTCTGTTCTTCGCGGGGCAGATCAACGGCACGACCGGCTACGAGGAAGCGGCAGCGCAGGGAATCCTCGCCGGCATCAACGCGGCGCTCTTCGTCCGGGGCGAGCACGCCTGGTGCCCGCGGCGCGATGAAGGCTATATCGGAGTCTTGGTCGACGACCTCATTACCCGCGGTGTTTCGGAGCCGTATCGCATGTTCACGAGCCGCGCGGAATACCGGCTCATGTTGCGTGAGGACAATGCGGACTTGCGACTCACCGAGACCGGTCACAGACTCGGCCTGGTGGACGATGCCCGCTGGGACGCGTTCAACCGCAAGCGTGACGCGATCGGCCGCGAACAGGAGCGGCTCAGGTCCACTTGGGTCACTCCCAAGTCCCTGCCTGCCGACGTTGCCGAGCGTGTGCTCGGCAAACCGATCGAGCGCGAATACTCCCTCATGGATCTGCTGAAGCGCCCGGGCGTGAGCTACTCCTCTTTGGCTGAGCTTTCGGAAAGAGCAGCATTCGTCGACGATACCGCGGTCGCCTCGCAGGTGGAGATCCAAGCCAAATACCAAGGGTATGTCCAGCGTCAGCATGAAGAGATCTCGCGCCAGGAGCGCTACGAAACGATGGCGCTGCCTCGCGATCTCGATTACCGGAGCGTGCGTGGCCTGTCGATCGAGGTGCAGCAGAAGCTGAACCAACACAGACCCGAGACGATCGGCCAAGCCTCGCGCATCTCAGGTATCACTCCGGCCGCGATCTCGCTGCTGCTCGTCCACCTGAAGCGCGGAGTGGGAACGCCGGAAAGATCGGCCGCATGAGGACACTGGTGGCGGGGCCAACGCGGGTCGAGTTAGGCCGGCGCCTCGAAAAAGGAGCAGCGGAATTAGGTCTTGCACTGGGTCGCGACGGGAGGAACAAGCTCCTTCAGTATCTTGCACTGCTGGAGAAGTGGAACCAGGTATATAACCTGACCGCCATACGGGGCGGGGAGAAGATGGTCAGCGGCCACTTGCTCGACTGCCTCGCCGTGATCCCATACATGACTGGAACTCGTGTGCTCGACGCCGGCAGCGGCGCGGGATTTCCTGGGATTCCCGTTGCGGTGGCCAGGCCCGACATTCAGGTCGCATTGCTCGACAGCAATCATAAGAAAGCGGCCTTCCTCCGGCAGGCGGTGGCGGAGCTTCAGTTGAAGAACGCCACCGTGGTATGCGAGCGGGCCGAATCCTGGCGTCCAGCAGCAAAATTCGATTGCATCATTTCCCGCGCGTTTGCCGAAATCGCCGAGTTCATCGCACTCACAATGCATTTGCTCGCGCCCGGCGGCGTGCTCGCCGCGATGAAGGGTGTCTACCCCTTCGAGGAAATCGAGCGTTTGCCGCCCGACTTCCGCCTGCGGCAGGTGCACGCCTTCGCCGTTCCCGGACTCGAGGCGGAGCGGCATCTTGTCTTGATCGAGCGTGCATGACCCGCATCCTCGCCGTCACCAACCAGAAGGGTGGAGTCGGAAAGACCACGACCAGCGTCAATCTCGCAGCGGGCCTCGCGCAGTCCGGGATGCGCGTGCTGCTCGTGGATCTCGATCCGCAGGGCAACGCCACCATGGGCAGCGGCATCGACAAGCGCACGCTCAGGACTTCGATCTACCAAGTGCTGCTGGGACTGGCCACCGCCGATTCGGCGCGGCAGAAGTCGGAATCGGGCGGGTACGATATGATCCCCGCCAACCGCGATCTCGCCGGCGCCGAAGTAGAACTGGTCGACCTCGAGCACCGCGAATCCCGCTTGAAAGGCGCGCTCGAATCGATCGCCGGGCAGTATGAATTCATCCTGCTCGACTGCCCTCCTGCGCTCAACATGCTTACCGTGAACGGATTGGTCGCAGCCGATGCCGTGATGATCCCGATGCAATGCGAGTACTACGCGCTCGAGGGGCTCTCCGATCTCGTGAACACGATCAAGAAGATCCGCCAGCACCTGAATCCGAAGCTCGATATCGAAGGGCTGCTTCGAACCATGTACGACCCTCGCAATGCGCTCGCGCAGCAGGTGTCGGCGCAACTGCAGGAGCACTTCGGCAAGAAAGTGTACGAGACCGTGATTCCGCGCAACGTACGGCTCGCCGAGGCGCCGAGCTTCGGCGCGCCCGCCGTGACGCTCGATCGCGAATGCAAAGGCTCGCAAGCCTATGTCGCCCTGGCGGGTGAGATCCTCTCCCGGAACGGCATCGCGGCAGCAGCATGAGCGGGAAATGCCGGTGAAACTCAAGGGACTGGGCAGGGGCCTGGACGCCCTCCTGGATAGGGATGGGGAGGGGGGGCCGGTCTCAGAGCGGCAAGCCACGCTGCGCATCGATCAGCTGCAGCGCGGTCGCTACCAGCCGCGCACGAAGATGGACGACAACGCACTGGAGGAGCTCGCCGCGTCGATCAGGAAGCAAGGACTGATGCAGCCTATTCTCGTGCGGCCGATCGGGAGCAACCGTTACGAGATCATTGCGGGCGAGCGCCGCTGGCGCGCAGCGAAAATCGCCGGTCTCGCGGAAATCCCGGCGCTGGTTCGCGAGGTACCGGATGCGTCGGCGCTCGCCATGGCGCTGGTCGAGAACATCCAGAGGGAAAACCTCAACCCGCTTGAGGAGGCCGGCGGCGTGCAGCGGCTGATCAGCGAGTTCAAACTCACGCACCAGGAGGCGGCCGAGGCCATCGGCCGCTCCCGCACCGCAACCAGCAACCTGCTCAGGTTATTGAATCTCCAAAAGGCGGTCCAGACGCTGGTTTTTGACGGAAAGCTCGAGATGGGACACGCGCGCGCGCTTCTCGCGCTCGACGGACGGCAGCAGGAGAGCGCCGCGAAGCGGGTCGCAGACCAGGCGCTCTCCGTACGCCAGACGGAGCAACTGGTCAACGCCATCCTCCATCCCACGGTCAAAGCCAGGCGCAAGCCCGGTACCGACCGCGACATCGTGCGCCTCGAGGAAGAATTGTCCGAAGAGATCGGAACCCAAGTCGAGATCAAGCCCGGCAAGAAAGGCGCGGGGAAACTGGTCATCAGCTATTCGAGTCACGATCACCTGGACGACCTCCTGTCCAAGCTCCGCCGCAAGCGGTCTAGCTCCTGACGAGCTCTGCCAGCACCTGCGTCCAGGCGCTGGCGAGATTCCCGAGGTCGTAGCCGCCGCCGCCGAAGACCATCAACCTTCCGCGAGCCGTTTCCTCGGCGAGCCCCACGAGCGTCTTCGTCGCATGTGCGTGGGCCGCCGGCGACAGGGCGAGATGCGCCAGCGGATCACCTGCCAGACTATCGGCGCCCGCCTGCAGAAGCACGAACTCGGGCTGGTATCGGCGCAGGTGGGAAAGAACACGTTCCCAGGCGGCGAAGAATTCCTTGTCGCCTGCACCCGGCGCGAGAGGGATATTGAGTTTCGTGCCCTCGGCTCCGCCGGTCCCGGTCTCTTCGGCAAATCCCGTTCCAGGGTAGAGAAAGCGCCCGTCTTCGTGGAGATCCGCGAAAACCAGGTCGGCGTCGGATTCATAGCTGTAGAACACGCCGTCCCCATGGTGCACGTCGATGTCGACATAGGCGACCCGCCGGATTCCGTATTGGGTTCGCAAAGTATCGATGACTCCGCCGAGGTCGTTGAACACACAGAACCCTGCTGCGCGGCCGCGGCGCGCGTGGTGCATGCCGCCGATCGGCTGGAACGTACGCTGCGCCTCTCCTGCCATGATTCGGTGCAGGCCTTCCAGAGCGCTGCCGGTAACCGCCGAGGCCGCTTCCCATACCCCCCGAAAGGCCGGGGTGTCGCCGTAATCGAGGTAACCTGAACCGACGCGCGAGCGCATCTCCACCCAATCCACGTGCTTCTCGTCGTGGAACCGCAGCAGCTCCTCGCGTGACGCCAGCCGCGGCGCAGCGAGCGTTACGCGCTTGTCCAAGCCCTGCGTCAGCGCTTCGTTCCAGAACGCCCCCTGGCGGTCGACCGAAAACGGGTGACCGTCGGGAAAACCATAGTTGCCCAGGGCTTCACCGACAAAGAGCAATACTTCCGATTTCATGCGCTTTTTTTCGCAGTCTGCGGCGTCCGAGGACCGCTCCCGCGATTTTACGCTCTGCAGGGCTAGAAATTCCAGATCAGCGCGACCGGAAGGCGCGGATTGATCAACCTCGGATCAAAGCCTAAGATTGCGCGAGCAAACCGGGCGGTGCAGCGCCCGCCTGTTCCAAGAAGAGAGGAGTCGATGGGCGCGCAGCATGCATGGCCCAAGCAAGGCGTTTCCCGCATTCCTTACTGGATCTACTCCGACCCGGAGCTCTATGCCCGGGAGCAGGAGCGCATCTTCTGCGGTCCGAGCTGGAGCTACGTTGCACTCGAGGCGGAGCTGCCGCGCCCGGGAGATTTCAAGCGTACTTTCATAGGCGAAAAGCCGGTCGTGGTGGTGCGCGACCAGGAAGGCTCGATCAACGTCGTGGAGAACCGCTGCGCTCACCGGGGCGTACAGTTCTGCCAGAAGCATCTCGGCAACGCCGCCGAGTTCATGTGCCCCTACCATCAGTGGACCTACGACTTGAAGGGCAATCTGATCGGCGTGCCGTTCCGGCGCGGTGTGAAGAAGCAGGGCGGCATGCCCGCGGATTTCGATCCGAAGGATCACGGGCTGCGCAAGCTCAAGGTCGCTCGCCGCCACGGCGTGATCTTCGCCTCCTTTGCGTCGGATCTGGAGCCGCTGGAAGAGTACTTCGGGCCTTCGATGCTGGCGCTGTTCGACCGCGTGTTCGACGGCCGGGAGCTCCGCGTGCTCGGCTATTCGCGCCAGCTGATACCCGCCAACTGGAAGTTGATGTTCGAGAACATCAAGGACCCCTATCACGCGAGCCTGCTGCACGTGTTCCTCGTGAGCTTCGGGCTGTTTCGGGCCGATCAGCCCTCGAAAGTGCAGATGGACGCGACCGGCCGCCACGGTGCGCTGATTTCCTGGCGAGGGGATCAGAAGAAGACCCAGGACAACGCCGACATGAAATCGCTGATCGACAACTTCAAACTGCAGGATCCGACGCTTCTCGAGCCGGTGCGTGAATTTGCGGAGTACACCGTGGTGATGACGACCCTTTGGCCCAACCTCATCATCCAGCAGCAGTCGAACACCCTGGCGATGCGTCAGCTCATCACGCGCGGCCCCGCGGCATTCGAGCTCGCCTGGACCTATTTCGGCTACGCCGAGGACGACGAGGACATGACCCGGCGCAGGTTGCGGCAGGCGAACCTCATGGGACCGGCGGGATTCGTTTCGATCGACGACAGCGAAGTGATGAAATTCTCTCAGGCCGGCGTCGGTCCGTACCCTGAAGGGGCTGGAATCATGGAGATGGGCGGGCGCGACTGGAGGGACGAGCAGCATATGGTCACGGAATCGGTGATCCGCGCGTTTTACGCTTATTACCGCCGGGTCATGGAAATTTAACCTTTTGTTGCTCATCGATAAAATACAGAAATCGAACGTTCGTTCTTTTATCTGACATGAGCGCGGCTGAGCGTTATCTGACCCTGAATTCCCGGGACCTGCGCCCGGAGCTGGAAGAGCTTTATGCCGCGTACACCGCCTGCCTCGACGAGGAGCGTTTCGAGGAATGGCCGGAGTTTTTCGTCGAACAATGTCTCTACAAGATCGTTCCGCGCGAGAACTTCGAGCGAGGGCTGCCGCTCGCGACTTGGCTTTGCGAGAGCAAGGGGTATCTCGCCGACCGGGTCACCGCGATCCGCAAGACCGCCGTGTACGCGCCGCGCTATATGCGCCGCATGGTGAGCGGCGTCCGCGTCCTTGGCTGGAAGGAGGGCATGCTCGAGGTACGCGCGAACTATGTCGCGCTCGAGACGCTGCAGGACGAACTCACCCGCATCTTCAACACCGGTCAGTATCGCGACAAGCTCGTCGTAGAGGAGGGCAGGTTAAAATTCAAGGAAAAGCTCTGCATCTTCGACAGCCTCCTCGTTCCGAACAGCCTGATCTATCCCCTCTGAGATGAGCGAAAACTGGATCAAAGTCGCCAACGCCTCAGATGTTCCCGAAGACGGGACGCTGCTCGTCAGTCTCGGCGCGGAGCCGGTGTGCCTGTACAACCTCGGCGGAAGAATCTTCGCCACGCACGACACCTGCACTCACGGACAGGCGAGCCTCGCCGACGGCTTCATCGAGGGCGAGGAGATCGAATGCCCGCTGCACCAGGGGAAGTTTCACATCGCGACCGGCAAGGCGGTCGGCGTTCCCTGCACCGAGGACATCCGCACTTACGCCCTGAAAATCGAAAACGGCGCGGTGCTGCTCAAGGAATAGCGACGCCGTGGGAAAAGTATCCTTGACGCTCGCGATCGGCGACTACGAGCACACGCGCGACATCGCCACGGGACAAGTGCCTGTCCAGGGCGTGAGTCTCAACGTGCTTTATCTACCGCCGGAGGAAGCGTTCTTTCGCTTCACTTTTTTCCGGGAATGGGAAGTTTCGGAAATGTCCATGGGCAAGTACGTGTCCTTGCGGTCGCAGGAGGACAGCGGAATCGCCGCGATCCCCGTGTTTCCGTCGCGGGTGTTCCGCCAGTCGATGATCTACGTGCGCGAAGGCGGCAAGATCGACCGGCCGGAGCAGCTGAAGGGCAAGCGCATCGGGGTTCCGGAGTGGGCCCAGACCGCGGTGATCTACTCGCGCGGCTACCTCGTTCACCAGGCCAAAGTGCCGCTCGCCTCGGTGGAGTGGGTCCAGGCGGGGGTGAACGAAGCGGGGCGCGTGGAGAAAGTGAAGCTGAAGCTGCCCGAGGGAGTCCGGCTCCGCCCGGAGCCGCAGCGCTCTCTGAACGACATGCTGCTTGCAGGGGACATCGACGCCTTACTTTCCGCGCGACCCCCGCGCGGCTTCGGCAGCGGGATCCGGCGGCTGTTTCCAGACTACGAAGCGGTCGAAGCGGCCTATTTCAGGCAGACCGGTATCTTCCCGATCATGCACGTGGTCGTGATCAAGACCGAGGTGCTGGACCGCCACCCCTGGCTCGCGATGAATCTTTACAAAGCTTTCGAGGAAGCGAAACACCGCTCGGTCGAGCGGCTCTCCGACATTACCGCTTCGCACGCGCCGCTCGCCTGGCTTGCGCCCTACACCGAGCGCATGAAAGCCCTGTTCGGGGAAGATATCTGGCCCTACGGGCTGGAGAAGAACCGCACCACGCTTCAGGCCTTCGTCGATTTCGCCTTCGAACAGGGTGTGTGCCACCGGCGCCTCGAGCTCGAGGAATTGTTTCCGAGACAGGTGTTGACCTCGTTCAAAGTATGAAAATGGGCGCCGACGCGATCTGGATCACCGAGGCCGAAGTCGTCCAGTTGATGGACTTGAAGGAGGCGATCGCCGCTCTCGAGGCCGCGCTGCGCGAGGAAGCGCGCGGCGAGGCGCAGAACATGACGAAGACGCTGCTGCAATACGGAAAGAACAACCTGCATGCAATCGGCGGCAAGCTCGGAAATCTGGTCGGCACAAAGACTTGGACCCATACGCAAGGGGGCACTTGTCCGCTTCTGCTTCTGTGGAGCGCCGAGGACGGGTCTCTGGTCGCAGTGATCGAGGCATTTGCCCTCGGCAACCTGCGCACCGGCGGCATCTCGGGTGTGGCCGCCGACTGGATGGCAAGACAGGATGCCAAGGTGATGGCGATCGTCGGGACCGGCAAACAGGCGCTCGCCCAGCTCGGCGCGGTGCTCGCGGTGCGGCCCATCGAGCGGCTGCAGATCTACAGTCCACGCACGCAGTCGCGCGAGGCGTTCGTCGGGAAAGCGCGCGAGGAATTCGGCATCGAAGCCGCGAACTGCGCCTCGGTGAGCGAGGCATGCGGGGGAGCGCAAATCGTGACGCTGGTGACGCGGGCGGAGCGGCCCTTTCTCACCGCAGCAATGCTCGACAAGGGCGCTCACCTGAACGCCGTGGGCGCGATCGCGCCAGACCGGGAGGAATTCGCGCAGGACGTCTTTGCGCGCGCCAAGCTGATTGCAGTGGACAACCTTCCGGGCGTGCAGCAGCTCTCGCGCGAATTCATGACCCGATACGCTTCGTCGGGGTGGGAGGAAGTGATGCCGCTCTCCCGGCTCGTCGCCTCGGGTCGCAGGCGCTCGGGCGCGGACGACGTGTCGCTCTTCAAGGCGATGGGCATGGGCATATCCGACCTCGCGCTCGGGGCCGAGTTGTCGAAGCGGGCGCGTGAGCGTGGCATGGGCCGTGCAATCCCCCAGCCGAAGAAGATGAAGCCCCGGCTGTCGGGTGCGAAAGCCAGGAGTCCCGTCTAGGGAGTACGATCTGTTCCTCGGCCGAGGAGGGTTTATGAACGAGTTCAAGAAGGATTTTCAAGACATGCAGGGTCGATTCTCGGACCGCACCGGTCAGCGCACGCGGGACGAGAACGTGTATTGGACGCCGATCGTCGTCACCCAGCGCGAGATCGATGCCGAAACCGAACGCCTCGCGAGCCTGCCCCGGCCGGCGAACGGACGGCGCGAATCGCTGATCGTGCATCCGCTCGCCGAGGCCAATGCGCCGGGTTTCGCGCCCGGGATCCAGGTCAAGCTATCCGTTCTCAAGCCGGGCGAGAAGACTGCAGCGTTCCGGCATAACGCTACCGAGGTCAATTTCTGCATCCGCGGTTCCGGCCATACGCTGGTCGCGGGCAAGCGCATCGCCTTCGCGCAATACGACATCTGGAACCATCCCTCCTATGCAGTTTACCGTCACGCCAACGACGGCAAGGATCTTCAGGTCCGTCTGACGTATTCGAACGTGCCCCTTCTCCAGCACATGCAGGTCTATCTTCCGGAGGACGAGCCGGCCGCGGAGCTGCATCCGGTGGAGGACGCGGAAGACAAAGCGCGCTCGGGCGATCCGCGCCGCAAGAGTCCCTATGGGATGATCCGCGTCGGCGCGGACGGCGGCATGCTGATGCCGTACGAGCTTCTCATCAATCCGGAAGCGGTGGTGTCGAAGCCCCTGCATTTTCCCTGGAAGGAAGTTAAGCGCGAGCTAGACAAGCTCGAGGCGCTCGGGAAAGAGTACGTCGGGCGCAGGCTCTACATGATGTACAACCCCGTCACCGGGCGCACCAACGGAATCACGCCGAATTTCTTCGCCACCATGACGATTCGCCCGCCGAAGATCGTCGATAGACCACACCGCCACGTTTCCGCGGCGATCAACTACTATTTCCACGGCAAGGGGTATTCGACGGTCGCTGGCAATCGCTATGAATGGACCGCAGGGGATCTCATGCTCTCTGCCCCGGGTTGGGCGGTACACAACCACGCTTCGTATGACGATTACGTGTACGAGCTCACCGTCCAGGATCAGCCGCTCAATATCTTCATGGAGTCGCTGCTCTGGCAGGAGAACCTGAAGAAGCCCGCGGCGCTCCTCGGGAGCGAGCCGGGATTCGAGACGAACCGCGGCAAGGCGGCGGCGTAATCCCTCTCGCGGCGTCCCCGAGGCGCTGCGGCTATTCCGGTTTGATCTGCGCTTCGCGGGCGACCTTCGTATACTTCACGAGGTCGGCTTTCATCACTTCGAGCAGCTGCTCGGGCGTGGTTCCGACCGCTTCGAGACCGACTGTATTCAGCCTTTCCTTGACGATCTGCGGATCGCGGACGACGCGGTTGATCTCGCCGTTCAGGCGATCGACGATGGATCGCGGCGTTCCGCCGGGCGCCATGACCCCGAGCCAGACGTCCACGGTGTAGCCGGGCAGCGGGCCCGCCTCGGCGATCGTCGGCACCTCGGGCAGGATCGCGGTGCGCGAGGAGCCCGCCATCGCGATCGGGCGCAGCTTTCCAGATTTGAAATGAGGCAGCAGCGAATTGACGGCTGCGATCGTGAAATCGATCTCGCCGGTCAGAAGAGCCGGGATGATCCCGGCCGATCCCTTGTAGGGTACGTGCACGACGTTGATTCCGGTCATAGCGCGCAGAAGCTCGGCCGCGAAGTGGTGGGGCGCGCCGACGCCCGCAGTGCCGTAAGTCAGAGGTCGCGGCGCCGATTTTGCAAAGTCCAGAAACTCCTTCAACGAGCGCACCGGCGTGCTTGCGTTCACGGTCAATCCGAACGGAATCGTCGCGGCGAGCGAAATCGGCTCGAAGTCCTTGATCGGATCATACGGAAGCTTGGCGCCGATGCCCGCGGCCATGACGTGCGAGGACTCGGACATCAGAATGGTGTAGCCGTCGGCGGGCTGCTTCGCGACGAACTCGCGCGCGATGTTGCCTCCCGCGCCGGGCTTGTTTTCGACCACGAGGGGATGACCCAGCACAAGCTGCAGGCGCTCCGCCAGGAGGCGAGAAAGGTAGTCCGGCGACCCGCCCGGAGGCAGGGGCACGACGAACCTGATCGGCCGGGTCGGCCAGGCTCCCTGCGATAGAGCCTCGCCAGGAGGCAACGCGAGCATCGCACCCAGCGCCAATGCAGTCCAGGTTCGCAAGGTGAACATTTTCCCTCCGTTCGCGCTCAGCGCTTCTGGCTCGCGCCCGAGCCGCTCACGTGGGTGTCGTATCCCGGCGCGACGCGGACGTCGACGACGCACACGGCTCCGCTCCGCGCGGCCTGGATACCTTTCTCGATCGCCGACTTGAGCTCCGACGCTTTTGCGACCGGGCCGATTCCTTCCGCGCCCTGCGCGCGCGCCATCATCGCGATGTCGATGTCCGGACCGCTGATGCGCTGGCCGATCCAACGGTTCTCCACCGGGCGGGAACGTTCCTTCGCGACGCGCTCCTGGTGCAGCTCGTCGTTGAAGAAGGAACGGTTGTTGGCGACGAGGATGAGACAGGGAATGCCGTAGTGCGCGGCGGTCCACAAGGCGGTAACGCCCATCAGGAAGTCGCCGTCGCCCATGATGGCGACGGGGAGCCGGCCGCTGTCCTTCAGCGCAAGCGCCGCGCCCACGCTGATGCCGGGCCCTGCGCCGACCCCGCCGCCGCCCTCCGAGCCGATGTAATCCAGCGGATGGCGGAAGTGGCGGTAGGCGCCGTTCCAGCCGAGCGGTAGCCGCGTGATGCAGACCTCCATGTCCTTTGTCGCAACATTCAAGGCATCGGCGAGCGTGCGAATCGATACGACGTCGGGCGCGGCGTCGGGCAAGGGCGCGGGCTTCGCCGCGATCGCGCCGGGACGCGGCTTGACGGTATCGAGGAGGAGCGGAACCACGGCGTCCGGCTCGCACATCATGTAGACATCTGCCGCCGGCAGGCCCTGGTAATCCATGCTCCAGCCGCGGTGAATGTGCGCGTCCGGCGAAACCTGGATGACCTTCGCGCCGACCGGGTCCGCGCCCCAGGCTGCTTTCAGCGCGCCCGCGAGATCGACCCAGTCGAGCGACAGCACCACGTCGGCTTCGCGCAGCAGCTTCGCCGTGTCGGGCGAAAGGAAGGTCGCGGGCGGAGCGGCGTGCAGCGGGTGATCGGTCGGAAACGCAGCGCCGACCTTGATGTCGGTGAAGACGCGCGCATGGATCTTTTCGGCGAGCGCGACGCGCTGCTTCCAGCACGATTCGCTTCTGGAGACGCGTCCGGCGAGGATCACCGGGTGTTTCGCGCCTGCGAGAAGTTTCGCTGCCGCCTCGACGAGGTGCCCGCCCGGCAGCACCGGGTCGGGCGCGCGGTATCGCTTCGCGTCGGGAAGCGGCGGAAGCGCGCCGATTTTCGCTTCCTGCAGGCCGGCGTCGAGGTTCACGTATGTCGGTCCGCGCGGCGCGGTGTTGGCGATCTGCGCTGCGCGCAGGATCGCTTCGTACGCCGCCGGCACCGAAGCGGGCTGGTTGTCCCACTTGGTGTAGCCGCGCACAAGCGCAGCCTGGTCGGAAGCGGTGTGGATCCAGTCGATCCAGGGACGGCGCCTGGAAGCGTCCCAGGGGCCGGTCGCGCCGAGAACGAGCATCGGCACGCGGTCGCACCAGGCGTTGAAGATCGCCATGCTCGCGTGCATGAGCCCCACGTTCGAATGCACCACCGCGCCCATCATCCGGTCGGAGGCTTTGGCGTAGCCCTGCGCGATCGCCACCGCCGATTCCTCGTGCAGGCACAGCAGCATCTGCGGCTGCGTGTTGCCGAGATAGTTGACGATGCTGTCGTGCAGCCCGCGGTAGCTCGCTCCCGGATTCAACGCGAGAAAGGGAACGTCGAGCGTGCGCAGCACCGCGGCGATGGCGTCGCTGCCCCAGATCTCCTTTTGCTCGGGACCCGCGACCGGCGCCTCGGCACGAACGGTCGGCGAGAGGTTTTCCTTGGCGTTCATGGGCGTTCCCGTGATCCGGTACGGCTTAGGGGAAGCCGATCATAGCTCGCCCCTTGTCGGCCGCGCAATTGAAGGCGCGTCGCCAGCGATTCAACCGCGCGGCGCGGCGAGCGTCCCTACGGCGGCGAAGAGCGCTTCGACCGACTCGCGCGGAAGATTGCGCGTGATGAACACGATGCGCGAGCGCCGGTCTTCGCTCGCCCACGCGGCTAGCGTGACGGGGGGGTGAAACACGTGCTGTGCGCCCTGCACGAGCACCGGGCCGGGTTCGCCCGAGACGTTGACGAGGCCTTTCACACGCAAGAGGTCGGGTCCGCGCAGCGAGGTGAGCACCTGCACCGCGGCCGAAAACGTGTCCCAGGTGAAGGGTTTCTCGAACCACAGGCAGAACGAGCGGATCGACGCATCGTGCGCGCCTGTACGCACGCGCTCGCCGAGGTAGGCGCCTTCGGCGGGGCGCGCCTCGCCCGAGGGCGCGAGCCAGCGCTCGAGCTCTTCCGGCGTGACGCGCGTGCTCGTCGGTCCGACGTCGCGCAGGAACGCCACCTCCACCTCACCGTTGACCGCAACGGTGCGCGCGGCGTAGGGGTTCATCCTCTCGAGCCTCGCTTCGAGCGCCGCAACCGCGCCGGGCTTTGCGATGTCGCTCTTGGTGATGACGATGCGATCGGCGACCGCGGCCTGCTTCGCCGCTTCGGGCGTGTCGTCGAGGTTTTGCAGGCCGTTCACCGCGTCGACGAGCGTCACCACGCAATCGAGGCGGTACTGCGCACCGAGCATCCCGTCGGTCTGCAGCGTGTGCAGCACCGGCACCGGGTCGGCAAGCCCGGTGGTCTCGACGAAGACGCGGTCGAAGTCGATCACTTCGCCTGCGCGGCGGCGGATGAAAAGCTCGCGCAGGGTTTCCTGCAGATCGGTGCGCACCGTGCAGCACAGGCAGCCGTTGGAGAGCAGCGTCATGCTCTCGGAGGAAGAGGCGACGAGCTCGTGGTCGATGCCGACCTCGCCGAACTCGTTGAGGATCACCGCCGCCCGGTTCATCCCGGGATCGCGCAGCAGGCGGCGGAGCAGCGTCGTCTTGCCGCTGCCGAGAAATCCGGTGATCAGTGTGACCGGGAGCTTTCCCGCCAGCGAATCGCGCGCGGGCGCGGGGCTCGACATCAAATGGTCATCTCGAGAACGTACAGGCCGCCGGCGAAGCGATCGACGCTGTAGACCAGCCGCCGGTCATCGACGTAGACGTCGTTCAGCTGGATCGACCCCGCGCGCGAGAGCTTGGGCGCGGGGGGCACGAAGTAGGCGATTTCCCGCGGCTGGTAGGGGTTGCTTACGTCGAAGGCGCGCACGCCCCCGCCGAAGAACGTGCCGACGATGACGTCCTCGGATTTCCAGGAGCCCGGCACCGGCAGGTTCTCGTGCAGGTTGTGCGCGCCGAAGCGTCCGCCGTTCCTGGCAAAGGCCTGCACGGGCGGCAGGGGAAAGGTGCTGATCGGCACGGGGTTGCTCTCGACCCGCGCGTCCACCACCCAGACGAGCTTGGGCCAGTCCTTGCCGTCGGGATAGACGCACTCGTCGCTCACGATCAGGAGTCCCCGCTCGAAAAGCGGCAATACCGTATGGGTGAACCCGGTGTAAGGCGGCGAATAGCGCCAGTGCGAGATAAGCTTTGGTCGAGATTTGTCGGCGATGTCGAGGATCACCGCGCCGCCGGAGATGTAGCCGACATAGGCGCGGTCGGGCCGCTGGGGAAAGACGTTGGTGTTGTGCGCGCGATAGCCCGAGTCGAACTTCGGATGGCGCGCAAGCGGCGGCGTGGAGTCGCCCACGCGCGTGCCGGGCAGCCACCAGCGTCCCACCTCTTCGGGCTTCGCGGGCTTGCGCACGTCGACGATGCGGTAGAACTGGTCGTCCGCCGGATTCGTCGGCTGGAAGTCGGGCGCGCCCGATGCCATGTGCACGTATTCCCCATCGACGAACCATACGGCGTGCACGCCGCGCGAATGTGCACCCGACGCGTCGAAATGTGAAATCAGTTTCGGATTTTCCGGCTTGCTGATGTCGAAGAGGTCGAAGCCCGCGGGTTTGGTGTTCACCGCGCTCGTCTGATACGCGACCGCCATGGTGTCGCCGACCACGTCCAGGGAGTTGGAGCGAACCTTCGCGTGCGGAAGCTCGGTCTGCACCACCACGCGGGGATTTCTCGGATCGGTGACGTCCACCGCGGTGAAATTCTTGGGCGCGGACTCGTGCGCGAGCCACAGGATCCTGCGCCCGTCGCGCGCGAGCTGCATGCCCATGCCCTCGCCGATGCCGCCGAAGCCCTGCAGCTCGTGGTGCGAGAGGAGTTTCATGTTGAACGAGAGCGCCTGGTCGGAACGGGGTTTCATTCCGGGAAGCGGCTGGGCCATTTTGAGGTCTTGGTTCGAGGTGAAAGCAAAGGCGTAATGGTACCGCCTGGACGTTCTATCGGGGGAGGCGTTAGGATAAGACATGAGAGCACGGCGGATCCTGGCCGTTGTCCTGCTTGCTGCATTCGCGGCGCCGGCGCAGGCCGCCTACCCGGAAAAGCCCATCCGCTTCGTCGTTCCGTCTGCTCCCGGCGGCTCGGTCGATGTGCTGATGCGGATCCTCACGCAGCAGCTCTCCGCGCAGATGGGCGTGGCGTTCGTGGTGGAGAACAAGCCCGGCGCGTCGTTCGTGCCGGGGACGATGGACATCGTGAAGGCGGCGCCGGACGGGTACACGCTGGGCTACGGGAACATCGTCTCGCTGGCGGTCAACCGCACGCTGCTGCCCACGCTGCCGTACGACGTGGAGAAGGACCTCACGCTGGTGTCGAACTGCGTGCAAGTGTTCAACATGCTCGCGGTGAACAACGGCCTGCCGGTGCGCACGGTGGCGGAGCTGATCGACTACGCGAAGAAGAACCCGGGGAAGCTCTCGAACGGCTCGTCGGGGAACGGCACGACGGGGCACCTGGGCGGCGAGCTGTTCAAGGCGATGACCGGGACGCAGATGGTGCACGTGCCGTACAAAGGCAGCGCGCAGGCGATCAACGATCTCACCTCGGGCAATATCGAGGTGATGTTCGACAACGTGCCCTCCATCGGGCCGCACGTGAAGTCGGGCCGCGTGCGCGGGCTGGGGGTGTCGGCGCCGAAGCGCGCGGCGCAGTTCCCGGAGCTGCCGACGATCGCGGAGGCGGGGGTGCCGGGCTACGAAACCAATTCCTGGGGTGGCGTGATCGGGCCCGCGCGTCTTTCCAGAGAAGTTATCTCGAGATTGCATGCAGAGATAAGAAAAGCCCTGGCAGCTCCCGCGGTCGCCGAGCGCTACCGGCAGCTCGATGCCGAGCCCGACGGCGGCGGGCCGGAGGCGTTCCTCGAGCTGGTGCGGCGCGAGACGCCGAAGTGGGCCGAGGTGATCCGGCGCTCGGGCGCGAAAGTCGATTAGATGAAATTCGAGCTTCTGATCCGCAATGCGACGCTGATCGACGGCACGCGCGCGCCGCGCTTTGCAGCCGATATAGGGGTTTCTGCAGGAAAAATTTCCCGGATCGGGAAATTGAAGGAGAATGGCGAAATCGAGATCGATGCCTCCGGCAAGATCGCCGCGCCCGGCTTCATCGACGCGCACACGCACGACGACCGGCTGATGCTCTCGGCGCCAGATATGGCGCCGAAGGTGAGCCAGGGCGTCACCACGGTGGTGGCGGGGAACTGCGGCGTGTCGCTCGCGCCGGCGCCGCGCGGCATGCCGCAGCCGGTCACGCCGCCGCTCGACCTGATGGACAGCGAAGGGACGTGGTTTCATTTCAAGTCGTTCAGGGAATATGTCGAGGCGTTGCGCGCGCAGCCGCCGGCCACCAACTGCGCGCTGCTCGTCGGCCACAGCATGCTGCGCCTGCAGACGATGGACGATGTCGAGAAGCCCGCATCTCCCCGTGAAATATCCTTGATGAGAAACATGGTGGACGAGGCGCTCGCCGCGGGCGCGATCGGCTTCTCTACCGGCCTGTACTACGAGCCGGCGCGCGCCGCGCCGACCGAGGAAGTGATCGAGGTGTGCCGGCCGCTCACGGCGAGGAAAGGCATCTACTGCACGCACATGCGCGACGAGGGCGACCGCATCGTCGATTCGCTCGAGGAGACCTTCCGCATCGGGCGCGAGCTCGGCGTGCCGGTGGTGATCTCGCACCACAAGCTGGCCGGCAAGCCGAACCACGGCCGCTCGGCCGAGACGCTGCCGATCATCGAGAAGGCCATGCGCTCGCAGAAGATCGGCCTCGACTGCTATCCCTACTGCGCCTCGTCCACGATCCTCTCCGTGAGCCGCCTCGGGGCCGCGTCGAAGGTGCTGGTGACCTGGTCGAAGCCGCATCCGGAATTCTCGGGAATGGAGTTGACGGAAATTGCTTCGAAGCTCCGACTATCGATTCCCGAGGCTGTTGAAAAACTGCTACCCGCCGGCGCGATCTACTTCTCGATGGACGAGCAGGACGTGCAGCGCATTCTCGGCTTCGAGCACACCATGATCGGCTCCGACGGCCTGCCGCACGACGGCGCGCCGCATCCGAGGCTCTGGGGAACGTTTCCGCGGGTGCTGGGACATTACTCCCGGGGCTTGAACCTGTTCCCGCTGGAGACCGCGGTGTACAAGATGACCGGCCTCACGGCGAAGACCTTCGGGCTTGCGGACCGGGGCGTCCTGAAGCAGGGTTTCGCCGCGGATATCGTCGTGTTCGATGAAAATGAAATCGACGAAGCGGCGAGCTTCGCGAAGCCTATTCAGCGCGCGAAAGGCATCGACACGGTGATCGTCAACGGCGCCGTGGTCTGGCGCGAGGGGAAACCGACCGGCGCGCGGCCTGGGGGCGTACTCGCGCGCACCGCGTGAAGATCAAGGCCAATAGGTCAAGAACCAGCCGACCTGCGCCGGCGCAGGCTCGGCCGACTAGAGGAGATAAAGCCATGCACAAACTGCTTTCTGCTGCATTCGCCGCCTGCGCCCTGCTCGCCGCCGACGCTCTGGCGCAGTCCTACCCGGCGAAGCCTGTGAAACTGATCGTGACTTATCCTCCGGGCGGCAGCTCTGACCTGATGGCGCGGGTCTTCGGCCAGAAACTCGGCGAAGTGTGGGGGCAGACCGTCATCATCGAGAGCAAACCCGGTGCGGCCGGCTCGATCGGAATGGATTTTGCGGCCAAGCAGGCGCCTGACGGCTACAGCTTCGTCGTGGGCAACATCGGGCCGGTAGCGGTCAATCCGCTGCTCTCGAAGGTGCCCTACGACGTCCAGCGCGATTTCGTCGCCATATCGCTGATTTCAACCGGCCCCAACGTCCTCATCGTCCATCCTGACGTGCCGGCCAAATCGCTGCGCGAACTGACCAACTACGCCAAGTCGAACTCGGGGAAATTGAATTACGGTACCAGCGGCCCCGGGAGCATTTCGCATCTTGCCGGCGCGATGTATACGAACATCACCGGCGTGAAGGCAACCGAAGTTCCCTACAAGGGCGGCGTCCTCGGCGTGCAGGACTTGGTCGCCGGGCATATCCAGTACATCTTTTCCGATTCGCTGCCGGCGATGCAATTCATCAAGGCAGGAAGGGCGCGCGCCCTTTGCGTGACCGGCGCCGAGCGCAGCCCGATCATGCCCGACCTCCCTCCCTGCGCGGAATCGGTTCCGGGCCTCGTCGCGGTCAACTGGTGGGGCGTGTTCATGCCGGCTGGAACGCCCAAGGCCATCACCAACAAGTTCCACTCGGACCTCGTCAAGACGATGCAGGACACGGAAGTCAAAGATAAATTCGCCGATCTAGGGGTCGAAGCGGTCTACAGCACTCCTGAGCAGTTCATCGCGTTCATGAAATCCGAAACAGCGAAGTACGCGAAGCTCATCAAGGAGGCGGGAATCAAGGTGGAGTGAGCGGGCGTCGTTCGCTACCGCTCGTAAACATTCTTCTGTGCAGGAGGCTTGGACATGCGACCCCTATTCTCTGCACCGTTATCAGCTGCAATTGTGGCGAGGAGGAGACATGAATCGGGCAATTACACGACCATGTATTGTCGTTGCCGCAGTATCCATTTTGAGCGGATGCGCTGCGCCCGGCGCTATCGGAGTCATGCGGTCCTTTTCGGGCGAAGACCAACCATCAACAGTAATCGACTGGAAAATTAAGTTCGACGGAAGTGGTTCGAGTCCTGTGATTGCCGATGGCGTACTTTACGTGGGGTCGGCGGATGGCGCGATCTATGCCCTGGACCCCGGAAGTGGAGAAACGAAGTGGCGCTTTCAGACGGGAGAAGGCCTGTCGAGGGAACAGGGAATGAGAAGAAGGGTTGATATGACGCCCGCAGTTGAAAATGGAACAGTCTTTGTCGGCTCCGGAGACCATTCGTTCTACGCCATCGACGCTGCAACCGGAAAGATGAGATGGTCGTATGTGGCGGGTCCCGGAATGGCCTCCATGACTAACCAAAGCTACACCCGGCCCGCTGCGGTCCTCAGGAACGGTACCGTTTACTTTGTAACCGGTGACGGTCTCCACGCACTCGATGCGCTCACTGGCAAACGGAAATGGCTGTTCGAGACGTTGCGGGAAATTCCGATTGAACAGATGAACATGGCCGCGAAACGCGCTCCGACAGGGCTAGCAATGGGGGACAGCGCGGTCTATGTAACTGCCTGGCCCTTCATTAGACGCGACACGCCGCGAAAAAGCTTTCTCTACGCGGTTGATCCGGAGTCGGGAAAGACAAAGTGGGTAACCAGTGTGGACGGTCTTGACACTACAGCGCCGGTGACGGCGAAGGGGCTTGCGTTTTTCGCGATTTCGAGCCCCACAAGGCTATATGGAATTGACGCAGCCGATGGGGAGGTGAAGTGGAGTTCGGACGGTGAGAGGAAGTTCGGAACGCCGGTGCTGCTCGTAGCGGAAGACGCGATCTATTTCTGTACTGACAGAAAGCTACTTGCATTGGAGCTGGGAACAGGACGCCAGCTCTGGAGTTTCAGCGCGGACGAAACCAGGACGATTCTGAAGGCCGACCAGCACCTCTACGTGATCACCCACGCGGGTACCATAGCTCGGCCGAAAGACACGATTCACGCGCTGGCGCTCACTACTGGACAGGAGAAATGGTCGCGGAGCTTGAGTGAGTCTGCGGGCGATGTAATGATCCATGACGGAGTTGTCTATGCAGGTAGAGAGCATTTCTACGCCATTGACGCATCCACCGGTAGGGAGTTGTGGTCCTTCAAGGGAACGGGGCGCGAGTCCGCACGGCTGATTTCGGGGGGCAGGATTTTCCTGACCTCCCCGACCGTGAGCTACACTGGATTGAGTCGGGTGGACCAGGGGTATCTCTACGCAATCGACGCAAGGACAGGCAAGCGTAAACCCTAGGCCGCAGCGCGCTCCATCGGACTAGCTGGTCCCGCCAAGACGACGTGAAAATGACGCGATTGGGGTCACCGCTGTTTGCGCTTTCTTTTCCGCCGCGGATTCCCGGCGATTTCCTCCAGCACCGCGCACACCGCGCCCGTGTCTTCCTTCCCCAGTCCCATCGCCATTGCGGCGTTGTATATCGGCGCGCTCGCCGCGAAAAGCGGCGTCGGGCAGTCGAGCTCGCGCGCAAAATCGCCGATGATGGTCATGTCTTTTTGCCACACCTCGTTCTTCATCGTGGCTTCCGAATAGTCGCCCTTCACCATCATGGGGCCGCGCACCTGGAACATGCGCGAGCTGCCGGCGCCGTCTGAGACGACCTTGAGCACTAATGCCGGATCGAGGCCCGCTTTCATCCCGAGCACCATCGCCTCGGCCGCCGCCACGTTGTGGATGGCGACGAGCAGGTTGGCGACGAATTTGATCTTCGAGCCGGCGCCGAACGCGCCGACGTAATAGTTCGCTCGCGTGAAGCCCTGAAGTACCGGCACGGTCTTCCGGTACGCCGCCCGATCGCCGCTTGCGTAGACGATCAGGTCCTTGACGCGCGCCTGCGCGCCCGTGCCGCTCAAGGGGCAGTCGAGCAGGATCACGCCGCGCTTTGCGAGCACGTCGCGTGCGGACTCCTTCACCGGGATCGGCAGCGTGCTCGTCTCGATCACGATCGTTCCGCGCTTGGTGGATGCGGAGAGTTCGGCCGCGACTTCCTTAAGGGCGCGGGCCGAAGGAAGCGAAGTGATGATGACCCCCGCGCGCCGCGCGACCTCGCGCAGGCTTCTCGCCGCGACACCGCCTGAGCGAGCGTGCTCGGCGCGCCGGCGTGGCGCCAAGTCGTAGCCCGCCACCCGAAACCCGGCGCGGCCGAGATTGAAAGACATCGCCGAGCCCATGATGCCCAGGCCGATCATTCCCACTGTCTGCTGTGTCATCTCTCCCTCTCCTTGCGCGGCATTTTCCCGCACTACATCAGCTCAGGAAAGCTGATCCCAGAATCCGCAGGGCAGTGCGCGTGGGCAGCGTAATAATATACCTTGACGGTAATACTAATAGTAATATAGCCTTGTTCATATGTTTATGGTAAAAGAGTGGACGGTGGCCAGCATCATGCTACAAGGATTCCAGTGCGAACGTTGTTCGCACGAATGGGTGCCGCGTAATCGCGACGGGCAACCTACAGTGTGTCCGAGTTGCAAGAGTCCTTACTGGAATAAACCCAAGCAACAGTCAAAGGCCGCGCGGCCTAAGAACATTAGGGCGAGTCATGGGCGCGCCTAAGATCGAAACTCGCGCAGCAACAATCGCCCAGGAAGAATCGGCGGTCACCCACGTGCTCGATCCCCGAAAGGCGCGTGGCGGAAAACGAAAGAGCAAGGGAACAAAGAAGCTAGCGCGGAATAGGGCGAAGCCAGTTAATCGACTTAACGACCTGAGCGCGAAAGAATGGATTCCTGAGACCGTTTCCGTATGGATTCAGCGGGGATTGGGTAAGGGGCATGACCACGCTCAGATTGAACGCCAACACCCCGCGCCGTTTTCGTATCAGGATGTCGCACGCCTAGTACGGTTTTTCACCAAAATTGGCGAGACAGTGCTCGATCCGTTTGTCGGGGTGGGATCGACCCTCAAAGCTGCGGCCATAGAGGGTCGCAAGGGGATAGGAATCGAACTAAACAAGAGGTATGCTGACCTTGCGCGGCTGCGGCTCAAGACCGAATTGGCCGATGAGACCTCGGCATGTCGGGATCAGAAAGTGATTCGAGGTGACGCACGAGTAATCATTCCCACATTGGTCGCGGAATCGGTGAAGCTTGTGGCAACCAGTCCTCCGTACTGGAACATCTTGCATAAGCAAGACCACAAGGCGCGACAAGAGCGCATCGCGCACGGACTAGACACCAAGTACAGTAGTGACGCTGCGGATCTAGGGAATATTGAAAGTTACCCCGCGTTTCTCAATACGCTCTGTGACACGCTTGCGATGACACGCACTTGTCTGGTGGACGGAGGCCATTTGTGCATCGTCGTCGGAGACTTCCGCCAAAAGTCCCGGTATTTCATGTTCCACGCCGATATCGCTCGCGAAATGGAGGCTCGCGGTTTTACTCTCAAAGGTCTCAAAGTTCTGTACCAGAGGCACAAGCGGGTGTTCCCATATGGATTTCCGTATGCCTATGTGCCGAACCTTCACCACCAGTACATCGTTATCTTAGCGAAATGATCCCGGAGAACACCATCCATCACGGCGACGCGATGGAGCTGCTCCGCAGCCTTCCGGATGCCTACGCGGATCTGATCATTGCTGATCCGCCTTACAGCCTGAACAAGGATAAAGAGTTCGGCGAGGGTGCATTCTTCGATAGCCGAGACGAGTGGCTCGCGTGGTGTAAGAAATGGCTTATCGAGGCAAAGCGCATCCTAAAGCCGACGGGCAATCTGTTCGTTTACGCCATTCATCACAACTCATGCTTCCTGCAAACGTACATGTACGAGATCGGCCTACACTATCGTCGGCAGATCATTTGGTATTACGAAAACGGCTGGTCGAAGTACCGGAACGGGCCAGCTTGCCATTACGAACCGATCCTATGGTTTGCGCACCGGAATGACTCAACGTTTCATGTCATTCGGGAGCCCTACAAGAGTGAAGAGCGACTTCGGCACACGATTACGAAAAACGGTAAGGTGTGGACGCCGCATCCGGACGGTCGACAAGCCGGTGACGTATGGCGATTTCCAACCCTTGCCGGCCGTAGATTCGCAGACGAACGGACAGAGCATCCAACGCAGAAACCTCTATCCCTTTCGCGTCGGCTCGTCGAGCATTTTTCTAACCCAGGGGATCTGCTTGTCGTGCCTTTCGTGGGGTCCGGGTCCGAATGCGTAGCTGCGGTCGAGCATGGCCGGCGTTTTCTCGGAGCCGAAATCAACGCGGCCTTTGTAGAAATTGCTCGCGGGCGACTCGCCGAAACTTCAACGCAGCTCTTCAAGGTAACCGCCGAGAACACGGCAAGCTAAGGCATTTCCCGCAAAGCGGCCGGGTCTGACCTGCCAGATCGTAGCGATCCTGGCACCATTGAGCCACTCTTGGTGCGCGTCGCTCACTTGGCGCTCAAAGCAGGCGATCTTGTGAACTGCTGCAGCACCAACGACAGGCGCGGTCACAAAGGCTTCGTAATAAAGCAACTGCGCAAGCGCTTCTTGTACCCTGTCTCGCTCATCCGCCTCGGTTCCGTCGAGCGTCTTTACCTCTCCAAGAATGCCAACTTCATCGACCAGAGCTAATACATCGAATGGATCCTCGTATAGTCGCGCGCCTGCTTGTCGCAAACGAACCGCCAATGCCTGAACAATTAAGTTGTGTCGCCGCAATCTATCTAGCCGCCGTCTGACTGCCTCGCGGGCGGACACTGGATCGATGTCAGGCGGAACCTCAACTTCATCGAAACGTTCAACCGTTCCCGCGCGTCCGATAGTTTCCGGCGTTACCTCGCGCGAAGCCCGTGGTGCCCTCGGCGCCCGTCCGGCTGAAGGTTCAGCCTCGCCCTGCTCCGGCGTCTCCCGCGGGACATACAATTGACGGCTTCGCACAACATCGGAGGCCTGCAGAACCTGCGGCCGTTCTGTCCGAACGACTCTGGCTGCGGGTCCGACGGGAACCTCAGTCTCGGCGCGCCCAGGAAAATCTGCCAAGACGTAGGACTGCCCACTTCGCACCACATCGCCGAGTTGCTCGGCAAACTTTGGTAATACCTTCTTAGCGTTGTCCCAATTTGCTTTTGTCACTCCGATGCGGCGGCAAATCGCATCCTCAGAAAGATCGGCGAGAGCGACGATGCGTTCCAATTCCTCGGGCGAGTCGTTTCGCGCCTCAAGTGCAAGCGCGCATTTCGCCCGGGTGATTCCAGGCTTGCGCGCGGCGAGGCGGAGCAATACCTGGTACGGATGTGACGCTTCACGATCGGTTCCTTGGTGGGTCATATTCCGAATGACTCGGCGCCAGAAGTCGATTTGCCGTGCATCCATAGGCGAGCCAGCAAAGGCTGCTGCTTGACGACCGGTATTGCTTACTTGTACCCGCCCACCAGAGTCGTCAATGAAACCCAAAAGGCGGAAAAGCTCGCGAAGACCGCGAGCAGTTGTACGAAAGCTCTGATTACTCGGCTCCTTTCTGAGTTGCTCTCGAATGTATGCTTCGATGGGTCTTGGCGTATGGCCGGTACCGGCAACGCCCGCACGAACCAATTCCGGTCCGAAAACTCCGTCGTCTCTCGCATCAGCGTCGTTATCGACGAGCTGAACCAGGACGTGCATAGCCGTGGCGATCTTCTCAAGGTCGGCTACTTGATTGGGAAAGCCCTTCATCGAGTTTCTCTCTAGCTCTTGCTTTTTCCGCAAATTCTCGGGGAGAAGAAGTCTACCCCTACCCCTGCTTAGCCGCAAAAAACGCTACCATCCCGCCCTCGCCATCTGTGGGGGCAACACAAACGTGGCACAGCTTCTCGTCGGCGCCGACATCGGCGGCACTCGGGCGCGGCGGTAGGATCACGGCGACGAAGGCGCCTTCCACGCCGGGCAACTTCGCCGAAGGCATGATCGCCGCGATACGCGTCGCGGCGGAGCGCCCCGGGCTTTCCTTCGAGCAGTTGCGCTCATCCAGATAAGGGGCGCGTTAAATCCCTACTACCGGTCAACCCTCGATCGCCAGTAGCCGGGGCGTCGGCTCTGATGGGCAACTACAAGGATGTGCAACACGTCGGGAGTCACGCTGTAGATCAGCGTGTACGGAAAACGATTGAGAACGAACTGACGTAGCTCGTCGTCAAGATGAGGTCCGATTTCAGGATGTTGCTGCAAGAGGCCTGCAGCACGGCGAACCTCGACTTCGAAGCCCTCGCCCAGACCAGGCACCTGAAGTTCGTAGTAGCTTGCGGCCTCGATGAGTTCCAGCTCCGCTTCCGGGTGGAACTCAACCCTCATCGCTTCAAGCGCGAGCGGACATTCTCAAAAACACGTTCGGCGGGGACTGGCTTTACCTTCCCGTCAACGATCTCGCGGTGACGCCTCTTCGCTTCTTCGAGCCAAGCGCGTTCGACGTCGGTGTCGGCGGGGCCATCGAGTTCAGCGATGAGCGCGCGGATCAACTCTGCCTTGTCTTCGCGACTCAGCGACCGAACCTTCGCTTCGATCTCCGCTACGACGCTTGACATCGTTGTCTCCAGTGACTGCGAGTGGATATTACGAATTACGATAGCTTGCCTAGTTTACGCCGGCTCCGGGCGAACCGCAAAAATACGCTACCATCCCGCCCTCGGCACCTGTGGGGGTAATCACAAAAGTGGCACGGTTTCTGGTCGGCGTCGACATCGGCGGCACCTTCACCGACTGCGTGGTGCTCGGCCGCGGCGGCGGAATCACCGCGACCAAGGCGCCTTCGACGCCGGGCAATTTCGCCGAGGGCATGCTCGCCGCGATGCGCGTTGCCGCCGAGCGCCTCGGCCTTCCCTTCGAACAGTTCTGCCGCGAAATCGCCGTGCTCACGCACGGCACTACCGTTGGCACCAACGCGCTTATCCAGAGGAAGGGCGCCAAGGTCGGCCTTATCACGACCAAAGGCCACGAGGACGCGATCCATATCATGCGCGGCTCGCGCGGTGTCTCTTCCCGCGACATCGCCAAGGTCGTTCACTTTCCTTCCAGCCAGAAGCCCGTACCGATCGTTCCCAAGCGCCTGATCGAAGGCATTTCGGAACGCGTCGACTGCTTCGGCGAGGTGGTGGTCCCGCTCAACGAGACGGAAGCCGAAGCCGCGATCCGGCGGCTGCTCGACGCCCGGGTGGAAGCGATCGGCGTGTGTTTTCTCTGGTCGTTCAAATACCCGCAGCACGAGCGGCGCTTGAAGGAGATGATCCGGGATATCGCGCCGCAGGTCTTTGTCTCCTGCTCGGTGGACATCGCGCCCAAGTGGGGCGAATACGAGCGCGTCACCGCGACCGCGTTGAACGCTTATATCGGGCCGGTGATGGCCCGATATCTCGGCAACCTCGACGGGCAGCTGAAGAAATCCGGTTACGGGCAGCCGCTGCAGATCACGCAATGCGGCGGCGGATCGATCTCGGTCGACCGAGCAATGGAATCGCCCCTCTTAACGCTCGACTCCGGGCCCGTGTCGGGGGTGACTGGTTCGGTCTACCTGGGCCGGCTTATGGACTGCCCCAACATCATCACCACCGACATGGGCGGGACCTCGTTCGACGTGGGCATCATCTACGAAGGACAGCCGGCGTACTCGTTCGTCTCCAACGTGGCGCAGTACGAGTACTTCCTTCCGAAGGTCGACATCCAGGCGATCGGCTCAGGCGGCGGTTCCCTCGCCCGCGTGAACGCGGCCGCGAAGACGCTCGGCGTTGGTCCTGAGTCCGCCGGCGCGGACCCGGGACCGGTTTGCTACGGCAAAGGCGGCACGATCGCCACGGTCACCGATGCCGACGTAGTCCTCGGTTATATCAATCCGGAAAACTTTTTGGGCGGGCGTATCAAGCTCGACCGGAAGCAGGCTGTGGAGTCGGTGCAGGGAATTGCTTCAGCGCTCGGGCTCTCGCTCATGGAGGCGGCGAGCGGCATCGCCCGGATCGCCGAGTTCAAGATGGCCGACATTATCCGCAAAACGACTGTCGAAAAAGGATTCGACCCTCGCGACTTCGTGCTGTTCGCCTTCGGCGGCGCGGGCCCAGCGCACGCGGGGGTCTTTGCGCGGGAACTCGGGGTGCAGAAAGTCGTCATCCCGCAGAAAGAGATCGCCTCGACCTGGTGCGCGTTCGGTGCGGCCTCGGCCGATATCCTGCACGTCTACGAGCAGGCCGACATCCAGGTGAGCCCCTTCGACGCCACGCGGGTCAATGCCGTGCTCGATGCGCTCGAGAAAAAGGCGAACGCGCAGATGGACCGCGACGGCATCGCGCGGCCGCGGCGCGGCTACCGGTATTCGCTTGATATGCGCCATAAGGGCCAGATCAACGAAGTGGAAGTGATGCTGCCTGAGAAGCGCCTGGCGAAGAACTTCCGGGAGCCCTTGCGCCGCCGTTTCACCGCGCGCTACGAGCAGCTCTACGGGCACGGCTCCTCCTACGGCGAAGCGCGCCTGGAGATCGTGACGATGCGCCTGCGCGCGACCGCCGCGACGCCGCGTCCGAAACTTTCTCGGGCAAGGAAGCTCTCCGAGAGAATCGATCCGAAAGCCGGCCGGGGCATGCACGACATCTGGTGGCCCGACCTGAGGAAGTCGGCGGTGACGCCGATATACGACGGGGCTCTACTCGTCCCCGGTAATGTGATCAAGGGGCCGGCGATTATCGAGACCACCGATACAACCGTCGTCGTTCACCCAGCGCTAGCGCTTAGGGTGGATGCGTTTGGGAACTTCGAAATTACATTCCGCCGGGACTGATGAAATCCGTGAGGTAACCCTATGGATATTCACCCACAGCATTTGGCTCTAGCCGCACTTCTTGCAAATCGTCTATTTCGCATACCAGAGTACCAGCGCGCCTACTCTTGGCATCGAAAGCAACGAGAAGACATGTTCGAAGACATTCGTGTCCTCTCCAAGAAGAATGACGCTTCGCACTTTATGGCAACAATTGTCGGATTGCGCAGAGACATCAAGAAAATCGTCACGGATCAATATCGAGTCGTCGAAGTGGTCGATGGTCAGCAACGTCTAACGACGCTGATCATATTGCTTAAAGCCATTGAAAAGAAACTAAATCGAGAGCTAACCACGGAAGACAAACTCGCGAAGGAGGTTCAAGAGCTACTTATCAAGCAAGACAATATAAGTCTGATCCTGCTTCGTACAAACCACGATAAGACAGGCTTCTTCGTCAACTATCTTAGGCAGGGGAAGAATCCGCCTGTGAAGGAAGCGAACACTCTAGGCGATCGCGAGATCCTGGAGGCTATTCATCAATGCGAAGCATTTGTTGATGAGTGGCCCAATCGGATCGAATTGCTAAGCATCATCAAGAATCAGCTCACGTTCATACTTCATGAAATCGACGATGAAGCGGCCGTCTACACAGTTTTTGAGGTGCTCAACAATCGCGGTCTTAATGTATCGCCGCTGGATCGTCTGAAAAGCACGCTGATGTCCATTGCCTTTCAGGACAACAAGGGAAATGTTCAGGAGCATATTGCGGAGCTGCACTCGATTTGGGGCGAAATCTACGAGACCGTCGGGCTTCGTCAAGGCCTAAATACGGAAGCCCTCAGGTTCGCTGCTACTCTCTCTGTGCAAGTACAAGTCAGCAAGCCCTTTGGTGAAGAGAAGGCGGTAGAAACGCTGTTCGAAGAAACTGGTTTGTCCGCCAAGAAGGCCATTGAAGTATCAAAGTGGCTTCTTGAGGTTACAGCAGCAGTGGATCGTTTCTGGGCGGATACGCGCTCAGAGGCTGTTACAGAAATACAGCAAGCTCGACTCCTGGCAGTGGCAATTGTGTTGCGTGGGTTTGCCAAACAAGACGAGAAGGTTCTGCTGGAGCTTTGGGAGAGGACATCGTTTCGAATTTTCGGCCTTTGTGGAAAGGATGCCCGCACGGGTGTTGGCGAATATGTGAGGCTTGCCTGGGATATCGTGAAAGATAAGAAGAAGACCAACGGTGCTTCCGTGATTCTGGAACGGATCAAAAAGATCGGTGGCGCGGAAGGACTCGATATCGAAGCTGCGATAGATGAGACTCGGGACAGCAACTGCTATGAAGGATGGGAGGAACAGCTCAGGTACTTACTCTTTCGCTATGAAGAATACCTCGCTGCGAAACAGGGGCAGAAGTTTACGAATGAACAGTGGAATCACATTTGGGAGGGGTCGGCCGCAGAATCTGTTGAACATATCTTTCCGCAATCCTTGGGAAGTTCCGAGCGTGTCGAGCCTGGGAAGGGGGTGTTTGTTCACAGGCTTGGCAATTTGATGTTGTTACCGCCGGGGCTCAACTCAAAGCTAAAGGACCAGGTTCCAAAAAACAAGGCTGATGCTTACATCAACACAGGGCTTCTTTCAGCGGTAGGAGTGGCAACAACGATCAAGAAGCATGGTTGGACTACTGAACAGATCGTGCAGCGCGAGAATCAATTGCTCGACTGGATTAAGACGACTTGGGCGTGATTTTACGGTGACGAGGACAAGGTATGCCTAAAGTGAGCGAGATGAAAGACGCCGTCTTCGACGGCAGGAACATGGGCTACGTGCCGCCGAAGAAGCTTTCCATTTCGCCCAAGCTCAAGCTGCATCGAAAAGGCGCGAAAAACATCGACCCGATCACCTACGAGGTGATCCGCCACAGCCTGTGGCACGTCAACGAGGAGCACGGCGCCACGATCCAGCGCCTGTCCGGATCGCCTGTCGCGATGTACGCGCTCGATCTCAACCCTTCCATCCTCACCGAGGACGGCGAGTTCGTGTATTTCGGACCCTATATGCAGTACATGTCGGGCGTCACCGACACGCAGGTGAAATGGGTGCTCGAATACCGCAGCGACAATCCGGGCATACGCGAGGGCGACATGTTCCTCGCCAACGACCCCTGGGTGGGCGCCGCGCACCAGCAGGACGTGATGCTGATCTGCCCGGTGTTCTGGAAGGGCGAGCTGTTCTGCTGGGTGACCAACTGCCTGCACCAGTACGACCTCGGCGGAATCACGCCGTCTTCCTTCTGCGGCTCGGCGGAGAACGCCTTCGAGGAAGGCATCTGCATCCCGCCGGTGAAGATCGTGGAAGGGAACGCGATCCGCCGCGACATCGAGGAGCTGTACCTGCGCTCTTCCCGCAAGCCCGAGGCGGTGGCGCTCGATTTCCGGGCGCAGCTCGCCGGCAACCTCACCGCGCGCGACCGGGTGCTCTCGGTCATCCGGCGCTACGGGCCCGAGGTCGTGAAGGGCGTCATGCGCAAGATCCTCGACAACGGCGAGCGCGCCTTCCTCGCGAAGCTCAAGCGCCTGCCCGACGGCGTGTGGCGCGAGCGCAGCTACGTCGAATGCTGCCGCCCGGGCGACCGGCGCACGCACTGCGTGATGCTGACGCTGCGGAAAAAAGGAACCGAGCTCGTATTCGAGAACGAAGGCACGGCGCCGCAGGACGGCGCGATGAATGCGACCTACTCGGGCTGGAGAGGCGCGATCATGGTGGCGCTGAATCAACTTCTCTGCTGGGACCAGTATTTCTCGATCGGCGGGGCGCTGCGTCACGTCGAGTTCGATCCGACCCCGGGGACTTTCAACTGCGCCAATTTTCCGGCATCGGTTTCGACCGCGCCGATCCAGGCCATGGAGATCTCGCTCTACCCCGCGTACAACGTGCTCTCGAAGATGATCCACGCCGACCCCGAAATGCGCAAAGACATCATGTGCATCGGCGGCACCAGCCAGTGGCCGGCGACGATTTTCCGCGGCACCGACCAGTGGGGCGAGCGCTACGGTTATATCCTCGTCGATCCCATCGGCGGTGCGATCGGCGCGTTCGCCACCG
>WNFY01000412.1_pt1 | contig 50399 bp, 40 predicted proteins | sample 5400091 | NCBI WGS metagenome assembly WNFY01 (sample SAMN13153364, study PRJNA577476) | soil metagenome | isolation source: 60 cm soil or saprolite under grassland replicate 1 | place: USA:California | collected 2016-06-15
ATGGAACCCCTTCTGGCGAAGTGTCTCGGTCACTCGGCTTCCGATAATCCCGAGACCGATTACTCCGACATTTTTGTGCCTTCGGGACATTGAATGGTTCTTAGCACCCCGCCGCTACGAGCATCGGTGCTGCATCAGACTGAAGTTAAACTAGCTGGCAGGCAATGCAGAAGTTTCACGAATTTTGCTCGCCACGCTAGCGTGACGGGCGCACAAACCCGGCACGCCTTACGAGACCCGCGACCAAACTCTGCAATGCCCTTCGCCGTTTTTCATTCTCAAGCGCCAAGACTGCTTCCGGTCGCGCCTCCTCAAAAGACAGGGCGCGCGCCGCTTTTATGTCGATCAAACGCGCGATGTGAAAGCCAAGATGAGATCGGAATGGTTCGCTCGTTTCGCCAACCCGAAGTTTGGCAATCGCGCCGAAGAATTCCGGCATAATGCGCCACGACGAGAAATAATTAAGATCGCCGCCATTAGCTTTGGTTGCCTCGTCTTCCGAAAACTGCGCGGCAAGCTGCGAAAAATCGGCGCCGCGCGCCAGATCTGTTGCGACCGCTTCGATCGCACGTCGCTTCGTTTCGATCACTTCGGCAGGATATCCGTCCGGCGCCGCAAAAAAAATATGATTGGCACGAAAGCGCAGCGGCTGAACAAACGCATCACGATGCGCCTCATAAAATTGGCGGCACTCGTCATCCGAAACATTTATCACCACAGTGGAAATTTTATTGTCGATCCAACGCAGATCGCGTCGCTGCTCCTCGATCTCTGCGCGCAAATAAACCGGCCAAAGCCAGTTTGAGCGCAACGGGCTTTGAAATCCGTTCTCATCGACAAACTGCGCTTTGATCAAATCATAATCGCGATCAACCATCGCTTTCGGAACGGATTCGTTTCTCGACAGCCAGTGCACATTTTGCGCCGCGATCAGCTGCTCTTTCGAAGTTCCATTTTCGAGATCGCTCTCATAAATCCCGCGTTGATGCACCAGCGCGACGAGATGGCCGTGCCCCCGCTAATCGGCCAAGAATATCGCGACAAACCGCACACCAAACCACAAGCTCGCTCGCCAACGCGCCGCCGATGCAAACGAGCGCCATCATCATCCAAAAACGCAATTTCATTTGAAAGCGAACTCGGACAGAAAATACGCCGCGACCATCCCGACTTTCTGCAAACTATCGGCGCTGATTTTGTCGATCGTGTCGTCGGCTGTGTGCCAATAACTGAATCGAAAATCGATAAGATCGACAGTCGGAATTCCGACGGCGTTGAGCGGCGTATGATCGTCTGTGATGTCGCGATCGAAGTAGGTAAAATAAGTTCGCAACTTCAGCGCTTCCGCCGACGAAAAAATTTCGCGCGCCAATTTTGTCGGTGAATCCGGAGGAAGCGTAACCTTGAGTGCGCGATCGCCAATCATGTCGAACAAAATGCCGCCGCGAAATTGTTTGGATTCTTTTGTCGCACTGAGCTGTTTCGCAAAATACCTGCTGCCGTAAATGCCGTCTGTTTCCGAAAAGCTTTCGACCGCTTCCTCGCCATCGAAAAAAACCAGCTCCACTTTCGCGCCGAGCTCAGAATGTTTCCCTAAAACGCGCGCCATCTCCAACAAAACGCCATTGCTCGAGCCGCCGTCATTTGCGCCAACAAAAGGAAACGCGCGGAAAATTTTTGTGTCGTAGTGCGAGCAGAGCAGAAACAAAGAGCCGGGCTCGACCTTCGGGATCGGTTTTCCAAAGCGCGCGATCAAATTAACGAAGCTGACTTTCCCGCGCGGCGTATCGCCGCTGAATGCCTGTCGCGCGACCTGCCAGCCTGCCAGTCGAAGTTGATTGTCGATGTACGTCCGGGATTTTTCGATCGCCTCGGATCCCGCCGGCCGCGGACCGAAATCAACGAGCTGCTGGACATGCGCGAGTGCTTTGTCGCCGGAAAATTCTTCCCATGATTTTCCATTCGCGGAGGTTTCGGCGGCTTCCCCGCTGAGCGCTGAAAGAAAAATTAAAGCGGCGCCGATCGAGATCGTGCGCGAATTAAGATCGAGATAAAAAAATCGGCGTCGCATCTCCGCGCTTTTTTCGCGGTCCGTTTAGCTTTCGCTCGCTCTCAAACCGAGGACCAAAAGGATCCTCTGGAGATCGTCACTCCCGTAATATTCGATCTCGATGCGCCCGCGTTTTTCGCCGTGATGAAGTGTGACGTGGGCGCCCAAATGTTGTTGCAGTCGGTTTTGCAAGTCTTCAATTGCGGCGGAAGTAACGGTTAACTCCGCGGTGCGCGGCTTCCGTCGCAAGCGGCCGATCCCGAGCTGGCGTGCCACCACCCGCTCCGTCGCCCGAACGGTGGCGTTGCGCCGCAAAACCGTTTCCGCGGCGAGAAGCTGCTCCTCCGGGGATTTTAATGCGAGCAAGACCTTTGCATGACCAACCGAAAGCAAACTCTGCCCAATCCAGACTTGGATTTGCGGATGCAGATCGAGCAAGCGCATCGAGTTCGCAACGGCCGTGCGACTGCGCCCGACTTTTAACGCGATGTCTTCCTGGCGCATTCCAAATTCGCCCGCCAGTCTGGCGTAACCTTGCGCCTCTTCGATTGGATTTAGATCGGCGCGCTGCAAGTTCTCGATCAACGAAATCTCGAGGACTTCCAGATCGTTGGCCCTCCGGATAATCACCGGCACTTCGGTGAGGCCGATCTCCTGAGCCGCGCGCCAGCGCCGTTCGCCAGCAATCAACTCGCACCGATCGCCCACCTGCCGCGCGATAAGCGGTTGAATGATGCCGTGTTGCCGGATTGAATCGACCAGTTCCTGTAATGCGTCGGGCGCGAAATCCTTGCGTGGCTGTAGTCCGCTCGGAACAATGCTCGCGAGGCTGACTTGGTGAATGTTTTCCCGTGGATCGACATCCTCGACCCGTAGCGGCGCCGGGCGAGCACCAATCAGTGCGCCAAGACCTTTTCCGAGACCGGATTTCGCCATGCGTTTGAGGCTACCGGAACAGCTCTTCTAACGCAAACGGCAACCGCGACTGGACGGATAACCGGAGGTGTTCTTGCGCGTTTCCGGGTAGGCAGATAGCGTGCGCTCATGCTGTGGGATCAGGCAGTTTTTACGCTCGGACATTCACCCGATCCGGACGATGCATTCATGTTTTATGCAATGGCAAAAAACAAAATCGACCTCCGTGGTTACCGGTTCGAACATCGACTGGAAGATATTCAGACACTGAATGAACGCGCCCTCCGCGGCGAACTTCACATTTCCGCGGTCTCGATCCACGCGTATGCGCATGTCAGCGACAAATATGCACTCATGCCATGCGGCGCGAGCATGGGAGATGGTTACGGACCAATCCTCATTGGCAATGGGACAAAGATTCCGCGCACGCGATCGGATGATCAGGTCAGGAACTGGTTACGTTCTCAAGTCATTGCGGTGCCTGGTCGAATGACCAGCGCCTATCTTGCCCTGCAGCTTTATCTCGGCGATTTCAAGCACGTCATCGTCCCGTTTAATCAAATCTTCGACGCCGTCAAAAATAACCAGGCGGGTGCCGGTCTCATCATTCACGAAGGGCAACTCACTTACGCGCGCTTCGGTTTTGCGAAGATTGTCGATCTTGGCGAATGGTGGAAAAGCAAAACCGGATTGCCGCTGCCGCTCGGTGGAAATGTGTTGCGCAAAGATATCCCGCATTCTGTACGGCACGACCTCCTTCAGATCATGCGACAAAGCATCGACTACGGCCTTGCCCACCGCGGTGAGGCGGTGCGCCACTCATTACCGTACGCCCGCGAAATGGATGCAGAGCTCGCCGGAAAGTTTATCGGGATGTATGTCAACGATTACACCCGGGATTACGGCGATGCCGGGCGCGCGGCGATTCGTAAATTCCTTGGCGATGCACACGCCGCCGGATACATCGACAATCAAGTCGAGATTGAGTTTGTGGAATAACGGCAACAGCCTTGCGAATTACTTCTTTGGCCTTTCCGCTTTGCTCGTCTGTTTAACGATAAATGCTTTTACGCGCGCGGCTTCTTTTTGGAATCCATTCGTGAAATCGTGCGTCCCGTACTCGAAGAGCACGATGAAGCAAAATGTGAAGAAAACAAAAAGGGCGAGCCAAAAAAGTCCGCGGAGCAACCCCATGCCCGAGATCGTAACGTGGGCAAACTGTTCGGTCAACGGCCCATATCGTCGCAATAAACTTCGGATTGAACCGCGGGGCGAAGCTGCCAAGCTATTCGCGCCATGCGGGTGCCGCTTCTCGATCTAAGCGAACAATACCGCGCCTTGGCGGCGCCGATCCGAGCGGAGATCGATGCCGTTTTAGCGAGCCAGCGCTTTATCCTCGGGCCGCAAGTAAAGGCATTCGAGAAAGCGATCTGTGACTATCTTCATGCGCCACATGCGATCGGCGTCTCATCCGGAACGGATGCGTTGCTCGCGGTTCTAATGGCTCTCAAGATCGGGCCCGGCGATGCTGTAATCACAACCGCCTACTCCTTTTTTGCAACGGCCGGTTGCCTCGCGCGCGTGGGTGCGACGCCGTTGTTTGTCGATGTCGATCCAAAAACCTTCAATCTGTCGCCAACCGCACTTGAGTGGTACATCGACAATCGATGCAAGCGGGATTCACACGGCCAGCTGCGCGACAGCGCCGGGCGCAAAATTCGCGCGATCATTCCAGTCCATTTATTCGGATTGTGCTGCGAGATGGATGCGATTCACGCGATCTCCGAGCGATGCAATCTCGACGTCATCGAAGACGCGGCGCAAGCCATTGGCGCGGAATATCTCACGGCTCACACGGCTCTGCGCAAAGCGGGCACAATGGGCGAGGTCGGTTGTTTCAGTTTCTATCCGTCCAAGAACCTCGGCGCAGCCGGCGACGCCGGATTAGTCGTCTGCCGTAGCGAAGAATTGGCGACAAGATTGCGCGTTGTTCGTCAACATGGAATGGAGCCGCGTTATTATCACGATTTTATTGGTGGCAATTTCCGGCTGGACGAGATCCAAGCGGCGATTCTCAACGTCAAGTTTGCGTACCTCGACACGTGGTCGGCAGCGCGCCGGGCTGCGGCGGATTTTTATCGAGAAGAATTCACGGGTCGTAGTCTGACCAACCGGATTGCGCTGCCCGCCGAACCTTATCGCGAGCGTGGCCTAACGAATCACCACATCTATCATCAATACGTTATCCGCACGGACAGACGCGACGAGTTACGTGATCATCTCGCGAAGCGCGAAATCGACACCGCGATTTATTATCCGCTAGGCCTGCATGAGCAAAAATGTTTTTCTTATCTCGGTTACAAGAAAGGCGATCTGCCGGAGACCGAGCGCGCGGCTGGCGAGACGTTGGCATTACCGATTTACCCAGAGATCTCGCGCGAGGCACAAGGTTATGTGGTCAAGACGATCGCCGAGTTCATCTCATAAAGATCGACAATAATATTTGCCGATCTGACGCTCTCACCAGCCGGGCAAATTACTTGCGAGGCGCGCCGCGCCAGCCTATATCAACGCTCGCAAGCGAGGGGTAGGTTCCGGAGTGGCCAAACGGGGCAGACTGTAAATCTGCTGGCTTTACGCCTTCGCTGGTTCGAATCCAGCCCTGCCCAGTTCTTGCCGGCGCGAATACCAGCAGGCTTCTACTTTAGCGGTGGGGTTTGCGCGAACTCTTACCCCCGCGCGATTTGGGGTTCGCCCGGCGGGCTTTTCTCGCGCGCGATTTGCTTGCGCGAGCTTTTCCAGTCCGTCTCCCCGTTCCCTTCGCCGACTTGGAAACCGGACGACGCCGTTTTGTCGATCTTTTCCCAGCTTTCCGCGACTTCGAAGATTTTTTTGCTGAACCGCTCTTCGATTTGGATTTGCGCGGTTTCGCTTTCGGGAAAATAGGTTGGCCGCGAGCCGCCGCCCTCCCCGCAAAAGCACCAACGACTCCGCCTACGACCGCGCCGACAGGGCCGGCGATGCTTCCGATCGCAGCACCGGTTACGGCCCCAGCAGTTTGCTTTGGAATTCCCGGGATCTGGATGTTCTCCGATGGTTGCGGGCTCTCTTTTTCTTGTGCGTCTGGTTCGTCAGGCATAAATCGCAGAGCTCCTTCTGTTTTGTTCGGTTGCCATCAAAAAGTGATTCGCACGCCGAGTCTATCACAGCCGTGCGTGAACCCTTTTCCTGGAAATTAGCGCCTGATCTTTGACCAACCGCTCGCCGAAAATGACGGCTTAGTGGCCGCGCCTTTGCCCGCCGTCGCGGCGCCCGCCGCCGTAGCCCCCCCCACCACCATAACCACCGCGTCCACCGCCGCCGCCGCCGCCCGGCGGGCGAGGCTCACGTGGCCGGGCTTCATTCACGGTCAAAGCTCGGCCGTCTACCGTTTTGCCGTTAACTTGAGTGATGGCGTTTTGAGCTTCTTGCTCGGAGCCCATTGTCACAAACGCAAATCCCCGGGATTTGCCTGTGAATTTGTCCTGCATGAGCGTCACTTCCTGCACTGTGCCGGCCTGGGAGAAAAGCTCCTGCAGCTCGTTTTCGGTCGTGTTGAACGAAAGATTTCCTACGTATAATTTAGTTCCCATTGAGTTTATTGTGGAAAACGCCGCTAGGTCACTGTTCCCGCTTATCGGATTTCAAATCGCCACTGAATAAACTCCAACTGACAATCCACCAACTTCCGAGCTCCGTTTCCGTTTCGGCCTCATTAGTAAAGTGCCTTTTTTCAGAAAGCAACATCAAATCGAGGGTCAATTGGCGATATTAAAATGACGAGATCCACCGCGTTAAACGGAAAAAGTGGTGCGGCCCGCGTTGCGGTTGTAGCCGCAGGGATAATCAGCCCGCTTGGTTGCGGATTGGCTGAGACGCTCGCGTCGCTGCAGGCAGCGCGCGACTGCATCACGCCGGTCACAAGATTCTCCGTGGATCGATGCCGATGCAAAACTGCCGGCCAAGTCCCGGATGAACGCGTGGTCGTCGAGCGGAATGGACGGCGCGGACAACGTCTGCATCGCGCCTCGCACATGATGATTACGGCTTTGGAGGAAGCGCTCACGCAAGATCGACAATTCGAGCCGGATTTAACCGTCGTGGGCACGACAAGCGGCGGCATGAGCTACGGGGAGGATTATTACAGAGCGTTACATCGACATGATGATTTACGCCGCTCTCCTACATGGATTGCAAATTATCCAGCGCAAAAGGCGGTGATTGATGCGCAGGAAGCATTTGGCATATCCGCGCCTTGCGAAGTGATTGCCAACGCATGTGCTTCCGGCACAAACGCCATCGGCCACGCCTTCGACTGCGTCCGCTCGGGGCGTTATGAGCGCGTCCTGGCTGGTGGTTATGACGCGCTCTCCGAATTGGTTTTTGTCGGCTTTGATTCGCTGCAAGCTTCAACGCCAGAGAAATGTCGCCCGTTCGATCGGCATCGTACCGGGATGGTCCTCGGAGAAGGTGCCGCGATTCTCGCTTTGGAGAATTTCGAGGCCGCGCGGGCGCGCGATGCGGCAATCCTTGCAGAAATAATCGGCTACGGTATTTCGACCGATAATTTCCACCTCACGCAACCGAATCCTTCCGGAAGTGGAGCGCGGCAAGCGATGGAGCGGGCTCTCAAGAGCGCGCGGCTTGCGGCCGACGCGGTCGATTACATCAATGCACATGGAACGGCTACTCCGTTGAACGACGCAACCGAGGGCAAAGCAATTGGCCAGTTGTTCGGTCGGGTCCCGGTAAGTTCGACTAAAAGCATGATGGGCCATTCGTTAGGCGCAGCGGGGGCGGTGGAGGCCATTGTCTGCCTGCTCGCGCTCCAGCATCAATTTCTCCCTCCAAACATCAATTTCCGCGCTCCAGATGAAGATGCCGATCTAAACATTGTCGCGAATGAATCGCAGCCCGCGTCTGTGCGCACAGTTCTTTCGAACTCGTTCGGTTTCGGCGGCACGAACGCTTCCATTGTAATACAGCAATTCAAGACATGAGTCTGGGTATTGCCGGCATGGGGTGGATTACACCATTGGGAGCCGGTATTGATCTCGTCTGGGACCGTTTGCTACGCGGCGAAGAAGCGCACGCTGAAAAAATTGCCGGGCAATGTGATGGTCAATCTTACACGGTTTTTCGAGTGCCGGAGTCCGTGTTAGCTAGTCTGGCGCCGCACCCGCGCCTGCGCCGTGTCAGTTTGATTTCGCGCTTTGCCGCCGCGGCCGGTTTGGAAGCATTGGCTAACGCACGCGTGAAACTCGATTTAAAGATTGCCGAGCGAACGGCGCTCATCTTCGCAATCTCGAATGGCGGCGTGATCTACACGAAGCGTTTCTACCGCGACATCGTTGAATCGGGCCCGCAGGCAGCCAGTCCACTCTTGTTTCCCGAAACGGTTTTTAACGCGCCCGCAAGCCACCTTGCGGCCATTCTTGGGATTACGGGCGCCACTTACACGCTGGTGGGTGATGGGGCCGTCGGGTTTGTGGCAATGAGAATGGCCGAGGAGGTAATGGCAAATGATGCGATCGACTATTGCCTTGTCGTCGGCGCGGAAGAAGTCGACTGGCTCCTTTGCGACGCGTATCGCCGGTGGCGTCTTCTCCGTTCGGAAGCTCCGGTCGAACCCTTCAGTGAAATCGCGAAAGGGATGATTTTGAGCGAAGGAGCCGGAGCAATCCTGCTGGCACGCGGAGGGCCACTGAAGATCGAGAGTACTCATGCCGGCCGCTACTACCGTAAACGCACTGACGCGGAAACAGTTTTGAAACAAATCCTTTCCGAGCTCATTGAAGCTGAAAACGACTTTGTCATTGCGAGCGCGAACGGCACATTTGTCGATCAAGCGGAATGCCGCGCGCTGTCGAGATTAGTCCCGGAGGCGCTCGTCTACACGGTGAAACCAGCGCTCGGTGAAAGTGTCGGGGCCAGCAGCTTGTGGCAGATCATCGTGGCAAGCCAGGCTCTACGGCACGAAGAACTGCCCCCATTGCTTCACGCGCCTGCCGAAATTCGGTTACGAATTCCAACTATTCGTATGAGCGTGAGGAGGGCGCGTGCCGCGATTGTCTTGAGCTGTGGGCTAAATCAGCAAATCGCAGGGCTACGTCTCGCCTTGGACGGCTGAAATCGATCAGGTGCTTTGTTGACAAAATAGGCTCTTGTGCAAATGAGCGGCTTCACTCGCATCCGGTTTTTGGCTTTGCAAGAGCCCCTTGCTCCGCTACCTTCGTCGTCCGCCATGCGAATGCCGGCTCGTTTGTTCCTTGCACTCTTTTTTTTGGCAGCTGGCTTGGCCAAGGGAGCAATCAAGACTCCGGAAAATTCACCAATCGAAATCACGTCCACTGGCGAAACCAGCTATGAGGATGGGCTGGCCACAGCGCGAGACAATGTCGCCATTCACGTCGGCGACACAGACATCTATGCCGATTACGCGCAATACAATTCGCACACACACGAAGTGCTGGCGGAAGGCCATGTGCGAATCTATCGCGATGTCGATCTTTACCTGGCCGAGAGCGGCATTTACAACATCGACACAAAACGGATTCGCGCGACCAACATGCGGACCGAATCGGATCCATACTTTGTAAGCGGTCAAAATGTCAGCGAAATTTCCGAAAACGGCTACCTGGTAGAGAACGGAATCTTCACCACGCATGATTCCCCAAATGCCAATTTCCATCTGCGGGCGCGGAAGATTCGAGTTTACGAGAAAGACCGTGTCGTTTTTCAAAATGTGACCTTCTACGTTGGCAACGTGCCGATCCTTTGGTGGCCTTATTTGTACCAGTCGCTCAGTGACGCGTTCAGCTTTACGGTCTCACCGGCGTTTTTGAGCTCATGGGGGCCATCGCTCCTCACTCAAGTGACGTTCCCGATCCGGGAGAACATCAAAGGCCGCGTTCGGCTAGACTATCGGGTCCGGCGCGGCGTGGCCATCGGGTTCGAATCGGACATCGATTATGGCAAAGACAACAGCAGCTGGGCCAAGCTCAAGACCTATTATCTACAGGATCAAAATCCACTGTTGAATCGCACGACCCTGCCGCGCGGAGCAGTTCCGACCGGGCGATACCGACTCGGCCTAGAGGACCGGACGGAGTTCACTGATAACATCTACGGCATCGTTGACGTGACCAAGTTGAGTGACGCCTTTGTGATGCAGGATTTCTACCAGAATGAGTTCCGCATCAATCCTGTTCCCGATAATGTGGTCGCGTTAGCCAAGACCGACCCATTTTACACGCTAACCGCGATCACGCGTTTTCAGGCAAACAACTTCTTTGAACAAACAGAACGTTTGCCGGAAGTAGTCCTGGATATCAAGCGGCACGCGCTTTTTGGCGGGCCGATTTTCTACGAAGGCGAAAGCGGATTTGCTGATCTGCGACGAGAATTCCCCGTCGGCTCGGCCTTTGAAAGTTATGGCGCGACTCGTCTCGATAGTTTCCACCAGCTTCTCTATCCGAACACTTACTTCGGCTGGCTTTCCATCGTGCCGCGCGTTGGTTTCCGAGGCACCTACTATAGCGAAACTCGCGACCTCGGAAAAACAGTCTTCGGGCCAAGCTCAAATCCGCTGGTCCCAGACTTCCTTCTGCCAGATCCGACCCTCGCGGAACCGATCGTTTTTGGGGGCGACACATTCCGGACAGTCTTTAACGCCGGTGCAGAAGCATCTTTTAAAATCTCGCGCGATTGGGAGAATGTCCAAAACCGGGCGCTTGGTCTCGATGGACTTCTCCACGTGATCCAGCCATTTACGAACTTCTCTTACGTAGCCAATGGCGGCGCCGACCCAGCCTCCATTCTCCAATTCGATCGATTTGAACCTTCCACCCAACTTCGCCCAATCGATTTCCCACAATTCACTTCGATCGATTCAATCGATAATTGGACGGTCTGGCGCCTCGGCGTCCGCAATCGTCTCGAGACGCGGCGCGACGATGAGACCTTCACCTGGCTCGAAGTCGATACTTTTTTTGACGTGAACTTCGACAATCCCTATGATCGGACGCCATATTCTAACTTTTTTAACAATATTCACTTCGCGCCGCTGCCGTGGGTCGCGTTCACGGTCAACTCTCAAATTCCGGCTTTCGACAAGGGTTTTACGGAAGTCAATACGAGCGTAACTGTGCAACCGATGGCGAATTTGCAATTGAGCGCTGGGCATCGCTATTTAAATGATAATCCTTCCTTCCTGGACAGCAGCTTGTTCGTCGTCGGAGGATATTATCGCCTCGATGAAAACTGGAGCCTGGGCGTCCAGGAGGTCTACGAAGAGGCAACCGGAGTTCTTGAGCAACAGCGCTACTCTGTGTATCGCGATCTAACAAACTGGGTAGCCTCATTCGGCGCCGTGATTCGAGACAACGCAGGCGTGAAAGAATATGGCGTGCTATTTACCGTCACGCTTAAAGCATTTCCGAAATTCGGCCTCGATTTGAATTTCGATCCCGCGGGGGCAGGCCAGAGCCCATGAGCGAGACAGCACGAAGAATGTTACGCTGTCCAGACTCGGCCGGGCCACTCCTTCATCGCGCCTGAGCCGCGGTGCTACTTCATTCGCTATGGACATTTCAATCATTGGTTCCGGTTACGTCGGCCTTGTTACCGGAGCTTGCTTTGCCGACGTTGGTCACAACGTTTTGTGCATCGACAACGATCCCCGAAAAATCGATGCACTGCAGGCGGGCAAAGTACCGATCTACGAACCTGGCCTCGAGGAAGTGATCCATCGCAACGTTTCGGCCCATCGCTTGCGTTTTACCGGCAGCATTCGCGAAGGCGTCGAAAATTCACAGATCGTTTTCATTGCCGTGCCCACTCCGCAACAGCTGAATGGCGATGTCGATCTTAGCTTCATCGAAAAGGTCGCGCGTGAGATTGCAGGCGTCTTGACCAGCTATCGCGTCATTGTCGATAAAAGCACTGTGCCTGTGAAAACAGGTGAAAAAGTCGCCACATCCATCAAACGTTACAATCGCCATCGCGCGAAGTTTGATGTGGTCAGCAATCCTGAGTTTTTGCGCGAAGGCTGCGCCGTGGCCGATTTGATGCATCCGGACCGGATTGTCATTGGGGCTCAAAGCGAACACGCCATCGACCTGATGAAGAAGGTCTACGAGCCATTCATGGCGCCGATTCTCGTTACCGACATTAACAGTGCCGAGCTCATCAAACACGCGGCTAATTCGTTTCTCGCGCTAAAAATTTCCTACATCAACGCCGTTTCGGCTATTTGTGAGGCAAGCGGCGCCGATGTCGAAAAAGTCGCTGACGGAATTGGAATGGACCGGCGCATCGGTCGCGATTTTCTCAATGCTGGAATCGGCTACGGTGGCTCATGTTTCCCAAAGGACATTGCGGCATTTATCACGATCACCGAACAACTTGGTGTGCCGTTTAATTTGCTCAAGGAAGTGCAGCGGATAAACACGGCGCAGAAAGAGCGTTTTCTCAAAGTCATACGCGAAACGCTTTGGGTTCTGCGCGAAAAGAAAATCGCTGTCTGGGGGCTCACGTTCAAACCGGACACCGACGATATTCGTTCCTCTGTCGCGATTGAGCTGGTGGCCAATCTTTTGCGCGAAGGCGCGCGTGTCACCGCCTACGATCCAAAAGGTATGGAAAGGGCACGCGAGGTGAAGACCATCGAGGGCGTCGCGTTCGCAGCTTCTGCTCTCGAAGCGATCGACGGCGCCGAAGCACTGATTATTGCCACGGAATGGAGCGAATTCGCCAATGTCGATCTTGCTCTGGTAAAAGAAAGAATGATTACGCCGATCGTCTTTGATGGACGAAATCTGTTTGATTCCGAGACGATGGGCCAGCTCGGCTTCGGGCGTGGCGAACCGAAAAGCGCTTCGCCGATTCGATCATCAACAAACTGCTGGCTCAGACGGAGTTCGATCCGCGGGACCGCGCTTTTATTCTGGAGTTATTTTACGGCGTCCTGCGCAATGCAACGCTGCTTGATTTTTGGATCGGCTCCCTGCGCCAGTCTCCCCTCGATGTCGATCTTCGCGATCTTCTTCGCCTCGGTCTTTACCAGCTCTTTTTTCTCAAAACACCCGAGCACGCAGCGGTCCACGAAACGGTCGAGCTCGCGCCAAAAAGCCGTCGGGCATTGATCAACGCAATTCTTCGGACCGCGGCGCGTCGGCAAGATGAATTGCGTTTGCAGGCAAGCAAGCAGTGCTTGGCGATCCGCACCTCTCATCAACGATTTCTGGTCGCACGTTGGGAACAGAACTTTGGACCCGACGCCGCCGAAGCGTTGTGCACTTGGAATAACCGCCCGCCGCCTCTGTATGCCCGCATCAATCGATTGAAAATCGGTCGCCAAGACTTTCGTCGGGCTTATCCCGAAGCGCGGTCGATATCAGGTAATCGAGGTTTTGTGGAATTTCGTGCGTTTCCAACCGAGGCTCTCGCCAAGGGTCATTGCTACATTCAAGACCCAAGTACAGCCATTGCTTGCCGGCTTCTCGACCCGCAACCTGGAGAAAAAATTCTCGACGTGTGTGCGGCGCCGGGTGGAAAAACAAGTTACGTCGCGGAACTGATGCAAAATCGGGGCGCGATCGTGGCCTGCGACCGGGCAGTCGGGCGCCTCCGCGTTCTCGAAGAAAATCTTGCGCGACTCGGCGCCGGAATTGCTCGCGTTTTTCATTTCGATTGGACGCACCGGCGCATCCCAAAAGAACTTGTTGCGATCGCTCCTTTTGACCGCGTCTTGATTGACGCCCCTTGCAGCAACACCGGAGTGATGCGACGCCGCGTGGACGTTCGATGGCGAATAAGAGCAGCGGACTTTGCTCGCATGCAAGAGCAGCAACTCAAAATTGTTCGCACAGCCCTCGGTTTATTGAAGACTGGCGGAGTGTTTGTCTATAGCACGTGCAGCCTTGAGCCTGAAGAAAATGAAAAGGTGGTGCAGCAACTCTTGCGTGAATTTGCAAACTCGCGACAAATGGAAGCTCGATCGTCGCTTCCGTTCCGAGACGGCTTTGATGGTGCGTTTGCAGCAAAACTTATCCGGGCCGGCTAGGTGGAGTACCGGTCTCGGCCCTGGGTTGCATCCGTCGCGTCCAGTGGAATCATAACCTCCTATGCATGATGCCCGCTTCGACACGCTCGCCAAACTTCTTGTTGGCTATTCCATTCGACTTAAGCGCGACGAAAACGTTTTGATCGAAGCGTTCGACGTTCCTGAAGAAATGACTATCGCGCTTATCCGGACGGCGCGAAACATTGGCGCAATTCCCTTCGTCCAAATTCACCGCGCACGAGTCAGCCGCGCTCTTGCACTCGGGGCGTCGGAGCGACAACTAAAGCTGATGGCGAGCCACGAACTGGCACGGATGAAAAAGATGAACGCGTATATTGCGCTGCGTGGCAGCAACAACATCACCGAATTATCGGACGTGCCGGCGGAGCGGATGAAATTGATCGCCAAAACAATGCGGCCGGTGCAGGACCAAAGAGTTAAAAAAACGAAGTGGGTAGTCTTGCGCTGGCCGACCCCAGCGATGGCACAACTTGCTGGAATGAGCACGGAGGCTTTCGAAGACTTTTATTTCGCAGTCTGCACCCTGGATTATCGCAAACTGCAACCTGGAATGAAAGCGCTTAAGGCGCTGATGGAAAAAACGGATTGCGTCGAGATCAAAGAGCCCGAGACCGAGCTCCGCTTCAGCCTCAAAGGAATTCCGGCTGTGATCTGTGGGGGTGACCGCAACATCCCCGACGGTGAGGTTTTCAGTTGCCCCGTGAAAAATTCTGTCCAGGGGCATGTTACTTTTAACGCGCCGAGCATTTATCAAGGCATTAGTTTCGATGGAATCCGCCTGGAGTTTCGAGATGGAAAGATCGTCAATGCCACAAGCAATCGAACGAAGGAACTGAATAAGATCCTCGATTCAGATGCCGGCGCCCGTTATATCGGTGAGTTTTCACTCGGGTTTAATCCGCACGTTCTGGAACCGATGCGGGATATCTTGTTCGATGAGAAAATTGCCGGCTCATTCCACTTCACACCTGGTCAAGCTTACGAAGAGGCCGACAATGGAAATCGAAGCCAGGTCCATTGGGACATGGTCAGCATTCAGCGGCCAGAATATGGTGGTGGAAAAATTTATTTCGACGGTAAATTGATCAGGCGCGACGGAGAATTTCTACCTAAACAGCTACGATCTTTAAATCGCGGTCGCTTTGCCAGGCGCTCGACGCCGCCGAGGTAGGCAGCAGGATTTACGGTTCGGAATGCCGTAGCGTCCGCTAAATCACGCCCGCTTCGGGCCATGACCGAGCAGATTGAGCTGCAGCATGCCTATTTCGCCACCGCCAGTGAGCTGCAGATTTGCAATCTCGAACATTGGAGCGCCTTCTGAGCCGGGACCGGCGCCGGGCAGTTGCACGGAAACCTGCTTGGAACTCGAATTCAGAACAAGGGATGCGATCTCAAACGATGGCGAAAACTCGATGGTCGCGATCTGAAACGGGGCTGTCACCAGAACGGAAGCCTGGCCTTGCTGCGATGGAGTAAGCTGAACAGGCGCGGCCTCAAAATTCGAGACAAGTTGTAACCCTGCCACCGTGAACGAAGGCGAACCCGTGGCCGTTGGCCTTTGCTGCTGAGACGGGGTCAACCGAAGAGTGCCGAGCGCCCCTCCTGTGGGCTGAATCTTTGCAATCTCGAAAGTGACCTGCAGATTCACCGCCGGCTGCTGCTGCTGGGAAGGAGCCAGGCGCATCGTAACAATCTTGGATGTCGGCCGTACTTGCAAAGCACCCATCTTGAAGGTTGGCGTCAGTTGCATCGAGGCGATCTCAAATGAGAAAGTGATCTGCACAGCGGCGTGCATGGCGTCAGCGGGTTGCATCGTGCCTGGGGCGGCTGGGGTTCTGATTACTGGAGCAGCGGTTGGGATTTGGGTCGGTTCAGGCATGGTTAGAGATGAGGTTGATTGCGGGACTGAGGGCTCGGTGGAAATAGCTATTGGACTAAAAGACGGCGCCTCGACATGCTCGACTACGAGCGGTTCCGTCGCAAGGACCGGTATTTGGTGCGGAATGGGCTGTCCTTGCCCGATCGGTTCCAGCGGTTCTATTTCAGGTTCCACTTTAGAATCGATCAAAGGCTCCGCGACAGGAGCGACGGCCGTCTCAAAAACGGTGGGAGCTTCGTTCGTCGATTCGATGGGCTCGTGCATTTCAGGCATTGGCGAAACGAACGGAGAGATAACGCCGGCATCCGGCATAAATTCGAAGCTTGCAGGTTCAACCGCTTGCTTGGTGACAGGGCCAACCGCGGACTCAGGAAGGGGTTCGGCGATCGCTAGCGGTCCTACTGCAACTTCTGCAGCAGGCGGGACGACAGGTTGCGGGACACCGGTGGTCAGAGTCGAATTCCCAGTCAAGCCGCGGGAAGATTTTCCTAGCGCCAGAACGCCGCGGCGCAACGAAGGTTCGGAAGCCTGCAATTGTAACGACACTCGAGGGGGTCGACCAATCAGACGATTGCTCGCCGCTGTCACCTCGGTTTTGGAAGACGAGATCTCGGCTTCATCCACGCGAGGCCCGGTCACCGGCGCGGCATGGCGAAAAACCGGGACATTGATTGTGCGGCGGCGAATCTCAGGAACAATCACCCAAGCCAACAGGAAGATGCCGGCCAAAAGCAAGCCGCCGACAAGTAATCTCTGCCGCGTCTCACCCATGGCGGGCCGCGACCACTCGTGAATCCGGGCTGGCGCAGGAACGGTCGCCGGCGTAGCGACAACGATAGGTGCCGCAGATGCTGGCTTGGCCAGAGCTCCCGCAGCCATGGACTGGTTTGAGGCAACGACAGGCGCCTGCATGACTGTTATAGGAGAGTTGGCCGCTCGCGAAGTCATCGCCTCAATGCCAGCGATCGCCGGACTCGCGGCCGGTGTAGAAGGACGTACAGACTCGGTTCTTGGTTGCTTCGGTGCTTTGTTTGCTGCGACAACCGCGCCTGGAATAGGACTGGGCTCGATTGCCGGGAAAGACTCGGTTTGCGCCGACATTACAACGGCGGCTTCAGTCGCCGGAGCCACAGAAGCGACGATCGCCGGACCTTGCACCCAGCCGAGATCATAAAAGGCGTCCCCGAAAAGGTTGTTCAAAGCGGGCGAATAAATCCTCTTCGCCGACGCGATCCAGTCGGTCGCTTTGTTTGGATTGTTGTGCTTAAACTCCCAGGCCGCCTGGGCGTAGTAAAGCGCCGGCGTATCTCCTGTGAACTGAAATTGCTCCATCATCTTTTGCGCGCGGCTCTCTTTGTCTTCGAGCAAGAGGGTCATGTAGATCTTGAACTGGATAATCTGCGCGGCCTGATTCTTGTCCCCTCCTGGCGTCTGCTGAAAAAGCGTTTCGAAACGCTCGCGCGCCTTGGCATAATCTTTTTCCTTAAATGGAATTTGCGCGAGATTATATTGCGCTTCGCGGAATTTCGGATCGACCCCGGACGCCTTTTTAAACGCGGTTTCTGCTTCGCCGAATTGCTTCTGCTCCATCAAAATCTCACCGCGCAAATTGAGGATCGGCGCTTGATTCGGATCGGATGCATCGGCCTCGTCGATAAATTTTTGGGCCGTCGCGAAGTCACGCTGTTGCAGAGCTTGTCGGGCCTGTTCGAATCTTGATCGCGCGAAGGCTTTGGTCTTTGCCGCACGCTCGGCTACAGTCGTCAACGGTAGCGACGCGCGGGCCTGGCCAGCCGGCTTTTCCAGCCAGCCCACTTCATACAACGATTCGGCAAAAAGCTTGTTCAATTGCGGAGAAAATTTCGTCCCCGCAGCATCCATCCAATCTTTCGCTTCCTTTGTATTTTTGTGCTGGAGCGCAATGGCGGCGTTCGCGTACTGCACCGCCGGCGTATCGGGCGCAAGCTCGAATTTGGCCAGAATCGCGTCGACCATGTTCTCTTTTCCCTCCAGCAAATATGTCAGCAGAATCTTATATTGAATAAGTTGCGCTGCGTCCCCCTCCATATCGGACTCGTTGCCCGAGAGGAGCTGCTGAAAACGACCGCGCGCTTCCGCCCAATCTTTTTTCAGAAACGGAACCTCGGCGAGGTTAAAGCGCGCATTCCAAAACTTAGGATCGATCCGCGCTGCTTCGTGCAATGCTGCTTCCGCTTTGTCATAGATGCCTTGTCGCATCAAGATAACCCCGCGCAAATTTTGCGATTCGGCCAAATCCGGCTGCCGAACGTCTATTTCGTCGAGCTCTTTCAACGCCTCGGGAAAATTATTCGCTTCGAAATCTCGGAACGCTTTGCTGTACATTGCCTCCAGTTCCGATTTTGACGGCGCGACATTCGTGGCCGCAAAAGAGCTGAGCACCAAAACGGCGATCGCCGCAATTTTGCGAATCTTCATGCCGGTAGCATTACAACTTTGGGCGCAACCGATGACAAGCCTAAAAATCCGCCCGTCCAGCTGCAGCAACACCAGAACTCATAATTAGCATAAATTGCCCCCGGAAGCCAGCGCATTCCCGGGCCGGGTTACGAATTGAGATTCGCGACAAGGCGCAGCCCTTCCAGCGTTAGATTAAGATCGACCGTGACGGTTTCGCCCAGGTTCGCCGCGATCAGCCGGGCGTAGCCGCCCGTGGATACGATGTGAACTTTCCGGCGCGGAAACCGTTCGGTCTTAATTCGAATGATAATTTCGCGCACTAAACCGCGATAACCGAAAATCGCCCCTGCCCTCATCGCTTCAATTGTCGATCTTCCGATCGCGCTGCGAGGTTCTTTTAAAGAGAGTTTCGGCAGCAGCGCGGTGCGCTGGTAAAGAAAATTTGTCATCGCTTCGAGTCCCGGCGCGATCACGCCGCCGACGTAATTTCTCTTTTCCGAAACAATATCAAACGTCACCGCCGTTCCAAAATCAACCACGATTGCAGGATAACCGTAAAGCGCTGCGACCGCTGCCGCATTGGCCAGTCGATCAGCGCCAATGGTTTTCGGCGCCGGGTAATCGATTCCAACGCCGAGCTTCAGCCGTGAATTCAACCACAGCACTTTGGTGCACCCGATCGCCTTTCGGACTTCGCGATTTTTCGGCGGCACAACTGAAGCAACCACCAACATGTCGATCTTGCACCGCTTCAAGAATCGACGAACAAATGCGCTGGTAAGCTTATCCGTCTCGATCCGAGTTGACCGCCCGAGGCGCGTTCGTGAAGCGAATGCGAGCTTGGTAAATGAATTGCTAATGTCGATCAGCAAATAATTTGTTGCGCGACTCATTGCACAGCAGGCGAGCCAAGCAGCCGCTACCGCGAACCTGACATGCCGTCAAGTCCACCGGTCGGACCGGCTCGTCCTGTGGCGAGCTTGCGACGCTATTGCCAAACGCGTAGCATCGCTCCGTGAGAAAACTGGTCCATCGACCACGCCGGTTACGAAGGTCGCGAGGCCTGCGGAATCTTATTCGTGAGACGAACCTAAGCGCGCGCGATTTTATTCTGCCGCTTTTCGTCAGCGAAAAAATAGAAAAACGCCAGGCGATCGAAAGCATGCCAGGCGTGTTTCAATTTTCACCGGATGGAATCGTCGAGGAAGCGCGGCGCGCGCAGGATCTCGGACTGCAAGCCATCCTTCTTTTCGGCGTTCCTCGGGAAAAGGATGAACAGGCGAGCGGCGCTTATGCCGAAAATGGCGTCGTCCAGAAAACGCTCCGCGCCATCAAGTCAAAATGTCCGGAAGTGGTCGCGATCACCGATGTTTGTCTGTGCCAATACATGAGTCACGGTCATTGCGGCGTCGCACGGATCGATGGCGATCATTTCCACGTGCTCAACGATGAGACGGTCGATCTTTTGGTCAAGACAGCCCTCTCCCACGCCCAGGCCGGAGCAGACATGGTAGCGCCCAGCGATATGATGGATGGTCGCATCGGTGCAATCCGCGAAGCATTGGACGCAAACGGGTTCGATCAAACCGGCATTATGAGTTATGCGGCCAAGTTTGCCTCGGTCTTTTACGGTCCGTTTCGCGAAGCTGCGGAAAGTCCACCCCGGTTTGGCGATCGCCGTTCTTATCAAATGGACTGCGCTAATGCGGAGGAAGCGTTGCGCGAGGTCGCGCTCGATGTCGAAGAAGGAGCGGACATTTTGATGATCAAACCGGCGCTTCCCTACATCGACATCTTGTGGCGGGTGCACGAGCGCTTCGCCAAACCGACCGCGGTTTATCACGTGAGCGGCGAATATGCCATGGTCAAAGCCGCTGCCGAAAAAGGCTTTCTCGATGAACGCGCGGCCGTTCTCGAAATCATGACCTCACTCAAGCGCGCCGGTGCGGACATCATCATCACCTACTGGGCGCGTGAACTCGCCGAATGGGTGCGGGAGTAAACAACCGCCGCGGCGAAACCGTCGCGCACGCGCGCTTAAAACGTCTCGCACTTCTTTGGGCGCAGGCACACGATTATTCCGCGTGCGCTTTCGAAATCACTTTGCCGCGATGCCGCTACCGCGCCGATCTGGCTGCTTATCGGCCCAGGTCGACAGGACTCGGATCGACCGCCATATTTGAGTGCAAACAGGCGCTTGTCGATCTTCGGCGAGACAATTGCCGCACAACCGCAACCCGCCAACGCCTCGAGAAAGTGCAACGGCGCCGGCGAATTCTCGAAAAACATTTGCGCATACATTATCCGAACCTTCGAATCGCCGATTCGTTGTTCAGCGAATTTGAATCGCATGATTTCGCGGCAATCAAGCATCGCGGCTACGGCCGGGTTTTGCGCGAACTAGCCGCGTTACAAAATCGCCTGTTCGATTGCACGAAATTCGAGACTCTGATGCGCTATCGTTGCGCAAATTTGTTTTTTCTTGTTTTGCCGAACGAGTTGTTTCAGGCCTCGGAGGTGCCGGTTGGCTGGGGCGTGCTGGCACAAGCAGATGGCGAGCTCGCGCTCATGCGCAAGCCCGTCTGGCAGGAAAGCGCGCCCGAGAATCGCCTCTGGTTCTTGCAGCGAATCGCCACTGCTGGTACGCGAGCATTGAACCGGCAGTTGGAAATCACATTCGAGGACGTGATCTCCTCTCGTTGCCGATCTTGTTAGCCGTTCCTGGCTTTCTTCGAAACTGGGACAAGCAGATTTCGCCCCTTCATTTCCGCCGGCTGTTTCATGCCGAGAAGAAACAAAAGTGTTGGCGCGACATCGGCGAGAATTCCATCTTCGCACCGAAATTGCGCAGCGTCTTTGGCGACATAAATGAAATGCACCAGATTGGTGGTGTGCGCGGTGTTGGGCGAGCCGTCCGGATTGCGCATTTGTTCGCAGTTACCGTGATCGGCGGTGATAATGCATTTGCCGCCAAGCTCGAGAAGCTTCGGGATGATTTTGCCAACGCATTCATCGACCGTCTCCACCGCCTTGATTCCTGCTTCGAGGATACCGGTATGCCCGACCATGTCGGGATTCGCGAAATTGAGGACGATTAAATCATAATTGGCCAGGCGTGCCAGCACCTCGTCGGTAACAGGCCGCGCGCTCATCTCCGGTTGCAAATCGTAGGTCGCGACTTTTGGCGAAGGCACAATCTTCCGGTCTTCTCCGGCAAAGGCGCGCTCGATTCCGCCGTTAAAGAAATAAGTCACGTGCGGATACTTTTCCGTTTCGGCGATGCGTAGTTGCGATTTGCCCGCCGCGCTCACGATCTCGCCCAAAATGTGCGCGAGTTTTTCCGGCGGGAAAATAAACGGCGCGTGATAACGGACATCGTATTGGGTAAGGCTGACAAAGCGAACATGCGGCCAGGATTCGCGCTCGAAACCGTCGAATTTCTCGAGAAGAAAAGCTTGCGACAATTGCCGCGCGCGGTCCGCGCGAAAGTTAAAAAACAAGACGGTGTCGCCATCGCGGACTCGCTGTTCGTTCGCATAGGCAAAGATAAGCGGCGGCATAAATTCATCGGTCTTGTCCAGTTTGTATTGTCGATCCAACGCTTCAGACGGCGACGATTTGCAAATTTCGCCCCGGCCAAGAACGATTGCGTCCCAGGCTTTTTTTGTCCGGTCCCAGCGGCGATCGCGATCCATCGCAAAGTAGCGCCCGACAAGGGTGACAATTCGGGCGCCGCTCTTTTTCAATTGCTCAGCGCAAATTTTTAGATACTCCGCGCCGCCGGTGGGCGATGCATCCCGCCCGTCGGTGAAAACATGAACAAAGATTTCCTTAACGCCCGCGTCTCGTGCGGCATTGGCGAGCGCAATCAGATGCGCATAATGGCTGTGCACGCCGCCGTCCGAGATGAGCCCGAGAAGATGAAGCCGATGGTCCCGCGCCGCCGCGAACGCTTCCTGGACGACGCGATTGCGCGCGAGCTCGCCGTCCGCGATCGCCTTATTGATGCGAGTCAGGTCCTGATAAACGATTCGGCCCGCGCCCAGATTGAGATGGCCCACTTCCGAGTTGCCCATTTGTCCTTCCGGCAAACCGACATCGGTCCCACTGGCGCTTAACTTACTTGCTGGATAATCGCGATAAAGTTTGTCGTGGAACGGCGTCCGAGCGAGAAGCGTGGCGTCACCGTTTTCGTCGCGCATTTTTTTCCCGCCGGGATTGATGCCCCAACCGTCGCGAATGATGAGCATGACCGGGTCCGCCATAACGGCGCACTTTGCCGACGATTCTCAAGATGGACAAGCCGTTTCCCGCGCCTGCGGGATTGACAAGGCATCGACTGCGCCTCTACATCGCCCTCGTGAAGTGGCGCAACCGACTGCTGGCGCTTATCTGCCTCTTCGTCTTTGCCGGGCTCGGCGTCGTTTATTTCAAACACTGGGTCGTCCAAAAGCCTTTCGGAATAATTTTGTTCATTGGAGAGGGACTCGCACCCGGCCGCCTGGCCATGACACGCCTTTACGTCGGCGGCGCAGATCGGCCTTTGGCCTTCGAGTCGATGAATCACGTCGCTCTGATAAAGAATCACTCGAAGGATTTTGCCGCTCCCGACCAGGCCGCCGCGGCAACCGCAATGGCAACAGGAACCAAGGTGAACAATCGTGTGATCTCCATCGATGAGAATGGGAAACCACTCACGAGCATCGTGGAGTTGGCTCGTACGCACGGTCGCGCTACCGGTCTCGTCACGAACGCAAAATTAACTGATCCTACGAGCGCGGCGTTTTACTCGCATCCAGCCGATCCAAACGACGCCGAACGCATCGCACGGGAATTCGTCGAAAACGGAAAGATGGATGTTACTATGGGCGGCGGCATCAAGCTTTTTCTTCCGGATGCAAAGGGTGGGGAAAGGCAGGATGGCCGCGATCTTCTGCTCGAGCTGCGCCGTAATGGTTTCGATATCGTTCGTACGCGAGCCGAGCTGGAAGCAATTCCCGCATCCCGTCGGCCACGTCTATTCGGTGCTTTTAGTAATGCGGACCTCGCGTTTGCGAACCAGGTTGAGGAACGGAGCGAACAACCCAGCCTTAGCGACATGGTGCGTCGCGCAATTGAACTGCTTCAATATAATGCGGGCGGGTATTTGCTGGTGGTCGACGCCGGATTAATGCGTAAAGCTGCCCAGGACAACAACGGAGAAAGAACGTTGGATGAAACCGCGGAACTAGACCGCGCAGTAGCAATTGCACAACGATACGCCGGCCAAAGATCGACAATCATCGTCTGTGGCGATGTCGCGATTGGTGGGTTTAGCTTGAACGGCTTTCCGTTTCGTACTGACAGTGGCATCGCCTTGCTCGGCCTTGATTCAGCCGGAGAACCGTCGATTACGTGGGCGACGGGCCCGAATGGCACCCGCTCTTACGGCGCGGCGAAATTGCCGGGCACACTTGAAGGGGCACCCCCGTCGCGCGAACCGGAACGCCTTGAGCCCGCTGCGTTTTATACAAAAATGGCGCTTGGTACGGTCGATGATGTCATTGCGTTCGGAACCGGCCCGGGAACCGACATTTTGCAAGGTTGGATGGAGAACACGATCATTTTCGAAATTATCCGAAATGAGCTTTAGCAACTGCTTACGCCGTCAAGAAAAGACCGAGGCGAACGTTTCCGTGCCATGCGAATGCATCATGTCGTAAAGCGCGACCGCTTTTCCTTTGCAACCAGCGGCGGCATCAAGTTCAACTTCAGCGGGCGTTTGGCGTTATCAGAAAGATAGGCAACCGCGTCTTCGATCGCTGATTTCATTTTTTCACGAGTCCGAATGATTCGAATACGACCGCTTTTATGTCGGCGCGACACTTGCGGGCCAGATATTTAACCTGTTTAGGCAAGTTCAACGGCGGATAATAGAAGGTTGGGCGCTGTGATTGGTGTGCGCGCCAAGATGATTGAATTACAGTGATGGGGTAGTTCATGTTTGTGCTTTGTTCCTTTCTTCGAGCATCGAGTCAGCGATCACGTAAGCCTCACGCGCTGTAAAATCCCTGTAAGCTAACGCTTGTGCTTTCGCGATACGCATGAAAACCATGATATTTATGGTCTATACAGCACCCGCAATGCCAATTCCCTCGCGTCCTTTTGGCCAATGCACTCGGAAATGTTTTACCGCTTCAGACACAGGATTCCGCCGTAACTCGCGCGAATCGGAGAGCTACCGAAAAATCTGCCTCCTCTCGGACGACACTTTCGAAGATCCCGCGCCATCGTCGCGTCGCGGAGGCGTTCACAACCCCGGCCTACCTCGTTATTGGATGGCCATTCATTGTTGACTATTGGGCAGAAAAAGGCATTTGAGTTGCCACGTAACACAGGCAGCTTGCCTGTTCGGTTGACCAGCCTTCCCAGCCTGCGTGGTTGCTCGCTGGGCAGGACGCCGGCGCTACGGTTCACAATTCTACTTTTACGTTCGCGCAGCACTCCAGAGTTGGGCGCCTGAAACAAGGAGGCTACCTCGTAGAGGAACGTTGATTTTCGTGCCGAGTTAAGGAAAACTTACCCCTCAGACCTATGCAGCATGTCACCGCATTTTCACGGCCGCAAACTGTCCCAGCTGCGCCCGGCGCGGCGCCGAAAAAGACTCTGTGGATCCTCAACAGTTGGCGCGACCTGATTCTGTACGTCGGGACGCCACTTTTGCTCGTGCCGATGTTCGTGCTCGCGCAGGCGCGCTGGAGCGCGCAAGACATTTACGTTTTTGTGGCCGCATTCGGCGCCATGGGGCATCACCTGCCGGGGATGATCCGCGCCTACGGTGATCGCGCCCTGTTCGAACGATTTCGTTGGCGCTTCATTTTTGCGCCGATTTTTTTACTCGGTGTCTGCATCGCTTTTTACTGGTGGGATCTGAAAGGAATCATTCTGGTCGTTTTCTTTTGGGGCGTCTGGCATGGGATGATGCAGACCTACGGTTTCTGCCGCATTTACGACGCGAAAGTGGGTTCATTTGCCGCGCTTACGCGCCGGCTCGATTTCGCCGCCTGCGCAATCTGGTTTGCGACGGCGGTGCTTCTTTCCTCGCAACGCATGGCTGACACGCTCGAAACGTACTACGCCAGCGGCGGGCCCTTCATTCCGCCATGGCTCCTGCACAACGCACAGCAAGTAATGCTAGCTGGCGCCATCGCGGTCTCACTTTTGTTCCTGTTCAATTTCTCCCGAATGTGGGCGGAAGGGAAGCGCCCGAATCCGGTCAAGCTGGCGCTGCTTGTCACAAGCATTTCGTTTTGGTGGTATTGCAACAACGGCGTCACCAACATTCTGGCCGGGATCGCGTTGTTCGAGGTTTTTCACGATGTGCAGTACCTCTCGCTCGTCTGGATTTACAATCGCAGCCGAGTGGAAAAGGACAGATCCATCGGCGGCTTCATGCGCTTTGTTTTTCGACGGAGCGGTTCGTTGGTGGGGCTGTACATGGGACTTGTTTTTGCCTACGGTTCGCTCGCGTATTTCAATTCCCGTCTCGAAGTCGAGACGATCAAGCGTGTGCTCACCGGTGTGGTGGCCGCATCGGGCCTTCTTCATTTTTATTACGACGGATTCATCTGGAAAGTACGCGATCGCTCCACGCGCGAACACCTCGGCCTGGCTGGCGGAAACGTATCTGTGGCATCACGCGAATTTCTGCCCAGTTGGCTATTGCACGGGCTAAAATGGGTTGCGGTATTCGTGATTCCAGTCGGCGCGCTCTGGATCGGGCAAACGCGGAGCAAAATGCCAGAAGTGGAACGAGCAGCTTGGATGGCGTCCGATTTATCCAATAGCGCTCGCGCCCATTGGAAGTACGGCTTTGCCTTGCACAAAGCGGTTCGTCTCGATGAAGCAGCAGAACAGTACCGGATCGCGCTGCGCCTCAATCCGAATGAAAAAGAAGTGCATTACGGCCTGGGTCAAGTTCTCGTTGCGCAATCGCAACTGAGTGAAGGACGCAGCGAACTGGAGCAGGCGTTACGTAGTGATCCGCGCAATGGCGAATTTCATTCCGAATATGGTTACGTCCTGCAACTCCTCGGTCAAAAAGATGAAGCCAGCGCGGAGTTTGAAAAGGCCACGCGCCTGGCTCCCAAATCCGGCGTGGTGCATTACGATTACGCGATGTTTCTTTTCCGTGAAGGCAAGATTGATCAAGCGATTACAGAGTTTCAGACCGCGTTAAAGCACAGCCCGAACCACCCTGAAGCGCATTACCATCTCGGCAGGGCGCTCTTTGTGAAAGGCGACTTTGAGGGGGCGAAAATACATTACCTGGAAACTGCGCGCCTCGATCCTAAAGCGCCAGTGCACAATGGTCTTGGCGTCGTCTATATGCGACTGGGACAAACTTCAGAGGCAATTGCCCAATTCAAGGAGGCGCTGCGTTTGCGACCCGATGACGCAGAGGCTGCGGAAAATCTTCGCTTCGTGCTGGCCAGGGACACACAAGGCAGTTCCGCGCCGCGGTGAAATCTTTTGTCGCACGCGTCGCTCGATCGGCTGCCGGTTCTCCACGCCGCCGCTTTTGATCGACAGAGCTCTACCGCAATTTGAATCGCGGCGATTGCCGATCTTGAAAGGGCGTTAAGGAAATTGCGCGAATTTTCTCGGATTATCGCGGGTGATATTTGCGGCGCATATTCATCGCCGAATTTGCGCGCGCTGCAAACAAGATTTCAATGTTTCGCGTCCGAAATGGACCATCCGAAAGTTCCGCGGTCGAGCCCGCGAGGAACGCCAACGACTCCTCGCCTTGCCCCCGTTTGTTTTCGAGCCAGGGAGAGAACGCCCAGCGATGATCTTGCTTACATTCCCGATGGGGATGGGTGACCTAAAATCACCCGAACAGACGGATCCTGTGCCAATACACCCTCTGTCGTAACCCGGCCTGTCTGGTTGATTTCACGGCGAGTCCAGACGGACATCGGTGAAACGGTGTTGGTGCCGACCGGCTTAACCTTCACTCTCTGCGGGATCCAAGATCCCGTCACGAATACATACGCGTAACGGTCGCCAGTTTGGTTCCTCTGCGGGTTGGCAAACGCCTCAGTTGCGGCGACGGCCAGTATCAACAGCGATGCCGCTACTTTTACCAGTTTTGACGTTTTCATAATTTGGAATTTGGAGACTTTCTCCTTTTCTATCCTCACCTTATTCAACCCTGAACACAAGGGTGAGTTTCGGGGAAGATCTTGCAGGGGAGCCTTCGCCAAATCAGAACACCAAGGGCACTTTACCGTTCGCGCGTACAGCGAAAGAGGCAGCCCCGAAAGCGTTCGGGACTGCCTCTTTGTCAAACTGCGCTTGTGCGATGCTTTAGAACTTCTTGACCAGCCGGACGTACCAGAACCGTCCCAGGTTACTATAGGTGTCGCCTGGATAGCCGACGGAGTTGCCAAACTCGAACCCGATTGCATGTGGCGGGTCCTCACCGAATATATCGTTCACACCCACGGTGATGGTGGAGTTGTTTAGGATAGTCTTCCAGCATGGCATGGCATAAGCAACTGTGGGAGGTGCTTCCTTGCCCTCTTTGGTGCTGATAACTTCCTTGCCGCCCTTGGAGTACCCAGCCACCGGTTGGGCTTCCACTGGAGGCGTGAAGATCAGGCTGTAGGAGGCCTGCGCGTCTGTGAACCAGGTCGGATGCACATAGTGCTGCTTCCAAAACCCATCAAACTGCTTGGCAAAGAGCTGTTCCCAGTACCCATCGACCAGATGCACGGTCGCATTCAGATCGAAGTTGTGCCAGGTCCAGTCAAGGTTTGTCATTCCCTTCCATTTGAACCAGGCGTCGCCGGTGGTCACGTCCCCGAAAAAGCTGCCTGCAAACCAATCGGCGTTGGAGCGCCCGGCCACTTGCCTAGCAATGGATCCTGGGAACTGGAACACGAACTGATCCAGATAACTCACCCGGGTCAACCAAGTCCATGTCCCAATGCCGGTCTCCAGCTGGTAGAGAAGGCCTAGATCAACACCGCGCGCGAGCTCACGCCCACCGCTTATATAAGGGCTTGAGACCCCAGCGAACCCGCCTGACGGGTCAAATAAAACCGCTGGTCCAGTGGCCGCTGTCGGCACCGATGGCAGCACCACACCGGGAAACGCGCCCGCGTTATACCCGTTAACTATACTCGAAGGAGCAAGGAACATCGCAACACCCGTGCGCTCGACATCCCACAGGTCAACCGTTAACGTAGCAGTTCCGTACTGATGCGGAATCCACTTTGGCGTATAAACAACGCCCCCAGTCCAGGTACGGTCATGTTCTGGCCCGAGGCTTGGGTTGGGGAGCTGCTCGATGGTTGTTTCCGGATCGGCCACGTCCTGGAGCGTACCAGCCTGATCCGTTCCCGGAGGGGAAAACCCGGTGAAGTGCACCGGCCCTAGCAGGAACCGTTCCGGTCCAAACAACTGAACCAGCGAGGGCTCAAGGAAGCCTTCACCCCAGGTGCTGCGAATGGTCAGTTGTTCGTCAAACGGCTGCCAGCGCACCCCCACCTTGGGTACGAATGCATTCGTATCATTGTTCAAAAACGCCTCATAGCGGTCCCCGGCCGTGACCTCCAATGAGTAGAACCCAGGCACGTTCCACTTGGGAGTGAAAATCGGGATGAGTACTTCCGAATAAATTGCCCACTCTTTGCGCCCAGCTCTAACAGGGGCCAACGTGCCGACACCAGCGTTCTCTCCAAGGCGGTTTTGGTCGTCCGGATTGACGGTGAACTCTTCCCGGCTAAACACGGCACCGGCGGCAAATCCAACGCCGCCTGCCGGCAAATCAAACAGGTCGGTGGTGTAAATATTGAAGTCAGCTGTCGCTAGTTTGGAGGTAAGAAGGTCCCTCGTATGTAGCGACGCGAAATCGAGCAATGGGGCGTTGGTTGGGATCACCGCGTGAAGACCATCCCCGAATGGATTGAACGGGGTCGTCTGTCCGATAAATTGAGACGAATTGGGATCAAAGAGCGGGTCGGCCGCATTCAGAATGCGCTCGAAGCGCGGACCATTGACGCTGTCGAACCGCGCAATTTGCTCGAGTTGGCTATAAACGAACGCTCCATCGTAACCCCAGGTTCCGTTAAACAGCTTGTCGCCTTTCACACCAGCCGTGAAACGCTCGGCTATGTTTTCGTTGTTGATGATGCGGTTACCGAAATCGGCAAAGCGCGCGCGAGTGCTACCCGAGATGATCTGTTGAAATGGATTAAATGGGTTAAAGCCGCCCGGAGGCAATGCAACTTCCGCAGCGGTAGGGGTGTCTGCAGGTGTGATCGGAACACCACTGGCATCAACCGCAAAGGGATGATTTGGCGGGACGAAGATCACAGGACTGCCAGGGGTCTCAAAGCTGCCCGTGGCGATTGGCGCAAGTTCATCATGCGTTTTCGCATCGACATAATAAAAGTCGCCGTAAATCCGAAGTTGATCGTCGCACACCTTGGTTTCGAAAGCCGTATAGCCGCCCCAGCGTTCCTGTTCGGGCCACGAGCTCGAGAAGGCGTTAAAGTTAAAGCCAGGAAGCAGGCCGCCGAAAGATCTGACTCGGCTGGTGTCGAAAAGAAAAGTGCTTATCGGGGACAAACCGTTGCTACCGGTCGGCGCACCTGCAAATATATGTGCGCCAGCGTCTGCCGGTATCTGACCAGGCACACCTGCCGTTCCGATAACTGCGCCAGGCTGTTTGTTACCATTGACATCAAATACCGCATTTTGCGCCACATCCGTGCTTACCTGAAGGTTCCACGGGGTGCTGTTTGAGCTCAAAAATGGCGGCCGATCAGAGTTGCCGCGGTCACGATTGAACATCGAGTTATGGTGATAGAAAAAGGCGTCACCAGTGATACTCGTTTTGTCGTCGCCCACTCCGAAGAGAACGTCGCCGAGATACTCGCCTGCGTCTTTATCCAGCGTGTTGCCATACTGCAGGCTCACCTGAACGCCCCGATAGTCTTTATAGAGCTTCATGTTGATCACGCCCGCAACCGCGTCTGCCCCGTAGGTGGTGGAAGCGCCATCTTTCAGAATCTCGATGCTCTGAACAGCTGAAACAGGAATGGTAAGCAAATCGACGAAACCGAAGCCGGAGTTGGCGGCCCCAGGGAACGGAGTGACACGGCGGCCATCGATCAGAACCAGCGAGGCGCCGGGGTCGAAACCACGCAGCGAGACCGAAGCCGATCCCGATGGGCCAGCCTGACTGGTCCCGTTATTCTGAACGGGAACACTGCTCGCACCCATTACCGGCTGCTCTTTGAGAAGCTGTTCCACGGTGGTGCCTTGACCTGATTTGCCAATCAAGTCGCGGTTGATGCTAAAAACCGGGTTCGGGCCGACTTCTTCCGCGGTCGGAATGTTCGAACCGGTCACGATCACGCGTTCCACTTCAGCGGCGCCTGGTGCCGGAGCTGGAGCAGCCCCCGGAGGCGGTGGAGCCGGGTTCTGCGCAAATGCGCTCGCGGCGATAACGAATGGAACTCCGACGGCACCTGCGAGAGCGACGCGGACGTATCCGAATGTTTTAAACACGTTTCTAATCATTGGTTTCTCCATGGGTTTGGTTAGGTTTAGCGCTAGGAATTATTGAAGATTACGATGCCTGACAAGCTTTTTTTTCACTTTTTTAAAAATATTTTGAACGGGGGAGCCTGGACATTTGTCGCGGCGTCTCTCGTTTCGTGCCGTTCTATCGGATTTGGCAGCCGCTGCCTAGTAAAAAATTCAATATTTTTTTGACCGCCTGGAGCGCCTTCCAAGGGGGCAAAAAAATGCCCGGAAAACGAAGGCCCATAAGATCGACAACTCGGTCGCGGCGGCAAAGAAGCGTCACCGTTGAAGAGTCGAAGCGTTGAAGAGTTGACCGGTGCAAAGTTTTCCGCTCCAGCGTTTCCACGATTTAATGATTCAACGTTTTTTTACCGTGCGCGAACTTCAGGCTTGGAGAGCATCTGCTGAATCTTCAACGTTGCACCGATGACGATTCTCGCTGCCGCAATTCCAATCACCCAGCCGCATCCGCTCAGCATGTTGCCCTTTGCCGTGCTCTTGCTTTGCATCGCGTTTCTGCCCTTCGTGCTGAAGCTTCATTGGGAACGCCACTATCATCGCGTTGCCCTCTTTCTCGCGTCCATCACCACCGCCTACTATTTTTTCTGGATTCGGCAGCCGGAACGAATCCTCCGCGAAGGCGGCGATTACATCTGTTTCATGGCGTTGGTTGGCTCCCTCTTCGTCGTCGCGGGCGGAATTCATGTGAAAATCCGGGGAGAAGCCACTCCATTTTTTAATTGTGCGCTGCTTTTTTTCGGAACAATCGCCGGAAACGTTCTCGGCACGGCCGGCGCGTCGATGCTTTTCATTCGCCCCTGGATTCGAGCGAACAAATATCGCTACGCCGGTTTGCACACCGCGTTCTTCATCTTCCTCGTCAGCAATCTGGGCGGCGGACTAACGCCGATGGGGCCGCCGCTTTTTCTTGGATATATCAAAGGGGTACCGTTTTGGTGGATGATTCAGCATTGCTGGCTGGGCTGGGCTGTCGCGCTGCTCGCTCTGCTTCTAATATTTTATCTTGTCGATCGGCATAATTTTCGCCGCGCCCCAAGACCGGTCCGGGAAGAAGAAACCGCCGAGCGCAAGATCGACATCGAGGGCCTGCGCAACGTTTTCTTTCTCGCCATCATTCTCGGCGCGGTTTTCATCGAGCACCCGCTCTTCCTACGCGAAGCGATTATGCTCGCGGCCGCCATCGGATCGTATTATGCGACACCGAAAAGTGTGCATCTGGCCAATGAATTTTCGTTCGCCCCAGTCAAGGAGGTCGGCTGGCTCTTCCTTGGCATATTTCTCACGATGGTCCCCGTGCTCGATTACATGCAGCTGCACGCCCGCGATCTGGCCATTGATACGCCCGCAAAATTTTTCTGGATCGCCGGCGGCCTGTCCGCCGTGCTCGACAATGCACCGACCTACCTGACTTTCCTTGCCAACGCTCTTGGCCGTTTCGGTCTCAGCATCGAGGATCCCGCTGCCGTGCAACAATTTCTCTCCAGCGGCCAAGCCGAAATGGCCGCCATTTCCATGGGCGCGGTTTTGTTCGGGGCTGCGACCTACATCGGCAACAGTCCCAATTTCATGATCAAGGCGATCGCCGAACAACATAAAGTGCACACGCCCAGTTTTGTTGGCTTCGTCATAAAGTTTTCCGTTCCGATCCTGTTGCCGGTGCTTTTGCTGGTTTGCTGGCTGACGTTGCGCGGCTAAAAGTTCATCCGATGTTCACTGGTCTCGTCGAAGAAGTCGGCACCGTGCTCTGGATTGGCGGCACGCAATTGCGAATTGCCGCGCCGCGTATCGCGAAGGAGATTCGCGCCGGTGACAGCGTCGCCGTAAATGGCTGTTGTCTGACCGTCAGCGCCCATCGCGGCGATCAGCTCACTTTCGATCTTCTTGGCGAAACGCTCGATCGCACGAATCTAAAAACGTTGCGCCCGGAGAGTCCGGTCAATCTGGAGCGCGCTCTGACTGCCGATGGCCACATCGGCGGGCATTTTGTGCAAGGCCACATCGATTGCACCGCGCGAATCCTGGCCCTCGAAAAGAGCGGAGCGAACCATCGCCTGGAAATTGAGTTACCCACCGAATTCGCACATTACGTAACGTCCAAAGGATCGATTGCCATTAATGGGATCAGTTTCACAGTCGCTGAAGTCTTGCCGAAAAGTTTCGCGGTTTGGATCATTCCCCACACGAAACGCCACACCAACCTCGAACGCGCCCAAGTCGGCGATTCGCTGAACATCGAGTTCGACATCCTCGCCAAGTACATCGAGAGGATGCTTCCGCCTCACGCGCCGCCGGATTAGCCGCGATTGTCGATCTTGGCTACTTTGTCGCTCCTCCCTCTATATATAGTACGCGCGTCACTTTAAACATGGCAACGCGCAGATCCCCGCAAACCCGGCCACGCCGGCCGCGCGTCGTGGGCGTCATCATGACGCTAGCCGATCTTTACTTCGCCCTGCATATGTCCGCGCCACCCGACCTGTTCGAGGTGCGGTTGGATCATTTGATCAAGGATTTGACGGACCTGGAAGAGGCAATCATAAAATTACGCGCGCCGCTCATCGTCACGGCGCGTCATCCCCGCGAAGGCGGCGCAAACAAACTGAGTGCACGACGACGCGCCGCGCTGCTGCGCCGATTTCTCGGGCATGCTTCCTACATCGACATCGAACTCCGCGCGCTCCGCGAGTTGCGTTCCATACAGCGACAGGCGCGCGCCCAGAAAATCGGCTGCATTATTTCATTCCACGATTTCAAACAGACGCCGAGCCTCGCGCGATTGCGCGCCAAAGCGCGCACCGCCGTCGCCGCTGGCGCCGATATTTTCAAAGTGGCAACCCGGACTGATACTCACGCACAGCTCCAGCGCTTGCTCGATTTCTTCGACGAGCAACATGTCGACCTTGCCGTAAGTGCAATGGGCATCGGCCGACTCGGCCGCGTTGCGCGCGACGAGTTCGCGCGACGCGGCTCTATTTTGAATTATGCATATTTGGGCAAGGCGCAGCTCGCCGGACAGCTTTCGGTCGCTCAGTTGCAGAGATTCTTTCGCAGTTTGCATCGGTGGTGTCACTAAGCGATGAAGGACGCAATGTTTTTTCCCGATAAAGTGCCGGTCATGCCGCTTCCAGGCGCGGTGCTGTTTCCGCACGCCCTGCTCCCGCTTTATATTTTCGAGCCGCGTTATCGCCAAATGCTCGATCACGCGCTGCGTCATCATCGCATGTTTTGCGTCACACTGATCAAACCGAGTTGTCCGGAATGGCAGGCGCCGGAAGATTTTTTTCACCTCGCCACCGTCGGCCTCATCCGCGCCTGCGTCGGGCGCGGGGACGGCACTTCGAATCTCATTTTGCAGGGTTTGCAGCGTGTGCGCCTTGCCAGTTTCGAGCAGAAAACGCCGTTTCCTGTCGCCAAGATCGACATTCTCGAATCAAGAGGCGCCGCATCAGTCAAGACCGAAGCGCTTGGCGCAAAAGTCCTCGAGCTTTACACCAAATTGAAAATAAAAGGGCGCCAGCTACCGAAAAAAGTCGATCGTTATCTGTGCGATCTCAATGATTTGGAAATGCTGGCCGATCTCATGGCTTCGACATTCATCAACGATCCGCTGCGACGGCAACAAGTGCTCGAAGAATCTTCTCTCAATCAGCGCCTCCGCCTCATCATTCAATATTTGCTCGACGAAATCGGCAGTGCAGCCGTGTAATTTACTTCTGAGCGCAAAGGTAGCGTAGTCGTAGAGTCCCAGTAATGGGCGGTTGTTTACGGACTGAAGGCAAGCGCAAGGAAGATGAGCACAGCCCCTTCCAGACTCGTCACTGCGTTTGCTACGTGTCGGTCACTTCTCGCTTGGTCTGAAAATCAGCACTCGATTACGGCGACACATGAAAACAATCGCCGCCATGACAGCGATGAAGACGCACAGGAGAAACATCGCGGCGAATAGGTCCGGCATCCCGTAGGACCTAGTCAAATCGAAACACGGTGGACGTGACGGAGAGCCGTTAGCGACAGCATAGATGTCGCTCCAATTCCACATGGCCCGAGCGGCATGATAAAAGTCGTGGAAATCTTTGGTGCCGCCGATCGAAAACTGCCTCAAGACCGCATGGGCTCCCAGGATAGACAACACAATGATTGTCAGAGCGCCGTACGCGAGACGTTCCGGGACGCGATATTAGTTGAATCTTTTTTTCGTCATCGGAGGACTGCCACTCGTGTGCTCCCGGTTACGCGTTAGGAGAGCACGTGAGGCAGAAAGCTAGTGACAATTATTACTGGATTTTCGGAGCAAGTTCGGAGAGCCGCGCGTGTTCCTCAAGCAAATAGCGATCGGTCATGCCGGCGATATAATCGCAGACTGTGCGATGCAATCCCTCCGCCTCCATTCGCTTCGCGGCCGTCTCGCCAAGCTGGCTTGGATCGACAATGTAACTTTCGAAAACCTTTCGCAGCATCTCGCAGGCGCGCCGGTTCACTTCCGCGACGCGCGGGTGATAATAAACATTTTGATAGAGAAATTTCCGGAGCGCGCGGTTCGCTTCGAGCAATTCGTCGCTGTAGCGAATGAGCGGCGCCGGCTGCTTGCGCACATCATCCGCGCTTTGCACGCCAACATCGACAATTGATTTTGCGCTCGTTGCGATCACATCCCGCACTTGCACGTCGATGATGTCGCGGATGATCAATTTGTGCAGTTCGGGCTCATGCGCATCAGCGTAGCGCGACAGGACCGCGCGATGGCTGCGTTGCCAAACCGAATCCTCTTCCAGTTGCGCGGAATCGAGAATTTCAAAATCGACCGCATCGTCCAGATCGTGGCTATAGTAGGTGATCTCGTCCGCCAAGTTGGCGATCTGGGCCTCGAGCGACGGACAAAGATACTTTTCCTCACTCGGCTTCGCCGGTTCGTAAAACGCCTGGTGCTTTTGCAAACCCTCACGCACTTCGAATGTCAAATTGAGCCCGGGAAAATCCGGATACGCGGCTTCGAGCAACTCGACCATGCGCAAGCTTTGTCGATTATGCTCGAAACCGCCGTGTTCGCGCATGCATTCCGCCAGCATCTCTTCCCCGGAATGGCCGAACGGCGTGTGCCCGAGATCGTGCGCGAGCGCGATTGCTTCCGCCAGATCTTCATTCAACGATAACGCCCGCGCGATCGTGCGACTGATCGACGCCACTTCAATCGAATGGGTCAGCCGCGTGCGCAAATGATCGCCCGTGCCATTCAGAAAAACCTGCGTCTTGTATTCGAGCCGGCGAAATGCGCGCGAGTGAATGATGCGCGCGCGATCGCGCTGAAACTCGGTCCGATAAGCATGACTCGCTTCGAGATATTCTCGGCCGCGCGAATCGCCCGATTTCTGGGCAAACGCCGCCAGGGTGGCGCGCTCAGTCGCTTCCATTTGCTCGCGCGTCTTCCAACCATTGCGCGCAATACTTGCCGCGGTCGCCGGTTCCTTGCTCACGCTAAGATTATTCGTCGACTCCGAAATTTTTCGCGAGCCCCGATTGTTTCTGGGTTGTCGATCTTGGCGGGTCCGGAGTTTTAGTTTGCGAAAGCTGGGATCGCAAAATTCGTTCCGCCTTTCGTGCGGCCGCTCGCACCACCAGCATGTCGAAGATCGCGAGCAACATCACAGTCAACGCCAGCCAGGCGCAAATGAGCCAGAACAAAACAAACCAGACCGGATGGTCGCGCGGATTGAGCGCGGATTGCAAAAATGTTGATCCGGAAAACAAAAGCGCAAGCGCAACCAACACCACGACGAACATCGTCTTGCGCCGCGTGTTTGGATCGCGAATCAAGCCCCGGGTCGCGTGGATCACGAACGAGGTCGTGCGCAGAGGTTTTTCTCCAGGCGATTCGCTCACCAGTGAAGATTCATCCGCTCTTTGCAAAAGTCGATTCCGATTTGCCAGCGAAAACCCTCTGCGTGATTGTCGATCTTCCATGAAAACTTCCGTGAAAAATCAAGTCACTCCCGAACGTCTGATGCAATTTGGTTTCGCCTACGCCCCGCCACTCGTCATCGGTGCAGCCGTCAGCAATAAAGTCTTTGACTCGCTGGCGAGCGGAGCGAAGACCGTCGAGCAACTGAGCAAGGAAACTGGCGCATCTCCGCGCGGCCTGCGCGCGATCATGAACGCGCTCGTCGGCCTCGACCTTTTAAAGAAAGATCGACATCAAAAATATTCGCTCACACCAGAGAGCGAAGCGTTTCTCTTGAGTAACAAGCCGGGTACGCTCGCTGGTTTCTTCAGCCTGAATGTAACGCAGCTCGTGTCGAAATGGTTGCAATTGGGCGATGTAGTCCGCACGGGCCAACCCGCCGTGACCGTTAATGAAGAACGCGAGGGCACGGAATTTTTCTCCGGATTGGTCGAGAACATCATTCCGATGAGTTACCCAAGCATCCAGGCGCTCGCTAATGAATTGAAAGTCGCGAAGGCGAAGGAGCTGGTGCGTGTGCTCGATCTTGCCGCCGGTTCTGGAATCTGGGGAATTGTGCTCGCGCAAAAATCTCCACGCGTCCAAGTCACCGCAGTCGATTGGGCCGGAATGATTCCGACGACCAAGCGCATCACGCAAAAATTTGGCGTCGGCGATCGCTTCCAATTCATTGAAGGTGATCTGCTAGAAGCGAATTTTGGTACCGGTTACAACATCGCAACGCTCGGGCACATTCTGCACAGCGAAGGCGAAGAGCGCAGCCGTCAGCTGCTCAAGAAAACTTTCCGCGCACTCAAATCCGGCGGAACGATCGTAATCGCCGAGTGGCTCGTGAACGACGAGCGCACTGAGCCGCTGCCGTCGCTCATGTTCGCCGTGCAAATGCTCGTAAACACCGAAAAAGGCGACACGTTCAGTTTCAACGAAATCAAAAACTGGCTTGAAGAAGCCGATTTCAAAAAAGTTCGGAAGCTCGGAGCGCCCGGCCCATCGCCACTAATTCTAGCAACAAAAAGGTAGGATCACTTGTCGTTCTCGCAGGCGAGCGAATCCTCTTTTCCTGGACAGGTCGCGGTGCTTTCATAAACGACGCGATGAAAAGAGCCACCCCGAAAACGCGATCTCATAAAAGGAAGTCCGCGGCAAAGAAAGAGATGGATCGTAGTGCTGCCCTGAAAGAGCGCCTCGAAGCGGAATTTGCGGAAACGGTGAAGAGCGCAACGTTCTATCTCGAGGAGCCGCAGCGCTTACGAGCACTTTTCCAGGAAGCGGCGAAGCAGGCCGCGTCGTTGCCAAGAGATCCATTCAAAGAGACATGGCCGTACTTTCAGACAATGCTGCGTTTAATCCGTGCTTATTATCGAGGCGAGTATCGCGATGTGACGGAGAGCGCGTTCGTGGTGATTGTTGCCGCCATTATCTATGTCGTAAATCCGCTCGACCTGATTCCTGATGCGATTCCAGCGCTTGGCTTTCTTGATGACGCTGCGGTCTTGGCGTTAGCAGTGCGAAGAACACGGCAAACTTTGGATGACTTCATGACGTGGGAAACCGCAACGGTCCAGCTGTGATGTGACCAGGGCGCCGCCCGCCTTAGACCAACAACAACGCGGGGTTTTCCAAAAGATGGCGGAGTTCTTTGAGGTACTCCGCCCCGAGCGCGCCGTCGATGACGCGATGGTCGCAGCTCATCGTGATCGACATGCGATAACCGGCGACGATTTGGTCGGCATCATCAACCACCGGAACTTTCGTGACTTTGCCGACGGCGAGGATGAAGCCTTGCGGCGGATTGATGACAGCGGAAAAACTGTCGATGCCCATACCGCCAAGATTCGAGACAGTGAAGGTGCCGCCTTGAAATTCCTCCGGCTTCATCCGTTTATTGCGGGCACGGTTTGCCAGATCTTTTACCAACTCGCTGATTTCGCGCAGCGATTTGGTTTGCGCCGCGCGAATGACCGGCGCGACCAACCCATCTTCAATCGCGACCGCGATGGCGAGATCGACATCTGCGTACTGGACAATTGCGTCGCCATCAAACGACGCATTCACTTTGGGAACTTTGATCGCCGCTTGCACGGCCGCTTTCAAAACAAAATCGTTAACCGTGATTTTCGACGCATCAGCGCCTTCGCCGGCGGACTTCAATTCGGCACGCGCGGCCATGAGCGGCCCGGCATCGATGTCGATGTTGAGATAAAAATGCGGAACTGGACCTAGGCTTTCGGCGAGGCGTTGCGCGATGATTTTGCGCATGCCCGAAAGGTTGATGCGCATGCCTCCGTCAGTTTTCATCGATGGAGCAGCCTTTTGCGCCGCGGCGGTTTTTGATTTCGCTGACGCACGCACGTCTGTTTCCGTAACGCGACCGTCCGGGCCTGTTCCCTTAACATTACCAAGGTCGACACCGAGCTCGGCCGCAATTCGTCGCGCGACCGGCGAAGCTTTTACCCGCGCTTCTTCGTCCTGGTCGGCCTTTGCTCCAGGCACAGCTGCTTTCGCTGGCGCAGGTTTTTCTGATTCCTTTTGCTTTTCCTGTTCTGCTTTCGGCGCTGGTTTTTTTTCTTCTTTCTTTTCGGCCTTCGCCTCCGCGGGTGCTTCTTCTTCTTTTCCTTCCTTTTTTTCTTCTTTCTTTTCTTCAGCTGGCCCTTCTTCACCTTCTCCGCCGATGAACGCGATCTTGTCGCCAACATTTACCTTGCCGCCCTCTTCGACATAAATTTCGGTGAGCGTCCCATCTTCCGGCGATTCCCATTCCATCGTCGCCTTGTCCGTCTCGATTTCCGCGATGACGTCACCGGCCGAAACTTTATCGCCCGTTTTTTTCTTCCACGAGACGAGCGTTCCTTCCGTCATTGTGTCGCTGAGCTTCGGCATTTGGATTTCAGGCATGGCGCAAAAGTTAAAATGTTAAACGGGTTCAAGGTTACAATGGACTGTCTTTTTAACCTTGTAACGCATGTAACTTTTGTAACGTCGATCAGGCGTAACAGACCTTTTTCACTGTAGCGATTAATTTGCCGGCGTTGGGCAGCACCGCTTTCTCGAGGCGTTCGTTGTAAGGCATCGGCACGTCCTCTTGAGAAACGCGCATGACGGGTGCATCGAGCTCATCGAAAATATTTTTCTGGATGCGGTAGCAAACTTCCGCGCCCACGCCGCAGAACGGCCGGTCTTGTTCGACAATCACGACGCGGTGCGTTTTCGCGACCGAACCGAAGATAGCTTTCTCGTCGAGCGGTTTGATGGAGCGAAGATCGACAATTTCCGCGGAAATATCTTCGTCTTCCAGTTGCGCGGCCACGGCGAGCGCGAGCGGGACCGTTTGCGCGTAACAGATAATCGAGACATCGCTGCCTTCGCGTTTCACTTCCGCTTCGCCCAGCGGAATGAGCAGCTCTTCATCCGGCGATTCGACCATTCCTTTCGAGCTGTAAAGAAGCTCCGCCTCGAGTACGAGCACCGGATTGTCGTCCCGCACGGCGGTTTTGAGCAAACCTTTCGCATCGCGCGGCGTTGCCGGCGTGCAAACTTTTAATCCGGGCGCGTTTGCGTAAAGCGGTTCCGTCGCGTGCGAATGGGTCGCGCCGAGTTGATGAGCCGGGCCGTTTGGTCCGCGAAAGGTGATTGGAATATTAAATTGCCCACCAGACATCGTGAACATGTTCGGCGCGTTGTTTACGACCTGGTCGAAAGCGACGAGCGAGAAACTGAACGTCATGAACTCGATAATCGGCCGCAAGCCAACCATGGCTGCGCCCACTCCAAGCCCGGCAAAACCGTTTTCACTGATCGGCGTATCGATGATGCGTTTCGGGCCAAAGCGATCGAGCAAACCCTGACTGACTTTGTAAGCGCCGTTGTATTCGGCGACTTCTTCGCCCATCAGAAACACGTTGGGATCGCGCTCCAATTCTTCGGCGAGCGCTTCGTTGAGCGCCTGACGATAAGTAATTTCTCTCATCGTGTAGTGGCGGCCGTATCGGCCGCGGATTCTTTAGGTTTTGCAGGCGACGCGCCTGCCACTATAGAATTCACGTAGGTGTAATCGTAAAGCCTCTCGAGCGGCAGCTCCGGACTTTTTTCGGCAAACTTCACGGCCGCGAGCACTGTTTCTTTCGCGTGCTTATCGATCTGATCGAACTTTTCGTTTGTAAGTTTGCCCTCGCGGGTGAGCTGCGCGCGCAAACGCGTGATCGGATCGTCGAGCCGATATTTTTCCAGCTCATCTTTCGTCCGATAACTTGCCGGATCGGACATGGAATGGCCGCGATAACGATAAGTGCGAATCTCGACGAACGCCGGATGCGGATCTTTGCGAATGGAACACACGATCTCGGCGAGTTTGTCGCGCACTTCGCGAAAGTTCATCCCATCGACAATTTCGCCCGGAATGTCGTAACCCTCGGCGCGATCAACGATTTGTTTCAACGATGTCGATCTTTTCACCGAAGTGCCCATCGCGAAGAGATTGTTTTCGCAGATGAGAACGACCGGCAGTTTAAAAAGCGCGATCAGATTGAGCGCTTCGTGAAATGAGCCCTGATTGATCGCGCCGTCGCCAAAAAAGCAAAGAGTCACGCGGTCTTCGGTGCGGTACTTGGAGGCAAACGCCATTCCCGCCGCCAGCGGAACGTGCGCGCCAACAATGGCGTGCCCACCGTACATGTGGCGGCTCCGATCGAAAAAATGCATCGAACCGCCCAAGCCGCGCGAGCAACCGGTTTCCTTGCCGAATAGCTCCGCCATGCACGCATCCGCGCTGGTGCCGCGCGCAAGGGCATGCGCGTGATCGCGATACGCGGTGATGACATAATCGTCTTCGCGCACGGCCGCGATTGCCCCCACGACAACCGCCTCCTGCCCAATGTACAGATGGCAGAAGCCGCCGATCTTCTGCGCTTGATATTGCTGGCTCGCGCGTTCTTCGAAACGGCGGATCAGCAGCATCAGCGCGAGCATCTCGACCTCGTCGCGTGGCTCGGGCCGCTGCATTGAAATTTACGCGACGCGAGGCAAGCGCGCTTCTGCACGCGAGCGAGCAGAGTTTCGGCCAAAGCTCATGCAGGCGATGAAAAGCAGGGTGAACAAAAGATCGCTGAGGAGCGAGTTGCGGAAAAACATCCAACTCGGTGTCGAGCTGAACTGGGGCAACCCAACAGTGAGCGCTTGAATCAGGCCCGCAAAATTCTTCGCATAACCGGGATCGGTGAGCCAGGCGAACGTGTTGGTGATCGCGTAAAAAATTGTCGATCCAACAACCGAAGCCGGCAGAAGCGTTTTAGGCGAAACGCGATTGCGCAACAAAAAGCCGATGAAACCGACCAGAGCAAGGGCAAGATAGCGACAAAGAATCAGCGGATCGACAATGGCCGCGCCGTAATGAAAGTTGAGCGCTGCGTCCGAGATAAAAAGCGCGATCAATGGCACGCTGAACTTGTATTTCGCTGGAAAATAAGCAGCGCTGCAGAGCGCGAGCGCGGCGAAGGGGGCGAAGTTGGAAAGCCAGGTCGCGCCGGAATCAATCAGGAGCCCCGTCGTAATGCGATAGGCGACGACGGAAAAAACAAGAAGTGCGGGAATCATCGCAGAAATTTATCCGTCCTGCGCGATATGCAAAGACCATTTGGCTAAACTAACCCGCGGCGTAATTGTCGCTCTTTTAGTTGTCGATCTTACTCGCGGCGCGCAAGGCGCACAGAGTCCGCTGCTGACGCGAGACACTTACTTTTGCGCCGCGGGCGCGGCGGCCATTTTTTGCAGGCGCGCTTTCCGGCGATTCGCGGCGTTGCGGTGAATGATTCCGCGCTTGGCCGCTTTATCGATTGCCGAAATGAGTGCACGAAGTTCTTCCGCAGGCGGTTGGCCCGCAACGCGCACTTGCTTTTGGAGCGAACGCAGCCGCGTTCGTACACTCCGGTTGCGAAGCGAACGCGCCATCGATTGCCGGCCACGCTTGATTGCGGACTTTGTATTAGCCATTCGTTAAGAGAAAAATGTTTGCCGGGGCTGGAGGCTCGCGGCGCGCGGCAAAGTTGTCAAGATCTCGCCGAACCCGCCGCGGCGGTCAGCTCCCTCAATGGGAACGAGTCTATCAGCACAAGGTGACAAAGAGAAGGAGCTGGGCGACCCAGCTGATCGATTCAATCGGCTGCCTCTTGGCGCGAAGCGGGTCGATCTTGACCAGGATTCGCGATTTTGCGCCTGCTTAGGCGCCTCGCCCACTCGAAACCACCAGCGGCACCGGGGCACTTTTGCGTCCGGGCGTCGTCGCCGATTTCTCGGCGCCAGTGGACGAAATCACTGTCTCGGTCGTCGGTTGGCCGGGCTGGAATGCGGGACGCGCCGGCGCTGCGGCAACTTTCGGCAATCGGTCAGGAACGATTTGGATAAGTGCGCCGAGTGGCAGCTGACTATAAAGAGCAGTCACATCGCTCGATTTCATCCGAATGCAACCGTAGCTTGCCGGTCGCCCGATTGTTTTTTCCTGCGGCGTGCCATGAATGTAAATGCACCGGTTAAAGGCATGCACATTCGAAGCCTCAAGACCACGCAGCCAGATGATGCGCGTGATGATGGGATCGCGACCAGGCGCGTTTGGAAGGAGAATTTCTCCGGTGAAACGACGATTATGAAAAACCGCACCCGTCGGCGCGTGGTCACCGATTTTTTGCGCGACTTGCAGGAACCCAAGCGGAGTTGTCATTCTGCCCCAACCATCGCCGAGCCCGAACTTTGAGGTGGAAACAGGATATGTGGCGACCCTGGCGCCGTTTTCCAAGAGCATCAGCTTCTGGTCGCGTACACTAATTATGACACGACTGGGAAGCGACAGTTCGGCGCGCGCACCAAACGGATACGCGATTGAAACGAAGGCGGAAGCGACGACGAGGGGGCGAAACATGCCCGACTTCTTACTCAAGATTATTCGTTTGTCACGCGGGAACTGCGGCTGTCGCACGTGAGCCGCCGACACCGAATTTCGGCCACGGAGCCAGCGAGGAAAGCGAGACATAGAGAAACCCACTCTGAAACATGAGCAAGAATGGTACCGAAATGAACTGGTGGTGCACGATTGCGAACCAAACGAAGTAGCTGAAATAGATCGCGAAGGCCAATTCCGCGAGCGGCAGAGCTGATTTAAGCGGCCGGTATTTGCAGGCCCGCCAGGGCTGCGATTTGCGCTCGATACCGTACTTCGGCGTTCGGGTAAAATCGGATTTGTGATTAAAGAGAGCTTCCAAGACGGCCCGCGCGTTGTTGAGTGAGAGGCCGATCCCGAGGGCGAGCAAGCAAGGGAGAAAAAGAATTTCTTTCATCCACGTGCGCGGATGCAGCTCGCGTTGTGCGCAAATGTAAAATACCGCCACCGATACCGACGCCGCGAGAAAAATGGGGATGTCGATCAAAAGAGTCCGCAGCCATCCGGCCTGCGGCCCACCGACGGAGGGATGCAGGAGCACGCATAAGCAAGCAAGAAGCAAGTAAGCGAAATTCGACATCAAGTGACCCGTGGCTTCGAGCTTAATCGGAAAGGGTAGTTTGCTGCGCCAGATGGTGGGCAGAAGTTTCTTGCATGTTTGGACGGATCCTTTGGTCCAGCGATGTTGCTGAGATTTGAAGCCGTTCATGTCCACCGGCAGTTCCGCCGGAGTCACCACATCGGGGAGGAAAATAAATTTCCAGCCCACGAGCTGCGCGCGATAACTAAGATCGAGATCTTCGGTAAGCGTGTCGTGCTGCCAGCCGCCCGCTTCCTCGATGCAAGAACGGCGCCAGAGACCGGCCGTCCCATTAAAATTAAAAAAGCGTCCACTTCGGCTGCGCGCGGTTTGTTCCAGAAGCAGATGTCCATCCAGAAACATCGCCTGCGCGCGCGTGAGCAATGAATAGCTGCGGTTCAAATGTCCCCAACGCGTCTGAATCATTCCGACTTTCGGATCGGTGAAAAAATCAATGGTGCGCCTGAGCAAGTCGGGCTGCGGGACAAAATCGGCGTCGAGAATACAGACAAAATCGCCTTCGGCAGACTCGAGTCCTGCGGCGAGAGCACCCGCTTTGAAGCCAGTGCGATCAACGCGATGGATGAGTTGGACATTGAAACCGCGCCGGCGCAGTTCGTCCGCGCAGGAAGAAGTCAGTTCCCGAGTATCATCGGTCGAATCATCCAGCACCTGAATCTGGAGAAGTTGTCGCGGGTAGTCCAATTCGCTGACGGAGCGAAGCAAACGCTCGACCACGTAAACTTCGTTAAAGATCGGCAATTGCATCGTCACCTTCGGCAATTGTTCAAATCGCCGGGCCGGGATGGATTGGCGGTTCCTGTTTTTGAGAAACAAGTAGATAATGAAATAGCGATGGATGCCGTAGGCCGAAAGACCAATGAGCACGCTCAGGTAGCAGATCGTCCAGACAATGTAAGCGCTTCCTTGCATGTAGCTTTCAGGAGCTGCCCGTTGGTTGAGGCAGCAAGGGCGACATGATGCCGTTTCCGGCGCCTGCGTCAAATCAAAAATGCCGCTTTTGCCTCTGGAAAAGGGAGCCGACAGAGAAGACAGGGTAGCGTAGAAAAGATCTTAAAAACAAACGCTCTTCAGCGCTCTGCTTGACTTAAGGACGACCTTTCCCAAACGGCGAGCCAAAGCAAAAGTCCTGATCGTTGGAGGCTTCATGCGGAAACGGCGAATCAAATTTTCGCGCTTTGGCGAATGGAGCAGGCGAGTACAGCCCGGACATTCATCTTGCCTGAGGGGGCGGGCGGGTTAATTGGTGATAGAGGAATTTTTGCGGGCAAGCCGATGCAATTGCGAGATAGATTTAAGAAGCAGAAACGGGATCGTTTCCAACGTTTTAACATTGTTTTTCCCATCCTTTTGGCGGGATGGGTGCCGTCGATTTTAACTCTCGTCGTTTCCTACACGATCCTGACGAATACGCTGGAATCGAAAATCCTGCGCGATCGGCAGACCTTCATTCAATTGATCGCCCATCTGGTGGGCGACGACCTGAGCCGCACGGGCGGTATCATTGAATATTATCAGACTCTGCCGGATGTCGCGAAACTTCTGACCGGTCCGAACGCACAATTCGCCGCTCAATTGTGGCTTGGATCGACATTTTATTCGCATCCGCGCATTGATGGGATGTTTATTACGGCGCCCGACGGGACTCTGATCGCTTCGCTACCCTCCAGTCCGGAGATGATCGGTAAGGATTTTGGCTCTGATGGTTGGCGGGAACAGGCCAAAGCAACGAACGGGACCTTTGTCTCGGCCGTGCATCCTCGTTTTCAGGACAAACGCAGGGCGACCGATATCGTCGGCGCAGTTCGGACGCCGGATGGAACCATTGTCGGCTATCTTGGAGTATCGGTGTTAATGGAAAGAATGGGGCGGCGTTTGTCCGCGATTGAATTTGCGGACGAGTCCGTTTGCCAGGTCCTGGATCAAAACGGGACCGCGCTCTTCGGCACTGATTTTCGACCTAATTCAAGCATCGAGCTGGGAAAAGCCGGGACGTTGATGAACGACATTAGCAAGAACAAAACCGGGCATTTCGAGCGGCACGGCAATCTTTATTCTTTCAGCCCGGTGGAATCGACGGGCTGGGTGGCGGTAGTGGCGCAGCCTAAGGCCGTCGCCTATAAACCTGTGCATGATCTGTTGAACAAGATGAAAATCCTTGTCGGGTGGCTGCTGGTCGGCACAGCTGTTGGTGCGTTGGGCGCGAACAAGCTCTATCGGCGCGAGACCGAAGCCACTCGGCGCATCGAACGCGAAGTTGTTTTCAGCGAAAAAATTCTCGCCAACGTGCCGAGTGGGATTGCTCTTGTCGATCCGGTTTCGCGACGTTTTCTTCAGGCCAACGAGGCTTTTGCGCAGATGGCGCAACGTTTTGGAGATCTGTCCCCCGGGCGCGACATCACCGAAGCAACCTACGACGATGTAAAGATTGCTCCGCCGGAAGCGATCGAGAAAGTCCTCTCTTTTGGGACACCGTTTCAACTGGTCGAGCAACCGTTCAAGGACAAAACAGGCGTCACGCATTTTGTGAACATCAGCCTGCTCCGCCTGCAAAGCTCGCAACAAACCGTTCAAGGCGTGCTTTATCTTCTCGAGGACAAGACCCGCGACGTCACACTGCGCCAGGAACTGATTGACGCAAATGCGGCCAAAGATCAATTCCTTGCGCTGCTTTCCCACGAGTTGCGCAATCCTCTCTCGCCTGTCATTGCCATGGTCGGGGAATTGGAAGCGAGCATTCCCGATTCCCCTTCGGCCCGGGAGGCGCTCGAGGTCATTCGGCGCAATGTCGAGCTGGAAGCGCGGCTGATTGACGATCTACTGGACGTGACGCGGATCGCTAAAGGCAAGTTGCAGTTAAGTTTTGAGATTATTTGTGTGCCTGAAATCCTCCAGCGGGCCTACGAAATTTGCCGCGAAGACATCGCTCGTAAGCATCTCGAAGTGAAATTTCGCCTTCGCGCCAAAAGCAAGCACGCCCGGGGAGATCCGGCGCGCTTGCAGCAGGTCTTTTGGAACCTCATTAAGAACAGCGTTAAATTTACTCCGGCCGAGGGCCGCATCACGATTGAAACGCTTAATCCGACTCCAGAAGAAATTGAAATTCGAATCTCGGACACCGGCATCGGGATCGAGCAGGAAAAGATCGACAAGATTTTTAATGCCTTCGAGCAGGGCCAAAGCTCGATCACTCGCCGCTTCGGCGGGCTCGGTCTTGGTCTCGCCATCTCGAAAGCCATGGTCGACGCGCATGGAGGAAAAATTCGCGTCGAAAGTGCGGGCAAAGATCAAGGTTCGACCTTTGCCCTAAAGTTGAAGACCGTTCCGGCTCCGATCAGCACCAGCGACGGGGCGGAGAAGGAGCGTCCCGTCGTCGCCGAAAAACAACGACGCGATATGTCCGGGCAGCGGCGAGTTCTCGTGGTCGACGATCACCACGATACCTGTCTTGGGATGAAAATGATGCTTGAGCGCCGCGGTTATCAGATCACGCTCGCGCATTCGGCCGCGCAAGCCGTGGAAAAGGCGCGCGCACAAGATTTCGATCTGCTCATTAGCGACATTGGCCTGCCCGACCGCAGCGGCTACGAACTCATGCGCGAACTCGGAGCGAGCAAAGGCCTGCGCGGCATCGCGCTTAGCGGTTTCGGAATGGAACAAGATGTAACCAAGGCGCGAGCGGCCGGATTCTCGGAGCATCTGACCAAGCCGATCAATTTTGAGCGCCTGGAACGGGCAATTCAAAACTTACTCGAACCAGCTTCCGAATCGTGACGGCGGCCCCGTTCTAGGCGCTGGCTGACCTATTGGCCGTTGTGGTTGCCAGAAGCTGCGTTTTGCTGGCGTTCGGAAGCTTCCTTTAATTCTCGCGAAAGTTTCTCGACTCGCTGGCGCATGATTTTGCCGGCCCTGAACTTCACAGTAGCTCGCGGTGGAATGACGAAACTGCTTCCTGGCTGGTTCGGGTTTCGTCCCACGCGTGGCTTGGTAAGCCGCGGTTGAAAAACCCCGAAGTTACGCAGCTCGACGGCCACATTATTGGCCAGACTGTCGGTAATCTTATCAAGCGTCCGCTGGACCACGTCGAAAACTTCGTGTTGAACCATTCCTGTTTGGTTACTGATGGCGACCACGATGTCGCGCTTGGTGAGTTTTGCCATATCACAAGAGGAATCGCCTCTCATCGCCAAACTGGCGGCAAAATTAAACAAGAAAACGAAAATTTTACGCCGCTAAACTGTTGGGTTAGAAGGCGCAAGCCTCCTGGCCCGCATGAATCAGCGGGCCGTGGCCGGCCGTCGAAAAAGCCGTTTCAAATGATAAGCAAACACCGTTTGCCCGGCCAATTCCTTTCGCTGCGACTTTCAACTGGCCCTGCACGACGCCCAGCTTGGTGAAAACTGCATTCCATTCGGTTTCGAGCCAGCGCACTTCGTCGGTCGACAGTTCACGCACACCGCGAATAGAAACGCCACGCTGCGATACATTCATCGATTTGCCAGAGAGCTCGCCCAGAATGTTTGCTTCCCGAAAACATGTTCCGTTTCCTGCAAGAGATGGGCGCGAATTTCGGTAAACTGGCGCTCCTGCTCGACCGAGATGATTGGCTTCGCGTTATCGAGCCCGTAAGTGATGAAGTCATGCAGCTTCTTCCGGTTATCCAGCTGCAAGGTGAGGAGACGAAGCTTGTTTTCGAGCCCTTTATCTCTCATGATTATGATTGCAAACTGACCAGTTCGAGCGTCTCGTCGATCAACAGATGTGCCCAGGGACGATCGACTGTTTGCAGCCGGCTGATGATCCCTTCCTCGAAGTAAAAACGGCCTTGTCGCCATCGAAAAATCTTCGCCAGCGCCGCTTCGCCTTCCTATGAACCAAGGAGGGCATGACGTATCGACCCGTGCTGCAGATAAAACACTGTTGCCCCGCCGGACTTGAATGTGAAACGTCCGCTCCGCTGGCTCAACAGCTCGTCTGCAGAATTTCCGCTGCCGAAAATTGATTCAAATTGCCAATGAGCGAATGGCAGGGATCGATCCCTCGGCCAGCGTTCCGGAGCGTTTCTCGAGCGAACCCACGAAACTCTTCAGCACGCGCGTCTGTCGGCGCTCGCTCTGCCTGCTCACAATGAGCGCGATGTTCTGCTGGCCCGCGGCCGCTCCTTCCGCTTTGCCCACCTCCGGCACCAGGCACGAGCGAGGGGAATTCGTTGCCTGTTCCACGGCGAGCGCGGATTCGCCTTCCACGACGAAAGCATCAAAATTCTCACCCAGAAGAATCGATACCGCTTCGGAAAGCGTCCGTGCAATGTGCGTTTCGACCTCGTCTATCAGCTCGAAAATCGCGAGCGATTGATCTTGGAAGACGGGATCTGCGTTAAGAATAAGAAGCCGGGCTTCCACAATTGCAAAGCGAGCGTGGAGCAGGAACCTCGCCGAAACCAGGGCAAGCGGCCGCCCGCCCTCACTTCTGCCAATCTTTTCCGGGAGGCGGCGCGGCATAGTCACTCGGCGCGATCTCGTGCGCCGTCCGGAAGTGCACCTTTGCCACCTCGCGCAGTATCTGCGGCCCCTTCATTTCCACGAGCTTTCTCCCGGTCTCCTTCACACTGGCCGACGCCCCGCGTTGCAAACGCAAACCGAAGGTTTTTCCATGACGATCCAGCCAATTGATAAATCCCTCGCGCGCAAGAATTGACGCCGCTGCCACGGCAATATCCGACTCCGCCTTGGTCCGTTGTTCGATCTCGACCTTGCGGCCGTGTCGCAAAAGTGATCGCTCAATCACACGCGCATCGGCAAATTGGTCCGACAACGCGCGCGGGCAATTCGGCTTTTTTGCCAGCAGATTTTCGATGACCCGCGCGTGTCCCCACCCGAGCAAACTGTTCAGATTACCGAACTTCT
>WNFY01000558.1_pt1 | contig 50273 bp, 50 predicted proteins | sample 5400091 | NCBI WGS metagenome assembly WNFY01 (sample SAMN13153364, study PRJNA577476) | soil metagenome | isolation source: 60 cm soil or saprolite under grassland replicate 1 | place: USA:California | collected 2016-06-15
GGCAACGAGGTCGCGGCACAGGGCGGCGAATTCGGCTTGCTGTTTCTTGTCGCCGATGGTGGCGGAGAAGTAGGCGTACTCGTCGATCATCACCAGGTAGACCGGCTCGCCCGTGTCGCGGGTGATCTTGCGGCGGCCGTCCGCGAGCAGCCGGTCGTAACGGGCGTTCATGATCTTCTGGAATTCGGTGAAGGCGCCGATCGCGTCTTTGATGGAGGGGCCGATGAACATGTCGGCGCAGTGCCGCCAGGCACCCAGCTCGACTTGCTTGCCGTCAACGAGGACGAGCTTGCAGTCGCCGGACAGCGCGCCGTGCGCGGCGATGAGGTTCAGCGCGTTGGATTTCCCGCCGCCGGGCTCGCCGCCGATCAGCATGTTCCGCTCGGCCAGGTCAACGTGGACGTGCTCGCCGTTCTCGTCGATGCCGAGGTGGATCGGGTCAAAGACCGAGTAGGGGAACGTGGCGGTCGTGGTCATGGTGGTTGCCTCCTTCCTGGGAGGTCAGGGAGATGGGCAGGCCCCGGAGCGTTGTGTCCGGGGCGCTGCCGTTCTCGCGGGTGGTTTCACTGGAGGCGGGTTTCCGCCGGTTCGCTGCCCGGTGCGTCGGCCTGTGGCACGACCCTGAGCGGGGTGATCACTGGCGGTTCGGGCGGTGGTGGTTCGGGCGCGGGGCGCCGGGTTGTAGTGAGGGGTGAGGGGACGTGCCGTCCGGCGGCGAGGGTGTCGCGGCGGATGATGTCGATGGTCACGAGCTGGGACCATTGGCGGTTGCGGGTGACCCGTGCTTCGCGGGCATAGCAGGCGGCGCGCAGCTCGCCGATGTGGGCTTCGAAGTCCTCGGCGCAGATCCCGGCCCGGCACAGCACGCGGGCGCGTTCGCCGACCTTGGTCGGCCGGGTCCACAGCACCAGCGGCAGCCGACCGGCGCGGGTGTGCAGCCGGGCTTCGTAGCACAGCCGCTGAATGCGGTGGCGGGCCAGAACGCACCAGAACCGGCGGACCGTGAACCGGCGGGGGCCGGGGATGGCCAGCAGGCCCAGGACGATCCCGCCGAGGGTGATCGCGGCCCAGGTAAGGGACATGTCGCGGCTGAGCCGCCAGATCGCGGCACCAGCCGCGGATGCGATGAGGAGTTCGGTGCGCCACCGCCAGGCCACGCCCGCCGTGGTGCGGTGGAACCGGACGGCCAGGTCATCGAGGACGTAGGGGTTGTTCCGCTGGTTGCGGTGACTGCGGTGCGTGTTCGCAGACATGACGGGTCACCTCCTTCGGAGGGCAGTACGGCGGGCGGAGCGGGTGATGCGGCCCTTGCACAGGGCGCAGTAGTCGCCGGTCGTGGCCGGATTGGCCCGGCAGGCAGCGCACAGCAGAGCGAGCCTGCTGGCGGCGGTGGAATCGGTGTGGAGCTCGGCGAGCTGGCCGGCCAGCGCGTCGGGGCTGGCTGGCCGGGGGCAGGCGTTACGGTTGCGGCGCGGCATCACAGGCCGCCTTCGGCGTCGCTGACGACCCCGCTCAGCGCGTCCAGCGCGCCGTTACGGTCATAGCCGTCGGTGTCAGTGCAGCCGCCCCATTCGGTGATGCAGGCCAGCGGCCAGGCGGTGCCGCAGTCGCGGCAGGAAAGCGCGGTCTCAGTCAGGCCATCGCCGGTCTCCACTTCGTCGCTGGCAATGTCGAGCGAGCCGCAGTCGGGGCAGATGTGCTCGTGGTAGATGACGCGGAATCCGTCACTGGATGTGTCAGCCATCACGCGCCCCCTTCGGGACGCGCGGCGTGTAGGCGCGGGTGAGCCGGGCGGTGTCGGCGGCGTCGCGGGCGTGGACGGTGATCCACGTCTCGGCGCAGCCCTTGTGACAGGGCACGTCCTTGACCGGGGACCGGCAGATGGTCAGCCCGTCACCGAAAACGCACGGAGCGGGCGGGCCAGTGCGGGCGTGCCGCCAGTCGAGGACGACGCCACCGGGCATCGTGCTGGTAGCGTTGGACATGCCAAGGTCTCCTGTTCTTGTCATGAGGTAGGGGATTGATCTGGCTGGCCGGGCCGGGGGATGGCCGTCCCCCAGGCCCGGCACTCGTTGGGTCAGCTAGCGGCCTTCGCGGCCTCGATGTAGGCGTGCGCCTTGACAGTCACGCCCTGGTAGATGAAGTTCAGCGCGCAGCGCACGTACGGCTGCCCCTCGCGGTCAGCGGATCGCTGGGCGGTGATGGTCGCGCCGAAGCGCTCGGCCCAGGCGGCCATCACGTCGAAGGCAGCCTGCTTTCCGCTGAATCCCAGCTCGATCTCCTGGCTGTGGCTCCAGGCTTCGGCATGCTGGGGGACGGGCAGGCCTTCGGCCTCGCCGTTGAGCAGATCGCACATGATCAGCGCCAGCTTGCCAAGCGGGCGGTCACGGTCGATCACGGTCACGAAATCGGGAATCTTGATGGCGTTGTCTGCCATTGCTAGTGGTCTCCTGTCCTGGTCATGAGGTAGGGGCTGAGGGTTGCCCTCGCGTGTCGTTCGTCCGGCACGATGCGAAGGTCACGGAATACGGAAGGCTGAGACCGGTCAGGCAGCCCGGCGGGTGGGCTGGTCCAGCGGGGCGACCTGCTCCGCGCGGAAGTTCCGCACGATCTTGTGGTCACGGTTGACCCACGGTGCGAAGGCCAGGCCGTGGACCTGCACGAGGTCATCCAGGGTCAGCTTGGGCTCGTCTCCGGCCACCTCGACCCAGATGGTCTCCGCAGTCTCACGCTCGGCCTCGATCGCGGTCAGCCGCACCGTCCAGATCGGGCGGCCATCCGGCGTGCTGGCGGGCTCGCCCTTGACCTTCTTGGGCCTGGCGGTCCCGGCAACACGGAACTTGACATCGCTCGTGTCGATCTTCAGACGCATGGTGTGTCCTTCCTGTACGTTCGGTAGCCTGTCCGGCTACGACTAGTTCGTCCTCCTAGAGAGGACGTTTACGTCCCCTAGGATGGGGCGTACTAGTCCGTTTGTCAAGGACTAGTTTGTCCTGGGAGGATGATCACGTGGAGATGGCGGAGGTCATACGCGAGCGCCGCACCGAAGCGGGCATGTCGCAGCGTGACCTGGCGCAGGCAGCGGGCGTCGACGTGCGCCAGATCAGGCGCTACGAGGCAGGCGAGCAGCAGCCGCTGCTATCGGTGGCGGTCGCCATCGCGGACGCCCTGGGCATCTCCGTCGGCGAGCTGGCGGGCAAGCCCTCGCACCGGGTGAAGCTGTCCGGGCAGTGGTGGGCCTCCTGGCAGACCTTCCGAGATGGCGTCGAGAAGATCGCCTCCCAGCAGGTCGAAATCCGCCAGGAGGGCGAGCTGCTCCAGATCGCGACGGTGACCCGCGGCCTCAGCGAGGAAGAAGGCGGCTATCACTGGAGCGGCGAGCTGCGGCTGTGGGACAACGAGATCCTGATGGGCTGGTACGCGGCCAATGACGGCTCGATCCGGTCCAAGGGCACGATGTACTTCGTGCTGCACCCGCATGGGCTGAACATGTCCGGGCGCTGGGTCGGCCTCGGCTACGACGGACGGATCATGAGCGGCTGGGCGACGATGGGCCAGACCCGCGAGGAATCCGAAGGCACCATGGCCCGGCTGACCCAAAACGAGGGAGTGCCCTACATCGATGACTGAGCTATGCGAAGTAGTTATCACGGCGCCGGACCCCGAATGGCTCCGGCGCTTCAGCCGCAGCCTTATCGAAGACCGCCTGTGCGCCAGCGCGCACAACTTCGCGCCCGTCCAGTCGATCTACCGATGGCGCGGGCAGATATACGAGCGCACCGAGGGGCGGGTGTCGATGCACACGCGCCAGAGCCGGGTGCCGGAGATTGTCGAACGGGCCAAGCGCCAGCATCCATACGAGGTACCGGGTGTGTCCACGCGGCCGATCACGGACGGCAACCCGGAGTACCTAACGTGGATCGCTGAGCAGACCGACGCATCTGACTAGGCCGCCACGGCCTGACTCACCCAATGCAGCCAAGGCGATAGCGTGAGTGCATGGCTAGACGCAAGATCAGCAAGGCCTGCGCCAAATGCGGCAAGACAGTCGCGGCGACGCTGCTGTTCTGCGCGGCATGCGTGAACGCCGCCATGCCAGCTCAAGCCAAGCCGAGCAAGGCCGCGATCCAATCCAGGCCAGTGGAGGCGTCCTCGGCTTGGCAGCGGTCGCACACTCTTGCCGAGCTAGCGGCGATGGGGCAGCTACCCCCCGCCAGCCGCCCCGATGACCGCGACATGCCGGAACAGGATGCCACCTTCTACACCCCAGAGATCTTCGCTGCGGGTACAGCAAGTCCCTCGGACCTACACCGGATGAACCGTGTCCGGTGGTACCCCAACTACGGAAGCTAGAACCCTGGCAACAGCCCGCTTGTCCGCTGCATTGCTTGCACCTTTAGACCCCTGCATTTGCGATTCGCAGGGCCGCCCTCGTACTTGTGACAACTTTCTCCACGGCTTCAAGGGCGCGCCTCCGGCGCGCCAGGCCGGGCCGAGGCCCGGCCGCGTGGCATGCGGGAGGACGCGGAAGTCATCGAAAGGGATCGCGAGCTGGCGCGAAGCGGGGACTGCCAGAAGCCGGGCGGGGTGGCAGGGGACTCGCCTGCTCCGGGGCGGCAGCCTGCCGCGCCCTTACGGGCGGGAGCCCTCCGGGCGCGGCGCTGCCGCCGGTCGGCTGTCCCCGCTCCCGCAGGCAGGCAGTCCCGTCCGCAACGCGCCCACGATGACCACGCCCGCAGAACTAGCCGGGCCGTCCGCTTCGCGCCGGGCATGCTCTCGCCGCGCAAGACACAGCCTGGCCGATGGGCCGTCCAGCCGGGCGACCGTCAGGGCCAGGATTGGAGGCGGCTTCGCCGCCCGCTCTTACCCGGGTGCGCCGCGCATGGTACGGGGCCGCCCCTCCGGCCTCAAGACTGCTTCGCACCGCGCATTCGCGCGGCGGCCTTCGGCCGGTCCTGACCCCGGAGCCTCTGCGGCCCCTCCGGGCAGGATGCGCGGGCAGGCCAGATGGCCTGCCCGTAAGGCGCGCAACGCACACTGCCGCCGGGCCACTGCGAGTGTCAACCTGGGATTGACAGTGTTCTGGCTCGCTTGGGCTGCTGCTGGCAACGCAGTCGACGGGAGCGGCCGGAACACTCACGGGCTCTCTGAGGGAGCGAGTAACCAAGTGAGTAACAATGGCCGTCGCCAGCGATGGACGCCAGCGGACACCGATGGACAAATACTTGCCAGGTCAGGGTTGCCGCAGTCCTGGCAGTCGACGTCGTTAGTTGGCTTCGGGACGAAGAGGCCCGTCTGCACTGCCGAATCTGGCCGTAAGTGTCTATCAAGGCGACCTCGCTACGCGGCGCCGTGTACCGGCGCTCCAGCCCGTCCTATATCGTAAAAGCCACTGATCTCTCTGGCTCATTCGTCACATAGCCGGTGCAGCCAGTTGTTTTTTAATCGTTCCCGATTGTCCAGCGCGCGGCGTCCGAAGTAGTGGCGTGCGAAGTAAACGAGTGGAATAGCCAAGTCATCTACATACCCGAAGCAGGGATATCTGCCTGGCCGATGACAGATCGGCCTCGTTCAAATTTAGGCCTCCGAGGATAGTCCTCCCACATTTTGGAGTATGGAGACTCAACTTCGCCCTTAAAACGTAGAGCTTCCGACGGGTCTGCAAAGCGAGCAGAATTCATAACATACTGGGCGGTCCCAAGAGCAGGCAGGCGCAGCCATGCGAAGGACGATGGTCTAAAAAACGAGATCTCGCGGCCGCTTGCATTTGCCAGCACCACTGTACGCCGACTATCTCCATCTAGCTCATCCCTGACTCTTACATACAGTTGCCTGGCAAAGCCGTTCTCTTCGATGGTTCGGATAGCTCCACCTACGCTGTCAAGCGCCTCGCGGAGCCTGTCGAGATTTGCCATTGATCTGCGATCATGGAGCCACTCGGCTCGAGTATCACTTATATCAGCTCCCCTGAGCTGTCGGGTAATTCCCTCTAGTACCCTCTTAATGCTCGACTTACAATCAGGCAACAGATCCAGAAAAGGCACTCGATGCATAAAAGGAAACTTCTCCAGCGACTGGACAGAAACCCAATCTGGCCGCTGGCTCGCCGACCGTTCAAAGTCCTTACATTGATCTTCGAACTCTTCCAGGCGCGCGCGCAAACGGTCGTATCCATGCGCAAGAGGAAAGAGATTATTCTTATCACCAAAATTCAACCGCAGGCTCTTATCGTCGCCTTTTCGTTGCGTCAGAAGTTCCATCGATTGCAACCGATCGAGTGCAGGTCGATATACAAAGGGCTTTGAACTGGCAAAATGATCATTGGTCAATGCCCATGTCGTATAGGCGAGACTGTCGTCAAGAATATGCTCAAGTTCAACAAAATAGCTGCCAGCCAGGCTGCGAATTTCTTCGCGGTCAGACAAATTAGGTCCGGACACACTACGCCGAGCCTGTTGAAGCATCCGGTCATGCAGTCTCCAAAAAGTGATATGAGGTTCATTTCTATCATCAATCGTAAATCCAAGTTTCCAAAGCGCAGCACTCAGTAGATCCTCATCGTCCCCATATCCAGCTTCATCAAGGCCTAGTATCTCCGTAGCCACGACGACGTTGCTCTTACGAGCAAGAATGAGGTTTCCCAAAGACTTTCTGAGGGGCTTGGTTTGTAGATAATTTTCCAGCTTCGCCTCGACAGAATCACTCGATTCTTCCCGAAGTTGCCATTCAAGCTCCTGGCGGTCTCCTGCGTCATCCATACGATACATGCTCTGCACGAGGCTCCGTGCACGTAGAGGAGCCACACTAGTGCTGACCGCCTGGACGCGAACGCCAAAAGGCCCAAGTTCTGCGTACATTCCATGGCGGCCAAAGCGCGCTTGGTTGATTACGCATCTTCTTACTTCTCCGGACGGCACATAGATAGTACTGTCGCGTACCAGGGTATCCAATGCTTTTACAATATCTTGATCGCTACAGACCAATATTAGTTGCAAAAGTTGCGCTCGATCTAGAGATGTGCTAATACTGCTTCCGTCACGGGTAAGACCAACGTTCTGAACCACCTGTCTCAAACTGTCACTGCTATTGTCAAGCAGCCAGGCAAAAAGCTTCCTAAGCTCCTGGTCGGTCAACGCGTCGCCCATGAGTAGGATTACAGGCTCCAGAGCCCAATCCTTGTATATCGGTATGTATTGTGCAGCTAGCTGCTTGAGGAACTCCCCCCAGACGGGCCCATTACTACTATCTTGCTCTCTAAGCTTGTGGCGCGCGTCAAGGTGCTTATTAATCTCGGCATCCAGATCCGAAGAGAGGACAACTCGATGTACTACAGCGCAAGAGGGATCCTGGCAATGACGAAGTCTAACATCCGTATTAGGCAAAAGGGAGCGGAACGATTCACTTCTTAGAAGGCCATAGGGCCCAGTTATCAGATCAAACGTTTGATTGACGCCCTGTGGCGTGTCCTTAAGGAGCCGCTGGGTATCCAAGACAGTTAGCGAGGATCGACCTTCTTCTCCAAAGAGTTCGAAATACTTGTCGTAAAGAAGTCGTCCTGCAACGAAGGGGTAGAGGAGAGTACGATCTGTGATCTCCTTGCTCAACTCCGCTATAAATGCATTCTGATCGGTAGTTGCTGGATCTATCAAAATGTCATTGGCAGTAAATTCTAGCAAACAGATGAGTCGCGCTTCGGGATAGGGTACGTGTCGCTTGCGAAGCTGCTCGTATATACGCTTACCATCGGGGGTCAACTCTAGTGATTCATGCAATTGCGGAGACACTCTATAGTTCTTCTGAATCAGAGACTCATTTAGAAGCGTTACAACGTTCAGCAATCTAAAAATCGACTCACGGAGCTGCGGCTCTGCATACTGACGCTCGAGCTCCTCGATTGTGAGCTTTTCAGACATCGTTCGACCTCCACGGTAGCAATGTGCCGATGCTAGCGCGACAGATGCCTTGGCGTCTAGGCCATATGAGTCCCTATAGGCCTCGACACTCCAGGGTCGCCCTTGCCAATCTCCGCGCAAGGCATCATCACTGGAGAGCGAGGACCAGCCGCGGACTGGGAGTCGTGTTGTCTAGCAATTAGCGCAGCCAGAGTCGCGGGTGACCTACCACCTCCCGGAGCCGTTGGCCTTTGACGCTTAAGTGTCAAGATCCCGAATGTGCAGTACAACTGTGCAGCAACCGAACCGACATAGAGCGACTGCTGCCGCTCGTCGGGCCATGCCACCTGCCACCCGCGACCACCATCGACCGCGCTGCCGGTAGTTCGCATCGAGGGGATCGTCGTGCCCGCTGCGTGCCCGATGGGTCGGTCAGTGGCCGTGCTTCGCGGATACCCACGCACAAGCCGCCAGGGCCGCCGATCTGCGGGTGAGCTGGTAGCGGCCAACCCGTTCGCTCATTCCCAAGCTGATAGTCCAACGTTGGCGAGCCGGTGGACCAGACGCGGTCCGGTCACGGGGTCGCTTGGTAGTCAGTGCAGGTAGGCCGATTGACGGCCTACCGCCTCCGGAGCCGTGAGCCTACCTCGCCTGTGGTGTTGCTCCGGTAGCCTTCTGTCATGAGCATCAAGGCCTGGTTGGATGGCGACGACGTCGACCTCAGGTGCCTTGCTGACTTGTTCCCCTATAGGGGCGATGGCAGCTTTTGGATCAACCGGCAAGGTGGCGGCAGGTTCTACCTGAGCGTGCCAGAGCTGGACCACCCGCCTGCCGGGGTAACCCACCTGCAAGTCACAACGGCGTTGCTCGCCAAAGCTAATGGCATTGCGCGCACAATGTATCCGCACTTCAAGCCAGTGAGTACGCCTGGAAGTTTCAGCGAAGACGGCAAACCAAATTTCGCTCAAAAGGAACTCGCGATCGAGGTGCGACCTAACCTCAGCGCGGGCCTGACAGCTGTTGGCCCATCACCTAGTCTAGCTCCGGTATATGCCGATCTCGTGAGCAAGAATCCCGACCTGGACGAGGCTATTGCCCTTATGGGTGGACGAGATGGTGAGCTGAATTTCGAACAGCTTTACAAGATCTGCGAAATTATTACGCGCGCGGGAATGATGAAAGCTGCGAGGATGTCCGCCAGGATCAGTGACGCCGACGTGAGGCTATTCAAGCAGACTGCCCAACCCTCCCGCCACGCACGTTTGAGAGGTAAGCCACCCAAGAATCCGATGCCAATTCAGAAAGCTCGGACGATGATTGGCCAGCTTCTCGCGGCCTGGATGGTGATCGCTCAGAAAGCCGAGGGCAACGGTACGACTTCGGGAATGACCTAAACAGACCTGACTGATCTGCCGTGCGCGCGTCCAGGGCACAGCCAGGGCACAAGAGCACCAAAGACTGCCCGAACCGGTGAGAACTTCTGCGAGATATAACCGCAGGCCAGAGGTCACTTCGAGGCGGATGCGCAGGTAGCCGTCACCTCGAAGTGCAGTTCGTCAATTACCGCTGAGTCCGCGGCGGAAGCCGGTGCCCACGCAAGCAGGGACACAGAATGGCATTGACGAGAGTTCCATGGCCAGTCCGGCGCGGCTTGGCGAGGCTCGCCCGCGCCTTATGAAGCCACCGTAGTGACGCCGCGGTAGCCCGCGACGCCGCGCGGCTGCGGATGCTCGCCGGAATCCGCGTCGCGCGCGCCGAGCACCGATACGAGCTCGGTGCAGGCGGCTGCCCGGTCCAGGTCCTTGGCGTGCTCGGCGCACCGGCCAGCCGGGATGTTCTCGCAGTCCCGGCAGCCCCCCAGCACGATCTCGAGCTGGCGCCGGGTGAGCGCCGCCTCGGCCCGGCCGGCCAGCCGTGCCCGCCATAGCAGCGAGACCACGGACATGGCATTCCGCTTGTCCCACTTGACCAGCCTGGCCAGGAACTGCCGGTCCCGGCTGCGCAGCGCCACGCCATTCAGAACACCATCCAGCGCATCGCGCACGCCGGCGCGCCGTGACTCCGGCTCCTGCCGCGGCACCGCGCCGGGCGCCAGCCCGGGCACCGCGCCGTGCGGCGGGCCGCTGTGGCCAGCCGGACGCGGCACCGCGCCGCCGCGGGCTGTGCCTGGCCCTGCATGATCGCCGGGCCCTGCATGATCGTTCATACGTCCGCGGTTCCTCTCATCAGCGCAGGTAGCCCGGCCGGGGCGCGAGACTCCTGCCCGGCCGACGGACCGGCATGTGCCCGGTGGCCAAGACGGCAATCTGGCCGGGCCCATGGCCGGACGTGTCACATTGCAATCGCTCTGACACGTTAAGTAAGCATAGCGGGAGCCTGGCAACCCGGAAACTCACGCCCTCGTGCTGCGTGCGGGGCCGGGCTCGCGCCGCAATCGGCAGCCCTTGCCCGCCGCACTCACCTCACGGCCGGCCCGGTCGCCGACGGGCCGCGCCGCCGCCCGGTCCCCGGACCGCATCGGCCCGGCCGGGCCTGCCGGGCCGGGCGGGCCGGCGCGCGCGTCCGATGAACCTCAGCGGCCTGCACCGCGTCTTATTACAGAGAGAACAGGCTTCGGTAAGGTTCTGTCATAGAATCGCAGTATGTTACGCCCCGGGGGGGCCCGAGTGGCAGATTGGCGGACAGCGACAACAGCGCGGTAACTCAAAGCACTCAGGCATCAGGTCAATAACCAAGCGTCGTAGGCAGGGCTGCACCAGCCCTAACTTCACGCCCCGGCCGAAGGCCGGTACAGGAAAGGACGCACGCCGTCACCGTGTCACGTAGCCCGGCCGCGGCGCGTGGAGGAGGTCCTCCCACTGTGACCAAACAGGTCCAGCAACGTGATCGTGTCATCATCAGGTTCGCCGGGGACTCGGGCGACGGCATGCAACTGGCCGGCGACCGGTTCACCCAGGAGACGGCGTCGTTCGGCAACGACCTGTCCACCCTGCCGAACTTCCCCGCCGAGATACGCGCTCCGGCGGGCACCCTGCCGGGGGTATCCAGCTTCCAGCTCCACTTCGCTGATCACGACATCCTGACCCCGGGCGATGCCCCGGACGTGCTGGTCGCGATGAACCCCGCGGCGCTCAAGGCCAACATCGACGACCTGCCGCGCGGCGCGGACATCATCGCCAACACCGACGAGTTCACCAAGCGGAACCTGGCCAAGGTCGGCTACGCGGCGAACCCGCTGGAGGACGGCTCGCTGTCGGCCTACCAGCTGCACGCGCTGCCGATCACCTCGGTCACGGTCAAGGCGCTGGAGAGCTTCGAGGTGTCGCGGAAGGACGCCGAGCGGGCCAAGAACATGTTCGCGCTCGGCCTGCTGTCCTGGCTGTACAACAGGACGACCGACGGCACGATGAAGTTCCTCGAGTCCAAGTTCGCGGCCAAGCCGGAGATCATGAAGGCGAACAAGGCAGCGTTCCAGGCCGGCTGGAACTACGGCGAGACCACCGAGGCGTTCTCGGTCCAGTACGAGGTCAAGCCGGCCACCCTGGCGCCGGGCACCTACCGCAACATCACCGGCAACGGCGCGCTGTCCTACGGCCTGGTGGCCGCCTCACGGCGGTCCGGCCTGCCGCTGTTCCTCGGCTCGTACCCGATCACCCCGGCCTCCGACATCCTGCACGAGCTGTCCAAGCACAAGCGGTTCGGCGTCCGGACCTTCCAGGCCGAGGACGAGATCGGCGGCGTCGGCGCAGCGCTCGGCGCGGCCTTCGGCGGCGCGCTGGGCGTCACCACCACGTCCGGCCCCGGCATGTGCCTCAAGATGGAGACGATCGGCCTCGCGGTCTCCGTCGAGCTGCCGCTGATCGTCTGCGATATCCAGCGGGCCGGGCCGTCAACCGGCATGCCGACCAAGACCGAGCAGGCGGACCTGCTGATGGCCCTGTACGGCAGGAACGGCGAGTCGCCGGTCGCCGTCGTCGCGCCAGCCACCCCGTCGGACTGCTTCGACACCGCGATCGAGGCCGTCAGGATCGCGGTCAAGTACCGCACGCCAGTAATCATCTTGTCCGACGGCTACCTGGCGAACGGCTCGGAGCCCTGGCGCATACCGCAGGTCGCTGACCTGCCGAAGCTCCGGGACGAGTTCTCCTTCGCCAGCCCGGCCGAATGGCGCGGCGCCGACGGCAAGATCGAGTTCCTGCCGTTCCAGCGCGACCCGCAGACCCTCGCCCGGCCGTGGGCGATCCCGGGCATGCCAGACCTGGAGCACCGGATCGGCGGGATCGAGAAGGCCGACGTAGCCGGCACGATCTCCTACGACCCCGACAACCACGACCGGATGGTCAGGCTCCGCCAGGCCAAGATCGACGGGATCGCCGACGACATCGGCCCGCTGGAAGTCGACGACCCGGACGGCGACGCCAAGGTACTCGTCCTCGGCTGGGGCTCGACCTTCGGCTCGATCGGCGCGGCCGTCCGCCGGATCCGGCTGGCCGGCGGCTCAGTGGCCCAGGCGCACCTGCGCCATCTCTCCCCGTTCCCCGCTAACCTCGGCGAGGTACTGCGCTCCTACGACAAGGTGCTGATTCCCGAGATCAACCTCGGCCAGCTGGCGCTCATCCTGCGCGGCAGGTTCCTGGTCGACGTGATCTCCTACAACCGTGTTCGCGGGCTGCCGTTCCGCGCGGCCGAGCTGGCCGGCGTCATCCAGGAAGTGATCTCCAATGTCTAACCAGCGCGGCGGCCCGGCCGACGGCGCGGACGCCAATGGCGCGCACCGGCCGGTCTCGCTGACCCTGGTGCCCAAGGCCGCCGAGCGGCAGTCCACCAAGGAATTCAAGTCCGACCAGGAAGTCCGCTGGTGCCCCGGCTGCGGCGACTACGCCATCCTCGCCGCTTTCCAGGCGTTCCTGCCGGAGCTCGAAGTGCCGAGGGAGAACCTCGTCATCGTCTCCGGCATCGGCTGCTCGTCCCGGCTGCCCTACTACGTGAACAGCTACGGGATGCACTCGATTCACGGCCGCGCGCCCGCCATCGCCACCGGGCTGGCCGCCTCCAGGCCCGACCTGTCGGTCTGGGTGATCACTGGCGACGGAGACGCCCTGTCGATCGGCGGCAACCACCTGATTCACGCCCTGCGCCGCAACGTCAACGTCAAGATCCTGCTGTTCAACAACCGGATCTACGGCCTGACCAAGGGTCAGTACTCGCCGACATCGGAACAGGGAAAGGTCACCAAGTCGACCCCGTTCGGCTCGCTGGACACCCCCTTCAACCCGGTGTCGCTCGCGCTCGGCGCCGAGGCCAGCTTCGTCGCCCGGACGATCGACTCGGACCGCAAGCACCTCACCGGCGTGCTGCGGGCGGCCGCGGATCATCGCGGCGCCGCGTTCATCGAGATCTACCAGAACTGCCCGATCTTCAACGATGACGCGTTCGCGCCGGTCACCGACGCCGCGTCCAGGGATGACCGGCTGATCAGGCTGGAGCACGGCCAGCCGGTCCGGTTCGGGGCCGACCAGAGTAAGGGGCTGCGGTTCGGCCAGTACGGCGCGCTCGAAGCCGTGGACGCGGCCGGTGCCGACGGCGCGTCACTGCTCGTACACGACAAGCACGTACCCGACCCGTCCTACGCGTTCGCCCTGTCGCGGCTGGACACGGCGGACTTCGCGCACTCCCCGATCGGGATTTTCCGCCAGGTGCCGAGGTCGTCCTACGATGACCTGATGGCGGGCCAGATCGAAGACGAGCGGCAGCGCAACGGCCACGGTGATCTCGCCGCCCTGCTGGCGGGCGGCGATACCTGGCAGGTCGGCTGAGGCCGCGGCCGGGGCCCCACTGCCCGGCCGGCCGCCGTCGTCGAGCTGGAGGCATGCATGGCCGTTCGGGTGGAGCACGACGGGCCGGTCACCGTCGTCATACTGGACCGCCCGGAGCGGCGTAACGCGGTCGACGGGCCCACCGCCGCCGCGCTGGCCGACGCATTCCGCGCTTTCGACGCCGATCCCGGAACGCATGCCGCCGTGCTCTGGGGCGCGGGCGGCACGTTCTGCGCGGGCGCCGACCTCAAGGCGATCGGCGGCCCGGACCGCAACCGGACCGAGCCGGACGGCGACGGCCCGATGGGGCCGACCCGGCTGCGCCTGACCAAGCCCGTGATCGCGGCCATCTCCGGGTTCGCCGTGGCAGGGGGGCTCGAACTCGCCCTCTGGTGTGACCTGCGGGTCGCCGAGGAAGATGCCATCCTCGGCGTCTTCTGCCGGCGCTGGGGCGTCCCGCTGATCGACGGCGGCACCGTCCGCCTGCCGCAGGTCATCGGGCTCGGCCGGGCCCTCGACCTGATCCTGACCGGGCGAGGGGTGCCCGCTCCGGAGGCGGCCCAGCTGGGGCTGGTCAACCGGGTGGTGCCGAAGGGCGGCGCGCGGGCGGCCGCGGCGCAGCTTGCGCACGAGATATCCGCATTCCCGCAGGCTTGCCTGCGAAGTGACCGGATGTCCGCGCTGCAAAGCCCAGGACTTGGAACGGAGGCTGCGATGGCCAATGAGTTCCGCCATGGAATGACCACCCTGGCAGCGCCGGAAGCCGTCGAGGGCGTGACTCGATTTCAGCGCGGAGCCGGTCGCGGCGGCGGCTTGTCCTGATATTACCCGCTACGGCCGGCCGGCTATTGCGCAAAACGTCCCGCCCGGTGTCGGCCAGCGCGAATCCGGGCACGATCCCAGTCGGGGACCGTGCCGGGATTCGAGCTGAATAGGCAGCCGAACCCGCCGGTCAGCGCACGGGGGGGCATTATGACGGGACGTGCAGGCAAGACGAGGAACATCGTTCTCGTGTGGCTGGTCTGGCCACTGATTACGCTCGGCATCTACCACCTGGTCTGGTGGTACAAAGTCAACCGGGAGGCCCGCGACTTCGACGAGCGCATACAGGTCAACCCGGTACTCTCGCTGCTCGCGGTCTCGATCGGCTGGATTATCATTGTCCCGCCGTTTGTCTCGATATACCGGACCGGCGACCGGATCGCCCAGATGCAGGAAGCCGCCGGAATGCAGCGCAGCTGCAATGGCGTGATCGGCATCATCGGCGCGCTCGTGCTCAGCTTGCAGGCGCTCTATTACCAGTCCGAGCTGAACAAGATCTGGGCGCACCTCGGCAACCCGGAGGAGGGATCGCCGGTCACCCTGTCCGTGCCGCAGGCGCCCGCGCAGGCGCCCGCGGCAGCCGACCCATGGGTGAAAAAGGACCAGCCAGCCGACCAGTAACCAGGCGAAGGCCATCCGCGGGCGGTGAGCTGCCAGGATTATGCCCGTGACCGTCGACGAAGCGGGCCGCCGGGCCGCACCGGCCGGGCAAGGCAGCGGTCCGGCCGCGAACCAGGCGCGCCGGTCGTTCCCTGACTGGCGGTTCGCGCCGAACATCGGCAATAACCCCGGAACGTACGAGATCGAGAACAGGGCGCTCGACCGGACGGGCCACGTTATCAATGCCATGCACCGCCTCGCGCCCTGGGCGGGCCGGACGGTCGTCGACCTTGGCTGCGGAACGGGATTCTGGCTGCCCAGGTACGCGGCCGAGGCCGGCCGCGTCATCGGCATCGAGCCGGACCCGGCGCTTCGGGCGCAGGCCGCCGCGCGGACCGCCGGGATGCCCGGCATCGAGGTCAGGGCGGGATCGGCCGAGCACCTAGGCCTGCCGCGGGCATCCGTCGACGTGGTGCACGCCAGGTTCGCCTACTTCTTCCCGCCGGACGGTGACGCCGGCCTGACCGAGGTCCTGCGGGCATTGCGCCCGGGCGGCATGCTCGTGGTGGTCGACAACGACTACCGGTGGGGCGAGTTCGCCACGCTGCTCGCCGCCTCCTCGCCGGAAGGCACCCGCAAGAAGGCCGACGCCACCGATGCCTGGTGGCGGGATCGCGGCGCGATCCGCCGTGAGGTGCACTCAGGGTGGACCTTCGACCGCCGGGCCGACCTCGAAGCCGTGCTGCGCATCGAGTTCCCTGCGCACGTCGCGGACGCCTGGCTGGCCAGGCACCCGGCCGCGACCAGCATCAGCTACGGCTACGTCCTCTTCGCCGTCGCGGCCTGACGTCAGCTCTCGGCCACCGTGGCGGGCGCATGCCACACTTAGTCTGCTGGCAGATAATCCGGAGGCTAACTATCTAGGCTACACTGGGTCTATGCCCACAAGCCTGCCGGAGCGGACCGATCTCGACCTCAGCTTCCTGCTCGCGCACACGAGCCATGTCCTGGCCACCAGGATGACCGCGGCGTTCGCCGAGATCGGGATGACGCCGCGGGGCCACTGCGTGCTGATGAAGGCGATGCCAGGCGGGCTGACCCAGATCGAGCTGGCCAAGCTCGCCGACCTCGACAAGACGACCATGGTCGTCACGCTCGACGAGCTCGAGGCGGCCGGGTACGCCGAGCGCCGGCCGTCACCCGCCGACCGGCGGGCCAGGATCATCGCGGTTACCGAGGCGGGGCGGCGGATTGCGGCCGCCGGCCAGCAGGTCGCTGACCGCGTGCACCGCGAGGTCCTCGATGCGCTGCCGGCCGGTGAGCGAGAGGCCTTCGCCAGCGCGCTCGTGCGGCTGGCCGTCGGGTACCTCGCCAGCCCGGTGGACTGCGAGCGGCCGGTGCGGAGGCCCCGCCAGTCCCGGAGCTAGATAATTACCGGATTGTCTCTAACAAAATTATCTGTTACGGTTTTACTTGTGCCCGGCCGGGCCAGGAAGGAACCGTGATGACAGGCACCGCTTCCGCGGCCACCCGGCGATCGCGCGGCCTTGCGCTCGCCGCCCTCTGCGCCGCCACACTCATGATCATCCTCGACGGCACCATCGTGACCGTGGCCCTGCCTGTCATCCAGCGGGATCTCGGCCTGTCCGCCCCCGACGTCACCTGGGTGCTGAACTCCTACCTGATCGCGTTCGGCGGCCTGCTGCTGCTGTCCGGACGGCTCGGCGACCTGATCGGCCGCAAGCAGATGTTCCTGTCCGGCCTGGCCGTGTTCACCGCCGCCTCGCTGGCCTGCGGGCTGGCCGGCAGTCCGGAGCTGCTGATCGCGGCGCGGTCGCTGCAAGGAATCGGCGGCGCGATGATTGCCGCCGTCAGCCTGGGCATGATCGTGGCGCTGTACCCGGAGCCGGGGCGGAGGGCGAAGGCGATCGGTGCCTACAGCTTTACCGGCGCCGCCGGGGCCTCGGTCGGGCTCATCCTCGGCGGTGTCCTCACCGAGGCTCTCAGCTGGCACTGGATCTTCTTCGTCAACCTGCCTGTCGGCCTGCTAGCCGCGATCCCGGCCGTCCGGCTGCTGGCGCCGGATCGCGGCATCGGGCTCCGGGCAGGCGCCGACCCGCTGGGCGCGGTCCTGGTCACCGCGGGCCTGATGCTGGGCATCTTCGTCATCGTCGAGACGACCAGGTACGGCTGGGCCTCAGCGCGGACGATCGGGCTCGGTGCGGCCGCGGCCGTGCTGCTCATCGCCTTCGTCGCCCGGCAGGCGAAGGCCGCCGTCCCGCTGCTGCCGCTGCGGATACTCGCCAGCCGCGACGTGTCCGGAGCGAACGTCGCCCAGCTCCTGGTGATCGCCGCCGCCTTCGGCTTCCAGGTCCTGATCACCCTGTACCTGCAGCGCGTGCTCGGCTACGGGCCGGCCGCCGCCGGGCTCGGGCTGTTCCCCACGGCGGTGGTAATCGCGACGGTCTCGCTGGGCTTTGCCGCCCGGCTCGGCGCGCGCTTCGGCCAGCGGGCGGTCCTGCTGGCCGGCCTGTCACTCATCGTGGCGGCGCTCGCGCTGCTCACCCGCGTGCCGGTGCACGGCGGCTATCTCGGGCATGTGCTCCCCGCGCTGCTGGTCTTCGGCGCGGGCGGCGGCCTGACCCTGCCCGCGCTGGCCGTGCTCGGCATGTCCGGGGCCGGCCCGGGCGATGCCGGGCTGGCCTCCGGCCTGCTGAACACGACGCAGCAGGCCGGCGCGGCGCTCGGTCTCGCGGTCCTGTCGACGCTGGCCACCGCGCGCGCGGACAGCCTGCGCGCGGCCGGACTGGCGAACGCGGCGGCGCTGGCGGGCGGCTACCGTCTGGCGTTCGGCGTCGCCGCAGGCCTCGGCGTCGCGGCCATCATCCTGGCGGCAATCGTCCTGCGCCGGCGAGCACCAGCACCAGCACCAGCACCAGCACCAGCACCAGCACCAGCACCAGCACCAGCACCAGCACCAGCACCAGCACCAGCACCAGCACCAGCGGATGATCTCATGACCCCGGATGACCCGCGGTATTGCTGTACCGCGGAATCCTCGTGATTACCCGGTCCCCGCGGGCGCGCGGCTTCTCAGCCGGCTGCGCGGGGCGCTGCCAGCTGCGGCAGGCCTGCGCAGCCCGCGCTGATCGTCCCAGGACACCGCGCCAAGCGCGGCATTCGGCTGGTTGGCCGTCAGCCTTGACGGTGGGATCAGGTGCGGGGTCTTCGGGTCAGGTGGCTGCCTCGAATCATTGCGCGCGGTTCAGGTGGTGATGGTGAGAGGCAGAACCGGTGTGCGCCTCCGGGGTGAGTCACGGGGATCCGGGCCGATCGTGACCGTTGCCTGGATTCCCCAGCTTCCGGCTGGGACTGCATAGCCGAGCCGGGGCGTGAAGCTGGCCGTGCCGATGAGGAGCGGGATCCGCCTGTTCTGCGCGGGCGCTACCCGGAAGATGATCAGCGGGAGGTTCTGGATGCCGGAGAACCCGCCCACTACCTCGCCGGTTGCCAGATCGACAACGACGGCCGTGACCTGGCCGTTGGTCGCGATCTGGAGTTCGCGGCCGGTGAGGTTGCGCAGCAGCAAGCCGTGCCGCAGCGTTTGCCCGGAGCTGACGACGGCCGGCCCGTCCAGCTCGGCCGTGATCTCCTGCGGGTTGAGCAGGTCAGGCCGCCGGCCGGCGGCAGGCTGGCGTCGCATCTCGCGGCCGGGCGGATAGGGAAGAGCGCCGACCGTCAGGTCCACGCTGTCTCCGAACTGCCGGTGCAGTTCCTCAGCGGCGGCAGCGGCCCAGGGCGCCAGCTGGATCGTGAACGGCGGCTGCATGCCTTCGTCGACGTCCGGCATCGGGTACTCCGTGGGGCGCCCGGCTGCTGGTCACGCAGCCTGGTGAGGGCCAGCTTGAGCTCATCCCAGACGGCCATGCTGGTCAGGCTATCCAGCCGGCCAAGCCAGAGACGACAGCGCAGCCGGGGATAGCGCCGGGTGCTGTCACCGGAGCGTGATCACGTTAGCCGAGATCAGAGCCGCGGCGTCGGAAGCTAGGTAAGCGATCACTTCGGCCACCTCGGCAGGGCTGGCGATGTGGATGAGGCTGGTGCTCGCGGCGACCGCCTGGCGTACGGCGTCGGTGACCCAGCCAGTGTCGGTGACCGGCGGGTGGACCATGTTGGCCGTTACCCCGAACGGTGCCAACTCCACGGCGGCCGACATCGTGTAGTTCGTCTGGGCCGCCTTGGCGGCGCCATAGGAGACTTCCTCGGGGAAGCCGAGATCCCCACCCGAGGTCAGCCCGATGATCCGGCCCCAGTCCGCCCCTCGGTCAATGTGGCGTCGCGCAAACTCCCCGATCATCAGGGCCGCCGCCATCGCGTCCACCGTGAACTGCTGGCCCCAGGTTGTGGCAGTCACCGGCTGAACCAGCCTCCCGAGCCTGTCGGTGCCGGAGGGCGCGAAGGTATCGGCCAGCCAGCCAGTCGCGTTGTTGACCAGGATGTCGACCGGACCGAACTGTTCCTCGGCGGCATCGAACAGCATCGCGGGCGTGGCCGGGTCCGACAGGTCAGCTTCCACCGCCAGCGCCCGGCCACCGTCTGCCCGTATCCCGGCGACGACCGGCCCGGCGTCCTGTGCTCGATGATCCCGATACCTCTGCGGCGTGCCGGGATCGACGGGATCCTGTACTCGCAAGAAAGTGCACAGCACCGCGCAACCACGCCGCGCCAGAGCCGCAGCGGTCGCCGCGCCGATGCCATGATTGGCTCCCGTCACGATCGCGGTATGACCGGCTGTCATCGTGGCCGCCTTCCCCGGGCTCGGCACGAACGTAGCCGGGCCCGCCGCAGATGCCCACCGGATTAGGCAGCATCGCCAGCCAGGACTGGACGGCTGGCGACGCGGCAGCACTCCCGGATACGTGGAAGCATGGCTTGACACCCATGCGCGACAGGATGCCCACGGCTCCCATCCGGGTAGGATGATCGGCAAAGCCGCGTGGCGCTGTGGAAAGAAGGCTGGCGTGTTCGAGGCTGCCGACATCCGGGAATGGCGCGGCCACGACGTGGTCGACCCTCAGGGCCACAAGATCGGCGAGCTGGAAGCCGTCTACGTCGACACCGGCACCGACCTGCCTTCGTTCGGCACGGTCAAGGTCGGAATGCCCACCCGGCACCGGCTCGTGTTCGTCCCCCTTGACCAGGCGACCGTGGGCCCGGGGTACCTCAAGGTCTGCCACGACAAGAAGCAAGTGAAGAATGCCCCGTCGATCGGCACCGACGGCGAACTGCCCGCGGGCGACGAAGAGGCGATCTTCAAGCACTACGGCCTGACCTACGAGCCAGGCGGTGGCGGTGAGCGGCGGCTGGCCCGCCGCTGAGCCGTCCGACTGAGCGGAGAATCGGATGATTGCCCTCTTTCTGCTACTGGTCATCGTGGCGATCGTGCTGGGCATCGTGGGCGTTGTCGCGAAGGGCCTGCTGTACCTGCTGATCATCGGCATCGTCGTGTTCCTCGGCGCCCTTCTCCTCGGCGCACTGAGAATGCGGCGGCGACCCCGCAGGCGCCCAGCGCGGTGATTCCCTCTGGTCATCCCTGAGGCAAGCACCCTCGGCCGAGCCGCGCCCTGGGTCGAGGTATCCGACGAGGATGGCTACCAGCGGAGTTCGAAGAAGACTGATCTGCCGTCCTGGTCTCCGCTGTGTCCCCATCTGTCGGCTACGAGATCCACCAGGCCGAGACCTCGCCCTTCCTCGGCAAGCTCATCCTGCGGACGCGCCACCGGTACACGCCGCGAGCCTGAGTCACAGACTTCAACGCGAACCGAGGATGCCTGGCGTCGGACGGCCACGCCGAAGGTTCCACGGTCGCCGGCGGCCGTGTGCACGACGACATTAGTCGACAGCTCGGAGACGAGCAGTACGGCCTCATCTAAGACAGGCACTGGGCCAAGCGCCAGCCGGACGAACTCGCGGACCCGGGCAATCTGATCAGGGGCACTGGGAAACACGCGTCTGACCGTAACCGCATAACCACCCGCCAAGAGCGACCTGTCCAGGTCGTCGGCTGCACGGGCTAACGCCAGCACGGCAGCGCTTACGCGTTGGTAGTCATGAGTCACCAGAGTTTGCCCTCAGCCGCCGCCTGCCCGAGATGGCGCATACACCGCATGGCCTGTCGTCCTTCCGCTGCGCGTTCCTGCCCGCCTCGATCCCGTTTGCTGTGATAAGTGTAGAACAGATCAGAACAGAGCAGATAAGAAATACCCCCTGGTCATATCTGCTCTTAATGGATCTAGCTTGATCTTGTGACCGTGGACCATGGGGCGCCGGAACCTGCCTACCAGCAGCTATCCGCCATCCTCCGGACGAGGATCGCCAAAGGCGAGTGGCGGAGCGGTCCCCTGCCGTCCGTTAAGCAGCTCCAGCAGGAATACGGCGTCGGCCGCGACACCGTGCTCCGTACCATCGATATCCTGCGCGCCGAGGGCATCGTCTTCACCGTGCCCAGGCGCGGCACCTACGTCAGCCCGGACGCCAAGTAGCGGGCCGCAAGGCCGCATCATGCGACCCTGAGACCCGCTACATGAAACTTACCTGGCGAGCACCGCCAGGGCCGTTAGCCGTCAGCGCGAGCCACGCCCACCGGGCAGGACACGCCAGTGCCGCCGATGCCGCAGTACCCGTTGGGGTTCTTGCTGTCCGAAAGATACTGCTGGTGGTAGTCCTCGGCGAAGTAGAACTCGCCCGCCGGGGACACCTCCGTGGTGATCTCCCCGAACCCGGCCTCGGCCAGCCGCTTCTGGTATGCCGCCAGCGACTCCCTCGCCGCCGCCTCCTGGGCCGGCGTGGCGTAGAAGATCGCCGACCGGTACTGGGTGCCCCGGTCATTGCCCTGCCGCATGCCCTGCGTCGGGTCGTGTGCCTCCCAGAAGATCCGCAGCAGTTCCGGGTAGCTGATCTTCGCCGGGTCGAACACCACCCGCACCGACTCGGTGTGCCCGGTCCGGCCGCTGCAGACCTCCTCATACGTCGGATTCGGCGTGAGGCCGCCCTCGTAGCCGACGGACGTCGAGATTACCCCCGGCGTCTGCCAGAAGATCCGCTCGGCGCCCCAGAAGCAGCCGAGCGCAAACTCGGCGATCTCGGCGCCGGCCGGGTAGGGCGGCCGCAGCGGGGCATCGAGCACCGCGTGCCGCGCGGGCACCGGCATCGGCGACGTCCGGCCGGGCAGTGCCTCGTCGGCCGTGATCATCCGCGTCTTGTGAAATCCGAATACTCCCACCGTTGCCTCCTCCTGGGTGCTCCCCGTCCGGACGGGGAGCAGGCGGAGCGGCCCGGGCCCGCCGTGTTTCAGCCTGCCGGCCACCGCGCGAGGCGCGCGTGCCGGCAAGAGCTGATGCCGCAGGATTTGTAACGGAAACGTCTAGGCCCGGCATTCCCGCGCCGCCAGTCGTCAGCCCGGCTGGCCGCCGGTACCGCCTGGCCCGGGAGTGTCCGCATGCTCGGCATTCACCGCGCCGCCGGGACTCCCCGCGCCGCCGGGACTCCCCGCGCCGCCGGGACTCCCCGCGCCGCCAGGACTCCCCGCGCGGTCAGCGCCGCCCGCGCCGCCTGGCGCGGCGGGACCGCCCGCCGCGGCGGGACCGCCGGTGTCCTCCGCTCCGCTGGTGCCGCCCGGTCCGGCGGGCCGGCCGCGGCGCGGCAGCGGCAGGGCACGCCAGCCTGCTGGCCTCGGCGTGCCGGCCGGCCACAGCCAGTAGCCGACCGGGAACAGGCGGATGTGCAGCCGGTCGGCGATGAGGCCCCACAGCCCGCGGGGAGCCCAGATCGCGACGATCATCGCGATCAGCCCGAGGATGATGAAGTACCACGTCCCGTAGCTGGCCAGGGTCTGCTGCAGCACGAAGAAGATGATCGTTCCCACGATCGGTCCCTCGATCGTGCCGATGCCGCCGATGATGGTCACGAAGATCATCTCAGCCGACCACTGGACGCTGAACGCCGCGGCGGGCTGGACGTTGAGCTGGCTGATGATGAGCAATCCCCCGGCCGCGCCGCAGCCGGCCGCGGCGACCACGAAGACGTAGCGCTGCGCTCGGGACACCCGCGCGCCGATGCTGCGCGCGCCGGTTTCGTCGTCGCGCACCGCCGTGAGCACGAGCCCGAGCGGGCTGCGCAGGATCATGTAGATGGCCGCGATCACGATCACCGTGACGGCCAGCGAGACCCAGTAGGTGTACGCGGTCAGCAGCGTCGGGTCCAGGCTGGCGAATCCGGGCAGCGGCTCGCCGGTGCCGCCGCCGAGCGACGGATAGCGGACGATGATCAGCTCGCAGACCGAGGCGATCACCCAGGTCGTGATCGCGAAATAGCCGCTGCGCAGGCGCGACACCAGCAGCCAGACCGGCAGGCCGACAAGGCCGCCGCCGAGCGCGGCCGCCGGGAGCGCGAGGAACGGGTTCGTCCCGTGGTTGGCGAAGATCAGCACGAAGTAGGCGCCGAGCCCGATGAATGCCTGCTGGCCCACCGAGACCAGCCCGGCGTAGCCGGCCAGCAGGTTCCACATGCTGGCCATCGTTATCAGGATGAAGACGTTGACCAGCAGGTCCGTCGTGCCGGACAGGACGACATAGGGCAGGTAGCCGAGGATCACGACCAGCGCGATGGCGCCGATCCCGGCCCACAGCGAGGACCGCCGGGATCGCGTCACCCGCACGGGCGCCGGAGGATCCGGCTGGCCCGGGAGCGCCCCGCGCTGTCCGGCCGGGCTCATGCGGCGGCCCTCCGGCCGGTCAGGCCCTGCGGCAGCACAACCAGGATGACCAGGAAGACCAACTGGCCGGCCAGGATCTGGTCGGCGGCGTTGACCTGAGCGCCGATCTGCTGCGCGACGCCCAGCAGGATGCCGCCGGCCAGCGTGCCCCACAACGACCCCAGCCCGCCGATCACCACCGCCTCGAACGCGAACAGCAGCAGCTGATCCGTCCCGATCGTCGGGTCGAAGGAGGAGTACATGCCGAACGCCAGGCCCGCCAGCGCGACCGTGCCGAACGCGATCGCCGCGGCGATGCCGAACACGTGCCGGTAGTCGGCGCCGGACAACTGCGCCGCCTCGCGGTCGTCGGCGACGGCCCTGATCAGCCGGCCCTGCCGGGACGACGACAGGAAGTACTGCAGGCCGAGCAGGACGGCCACCGCCACGATGAAAATGACGAGCAGCAGGTAGGCGATGGTGATCTGGGATCCGATGCTGAACGAGTCGGACACCAGCGAGCCGATGTCCAGCGAGTGGCTGTTGGCCGAGGTGAACTGGAGCAGGCCGTTCTCGATCACCACGGACAGGCCGAACGTGACCAGCAGCGTGGTGAGCACGCTGCGGTTCAGTGCCGCCTGGATCAGCGTCCGCTGCACGATGTACCCGAGCCCGGCGAAGATCGGCACCACCAGCACGAACGACCACACCGCCGGGACGTGCGTGACCGCGATGACGCCAAGCGCCACGTACGCGGCAACCACCGCCAGGTCGCCGTGGGCCAGGTTGATCACCTTCATCACGCCGAACATCAGCGAGAGCCCGCACGCGAACAGCGCATAGAGGCCGCCGAGCAGTATCCCCTGGATGACCGCATTGACCCAGCTCATGAGCCCGCACCTGCAGCCCCGGGCACAGCTTCGCCGCCGTTCGGGCCGGACAGCCCGAAGTAGGCGCCCTCAATACGCTCCGGGCTCAGCTCGGCCGGCGGGCCCTGCAGCGTTGTCCGCCCCTCCAGCAGGCAGTGGATCCTGGTCGCGACCCGCAGCGCCTGGCTCACGTCCTGCTCGACCAGCAGCACGGTCACGCCGGCCGCCAGCAACTCGGGCAGCGTCTGGTAGATGCGGCGGACCACGACCGGCGCCAGCCCGAGCGAAAGCTCGTCAAGCAGCAGCAGGCGCGGGTTGGCGACCAGCGCGCGGCCGATCGCGACCGCCTGCTGCTCGCCGCCGGACAGCTGCGCCGCACGCTGGGCACGGCGGTCCCGCATCCAGCCGAACAGCTCGTAGACGCGCTCGATCCGCCACGGGCCCGGCCGCGCGTGTGCCTGGCCGACCAGCAGGTTCTCCTCGACGGTCAGCGAGGGGAAGAGCCGCCTGCCCTCCGGGACCATCACGATCCCCTCGGCGACCCGGCGCTCCGGCCGCAGCCGCGCCAGGTCGGCGCCGTCCAGCAGGACCGAACCCGCGGTGGGCCGGTGCAGCCCGGCGATCGCGCGCAGCAGCGTGGACTTGCCCGCGCCGTTCGCGCCGATCATCGCGTACACGTCACCGGGGAAGACGCTCAGGCTGACGCCGGATAGTGCCCGGAGCTGGCCGTGATGCACGGTGAGGTCGCGCACCTCCAGCAAGGCGATGCGCTCGCTCACGGGCCCTCCAGGCCGGGCTCACCCGCCGCCGGGCCGGTCAGCGACGTCGTCACCTCGGTACCGAGGAACACCTCTCGGACCGCCGGGTTGGCCAGCACGTCGGCCGGCCTGCCGTCCCCGACGAAGGAGCCCGCCGCCAGGCAGACCAGCCGCTCCACGGCCGCGGTCAGGGCACGTACCACGTGCTCGATCCAGATCACCGCGATTCCCTCGGCGCGGATCGACCGGACGATCCCGACGAGCTGCGCGACCTCCGGGTCGGTGAGCCCGCCGGCCACCTCGTCGAGCAGCAGCAGCCGCGGGCCGGACGCCAGGGCGCGGGCGAGCTCAAGCCGCTTGCGCTGCAGCAGCCCGAGCCGCTCGGCCGGGAGGTTGGCGTCGGCGCCGAGGCCGGCCCGGTCCAGCACGTCGGCCGCGGCCACGTAGCTTGCCCGCCGCCGCAGGCCGGCGCCTTGCTGCACGGCGACGAGCACGTTCTCGAAGACGGTCATCTCGCCGAACGGCCTGGGCACCTGGAAGGTCCGCCCGATCCCCAGCCTGCACCGGGCGGCCTGATCCAGCCTGGTGACCCGGACGCCGCCGAACGTGATCTCGCCCGAGGCCGGCGCCAGATCGCCGGCGATGAGGCCGAACAGGCTGGTCTTGCCCGCGCCATTCGGCCCCACGATCCCGACGATGTCCCCGGAGCCGACGCTGAACGACAAGTTGTCCGCGACGACGACCTTGCCGAAGCTCTTCGTGACCCCGTCGAGCTCCAGCAGGGCCGTCCCCGCGGCATCAGGCATTCGTCGGCTCGAGCTTTGCCTGGATCTTCACGTTCGTGTTCAGGGAGTTGTCCACGACCTGCATCTCGAACGGGAACTTGCCCGTGGACTTCTTCCACTGGACGCCGACTGGCGGGATGATGCCCACGCCCGGGGCCGGGCCGCCGGCGAAGTTGAGCGGGCCGCACATCCCGGTGTAGTTCACGTTGTGCAGCGCGCTGGCGACCTCAGCCTTGTTATGCGGGTCGCTGGCCGCGGAAAACGCCTCCTTGGCCACCTCGAACAGGGCATAGGTCGAGCCGATCGACTGCACCCACTGGTTGCCGGTGGCGGCGGTGAACCCGTCGGCCAGCGCGCTCGCCGACTCGCCGGTCAGCGAGGACGTGTACGGCATGAACGGGCCCCACCACGAGTCGGTGGCGACGTTGTTCACCAGCGGGCCGAGCGCAGCGGTGTCAGCGGGGAACAGCAGCACCTTGGCCACCGTCGCCAGCCTCGGCTTGAATCCCTGCTGAGATGCCTGCTTCCAGAAGGCGTTGAAATCCGGCGGCAGCGGGGCATTGCTGAAAATCTCGCAATGCTTGTTCTTGAATTTGCTGATCATCGAGCTGAAGTCGGTCGTGCCGTCCTGATAGGCGCCGCCGTCCACGACCTTGTAGCCGGACGCCTTGATCAGCGGCTCGAAGGCGCCGCGGAAAGCGTTGCCGTCGGAGTCGTTCGGGTACTGGCACGCCACCACCTTGTTGGTCTTGAAATGGTTCCACATCGGCACAAAGCAGCCCTGGAACTCCTTCAGCCCGAAGAAGAACAAGGTGCAGTACTTGAAGGTCGTGGTCGGCTTCACCGGGTTGCCGCCGAGGCCCACATACCAGGATTCCCACGGGCACACGGTGGACAGGCACGGCGTGCCGAGCTTCTCGCAGGCCCCGGCGACCGGGTTGGTCGTCTCCGGCGTCGAGGTGGTAAGGATCATGTCGACCTTGTTCTGCAGGATGAGCTGCCTCGCCACCGCGGATGCGCGGTTCGGGTCGGACTGGCTGTCCTGCACCACGATGTTGACCTTGTAGGTCTTGCTGCCGACCTTGAAACCCTTCTGGTACGGCGAGCTCTTCCTGATCTGGCTCAGCACATACTGATCGCCGGAGGCGAAACCGGCCAGCGGCCCGGTCAGCGGGGTAACGAAGCCGATCGTGATCGTGCCGGTCTTGGCTGGCCCGCCTGCGCCCTTGATACCGGAACTACAGGCGCTCAGGAATCCGCCAGTGCCGACAGCCAGCGTCCCGGCGCCCACGCCCTTCAGCAAAGAACGCCGCGCGATCGGCTGATCCCGCAGCATCCTGTCGTCCGCTCCCTGACGGTTCATTCCGTCTCCTCTGAAGTCAGCGCCTGCGAGCCAGGGATCCGTCTCGCCGGGTCGCGAAAGGCTTTCGCTTCGCAGCCGACTTTCCGGGCAGGCTCGGCAAGATGTTCGCTTAGCGTACGACTATACGCAATGTAGAACTTAATCACGCGCTCTCAGCCACTGTCAACCGCCCGCCGGGACCACCGCCGGGCGGGCCGGCCAGCGCCCGGCGGGCCTGCCAGAGCGGCCCCCGGGGCGGGCCGGCCAGCCTCCGGCGGGCCTGCCAGAGCGGCCCCCGGGGCGGGCCGGCCAGCCTCCGGCGGCCCTGCCAGAGCGGCCCCCGGGCGGGCCAGTGCCCCGTCCGGGTACCGGGCCGACAGCGATAATACGGCGGAGCGTGGCCGATAGGCTTGATGCCGGCGGGACGAACGTTACTTGCGGGGCGCGTTCCGCCTGATGGATGTGGATCTGGTATGCGCCGGCGCATACCTCGCGCACATTCATCAGGCGGAGCGCTATTCCGAGCTAGCAAGGTGCCCGTGCCGAGTCGGTGTCGTAGTAGCCGCCGGCCGGGCAGCCAGCCCATCGGGCGGTTGCCAGCTCAGCGGCGGCTGCGGAGCCAGCCGGGTGGCGGGCTGGCCATGGCTGGCCGGGCAGCCGGCGCTGACTAGGTTCCGCCCTGCGCCTGCAGGTCAGCTTCGATCGCCTTGGCCGTATCGAGCAGGGCAGGCAGGATGTCACCGCGCAGCGAGGCAATGCTCACCCTGGCCGCGTGCGCGGAGACGTTGATCGCGGCCGACCCGACGTCCGGGGCGCCGCGGATCGGGGCGGCTACCGCCCGCAGGCCCTCTTCCAGTTCCTGGTCGACGATCGCGTAGCCCTGGCGAGCGACGTCCCCGATGACCTCCCGCAGCCTGCCCGGGTCGGTGACGGTACGGGCGGTCAGCGGCTCGAAGGTCGCCTCCGCCAGGTAGCGGTCGAATTCGTCCGGGCTCAGGGCGGCGAGCAGCACCCGGCCCATCGAGGTGGCATAGGCCGGGAACCTGGTGCCGACCGAGATCGCCACTGTCATGATCCGCTTTGTCGGCACCCGCGCCACGTAGACCACGTGATGGCCGTCCAGCACGGAGATCGACGACGACTCGTGCAGCCGGGCGACGAGTTCCTCCAGGTGCGGGGCGGCGACGTCGGGCAGCGCCAGCCCGGACAGGTAGGCGTAGCCAAGCTCGAGCACCCGCGGCCGGAGCGAGAACTCGCGCCCGTCGCTGCGGACATAGCCGAGCTTCACCAGGGTCAGCAGGAACCGGCGCGCGGCAGCCCTGGTCAGCCCGGTCGCCCGCGCTACCTCACTCAGGCTCAGCCGCTCCCGGTCCGGGCCGAACGATCGGATGACCGCCAGCCCGCGATCGAGGGACTGCACGAAATCGCTGTTCCTCGGTGCCGGACGTCCCGCGCCGGTCGCGTCAGGCACCGCATCCCGGCCGCCGCCTGCCTGGCCGGCGGCCTGGCCGGGCAATGCCGCAGCGCCCGGCGCCGTGCCGTCAGCCGGCTCAGGCACAGCCTCATCGTTCGCTGTGCGCCCGGAGGTTCTCATCGCACACATGCTATCGCGACTCCGTGATCATGGGCTGGCCTGCGCCGATCCGGCTGGTAGCGGCCAGTGCTGGCCCGTCCGGCCTGCCGGTGCGCACGGGCGGCAGTGCAGCATGGCCCGGTCACCCGGTGCGCTCGACGACGAAAGCGCAGAGCGCGTCGAAGGCGGCGCGCGCGGGAACGTCGGGAAGCGCCAGTATCTCGTCACGGGCCCGCCCGGCCCAGTGCCGAAGATCAGCCCTGGCCATGTCCATCGCCGGATGCTCGCGCAGCAGCGCCAGCGCCTCGGCGTGCAGGGCGGGATCGGTCAGCTCACCGTCGCTGAGCAGCTCGACAAGCCGCGTGTCGGCCGGGCCGGCCGAGCGCAGGGCGTGCAGCACGGGCAGCGTCGGCACGCCCTCGCGCAGGTCGGTGCCGGGCGTCTTGCCGGACTCGGCCGACTCGCTGGCGATGTCGAGGATGTCGTCGGCGAGCTGCCAGGCGACCCCGAACGCGCCGCAGGCCGTGGCGATCCGCGCGGCGACCCCGGCAGGCGCGTCGGAGAACATGGCGCCGAACCGGCCGGCGGTCGCGATCAGCGATGCCGTCTTATCGGTGACCACCTTCATGTAGTGGTCGAGCGGATCCTGCCCGGGCCGCACGCCGACGGTCTCCGCGATCTGGCCGCTCACCAGCTGGGCAAACGTCGCCGCCTGGATCCTGATGGCGTCGGCGCCGAGATCGGCGAGGATCGCCGAGGCCCGGGCGAACAGGAAATCGCCGGCCAGGATCGCCACGGTGTTGTCCCAGCGCGAGTTGGCGCTGGGGTGGCCGCGGCGGACCGGCGCCTCGTCCATCACGTCGTCGTGGTACAGCGTGGCGAGGTGGGTGAGCTCGATCGCGACCGCGGCGGGGACGATCCGCTCGTCCCTGGCGTTGCCGAACTGCGCCGCCAGCAGCACCAAGAGCGCGCGGAACCGCTTGCCGCCCGCGTCAATGCCGTACCCGGATATCTCGGAAAGCAGGGCATCCTGTGCCCGCACGGCCTCGCGCAGGCCTTCCTCGACCAGGGCGAGGCCATCGATGACCTCGGCCGCCAGCGCGGCGTCGGTTAGTTCCACCGGGACAACGCTGATCACTCGGGCTCCCTCATCGGTCCGCCAGCGCCGCCAGCGGGCTGTCCGTCGGCGCGGCCATTACCAAGCCGCGCCCAAGATATGCCCACGTTAAGGTAACCAGGGACATTCCCGCGCCGCCAGTGCCGGGCTGGCGCCGCGCCGACACGCCTGCCCGGCACGCCGCCCGGCGGCCGGCCACCATCTCCCGGCAGCGGGCGGTCAGCCGACGAAGAGCTGGGTGGCGGCATGATTCGCCAGCGACAGCAGCGGCTGCGGTACCACCCCGAGCGCCAGGGTGGCCACCACCCCCACTGCCACCGCGACGCCGGTGAACGCGCTTGGCCTGACCACCGCGGGCCCGTCCGGCGCGGGATCACTGAAGAACATGAGCACGATGACGCGGACATAGGGGAAGGCCAGGATCGCGCTGCTGAGCACGCCGACGACGACGAGCGGCAGCGCTCCGCCGGCGATCGCAGCCTGGAAGACCGCGAACTTTCCGGTAAAGCCGCTGGTGAGCGGGATGCCGGCGAAGGTGATCAGGAAGAAGGCGAAGGCCCCGGCGACGATCGGCGAGCGGCGGCCGAGTCCCGCCCAGCGGGACAGGTGCGCCGCCTCGCCGGTCTGGTCGCGCACCAGCGTGACGATGGCGAACGCGCCGATCACGGCGACGCCGTAGGCGGCCAGGTAGAACAGGCTGCCGGACAGCCCGGCCGGGCTGACGGCAACCAATCCGGTTAGCACGTACCCGGCCTGCGCGATCGAGGAGTAGGCCAGCAGCCGCTTCACGTCGGTCTGGGTCACCGCGACGATCGAGCCGACAGCCATGGTCAGGATCGCGACCGCCCACATCACCGGCCGCCAGGTCCAGGACAGCTGCCCGAACGCGACATAGAAGACCCGGAACAGCGCGCCGAACGCGGCCACCAGCGTGCAGGACGCCATCAGCGCGGTGACCGGGGTGGGAGCTCCCTGGTAGACGTCCGGTTTCCAGCTCTGGAACGGCGCGGCGCCGATCTTGAAGAGCAGCCCGAGGCCGAGCAGGGCGATGCCCGCGTACAGCAGGGTCGCGCTGCTGGTGTCCGATGAGGCCGCCGCCGCGATGGCCGATAGCCGGACCGACCCGGCGAAGCCATACAGCATCGCGATGCCGAACAGGAAGAACGCTGACGAGAACGCGCCGAGCAGGAAGTATTTCACCGCCGCCTCCTGGGAGAGCAGGCGGCGGCGGCGGGCGATGCCGCACAGCAGGTAGAGCGGCAGCGACAGCACTTCCAGCGCGACGAACATGGTGAGCAGGTCGTTGGATGCCGGGAACAGCAGCATGCCGCCGATGGCGAACAGCGTCAGCGGGTAGACCTCGGTGTGGGTGATGCCGGCCAGCAGCCCCTCCCGCTCCTCCGCGCTGCCGGGGACTGCGGCGGCCTGCGCGGCGAACGGGCTCACCTCGTGTGAGGACTCGGCGATCAGCAGCACGCTGATGAAGGCCAGCACGAGGATCGTGCCCTGGATGAACAGCGTGGGCTGGTCGATGCCGACCGCCCCGACGGCGGCAACATGACCCGGGCTGCCGTTGCCGAACACGGATTTCGACGAGGCCACGACTATCGTCAGCGCGAACGCGGCGGCCAGGCCGCCGAGGGTCAGCACCAGGTGGATGCCGCGCCGCAGCGGCCGCGGCGCGAACGCCTCGACCAGCACGCCGGCCACCGCCAGGCCGAAGACCAGCAGCATCGGCGACAGCTGGAACCACTCGAGGTGCGGCGCGCTGATCGGCGGGGCGGCGGCGAGGATCCCGGTCACCGGGCGCCTCCCTTCTGCTGGGCCGCGCTGGCCGGGTGCGGCGGGACCGGATCGGTGGAATGCACCTGGACAAGGGTGCGATGCACCGCCGGGTTGATCACGTCGATAACCGGCTTCGGGTAGACGCCGAGCACGATGATCAGCGCGATCAGCGGGCCGACGGCCCACAGCTCACGGGCCCGCAGATCCGGCATGCCGGCCACGTTGTCACCGGCCGGGCCGGTCATCGTGCGCTGGTACATCCACAGGATGTAGACCGCCGCGAGGATGATCCCCATGGTGGCCAGGATGGCGGGCACCTCATAGCGGGTGAACGTGCCCACCAGGACGAGGAACTCGCTGACGAACGTGGACAGCCCGGGCAGCGCGAGGCCGGCCAGCCCGGCGATCAGGAACAGCCCGGCAAGCACCGGCGCGACCTTCTGCACGCCGCCGTAGTCAGCGATCAGCTGCGACCGCCGGCGCGCGATCATGAATCCGGTGATCAGGAACAGCGCGCCAACCAGGAAGCCGTGGTTGACCATCTGCAACGTCGCGCCCGCCTGGCCCTGGCTCGTCATCACGAAGATGCCCAGCGTGATCAGCCCCATGCCAGACACCGAGACGTAGGCGACCAGCCGCTTCAGGTCCGCCTGGCCGATGGCGACGATCGCGGGGTACAGGATCCCGATCACCGCGAGCGCGATGACCAGCGGCGTGAAGTAGTGCGATGCGGACGGGAAGAGCTCCAGGCAGTAGCGGATCATGCCGAAGGTGCCGACCTTGTCCATCACGCCGATCATCAGCACCGCGTCGCCAGGCTGCGCGGAGGCGGCCGCGTCCGGCAGCCAGGTGTGGAACGGCCAGAGCGGCGCCTTGATCGCGAACGCCACGAAGAAGCCGAGGAACAGCCATTTCTGCACGGTCGGGCTGAGCCTGACCTGCACTAGCTGGCTGAACAAGAACGTGCCGGGATGCCCGCCCCGCGCCGAGTACACGTACAGTGCGATCACCGCGACCAGCATCAGCAGCCCGCCCAGCAGGCTGTACAGCAGGAACTTGACCGCCGCGTACTGGCGCTGTCCGACTCCGTAGCTCCCGATCATGAAGTACATCGGGATCAGCATGGCCTCGAAGAAAACGTAGAACAGGAACACGTCGGTCGCGGCGAAGGCGCCGATCATCATGGTCTCAAGAACCAGCATCAGCGCGAAGTAGGTCTTCACGCTGTGCCTGGGCGGCCCGGCCCCGGCACCCCGTGGCGGCTCCCCGGCCGGGCCGGTGCCGGTGCCGACGTCGGCACCGACGGCATTCCACGACGCGAGCACAACCACCGGCGTGAGCACCGCGGTCATCACGATCAGCACCAGCGCGATGCCGTCCACGCCGACCGCGTAGTGCACGCCGAACTGCGGGATCCACCGGACGGTCTGGTTGAACTGGAAGTCGGGGCCGTTCGGCGAGAACCGGAGCGCCATCGCGGCCGCAACGGCGAGCGTGGCCAGCGAGAATACCAGCGCCAGCCGCTTGACGAGCGTGTCCCGCGCGCTCTGGGCGGCCTCGCCGGCCGAGGTGGTGCCCGGCACCGCAGCCACCACCACCGCGCCGGCCAGCGGAATCGCGCCGGCGACGGTCAGCCAGGGGAATGTGCTCATGGGATCCGCAGCCTCATCAGGTCTAGATCTTCACCAGCAGGAGCGCGCCGACGAGCAGAACCGCGCCGACGAGCATCGAAAGCGCATAGGAGCGCACGAACCCGGTCTGCAGCCTGCGCAGCCTGCCCGAGGTGCCGCCCATGGTGGCGGCCAGCGTGTTGACGAGCCCGTCTATGCCGCGGTTGTCGAAGTACACCGAGAGCCTGGTCAGCCACTGGCCAGGCCGCATCAGGACGGACTCGTTGACCGCGTCGCCGTACAGGTCCTTGCGCGCCGCGACCGTGACCAGCCCGCCGGCCGGCGAGATGACCGGGATCTCCTGCCGCCCGTACCTGGCCCACGCGATCGCGGTCCCGATCAGCGCCAGCGCGAGCGTGGCCAGGCCGGGCACGCTGAGGAGGCCGTGGAAGGCGGGCGGCCTCCCGACCACGGGCGCCAGGAAATCGGCCAGCTTGTCGTTCACGATCAGGAAGGCGCCCGCCCCGACCGAGCCGATGGCCAGCACGATCATCGGGGCTGTCATCACCGGCGGGGCCTCGTGCGGATGCGCGTCCGCTTCCCACCGGCGCTCGCCGGCGAAGGTCATGAACATGAGCCGGGACATGTAGAAAGCGGTGATGGCGGCACCGAGCACCGTAGCGCAGCCCAGGATGAACCCGGAGGTACCGCCCTTGTCAAAGGCCGCGTCGATGATGCTGTCCTTGGTGAAGAAGCCGGAGAACGGCGGGATGCCGATGATCGCGAGATAGCCGAGGAAGAAGGTGACGGTCGTGATCGGCATGATCTTGGCCAGGCCGCCGAAGCGGCGCATGTCCACCTCGTCGTTCATCTCGTGCTTGACCGCGCCTGCGCCGAGGAACAGGCCTGCCTTAAAGAAGCCGTGGGCGAGCAGTTGGGCGATCGCGAAGGCGTAGCCGGCCGGCCCGAGGCCCGCGGCCAGCATCATGTAGCCGATCTGGCTCATGGTGGATCCGGCCAGCACCTTCTTGATGTCGTCTTTCGCGCAGCCGATGATCGCCCCGAACAGCAGCGTGGCGGCGCCGACGACGGTGACGGCCAGCCTGGCGTCCTGGGACAGGTTGAAGATCGGGTTGGACCGGACAATGAGATAGACGCCGGCCGTGACCATGGTGGCCGCGTGGATCAGGGCTGATACCGGCGTCGGGCCCTCCATCGCATCGAGCAGCCAGGACTGCAGCGGAAGCTGGGCAGACTTGCCGCAGGCGCCGAGCAGCAGCAGCAGGCCGAGCGCGGTCAGCGTGGTCGGGCTGGCGGCACCGGCCGCGCCGAATACCCCGGTGAAGGTCACCGTGCCGAACGTCGCGAACATCAGCATGATCGCGATCGACAGCCCGGCGTCGCCGACCCGGTTGGCGATGAACGCCTTCTTCGCGGCCGTGGCGGCGACGGGCTTGAACTGCCAGAACCCGATCAGCAGGTAGGAGGCGAGGCCGACGCCCTCCCAGCCCGCGTACAGGCCCAGGTAGTTGTCCGCGAGCACGAGCAGCAGCATCGCGGCCACGAACAGGTTCATGTAGCCGAAGAACCGGCGGCGCTCCGGGTCACGGGCCATATAGCCGACCGCGAAGATGTGGATCAGCGAGCCGACGCCGGTGATCAGCAGCACGAAGCTGATCGAGAGCGGATCGAGCAGCAGCCCGATGGTCACGTGGAACCGGCCGACATCGATCCAGGTGAACAGGTTCATGTCCCGGCTGCGCTGCGCCGCCGGGTAGCTGAGCATCGCGATGAACGCGAGCACGCCATAGCCGAAGGCGGCGACCGGCATGGCGACGCCCAGCAGGTGCCCCCAGGCGTTCGTGCGCTTGCCGCCGAGCAGCAGGATGGCCGCGCCCGCCAGCGGGAATGCCAGCAGCAGCCACGCCGCGCGCTGGATGCCGACCGCCTGCAGCGTCGTCATCACCGCGGCCGACGGCGCATGCGCGCCCGCAACTGAGCCTGTCACTGGCTAGCCCCTCTGCAACGCTGGCCCGGGAGGACGCGATGCCCCCCGGGGAAAGCCCGCGGGCCCCGCTGGCCCGGAGCTCTCCGGGTCAATATTTCAGCAGACTCGCGTCGTCCACGGATGCGGACCTGCGGGTACGGAAGATCGATGTCAGGATGGCCAGGCCGACCACGACCTCCGCCGCGGCGACCACCATGACGAAGAAGGCGATGACCTGGCCGTCGAGGTTCCCGTGCATCCGGGCGAAGGCGACGAAGGCCAGGTTGACCGCGTTCAGCATCAGCTCGACGCACATGAAGATGACCATGGCGTTGCGGCGGACCAGCACGCCCACGGCGCCGATCACGAACAGGATCACCGCGAGGGCCACGTAGTGCGCCGGGCTTACCACCGTTCCTCCTCGTCGCCGGTGCCCGCCGCCTGGCTGCCGGGCGGCTGTGCCGCGTCCCCGGCCGGCTCCGCGGCCTGGCCGGGCCTGGCGTTGCCTGATTCTGCGCGGCCGGCCAGCACGGGGGCTGACCCGGCGCGGCCGGTCGCCGCCGCGCTGACCGACAGCTGAGCGTGACTGCCGTCGGGCAGCAGGGCCGGCATGTCGACGGCGTTGTGCCGCGCGTAGGTTCCCGGTCCTGGCAGCGGCGCCGGCCGGCCGCCGGACATCCGGCGGACGGACAGGTCACGCTGGGTCGGCCGCGGGCTGGTCCGCTCCCGGTGCGCGAGCACCATCGCACCGAGCGCCGCGGTGATCAGCAGGGCACTGGTGACCTCGAACGGGAAAACATACCGGGTGAAGATCAGGGCCGCGATGCCGCTCACGTTCGTCGAGCCGAAGTTCGAGCCGGTCTTGGCGGCTGGACCGATCACGGCCTGCCCGATGATCAGGCTCAGCAGGACCAGCAGCCCGATCCCGGCGACGCCGGCGGCCAGCCGCTGCCCCCTGATCGTCTCGATGACCGAGTCCGCCGACGTCACGCCGACGATCATGATCACGAACAGGAAGAGCATCAGCACCGCGCCGGTGTAGACGATCACCTGGACGAAGGCGAGGAACGGCGCGCCCTGCATCGCGTACAAGATGGCCAGCGACAGCATCACCACCGCGAGCAGCACCGCGCAGTGCACGGCTTTCCTGGCCAGCACGATGCCGAGGGCCGCGACGACGGCCACGATGGCGAGCACCCAGAACGTGATGGCCTGGGTGGTGGCGGCCGCCCCGGCGGCCAGCAGCACAGGATGGTTCACCGGCCCGCACCGCCCTCGCCGTCAGCCGGGTCCGCGCCCGCTACCCCGGAGGCCCCGAGATTGTAATAGTCCACCTCGGTCTCGCCGAGCCGCATCGGGTGCGGCGGGGCTTCCATCCCCGGCAGCAACGGCGCGACGAGCTGCTCCTTGGTCCAGATCAGGCTCTCCCTGCTGTCATCCGCGAGCTCGTAGTCGTTCGTCATGGTCAGCGCGCGGGTCGGGCAGGCCTCGACGCACAGGCCGCAGAGTATGCAGCGCAGGTAGTTGATCTGGTAGACCCGGCCGTAACGCTCCCCCGGGGAGTACCGCCCGTCCTCGGTGTTGTCCGCGCCTTCCACGAAGATGGCGTCGGCCGGGCAGGCCCAGGCGCACAGCTCGCATCCGATGCACTTCTCCAGGCCGTCGGGCCAGCGGTTGAGCTGATGCCGGCCATGGAACCTGGGCGCGGTGGGCCGTTTCTCCTCGGGGTAGTAGGCGGTGTCGACCTTCTGCAGCATCTGCCGGAAGGTGACCCAGAAGCCCTTGACCGGGTTGAGGAAGTCAAGCACCAGTGACCTCCTTGGCCGTGTCGGCGACGGTCGCCGGGCCGGCGCTCACCGGACCCGCGCGATCGTGGCGCTGGTCCACGGTCACGCCGATGCCGCTGTAATGCGGCAGGTCCATGGGCGGCAGCGGGAAGGCCCCGGCGCCGCGGTCCTGCGGCCCGGCGTCATCCCGGCCGGCGTCATCCCGGCCGGCCGCCGGAAGTTCGGCTCGCTGCGCGGTGACCTCCCCGGCCAGCAGCAGCGCGATCAGCACGACCACGATCCCGCCAGCCACCACGTAGACCCCGGTGCTGCCGCCGTGCTGGCGCCATACCCGCATGGTCGCCACGATCAGCGTCCAGGCCAGCGCGCCGGGGATGAGGACCTTCCAGCCCAGCTTCATCAGCTGGTCGTAGCGGATCCTGGGCAGCGACCCGCGCAGCCAGATGAAGAAGAACAGCAGCAGCGCAATCTTGCCGAGGAACCACAGCAGCGGCCACCAGCCGCTGTTGGCTCCGGGCCACACGGTGATCGGCCACGGCGCCCGCCAGCCGCCGAGGAACAGGGTTGCCGCGAGCCCGGACACGGTGATCATGTTGATGTACTCGGCCAGGTAGAACAGCGCGAACTTGAGCGAGCTGTACTCGGTGTGGAAGCCGCCGACCAGCTCGCCCTCGCCTTCCGGCAGGTCGAACGGCAGCCGGTTGGTCTCGCCGACCATCGTCACCAGGTAGATCACGAACGACGGCAGCAGCAGCACCGCGAACCAGGACGGGTAGTGCAGCGTCACCCCGCCGGCCTGCAGCGTGGCGCCATGTGCCTGCTGCTGCACGATGGCCGTCGTGGACAGCGAGCCCGCGTAGAGGAACACCGGGACGAACGACAGCCCCATCGCGATCTCATAGCTGATCACCTGCGCCGACGAGCGGAGCCCGCCCAGCAGTGAGTAGGGCGACGCGGACGCCCAGCCGGCCAGCACGATCCCGTACACGGCCATCGAGCTCATCGCGAGCACGAGCAGCACGGCGACCGGCAGGTCGGCGAGCTGCAGCGGGGTGTGATGGTGGAAGATCGAGACGATCGGGCCGAACGGGATGATCGCGAAGCTGATGAAGGCGGGGATCAGCGCGATGGCCGGCGCGATCACGAACAGCAGCTTGTCCACGCCGCGCGGGATGATGTCCTCCTTCAGCGGCAGCTTGAGGCCGTCCATGAGGGACTGCAGCAGCCCGAACTTCCCGGCCCGGTTCGGGCCGGGGCGGGACTGCATACGCCCGATCACCCGCCGCTCGGCCCAGATCGTCATCAGCGTGGTGATCATCAGGAACGCGAAGATGACACCGACCTTGAGCGCGATGAGCCACCAGGTGTCGTGGCCGAAGCTGGCCAGCGTGGGATCAGCCGCGGTGCTCGCGTGCGGCTGCGCCACCGACGTCATGGCCGTCATTCCGCCCTCCTCACCATCACGAGGCCGCCGTGGCCCGCGCCGAGTTCGCCGCGCACCGCGCAGCCAGCCGAGTTGGCGGGCAGCCAGACGACCCGGTCGGGCATGTCCGCGGTCCGTACCGGAACGGTGATCGCGCCGCGGCTCGTGGCCACGGTGACCTTACCGCCATCGCCGGTGCCTGCCTCCGCCGCGGTCGCCGCCGACATGACTGCGGCGGCAGCCCGTGCCGTTCCGGCCAGGTTCGGCTCGCCGTCCTGCAGCCGCCCGGCATCCAGCAGCTGATGCCAGGTGGCGAGCACGGCCGCGCCGGGACCAGGATGAGCCCGGCCCAGGTGGCCGATCTGCCCGGTCACGGCAGGCTGCGGCGCGGCGGGCCGGCTCGCGATGGCCGATGGCCGCGGTGCGCCCGGCTGGGTCGCGGCATTCCCGGCCGGCGCGCCGGGCCGGGCGGCCGCGACGGCAACGGCCGGGGCAAGGCCGGCCAGCTCGGCGCGGGCCGCTGCGGTGCCCGGCAGGCCGAGGTGGACGTCCATCGCATCAGCGATCTCGCCCAGCACCTGCAGGTCCGCCTGGACCGCGGGGACCTGCAGCGCCGCGGCGAACGACCCGGGCCTGCCCTCCCAGTTCACGAAGGTGCCGGCCTTCTCGGCGACCGCCGCCACCGGCAGCACGACGTCGGCGCGGTCGGTGACCGCGCTTGCCCGCAGCTCCAGGCTGACGATGAACGGCGTGACCGCCATGGCCTCAAGCGCGGCGGCCGGGTCAGGCAGGTCAGCGGGGTCGACTCCGGCGATGACCAGGGCCTCGACCTGGCCGGCCGCCGCGGCAGCCAGGATCTGCCCGGTGTCCCGTCCCGGCTCGCCGGGCAGCGAGCCGACTCCCCAGGCCCTGGCTACCTCGGCGCGCGCTTCCGGGTCGGTGACCTGCCGCCCGCCGGGCAGCAGCCCGGGCAGCGCCCCGGCCTCAATCGCGCCGCGCTCGCCCGCGCGGCGCGGTATCCAGGCCAGCTTCGCACCGGTGACCTCGGCCAGCCGGGCGGCGGCGGACAGCGCGCCGGGAACCTCGGCGAGCCGCTCGCCAGCGAGGATGATGGCGCCGTCGCCGTGCAGGGCGGTACTAGCCCCGGGGATAACCCCCGGACCCCCAGACCGGGAGGCTTCGCCCCCCGGAGCCCCCTTGCCGTCTGCTCGGGCCAGCGAGTCGGCCGTCGCAGCCGGCATACCTTCGCCTGCTTCGTCCGCGAGCGCATTCAGCGTCGCGGTTTCCTCGCCGGGCACGGCCGGCAGCAGCACGCCGGACAGCCTGCCGAGGCCCGGGCTGGCCAGCGCGGCGAGTGAGTAGACGGCAAGCCCGTGCTTGCGGACCGCCTTCCTGAGCCGCAGGAAGACGATCGGAGACTCGTCTTCCGGCTCGAATCCGGCCAGCAGCACGGCCGGGGCCCGCTCCAGGTCCGCATAGCTCACGCCGACGCCGCGGCCGGCCACGTGATCGGCCAGGAACTGGGCTTCCTCCGCCGAGTGCGGGCGGGCCCGCATGTCGATGTCGTTGCTGCCCAGCGCCAGCCTGGCGAACTTGGCGTAACCGTAGGCGTCCTCCAGGGTGAGCCGCCCCCCGGTCAGCACGCCCGCCCGGCCGCGGGCGGCCTGCAGGCCGCTGGCCGCGGCCGCCACGGCTTCGGGCCAGGAGGCCGGCTCGAGAACCCCGGCCTCGTTGCGGACCAGCGGGTTTACCAGGCGATCGGGCTGGGTGGCGTAGGTGAACGCCCAGCGGCCCTTGTCGCAGTTCCACTCCTCGTTCACCTGCGGGTCGCTGCCGGCCAGCCGGCGGGTGACCGCGCCGCGCCGGTGGTCGGTGCGCTGCCGGCAGCCCGCCGCGCAGTGCTCGCAGACGCTGGGCGTCGACACGAGGTCGAAGGGCCGGGCCCGGAACCGGTAGGACGCGCCGGTGAGCGCGCCGACCGGGCAGATCTGCACGGTGTTGCCGGAGAAGTACGAGTCGAACGGCACGCCATCGGCGATGCCGACCTGCTCGCTGGGGCCCCGGTCAAGCAGCTCGATCAGCGGGTCGCCGGCGACCTGGTCGGCGAACCTGGTGCAGCGGGCGCACTGCACGCAGCGCTCCCGGTCGAGCAGTACCTGGGCGGAGAGCGCCACGGGCTTGGCGAAGTCGCGCTTGGTGCCGGTGAACCTGGTCTCGCCCTGGCCGCTGGACATCGCCTGGTTCTGCAGCGGGCACTCGCCGCCCTTGTCGCACATCGGGCAGTCGAGCGGATGGTTGACCAGCAGCATCTCCATCACGCCGCGCTGCGCCTTCGCCACCACCTCGGAGGTCAGCTGGGTGCGCACGACCATGCCGTCGGTGCAGGCGGTGGTGCAGGACGCCGGGGGCTTGGGCTGCCCCTCGACGTGCACCAGGCACTGCCGGCACGCGCCGACCGGGTCGAGCAGCGGGTGGTCGCAGAACCGGGGTACCTGGATGCCGAGCAGCTCCGCGGCGCGGATCACCAGGGTGCCCTTGGGCACGGTGATCTCGAAGCCGTCGATGGTCACGGTGACGCCGGCGGCGGGCACGGCCACGGCGGCCTGCCAGCCCTCGCTCGCCTGGATGGTCATGCCAGCTCCCTGGCGAACAGGGCGGATTCCGCCGGGTCGAACGGGCATCCGCCGCGGGTCTGGTGCTCGATGTACTCGTCCCTGAAATGCTTGATCGAGGAGACGACCGGCATCGCGGCGGCGTCGCCGAGGGCGCAGAAGGACCGGCCGACGATGTTGTCGCAGATGTCGAGGAGCTTCTCCAGGTCCGCCTCGCTGCCGGCGCCGCGCTCCAGCTGCTCGAGCACCTGCACCATCCAGTAGGTGCCCTCCCGGCACGGCGTGCATTTGCCGCACGACTCATGCCGGTAGAACTCGGTCCAGCGCAGCACGACCCGCAGCACGCAGGTGGTTTCGTCGAAGATCTGCAGCGACCGCGTGCCGAGCATCGACCCGGCGGCGGCCACCGACTCGTAGTCCAGCGGCACGTCGAGGTGCTCGCTGGTGAAGATCGGCGTCGATGAGCCGCCCGGGGTCCAGAATTTCAGCGAGTGCCCGGCCCGGATGCCGCCCGCGAAGTCGAGCAGCTCGCGGAGCGTGATGCCGAGCGCGGCCTCGTACTGCCCGGGCGTCGTTACGTGACCGGACAGCGAGAATATGCCGAAGCCCTTGGACTTCTCCGTGCCCAGCGCGGCGAACGCGTCGGCGCCGCTGCCCACGATGAACGGGATGCTGGCGATCGTCTCGACGTTGTTGACCACGGTGGGGCAGGCGTACAGGCCGGCGATTGCCGGGAACGGCGGCTTCAGCCGCGGCTGGCCGCGGAAGCCCTCCAGCGAGTCCAGCAGGGCGGTCTCCTCGCCGCAGATGTACGCTCCCGCGCCGCAGTGCACCACCACGTCCAGGTCGAAGCCCGAGCCCAGGATGTCCGTGCCGAGATAACCGGCGTCGCGGGCTTCGGCGACGGCGAGCTGCACCCGCCGGATCACGTGCAGTACCTCGCCGCGAAGGTAGATGAACGCCCTGTCCGCCCTGATGGCGTACGCCGCGATCACCATTCCCTCGATCAGCGCGTGCGGGTCCGCCAGCATGGTCGGGATGTCCTTGCAGGCGCCGGGCTCCGATTCGTCGGCGTTCACCACCAGGTAGTGCGGCTTGCCGTCGCCGCGGGGGATGAAGCCCCACTTCAGCCCGGTCGGGAAGCCGGCACCGCCGCGGCCGCGCTGGCCCGAGTCCTTCACCAGCTGGATGAGGTCGTCACGGTTCATCCGCAGTGCCATCGGCAGCGCCCGGTATCCGCCGTTGCGCCGGTAGGCAGCCAGCGTGAACGAGTCGGGCTCGTCCCAGCGCGCGGTAAGTTCCGGCATGAGCACCGAGCTCATGACTGCCCTCCCGTGCTAGCCCGGGGGACGACCCCCGGACCCCCAGACCGGGGGGCTTCGCCCCCCGGAGCCCCCCTGCCGTCCGCTCGGGCCGGCGAGCCGGCCGTCGCGGCCGGCATACCCGCGGTCAGGACCGTCCCCCATCGGGCATCCAGCCGCGCTCCCTGGCGATCCGCTCGGGCCGGCGAGCCGGCCGTCGCGGCCGGCATACCCGCGGTCAGGACCGTCCCCCATGGAGCATCCAGCCGCGCTCCCTGGCGATCCGCTCGGGCCGGCATATCCGTGGTCATGACTGCCCTCCATCGGGCGCCCAGCCATGTTCCTTCGCGATCCGCAGCCCGGCGAGGGACGCGTGCCCGGCGGTATGTCCCTCGGCGGCCTGCCCGTCCGGAAAGCCGGCCAGGATGCGGGACGCCTGCCGCCAGGTGCACAGCCGCGGCGCTCCCCGGGACGGGGCGACGTCGGCGCCTGCCCGGAGGTCGTCGACCAGGTCCCTGGCCCGCTGCGGTGTCATGTCGTCGAAGAACTCCCAGTTGACCATCATCTCGTCGTCGCCGATGCTGAGGTGCTCCCGCAGGTCGGCCAGGATGGCGTCGCCGCCCATCACCGCGCACAGCGCGTTGGTGCAGACGCCGACGTGGTACTGGCCGACCGGCCGCCGCTTGAACATGGTGTAGAAGCTCACCACCGCGGTCACCTCGGCCTCGGCCAGGCCGAGCTGCGCGGCGCAGAACGCGATGCCGTCGGCGGAGATATAGCCCTCCTCGGCCTGCACCAGGTGCAGCAGCGGCAGCAGCGCCGACCTGGATCGCGGATAACGGGCGATGATGCCGGCCGAATCCGCTGCCAGCGCGGCGCGCTGTTCGTCGCTGAGCGCCATTACCGGTCCACCCCTCCCATCACCGGGTCAGTGCTCGCCACCGCGGCGATGACGTCGGCGATCATGCCGCCCTCGCACATCGCGGGCAGGGCCTGCAGGTTGGCGAACGACGGATCGCGGAAGTGGACACGGTACGGCCGCGTGCCGCCGTCGCTGACCGCGTGGCAGCCCAGCTCTCCCCGGGGCGACTCAACCGCCGCGTAGGCCTGGCCGGCCGGCACCCGGAAGCCCTCGGTGACCAGCTTGAAGTGATGGATCAGCGCCTCCATGGACTGGCTCATGATGTGCTTGATGTGGTCGGGCGAGTTGCCGAGCCCGTCCGGGCCGAGGGACAGCTGGGCCGGCCAGCCGATCTTAGCGTCGGCGATCATGACCCTTGCGTCGTCGGCCGGCCGGCGGCCCGCCAGCCGGTCCGCGCACTGCTCGATGATCCGCAGCGACTGCTCCATCTCGTCCATCCGGACCAGGTAACGCCCGTACGCGTCGCAGGTGTCCTGCACCGGCACGTCGAATTCGTAGGTCTCATATCCGCAGTACGGCTGGGATTTCCGCAGGTCCCATGGCAGGCCGGTGGACCGGAGTATCGGCCCGGTGACGCCGAGGGTCATGCAGCCCGCCAGGTCGAGGAAGGCGATGTCCTTCGTCCTGGCCAGGTAGACCGGGTTGGCGTCGAGCAGCTTGCGCAGGTCGCCGAGCAGCCCCGGCATCACGCCGACGAACTCCCTGATCTTCTCGATCGCGCCCGAGGGCAGGTCCTGGGACACCCCGCCCGGCCGGATGTAGGCGTGGTTCATCCGCAGGCCGGTGATCAGCTCGAACAGGTCGAGCACCTTCTCCCGCTCGCGGAGCCCGTTCAGCAGGACCGTGGTGGCGCCGAGCTCAAGGCCGAAGGTCGCGATCGCCATCAGGTGCGAGGAGATCCGGTTCAGCTCCATCATCAGCACCCGGATCACCGAGGCGCGCTCGGGGATCGCATCGGTGATGCCGAGCAGCCGCTCGGTCGCCAGGGAGAAGGCGGCCTCGTTGAACAGCGGCGATAGGTAATCCATCCGGGTGCAGAACGTGACGCCCTGCGTCCAGGTGCGGAACTCCATGTTCTTCTCGATGCCGGTATGCAGGTAGCCGACGACCGGGCGGAGTTCCGTCACGGTCTCGCCGTCTAGCGTCAGGATCAGCCGGAGCACGCCGTGCGTGGACGGGTGCTGCGGGCCCATGTTGACGATCAGGCGTTCCTCGCCCGGCCGGTCGCCGGCCTCGTCGGCGGCGGCGACGACATCGTCCCAGTCCTGGCCGCCGACGTTGTAGACGCGGCCTTCCGCCTCGGCATCGGTGCGCGGGGTCATTCGTACGCCCTCCGCTCGTCCGGCGGCGGCACCGTGGCGCCGCGGTACTCGACCGGGATGCCGCCCAGCGGATAGTCCTTCCGCTGCGGGTGTCCCTTCCAGTCGTCGGGCATCTCGATCCTGGTCAGCGCGGGATGCCCGTCGAAGATCAGCCCGAAGAAGTCCCAGGTCTCCCGCTCGTGCCAGTCGCAGGTCGGGTAGACGCCGACCATGGTCGGCAGGTGCGGGTCGCTGTCTCCCGCGGCGGCCTCAAGCCGCAGCCGCCGGTTGTGGGTGATCGATACCAGGTGGTAGACGGCGTGCAGCTCACGGCCGGGATCAGCGGGATAGTGCACCCCGGACACGCCGGTGCACAGCTCGAAGGCGAGCGCCGGGTCATCCCGCAGCCGCCCGGCCACCGTCGTCAGGTGCTCCCGGCTGACCTGGAAGGTCAGCTCGCCGCGATCAGCCACCACCCGCTCGATCGCCTCGCCGAACTTTACCCCGGCCTGCTCGAGGCTACGGCCGAGGTCATCGGCCAGGTCATCGAAGTACGATCCGTACGGCCGCGGGCTGGACAGCGCAGGCGGCCGCCGGACGACCAGGCCGCCGTAGCCGGACGTGTCGCCCGTTGTCTCGGTGCCGAACATCCCGGTCCGGGCGACCTGCTCGGAAAGCCGCTCCCGGCCCGCCAGCGCCGCGTCGCCGGCCGCGTCCGGCGCTTCGCCCGCTGGCTTCCCCGGCTGGTCGCCGGCCTTCTCCCCGGTCACCGCGCCGCTCCTGGGTGCGCGCCGCCCGGAGCGCCGCCGAGGCCCGCGGCCAGCGGCAGCCGGCGCAGCCGGGCCCGCTCAAGGTCGTCGACCTCGCGCTCGCGGTTCACCCCGAGCTTCATGTTCTGGATCTTGTCGTGCAGCTTGAGTATCGAGTCGAGCAGCATCTCCGGGCGGGGCGGGCAGCCCGGCAGGTAGATGTCCACCGGCACGACATGGTCGACGCCCTGCACGATCGCGTAGTTGTTGAACATGCCGCCGCTGGATGCGCAGACGCCCATCGAGATAACCCACTTGGGCTCCGCCATCTGGTCGTAGATCTGGCGCAGCACCGGCGCCATCTTCTGGCTGACCCGGCCCGCCACGATCATCAGGTCGGCCTGCCGTGGCGTGTTGGATGCCCGCTCCATGCCGAACCTGGCCAGGTCGTGCCGGGGCCCGCCGGTGGAGATCAGCTCCATCGCGCAGCAGGCGAGACCGAAGGTGGCCGGCCAGACCGAGCTCTTGCGCGCGTACCCGGCCACCTTCTCGACCGTGGTGAGCAGGATCCCGCTTGGCAGCTTCTCTTCCAGGCCCATGGCTAGTCCCACTCCAGACCGCCGCGACGCCAGACGTAGGCGTAAGCGACCAGCACCGCGGCGATGAACGTGACCATCTCGACCAGCCCGAATACGCCGAGCCGGTCAAAGGCGACCGCCCACGGGTAGAGGAAGATGATCTCGATGTCGAAGACGATGAACAGCATCGCCGTCAGGTAGTACTTGACCGGGAACCTGATGCCGCTGGGCTGCCTGGTCGGCTCGATGCCGCACTCGTAGGCCTCGAGCTTCGCGCGGTTCCATCTCTTCGGGCCTGCCAGCGAGCCCATCACCAGCGAGAAGACGGCGAAGACGGCGGCTAGCGCCGCGAGCACCAGGATCGGGACATACAAGCTCATCGCCTCTCATCACCTCCTCAGCCGGCCGCCGGTGTATCGTCGCCGGCCGTATCCGCTCCGCGCGGCTAGGCCGCCGGCGTCATCTTAGACACTGCGTTGATAAGGCGATCAACCGCGTCGCCGCCGCGGGTTTCGGTTAGGTTTCCGAGCAGCTTCATGGTGAAGCGCATCACGGCCGGGCGCTTCACGCCGTGCCTGGTCGCGAACTTCATGAAGCCCGGATGGCCGATCATCTGGACGAACGTGCGGGCCATCGCGTAGTAGCCGCCGTAGGCGCCGGCCAGCGCCGCCGGGTAGCCGTGCAGGGCGGCCTCCGCGCTCGCCGCCGTCGGCCGGGCCAGCGCCTGGGCGATGACCCGCGCGGCGATCTCGCCGGACTCCAGCGCGTAGGCGATGCCCTCGCCGTTGAACGGGTTGATCATCCCGCCCGAGTCGCCGGCCAGCAGCATGCCCCTGGTGTAGTGCGGAGTGCGGTTGAACCCCATCGGCAGCGCGGCGCCGCGGACGGGCCCGGTCCTGTTCTCCTCGCGCAGGCCCCATTCGGCCGGCATCGCGGCAAGCCAGCGGCGCAGCAGCGCCCGGTAGTCGATGTGCTGGAACGCGGCGCTGGTATTCAGCAGGCCGAGCCCGACGTTGCTGGTGCCGTCGCCCATGCCGAAGATCCAGCCGTAGCCGGGCAGCAGCGAGTTGCCATCCCAGAGGTCCAGCCACGCTTCCAGGTACTCGTCGTCGTGCCGCGGCGTCGAATAGTAGGTACGGACCGCGACGCCGATCGGCCGGTCCTCCCGCCGTTGCAGGCCCATGGAAACGGACAGCCGCGACGAGTTGCCGTCCGCCGCCACGACGAGCCTGCCACGGAATATCCGTTCATCCTGGTCTTCGATAGCCGTTCCGCTCGAGGCGTCTTCCCTGGCGGCGGCCGACTGCCGCGCCGTGACGCCGATGATGCGGCCGGTCCGGTCGTCCAGCAGCGGGCCGGTGACGTTGACGCCTTCCAGCAGCCGGGCGCCGGCCTTCTCCGCGTGCCTGGCCAGGATCTCGTCGAAGTCGAGCCGGGTCCGCACCAGCCCGAAACCGGGGTAGCTGGACAGGTCCGGCCAGGGAACCTCGATCCGGCCGCCGCCGCCGATGATCCGCAGGCCCTTGTTCCGCAGCCAGCCGTCCCGCTCGCCGATCGGCACGCCCATGGCGGTCAGCGCCTTGACCGCCCGCGGGGTGAGGCCGTCGCCGCAGACCTTCTCCCTGGGGAACCTGGTCTTCTCCAGTACCAGGACGTCCAGCCCGGCGGTGGCCAGGTAGAAGGCCACCGCTGAGCCGGCCGGGCCGGCCCCGACGACGATGACGTCGGCGGACTCGCCAGCCTGGCCGGAAATGCCGCCGCTGCCGCCCTGGCGCCGCGCGCGTGCAGACTGGCTGGCCGACCCGATGTCACGCGATGCCATGTCCGGAGCGTCAGCGAGGGGTACTTGCTCGGTCACGGACCCGTCCTGACTATCTTGTGAACGGCTTCACAAGTGCTTACTCCCGCAGTCTAAACCGTCAGCCCGGCCGGCTCCGAGTCGGCCCACCTGGCCGCTGCGCCGTGTACAGGGCGACGACCCCCATCGTCAGGTTCCGCCAGCCGACCGCCGCCCAGCCGGCCGCGCCGATCCGCCGGGCCACCTCGGGCTGGGCGGGCCAGCCGGCGATCGACTCGGCCAGGTACTCGTACGCTGCCGGGTTGCCGGACAGCCGCCGCGCGACCGCGGGCGCCATGGCGGCGAGATAGCGCTCGTACAGCGCGTTCAGGCCGCGCCGGGGGAGGTGGCCGAACTCGCAGACCACGAGGCGGCCGCCGGGCGCGACAACCCGGAGCATCTCGGCGAGCCCCGCATCGGGATCGGCGAGGTTCCGCAGGCCGAAAGAGATCGTCACGGCGTCGAATGACCCGTCGCTGAACGGCAGTGCCAGCGCGTCGCCGGCCACGAACGCCACCGAGCCGGCCGGCCTGCGCACTCCCACCCGCAGCATGCCGAGCGAGAAGTCACACGCCACGCAGCGCGCGCCCGCGCCGGTGAAGGCACGGGACGACGTGCCGGTGCCCGCGGCGAGATCGAGCACCCGCTCTGTCGCCGAGGCACCGACCGCCTCGGCCACGACCCGCCGCCAGCGCCGGTCCTGGCCGAGCGACAGCAGGTCGTTCAGCAGGTCATAGCGCTCGGCGAGCAGGTCGAACATGGCCGCGACCTCGCCGGGTCGCTTGTCGAGCCTGGCGCGGGTCATCCGCCCAGCCTGGCACAGCTCACAGCAGCTCCGGCCGCCGCCATGCCTCGCCGAGCACGTGCTGTGCGAGGAAGGCCAGCACGGTCTCGTACCAGACCCGGACGTGCCCGGGGGGTCAGGATCCAGTGGTTCTCGTCCGGGAAGTAGAGGAACCTGACGTCCTTCGACCGGCCGGAAAGGTCCGCCCACAGGCGCAGCGCCTCGCCGATCGGCACCCGGTAGTCCTTATCGCCGTGGATCACCAGCATCGGCGTGCTGATGGCGTCGGCATGCAGGTGCGGTGAGTTCGCCAGGTAGCGCTCCGGCTGCTCCAGCGGGTCGCCGAAGTCCCGGCGCCAGAACGAGGGCAGGTCGGTCGTCGTGAACATCTGGTCCAGGGCCCACAGGCCGGCATGGCGGACCTGGCGTCCCTGGCGGCGGCCACCCTGACGACGCCGCCGGGCGGGGCGGCGATCGGGATGGCCTCGCCGCCCGCCGCGGGCAGCAGCCAGAGGGCCGCCTTGTCCTTGGCCGCGTCATCACCGGCCGCGGGCGCGGCGGCCGGTCCCTGGCGCTGGGACATGAACAGCAGCGAGCCGTCGGGCAGGAACTCCGGGCTGCCCTCGCCCTCGGCACTGCGGGTGAGGCGGGCCGCCGGGCGCCCGGTTCCGGCCGGGCTCGCGTCGATCCGCCAGATGCTGCTGACGAACTTCTTGCTCTCGGCGTCCACCGTCTGCACGGCCGCCGCCAGCCAGCTACCATCGGGTGCCAGCCGCAGCGCCGTCAGCTTGGGGATGGCGACAAAGTCGTGCAGATCGCGGAACAGCGACACTGACCCTCCTGAGATCTAGGCGTCAGCGGAACATACCCCGCGCTGGCTTCGCATAGGAAGACTTAAAGCGCAAGGGAGCACAATCATCACTTAACGCCACCCGGCCGGACGGTCATCTTCCCGCGATGCCGCGGGCGGGCCGGGAGACAATGGACTTTAGAGCGGCCGGCATATGCTAGGCACCGTCGCCAAGTGGTCTCATCTGGCTCGTTGTCCATGTTGGTGACCTATGCTTTGGTTTTGGCTAGCCTTCGTCCACGAGCTGCGACCGCCCGGGCCATTGGCCATACAGCGAAGATGCGCAGCGTGAGGAGTACCTCAGCATGACAGCATCACCGCGGCCTGATTCGTTCGAGGTGATCGACTACCTGAGAGTGCTGCGCCGCCGTGGCTGGATTGCTTTCGCCCTGGCCTGCCTCGGCGTGCTGGCGGCGGCAGC
>WNFY01000165.1_pt1 | contig 50098 bp, 49 predicted proteins | sample 5400091 | NCBI WGS metagenome assembly WNFY01 (sample SAMN13153364, study PRJNA577476) | soil metagenome | isolation source: 60 cm soil or saprolite under grassland replicate 1 | place: USA:California | collected 2016-06-15
CGTCCTCGAGCGCGCCGAGCGAGCCGCGCGGCTTGGTCATCCGGTCCTGCCGCTCCCGCGCGGCCGCCATCGCCTCGGCGTCGGGCGGCGCGATCGCGGCGAGCACGTCGGCGAGCTGGTCCACTGGTTCCTCCCCTGGCATTGCGCGGCGGCCGAACTCCTCGGCGTGCACCGCCCACGACAACGGCCGGCGCCGCGCCCAGCCGGCCGTCGCCAGCTCCGGCTCGGGCGCGAACTGGTCCACGAAGCCGACGCACAGATAGGCGATGACCTCCACGTGCGCGGGCAGCCCGAGCTCGGCGGCGAGCTCGCGCTCGTCGAAGAAGCTCACCCAGCCGACCCCCAGGCCCTCGGCCCGGGCGGCCAGCCACAGGTTCGCCACCGCGAGCACGCTGGAGAAGTCCGCGGTCCGCGGCTGGGTGGCCCGGCCCAGCGTGTGCCGGCCGCCGCGGGTCCGGTCGCAGCTGACCGCGATGTTGACCGGCGTGTCCAGGATGGACTCGATCTTCAGCCGGTCGAACGCGCGGGCCCGGGCGCCGGGCAGGTCCGCGGCGAACGCGTCCCGGTGCCGTCCGGCCAGCGCCGCGACCCGCTCCCGCCGGGCCCGGTCGGTGATCACGATGAAGTCCCACGGCTGGGAGAAGCCCACCGACGGCGCCTGGTGGGCCGCGGCGAGCACCCGCCCGAGCACCTCGGGCGGCACCGGGTCGGGCCGGAAGCCCTGGCGCACGTCCCGCCGCTCGGCGATCACCCGGTAGACGGCGTCGCGCTGCTCCTGCGAGTACCTCTCAGCCATGGGCGTGGGGGTGGTCGTGGGGGTGGTCGTGCGGATGCTGGGGCTCGCCGACGCGGTGCTCGAACCCCGGCATCGCGATCCGGTACACGCACACGTCGCAGTTCATCCGGATGTCCCCGGCCAGTGCCTCGTGGTACCGCTCCCAGACCAGCGCGGCGATCTCGTCGCAGTCGCCCAATACGTCGGTGCACTCTATCTCAAGCTCCGGATGCGCGGCGGCGTAGGCGGCGGCCTGTTCGGCCACCCGGTCCGGCAGCACGCCCGGGAACAGGAAGTACCTGGCCACCACGATCCGCCGGGCGCCAAGCAGGCGGCACCGCTCCAGCCCCTCGGCCACGTCCGGCCGGGCCAGCGAGACGAAGGCGGTCTCGGCCAGCGGGTAGTCCCGGCCCTCCCAGAGCAGCCGGGCGGTCTTGACCACGTCCGCGTTGGCATCGGGATCGGTGGAGCCGCGGCCGACCAGGAGCACGGCGGGGGTGCCGGGGCCGCTGGCCGCGGCGATCCGGTCGGCCAGCAGGTCGAGGAGCGCGGGGTGCGGCCCGAGGGGGCGGGCATACGTCCAGGTCAAGCCGGGGTGACGGGCGCGCTCGCGGGCCAGCGCGGCGGGGATGTCGCCCTTGGCGTGCCCGGCCGCGGACAGCATCAGCGGCACGGCGGCGAGACGAGCGGGCGAGGTGCTGGCGAGAAGGCTCACGGCCTCCCGCAGCGCGGGCGCGGAGAGCTCGATGAAGCCGCCCGCGACCTGGGTACCGTCCCGGCCGGCTAGGTCCGCTACCCGCGTGGCAAGCGCGCGGAAAGCCGCGACCCCGGCCGGATCACGGGTGCCGTGCGCGGCCAGCAGGAGCGGAGGGAGCGTCATGAGGATTCCTTCTCGGGTTTGGAGGCTATCCGCAGGAGGGCGTTGAACGCCGCGACCGCCACCGCGGACCCCCCCTTCTCCGAGATGTTGCTCAGCGCCGGCAGGCCGCTGGCCCGCAGGCTGTCCTTGGCGTCGGCTGCGCCGACGAACCCGACCGGGACGCCGATGACCAGGGCGGGCTCGACTTCCCTGGTCATGATCTCGGCCAGCGCGGTCGGCGCGCAGCCGACCAGCCAGATGGCGCCGGGGCCGGCCTCGCCGTGCGCCAGCCGGACCGCGGCCGCGCTGAGCGTGATGTTCGCGGTGCGCGCCAGCCGGGCGCTCAGCGAGTCGCCGATCTTGCAGATCACCGGGTACCCGGTGATACCGGAGGCGACCATGGCCACGTCCGCGATGACCGGCGCGTCGCGGCGCAGCGCCGCCACCCCGGCGGCCAGCGCCATCTCGTCGCAGACCAGGTCGGTGACGTAGTCGAAGTCGGCGGTGGCGTGGATGATCCGCTCGGTCACCGCCCGGGTCAGCGGGGGCAGCGCGCTCAGGTCGATCCGGGACCGCAGGATCCGGTACGACTCGGCCTCTATGGGGTGCACCTCGGTCATATGGTCATCTCTATCGCGTCCGCCGGACAGACTTCGACGCACTCGCCGCATTGAGTGCAAAGCTCACCGAGCACGACCAGGGGTCCCCCGAAGGGCCGGATCGCGTGCTCGGGGCAGCTCAGCAGGCACGCGCCGCAGCCGCGGCACTCGCTGGTGACGACGACGCTCACGACTCGGCCCACCGGTAGTCCCGCGGGGTCACCATCCGGCCGGCCTGCACCCGGGTGCGCGACGAGCCGACCACGACCAGCGTGTGCATATCCGCTACCGCGGGGTCGAATTCGGCCAGCGTGCTGAGCGACGCGGCCTGGCCGGGCCGGCTGGCGTCCCGGACCCAGCCGACCGGCGTGCCCGGCGGCCGGTGCGCGGCCAGCAGCTCGAGCGCCCGGCGCAGCTGCCAGTCCCGTTTGCGGCTGGCCGGGTTGTAGAAGCAGGTCACCAGGTCCCCCTCGGCCGCGGCGGTGACCCGGCGCTCGATCACCGGCCAGGCCGTGTGCAGGTCGGACAGGGAGATCATGACGTGGTCGTGGCCGAGCGGCGCGCCGAGCACCGCGGCCGTGGCCAGCGCCGCGGTCACCCCGGGCACCACGGTCACGTCGATCTCCTCGCCCGCCAGCTCCAGTGCCGGGCTGCCCATCGCGTAGACACCCGCGTCGCCGGACCCGATCAGCGCGACCGCCCGCCCGGCCCGGGCCTGTGCCACCGCCGCGGCGGCCCGCTCCTGCTCCGCGCCCAGGCCGCTGGCCAGCACCGTCGTCCCCGGCCTGAGCAGGTCGGCGACCTGCTCCAGGTAGGCGTCGAGCCCGGCGACCACGGCAGCGCGGCGCAGTTCGGCCACTGCGCGCGGGGTCATCAGGTCCCGGGCGCCGGGCCCGATCCCGATCACCGCCAGCCGGCCCCGCGGCCGGGCCCGGGCCACCGCCACCGTGGCGTGCGCGCTGGCCCGCTTGGCGGCCAGCAGCACCGAGCCCGGCTCGATCAGCGCCGCCGCCTCGGCGACGCTCGGCGTGCCGACCGCGCGCCGCACCACCTCGCTCGGGTTGGGCACCGGTACCGCGGCGAGCCGGCTGGCCAGGAAGGTGACCACGGGCCAGCCGCGTGCGGCCGCCGCCGCCAGCAAACCGGGCTCGTCCGACTTCACATCCGCCGTACCGAGATACCGAACGGACCCGGGTGACACGTCCGCCTCCAGCAGCGTGTCGTCGATGAGCTGGCCGATCTCCTCAGGGGAAGCGCCCTTGCTCGCGCCCACGCCGACACGCAGTGATGGGGGGCGGTAGAGCACGACCCGTTCGGTCCTATGGGTTGTCTGGTCGGTCACCACGACGGCGGGGACGCCTGGTTCCGGGCGGTCGGTGCGCACGACGTTGGGGGGCAGGGCGGGGAGCGGCCACTCCTGGCTGGCGCTAAAGGTGACACGCTCGCCCGACAGGATTGCGGTGCCGACTCCCGCAAGGTCGCTGCCCGGCTCGATGGCGAAGCCCAGGTCGGCGCCAAAATCATCGAGCCCCGCGCCGCCGGCGGCGTCGCTGGCGGTGGTGACGACGGGTTCGGCGCCCAGGGTGGCGGCCACCCGGCGGGCCAGCTCGTTGCCGCCGCCGGAGTGCGCGCCGAGCACCGGGACCGCAAAGCGCAGCGCCTCGTCGACGCAGACCACGGCGGGGTCGTCGTGCTTGGTGGTCAGCAGCGGGGCGAGCAGCCGGACCGTCGCGCCGACGGCGAGGAAGCAGACGACGGCGTCGCACTCGGTGAAGGCGCGGGGCAGGGCATCGGATGCGGGGCCGTCGTAGTGGCGGATACCGGCATCAGGGTTCCAGGCTTTTTCGAGCCTTTCGGCGGCGGCGTGGCCCGCTTTCGTCACACTGACCAGGCCGATCATCGCTGGCCCCAGAGGACGAAGACCGGGTTCTGCGCGGCCAGGCGGTGGTTACCGCCCGGGAGCGGTTTGAGGCGCGAGGCCTGGAGCTGGACTCCGTCGGCCCGGTAGCCCTGCCCGGCGAGCAGGGTGGCGGTCTCGCCGACCCGCTGCACGGCGGCCAGCGTGACCACGACCGTCCGCGGACTCGCCAGCCGGATCGCGGCGGCCAGCACGGTGTGGTCGCCGCCGCCGGCGAAGACCGCGTCCGCGGGCGGCAGGCCGATGAGCGCCTCCGGGGCGCGGCCGTGGTGGACGCGCAGGCGGACGCGGTGGCGTTCGGCGTTGCGGCGGATCTTCTCGCACTGGGCGGGGTCCGATTCGATCGCGATCACCCAGGCGCCGAACCGCGCGCACTCCACCGCCACCGACCCCGAGCCCGCGCCCACGTCCCAGATCGTCCGGCCGGGAGCCGGGCCGAGGCGGGCCAGCACGAGCGCGCGGACCTCCGGCTTGGTGATCATCGAGTCGCGGTGCTCGAACGCGTCCTCGGGCAGCGCCCAGCCGTCCGGGGCGCCCGGGTGGCCGGCCAGCCAGCGCGGCGGGCCGGCTGTGTCGTGCTGGTCGAGGCTGATGAGGATGTTGGGGTCGGCGAGGCCGGTTTCCGCGGGCAGGACGCTGACCTTCTCCTCGGGGGTGCCGAGGAGCTCGACCGCGTAGACCTGCTTGCCCGCGGCGTGCAGGTCCCGCGCGAGGCCGGCGGCGGTGCCCGGCGCGGTCAAGATGGCCGCCTTGGGGTGCGCCAGCGCGGCGGCGAGGGCTTTCTGCGGATCGCGGCCGTGCGCCGAGACGACCAGGGCGTCGTCCCAGTCCAGGCCGATTCTCGCGAAGGCGTCCGCGACCGAGGAGACCGCCGGGATGACGTACGGCGTGATCCCGCGGGCGCGCAGGGCCCGGACGATGCCGAAGAAGCCGGGGTCGCCGGAGGCGAGCACCACGGTGGGACCTGGGTGCTGGCTGAGGGCGTCGAGAGCCTCGTCCAGGTGCCTGAGCTCTAGTTGTTCTGCATGCGGTGGGACGGGGGCGACCCGCAGGTGCCGGGGAGCGCCGATGACCGTTCGCGCCTCGGCCAGGGCTTTCGTGGCGTCGGGGCCGAACGGGCGCCCGTCGCAGCCGATCACGGTGACGTTCATGCCCTGCTTGTTCATGCCGCGGCCTCGGCGATCTTCTGCTGGCCGGTGAAGTCGACCATGATGACCTGGACCAGCGGGGGCTTCGTTCCCGGGCCGCCTGCCTCGGCGCTGAACCGGCTCAGCACGCGGGCGGCGCGGGCGCACAGCTCGCGGCCTGCCGCCGGGAGCAGGCCGGCCTGGTCCCAGAGTTCGGCCGCGTGCCGGGCGGTGTTGGCGCTGCCTATCTGCTCGGCCAGGTCCTCGGGACCGCCTGCGGCTCTTGTGATGTCGGCCAGCAGGGCCAGGTCCACCTTGGACCGGGTGTAGTGGGTCATCAGCACGCCCGCGGCCAGCTTGGTGAGCTTGCCCGCCATGCCGGCGAAGACGACCTGTTTGAGGTGGTGCTCGGCCGCCCTGCGCAGCGCGGCGCCGGTGAAGTCGCCCACCTCCACGAAGCACACCTCCGGTAGCTGCGGGAAGAGCCTCATGGCGCCCTTCTCGGTGCGGCCGCCGGTGCACAGCACCACCGTGTCCTCGCCCTGGGCGGCCAGCACCGAGATCGCCTGCTCCACGCTGGCCCGCCAGGACGCGGTGGAGAATGGCCGGACGATGCCGGTGGTGCCGAGGATCGAGATACCGCCGATGATGCCGAGCCTGGCGTTGGTGGTCTTGCGCGCCATCCGCTCGCCGTCCGGTACCGAGATGATCACGGTGACGCCCTTGGTGCCCAGGTCGACGGCCTCACCGACGGCCTGAGTGATCATCGCGCGGGGCACCGGGTTGATGGCCGGGCCGCCCAGCTCGAGTCCGAGGCCCGGCTTGGTGACCACGCCCACGCCCACGCCGCCGTCCAGGTCGAGGCCCGGCTCGCCGCGCCAGCGCACGGTGGCGGTCAGCCGCGCGCCGTGGGTCACGTCGGGATCGTCGCCAGCGTCCTTGACCACCACCGCCTCGGCCTGGGTTGCGTCTTCGCTCAGCGTGCATGTGTCTACCGGGAAACTGACCCTTTGACCGCTGGGCAGGCCGACCTCCACGGTGCGGAGCATCTCGCCGGTGTCCAGCGCGGTGGTGGCCGCCTTGGCCGCGGCGGACGCGCAGGTCCCGGTGGTCCAGCCGGTGCGCAGCGCCTTCTTCCGCACCTTGGCCGTCCGCGGCAGGTCCGGCTCGCGCAGCTCGGGATCCTGGGTCATGTTTTGCCCTTTGTGTCCCGGAGCTGCTTCCTGGCCTGGGGTTCGGCCTTGCGATACCCGTGGAAGTGGCCGGGGTGGTACAGGTGCGAGCGGGTGCCCGTTGTTTGTAGCGCCGGGCCGACCAGCACCAGCGTGTGCTTCCAGAGCTTGCGCTGTTTGACCGTGGCGGCCAGGGTGTCGAGTCTGGTGCGGATGATCAGCTCGTCCGGCCAGGTCACCTGGTAGGCGACCACGCACGGGGTGTCTTCTGGGTAACCACCTTGGAGGAGTTCTTCCTGCAGCTGGCCGGACCGGGCGGCCGACAGGAACAGCGCCATCGTGGTGCCGTGCCGGGCGAACTCTCTTACTCGCTCTTTTGGAGGCATCGGTGTCTTGCCGCCGCCGAGCCTGGTCAGGATCACCGACTGGGCGACCTCCGGGATGGTCAGCTCGCGCTGGATGGCGGCGGCTACCGCGGTGAAGCTGGACACCCCGGGCACGATCTCGGTGTCCAGGCCGAGTTCGGCGCACTGCTCGAGCTGCTCCTGGACGGCGCCCCAAAGCGAGGGGTCGCCGGAGTGCACCCGGGCGACGGTTAGTAGTTCTCGCGCCGCGCGCTCGTAGTAGGGCAGCACGCCCTCCATCGGAAGTTGCGCGGAGTCGACGATCTCCGCGTGCTCGCTGGCGTGGGCCAGGATGCGCTGGTCGACCAGGCTCGACGCCCAGATCACGATGTCGGCTGTGCCGATGGCGTGCGCGCCGCGCTGGGTGAGCAGATCCGGCGCGCCCGGGCCGGCTCCCACGAACACCACCCGTCCCTTCGGTTGGCTCCGTCCCTTCGGTTGGCTCCGTCCCTTCGGTTGGCTCCGTCCCTTCGGTTGGCTGCCGTCACGGGCACGGGTCGCCTTGGCCGGCTGCTCGCCCGCTTCGGCGCCCTCGTCAACCACGGCAATGTGACATTGCGGTGGTCCTGACCACGGCGATGTGACATCGTCGTTGTTCGGCTGCGGCGCCGCGGGCGGGATGGCTGTAACTTCCGCCTCAGCGGGCGCATGTGTTTCACCGGAACGCAAGGCCAGGCCGACGCCGATGCCTGATGCCCGAAGGGCCGGGACGATCAGCGTGGATAGGTACGGAATATCCGGAATGTCCACTTTGGGGGACGCCGAGGATTCGGTAGAGAGTGACTCTCTGCCGCTTCTATCCGGTAGAGAGTCACTCTCATTGAATTCGAGGGCGGGCGCGGGGGGTGCGGCGGGGACGGGAGAGATAGACGGTGCGGTGGGGGCGGGAGGTGTCGCGGGGGCGGAGGGCGTGGGGCGGAGGAGTTCGGCGGCGGGGGTGATCAGCTCGCCGGGGAGGCCGAGGCGGGCGCCGACGATGGCGGTGTCGAGGCGGCCGGCCGCCTCGAGGCGGCCGCGGAGGATGTGGGGGGCTGGGCTGGCGGCGGCGCCGACCTTGTAGCCGACGACGGTGCCGCCGCGGGCCAGCGCCTGGTCCAGGGCGGCCACGCCGCCGTTGAGCGGGACGAGCGTGACCGGTTCGGTGCCCTCGGCCAGCGAGATGCCGGCCCGGGAGGCCAGATCCTGCATGGCGGTGATGCCCGCCACCGTCTCCACCGTCACCTCGGGCACGATCTCGCGGACGGCCTGGGCTAGGTAGCTGAAGGTCGAGTAGAGGTTCGGGTCGCCGAGGGTGCCGAACGCGACCGAATCGGCGCCCGCGGCGAACTCCTCCGCCACCGCGGCGGCGGCCGCCTGCCAGGCCGCGGCCCGCCGCGGCGTGACGCCGCCGGTGTCGTTCAGCGCGAACTCGAGGCGGCGGATCCGGTCCGCGCCGACGTAGGCGCGGATGATGCTCTCGGCGCGGCCGAGGCCCGCAGGCTCGGGGTGTTCCGGGTCCCCGGCCAGCACCGGGACCAGCACCGCGTCGGCCTCGCGCAGCACCCGGACGGCCTTGACCGTGACCAGGTCCGGGTCGCCGGGCCCGACCCCCACGCCGATCAGGCGCTTCACGCCGCTCTGTCGTTTCATACAGAGGGCACCTTGGCGCAGGCGGCGGTGAACCTGGCCGCCGCGGCCGGGTGGCCGGCCCAGTGGGTGTGCAGGTAGGAGGCCACGACCGATCCGGCCACGTGACCCTCGACGGCGCCGGAGCCGACCTGCCAGGCGGGCTGGTCTCCGGCCGCGGGCACGGCCGCGGTGCGGTGGAACTCATGGCCGCGCACCACGTCACCCGCCCGGGCCAGCACCGAATCCGTCACGGCCACCGCCTGCCGGTAGCCCAGCGTCAGCTTCGGCGTCATCGTGGCCCGCACGTCGAGGACGCCGCACATAGGCCGGTCGTCCAGCGTCCGGGCCAGGTAGAGCAGGCCGGCGCACTCGGCGGCGACCGGCCCGCCCCGGGCGGCCAGCGCCGCGACCCGGTCGCGCAGCCGCCCGTTGGCGGACAGGCCGGCCGCGTGCAGCTCGGGGAAGCCGCCGCCGAGGATCAGCCCGGCCGTCCCCTCGGGCAGGTCCTCGTCCCGCAGCGGGTCGAACCGGGCCACCCGGGCCCCGGCTGCCTCGAGGAGTTCGGCCTGCTCGGTGTAGCCGAAGGTGAAGGCCGCGCCGCCGGCTATCGCGATCGTGGGGGCTGGGATGATGCGTGCGGTTGCGGGCGGCGACGACCACGCCGGGCCGGGCAGCGCGGGGGCGCGGGCCGCCAGGGCGAGCAGGGCGTCCAGGTCGCAGGAGGCGGCGACCAGGGCGCCCATCCGGTCGATGGCCTGGCCGGCCAGGGCGGCGCGCTCGGCCGCGGGGATCAGGCCTAGGTGCCGGGACGGCGTGACGATCCCCTCGGTCCGCCTGATCACGCCAAAGACCGGCAGGCCGGTGCCGGCCAGGGCATCTCGGAGCAGCCGCTCGTGCCGGTCCGACGCGACCTGGTTGAGGATCACGCCGGCCACCGGGGTCCGCGGGTCGAAGCCGGCGAAGCCGGCCGCCAGCGCGGCCACCGAGCGCCCGGCCCGGGCCGCGTCCACCACCAGCACCACGGGCGCGCCGAGCAGCCGGGCCACGTGCGCGGTGGACCCGAAGTCAGTGTTAACCCCCGGGGGGTGACCCCCCGGTGACCCCCCGCTCGGGGGGACTACCCGTCCCCCCGAACCCCCCTGGCCCCCCTCATCGACCCCGTCGAACAGGCCCATCACGCCCTCGATGACGGCGACCTGCGCCCCGGCCGCGCCGTGCCGGAACAGCGGCGCGATCAGCTCCTCGCCGCACAGATACGGGTCCAGGTTCCTGGGCGCCCTGCCGGTGGCCAGGGCGTGGTAGCCGGGGTCGATGTAGTCCGGGCCGACCTTGTGCCCGGAGACCGCCAGGCCACGGGCGCGCAGCGCCGCCATCAGCCCGCCGGCCACGGTGGTCTTGCCGCAGCCGGACGCCGGGGCGGCGATGACCAGGCGCGGGAGGGCTACCATTCGATGCCCTTCTGGCCCTTCTGGCCCGCGTCCATCGGGTGCTTGACCTTGGTCATCTCGGTGACCAGGTCGGCCGCCCCGGTCAGCCTGGGGTCGGCGTCCCGGCCGGTGATCACCACGTGCTGCTGGCCGGGCCGGGCGGCGAGTGTCTTGATCACCTCGTCGACGTCCACCCAGCCCCACGTCATCGGGTAGGTGAACTCGTCGAGCACGTACAGCCGGTAGGTCTGCGCGGCCAGGTCGCGCTTGACCTGGGCCCAGCCCTCGGCGGCCTGTTCTGCGTGGTCGCCGGCGTCGCGCTGGATCCAGGACCAGCCCTCGCCCATCTTGTTCCAGCTGACCGCGCCGCCCTGGCCGGTCTCGCCGAGCAGCCGCAGCGCGCGCTCCTCGCCGACCCGCCACTTCGCGGACTTCACGAACTGGAAGACCCCGACCGGCCAGCCCTGGTTCCAGGCCCGCAGGGCCAGGCCGAACGCGGCGGTGGACTTTCCCTTGCCCGGCCCGGTGTGCACGATGAGCAGCGGGCGGTTCCGCCGCTGCCGGGTGGTCAGGCCGTCGTCCGGGACGTGCTCGGGGGTTCCCTGCGGCATCAGGCCACCCTCCCCTGCCCTGGCCCCCGGCTGAGCTGGCGGGCGACACCCGCCTCGAGTTCGTCCATGCCCAGCAGGGTCGCGCCGAGCTGGACCGCCAGCCGTCCGGCCAGGCCGAGCCGCAGCACCGACGCCTCGCAGTCCACCACCACGCTGGCCGTCCCGGCCAGCCCCGGCCCGGTCAGCAGGGCCGCGGCCCGGGCCAGGTCGGCGTCGCTGCCGCTGGTGGCGCGGCCGTCGGTGACCACGACGAGCAGGGCGCGGCGGCGGGGATCCCGCAGGCGTTCGGCGGCCAGGACGCGGGCCGCCCGGGCCAGGCCCGCGGCCAGCGGGGTCCGGCCGCCGGTGGCCAGGCCGGCCAGCCGGCGGGCGGCGGACTCCACCGAGGAGGTAGGCGGCAGCGTGAGCTCGGCCCCGGCGCCGCGGAACGTGACCAGGCCCACCTTGTCCCGGCGCTGATAGGCGTCGAGCAGCAGGGACAGGACCGCGCCCTTGACCGCGCGCATCCGCTGCCGGGCCGCCATCGACCCGCTGGCGTCCACGGCGAAGAGCACCAGGTTTCCCTCCCGGCCCTCGCGCACCGCCTCGCGCAGGTCGGCCCGGGCCAGCCGGATCCGGGGGGTGGCACCACGGACCGTGGCGGCGCGGACGGTGGCGGGGAGGTGCAAGGCGAAGGACCGGTCCTGCGGGAGGCGGGAGCCAACAGTACGGCCGAACGGGCCCCGGGCCGCGGAGCGACGGCCTGGCGCGCCCTCGCCGACCCCCGGCACCGTGAGCAGCCGGGCCCGGAACGGGGCCGCGGGCGAAACCGGAGCGCTAGGCGGGGCCTCTGCTGGCTGACGGGACTGCTGGGACGACTGAGGTGTGCTGGAGTCCGGGAGGCCGCCGGGACCGCCGGGACCGCTGGGGCCGTCATCCGGGCCGTCGCCCGGGCCGTGGTCCGGGCCGTCGTCCGGGCGGTGGTCCGGGCCGTCGCCCGGGCGGTGGTCCGGGCCATCGGGACCGCCGTCAGGGCCGTCAGGGCCGTCAGGGCCGTTGGGGCTGCGGGAGCCGCGGGGGCCGGGCGGCTCGGGCTCGGAGCTGGCTTCCCGCAGCGCCTCGTCGAGGGCCTGCTCGTCTAGGCCGGGGGCGTCGAACGGGTCGCGGCGCCGGCGGTGCGGCAGGGCCAGCCGGGCCGCGGTGCGGATGTCCTCCTCGGTCACCACGTCGCGTCCGTGCCAGGCGGCCAGGGCGATCGCGGTCCGCGCCGTGACCAGGTCGGCGCGCATGCCGTCCACGCCGAACGAACCGCACACCGCGCAGATCTGGCGCAGCGCGGCGTCCGGCAGGTCGACGCCGGGAAGGCGATTTCCGGCCGCGGCGACCTGGGCGGCCAGTTTTGCGGTGTCCGCGGAGAAACGGGTTATGAAACCGGCGGGGTCGGCTTCGAAGGCGAGCCTGCGGCGTACCACCTCGGCCCGTTCGGCCCAATCTTGACTGGCCGTGACCTGTACCGTCAGCCCGAACCGGTCCAGTAGCTGCGGGCGGAGCTCGCCTTCCTCCGGGTTCATGGTGCCGACCAGCAGGAAACGCGAGGCGTGCCGGACCGAGACGCCCTCGCGCTCCACGTAGTTCACGCCCAGCGCGGCCGCGTCGAGCAGCAGGTCGACCAGGTGGTCGTGGAGCAGGTTGACCTCGTCCACGTAGAGCACGCCGCGGTGCGCCGCGGCCAGCAGCCCGGGCTGGAAGGCGGTCGTGCCCGCAGTCAGCACGCGCTCGATGTCCAGCGAGCCGGTCAGCCGGTCCTCGGTGGCTCCGACCGGGAGCTCGGCCAGCGTGACCGGGCGCAGCTCGGGTGGTGCTGCGCCGTGGGGGCCGGCCGGGCAGGCAGGATCGGGTGCGGCGGGGTCGCAGGAGTACGGGCAGCCGGGAACCACCGGCACCGGCGGCAGCAGCGCGGCCAGCCCGCGGACCATGGTCGACTTCGCGGTGCCCTTCTCGCCGCGGACCAGGACCCCGCCGATGGCCGGGGACACCGCGTTGAGCAGCAGCGCCAGCTTCAGGTCCGCCATCCCGACGATGCCGGCGAACGGATACGCGCCCTGCTGATTCCCGGCCGTCGTCGCCATCGAAGCCAGTCCTTCCCGGGTTTCCTCGCCCGAAGTGGAGGAACTCAACGGCAGCCGGAGTCTCTGGCTCCCGGTCGAGACGGCGACCTCGCGGGTCACCCCCGGTCACAGTTGCGGGACAGCCCCGGATTCGCACCGGCGTTCCTCCGCGTCGCTACCTCAGCACAGCATGACATACCCGCCGGACGTGGTGCCGGACAGTACCGGCTTACCTGCCGGGTACACTGGCCCCCGGACCCTTGAGTGCCTTTTGAGTTCGCCTGGGGCACACGTTGCCAGCCATTCGGCAGGTAACTCTCAGCCGACGCGGGTAGCGTGAGCGCACTGGCGACACCCAACGCCTCGGGCTTCGGGCCTGGCGAGATGGCATGTACCGACGTGTGACGGATATCTCTAAACGCTGAACGGAGCATGCATGGCGAATTCGCGTGTCCTGGTGACCGGCGGTGCCGGGTTCATCGGCCGCAGAGTGGTCCGCGCATTGCTAGCCGAGGGGCATGAGGTCACAGTGGCTGACCTGCGGGCCTTCCCCGACACGGCGGTGCGTTCTGTCGTCGGAGACCTGTGCGAACCCGACATCGGAGGCCGGGCCGTCCGCCCGGGGACCGATGTGATCATCCACCTGGCCGCCATCACCTCGGTGCTCGCGTCGGTACAGGACCCGGTCAGCACTCACCGGCTCAACGTGGACGCCACCGCCCGGCTGCTCGAGCTGGCCCGCGAGAACGAGGTCGGGACCTTCCTGCTCGCCTCGACCAACGCGGTCGTCGGCGCGGGCAGCGCGCCCGGCGAGGTCATCACCGAGCGGACCGTGCTCCGCCCGCTCACCCCGTACGGCGCCACCAAGGCGGCGGCGGAGATGCTGCTCGGCAGCTACGCCAACTGCTACGGCATCACCGGCGCGGCGCTGCGGTTCTCCAACGTGTACGGCCCGGGGATGGGCGAGAAGGACAGCTTCATCCCCCGGCTGATGCGCGCCGCCCGGGACAGCGAGGGCGTCCAGGTCCGCGGCGACGGCAGCATGCTCCGTGACGTGGTGCACGTGGACGACATCGTGCAGGGCATCCTGACCGCCTGGCAGGGGCGGCACAACGGCCCGCTGATCCTCGGCTCGGGCCGTTCGGTCACGGTGAACGAGATGGTGACGACGGCCCGCAAGGTCACCGGCGCGCCCATCCCGGCCGAGAACGTGCCGGTCGGCAGCGGCGAGATGCCGGCCGTGGTGCTCGACATCGCCGCGGCGACGGCGCTCGGCTACCGGCCCGCCTACGGCCTGGAGGCCGGCATGGCGACGGTATGGCCGGATTTCGATCCGAAGGAGGCAGCGTGCGCATGACCTATAAGGACCCGCGGGACCAGGTGGTCGATGACGCCGCCATCAAGGCGCTGATCGACGCCTACGGCGAGCGCGTGACCAGCCTCCCGCCGGTCGCGATCGTGATCGCCGCCTACAACGAGGCCGGGGCCATCGGGCCGGTCGTCGAGGCGCTGCCGGCCGAGGTGTGCGGGCTGGCCACGGCCACCATCGTGGTCGCCGACGGCTGCGCCGACAGCACCGCGGCCGAGGCGGCCGAGGCCGGCGCCATGGTCGCCGACGTGCCGGTCAACCGCGGCCAGGGCGCCGCGCTCCGGCTCGGCTACCGGATCGCCCGGGAGGGCGCCGCCGCCTACATCATCACCACCGACGCGGACGGCCAGTACAACCCGGCCGAGATGGCGACCGTGCTGGCGCCCGTGGTGGCCGGCGAGGCGGACTTCGTGACCGGCTCCCGGCAGCTCGGCAGCCAGGAGACCAAGGACATGATCCGGCGCGCCGGGGTCAGGTTCTTCGCCAGCACGATCAGCCTGCTGACCGGGCAGCGGATCAGCGACACGACGTTCGGCCTGCGGGCCATGCGCTCGGAGGTCACCGGCGCCGTCCAGCTCGCCCAGCCGCAGTATCAGGCGTCCGAGCTGCTGATCGGCGTCATCACCCACGGCTACAAGATCGCCGAGGTGCCCGCGACCATCCACCGGCGGCGGGTGGGTGAGAGCAAGAAGGGCCAGAACCCCCTCTACAAGCTGCACATTCCGGGGGTGAACAACTTCTTCTACGGGCTGCGTTTCGCCCGGGTGGCCTACGGCACCTATTGGCGCGAGCGTCAGCGCTCGAGGTCGTCGTCGTCCTCGTCTTCGCGATCGGACTCGGTAGCCCGGGCGAACGGCTCGGGGCCGGGGTCGGTCGAGGCCAGCGCCTCTTCGGCGGCACCAGGCGGGTCCTTGACGACGGACGCGGCGAAGAGGACGTAGTGGAAGAACAGGAAGCGCAGCAGGAACGTGCCGATGTTGGCCATGCCGTACACGGCGTCCACGTAGAGCACGCGCTCGATCCCGGTCAGGTTCATCCAGCCCGCCGAGTGGTACGCGAACTTGGTGGCCAGCAGGAGGATCACCACGACCATCGCGGAGACGATCCAGAACGGCAGGGTCTCCTTGAGCAGGCTCGGGCGGCCCTTCCGCTTCCACGCCCAGCGGCTGAGCACGTAGCTCACCAGCGCTCCGGAGAACCAGCTGACGATGCTCGCCCAGGTGGCGGTCAGGTCCAGCGGCCCGGCGCAGATCGTGAGCACCACCTCGGTGGTGGTGAACGCCGCGATCGCCGCGACGGTGAAGCGACCGAAGCGGATGCCGAGCTTGCTGCGCGCCTTCTGGGTCAGCGTGTCGCCGAGCCGGTTGGATACCAGAGTCATTGATGTCCTAAGTTAGCTGGCCGAACATGGAACGAAGACCACCGACACACTACGAAAACCCGCGCAGGCCGACAGGGCTACCCGGGCCAAGCTGCGCCATGCGGCTTGCGCAGGGATGTTTTCAGCTGTTTTCAGATGTTTCAGATGTTTCAGCGCCCGTACTCAGAGCACGTTACCGCCATCACGCGGCACCCCGCTGGGCGGCGGCGAAAAGTCAGGCCGATCACGACGGGCCGATCACACGGACAACGGAGAGGTTAGGACCGGACCATGAGGATCTTGGTGCTGGGCGGGGACGGGTACCTGGGCTGGCCGACGGCGCTGCACCTGTCGCAGGCCGGCCACGAGGTGGCGGTGGCCGACAACTTCGTCCGCAGGCACTACGACGACGAACTCGGGGTCGAGTCCCTGGTGCCGATCGAGCCGCTGCGGACCCGGATCGCGGTGTGGCAGGAGCTGACCGGCCTCACGATCGGCATGTACATCGGTGACCTGACCGACCCCATGTTCACCTATCACATCATCGAGGACTTCCGGCCCGAGGCGGTCGTGCACTACGCCGAGCAGCGGGCCGCGCCGTACTCGATGATCGACCGCAGGCACGCGGTCTACACCCAGCAGAACAACGTGGTCGGCACGCTCAACGTGCTCTACGCCATCGCCGAGACCAACCCGGACATCCACCTGGTCAAGCTGGGCACGATGGGCGTGTACGGCACGCCCAACATCGACATCGAGGAAGGCTGGCTCGAGCTCGAGCACAACGGCCGGCTGGACCGGGTGCTCTACCCCAAGCGGCCGGGCTCGTTCTACCACCTGTCCAAGGTGCACGACAGCTACAACATGGAGTTCGCCTGCCGGATCTGGGACCTGCGGGCCACCGACCTGAACCAGGGCGTGGTCTACGGCCAGGCCACCCCGCAAACCGAGATGGACGAGCGGCTGGCGACCCGGTTCGACTACGACGCGGTGTTCGGCACCGTGCTGAACCGGTTCGCCATCCAGGCGGTCATCGGCCACCCGCTGACCGTGTACGGCCCCGGCAACCAGACCCGCGGCATCATCGACATCAGGGACACCGTCCGGTGCATCGAGCTGGCCTGCGAGAACCCGGCCAACCGGGGCGAGTTCCGGGTGTTCAACCAGATGACCGAGGCGATGTCCGTCCAGGAGATCGCCGAGACCGTGGCCGGCGCCTACCCGGCCGATGTCACCATCGAGCACCTGGACAACCCGCGGGTCGAGGCGCCCGATCACTACTACAACGTCAGGCACACCAAGCTGGTCGACCTCGGCCTGGAGCCGCACCTGCTGTCCGACACGCTGATCGAGTCGCTGTTCGAGATCACCAAGCGGTACGCCCACCGCGTCCGGCTCGAGGCGCTCCGGCCCACGGTCAACTGGCGCGAGCCCAATGCTGGCTAACGCGATGCTGGTTGGGCCGCGCTGATGGCCTCGGTCTGCGCGGCCTGCGGGAACCATTTCCCCGACCCCCGCCCTGGCGTCTGCGTGGTGTGCGCGGACGAGCGGCAGTGGCTGCCGCCGGGCGGGCAGCGCTGGACGACGCTGGCCGAACTGGCCGCGGCCGGGCACGCGTCGGACGTGCGCGAGGTCGAGCCCGGGCTGACCGGCATCGGCGCCGACCCGCCGGTCGCCATCGGGCAGCGGTCGCTGCTGGTGGCCACACCAGGGGGCAACGTGCTGTGGGACCCGTCGGGGTTCATCGACGACGCCGCGGTGGCCGCGGTCCGGGCCGCGGGCGGGCTGAGCTTCGTCACCGCCAGCCACCCGCACTTCTACGGCGCGATCGGCGAGTGGGCGGGCGCGTTCGGCGCCGAGATCCTGGTGCCGGCCGACGACGCCGGGTGGCTGCGGCCCGGGCCCGGCGCCTCGGTCCGGACCTGGGCCGGGACGCTGGACGTGCTGCCCGGGGTGACGCTGATCCAGTGCGGCGGGCACTTCCCTGGCAGCGCCGTGCTGCACTGGGCCGCCGGCGCGGACGGCCGCGGCGCGCTGCTGTCCGGGGACACGATCTTCGTCACGCCGGGCGAGGACCGGGTGACGTTCGTCTGGTCGGCGCCGAACCGGCTGCCGCTGTCCGAGGCCGCCGTGACCGGCGTCTGGGACGCGGTGCGGCCGTACCGCTTCGACCGGATCTACGGCGGCTGGTGGTCGCCGGTGCTGCGTACGGACGCCTGGGAGACCGTGCGGCGGTCCGCAGCGCGGTACATCGAGCACCTGCGCGGCACGGCCTAGGCCGTGGATAAGGCGCGGATGGTCCAGGCGCCGGTGGCGACGTCCTGGCGTAGCTCGTAGACCTCTGGCGTCATGCCCTGGCCGGGGGCCGCCTCGACGCGCCAGAACACTAGTTCGGGCTGGCCGGGCTCGGTGCCGGCATCGCCGGAATCGGCCGGCTCCCGCCACCACTCCCGGTTGATGACCCAGTGCTCCCAGATGGCGCGGACCGTATAGAGCCGGCTCCGCCAGACGAACCTGATCGGCCTGCCGTCGGGCCTGGCCTTGACCTGGACAGGCTCGCCGTATGTCCTGCTCATGCCGAACCGCCCTCCTGCCCCGCACGCAGTGGCGGCCGGGCGAGCCGGGCCGCCCAGCCGGTGGCTGCCGCGGAGGAAGGCGGGCAGCATTGAGTCAGCAACTTCGATCGAATATAAGTTCATTCGAACAGGAATGCAAATACTTCCCACTAGCTGAGCTGCGATAATTCGAAATGTCAGTGCCCGTGGGCATAGTGGTGGCAGTCAGGCCATCCCGAGGAGGCAAGCGTGTGCTGGCTATGCGACCATCCTGGTGCCACCGAGCTCGATTACCAGGACCACCTGCGACGGCTGATCGCTACGTTCGGCTGGGCCGTGCAGGGCGTGGAACGCGACGGCATTCACCCGCCGTGGGCCTACACGGTCGGGCTCACGCCGCACCGCCGGCCCGAGCTCGTCATCACCGGCATGGGCCTGACCCGGGCCACGCAGGTGCTCAACGGAGTGGCTGCGCATCTGCTGCACGACGCGGCACCCGAGCCGGGGACGCAGGCGGCGCTGCTCGACGGCCCGCTGGTCGAAGTGGTCAGGGTGACCGCGCCGTGGGCGCACCTGAACATGGCCGTGGAGTTCTACGGCCAGCGGATCCGCGGCCTGCAGCTGGTGCACGCCGACAAGCGCGGGCGCTGGCCCTGGGACCAGGGCTACCAGGGCGTGCGCGGCGGGCAGCCCGTACTGGGCCCGCGGGAGCCGGCGGAACGCCGCAAGCGGGTCGGGTGAGCGCGCTGGCGGCAGGCCGGGCGGGCCTACCCCTGGAGATCCCAGCCGGGGGCCGGGAACGCTGACAGCAGGTCACGGACCTCGCCGGCGATGCGGTCGAGGGTCGCTTCGTCGCCCTTGGCGGCGGCGGTGACGGCCTCGTCCATCCAGGCCGCGAGCGGGGCCATGTGCTCCTCGCTCAACCCGCGGGTGGTGATCGCGGGGGTGCCGATCCGCAGGCCAGAGGGGTCAAACGGCTTGCGCTGGTCGAACGGCACGGTGTTGTAGTTCGTCTCGATGCCCGCCCGGTCCAGCGCCTTGGCGGCTGGCTTGCCGCCGATGCCCTTGGAGGTGAGGTCCATCAGGATCAGGTGATTGTCCGTACCGCCAGAGACCAGATCGTAGCCGCGGGCCAGCAGCGCGGCCGCCAGGGCCTGGGCGTTCTTGACCACCTGGCGGGCGTAGTCGCGGAACTCGGGCTGCGCGGCCTCGCGCAGGGCCACCGCGATCGCGGCCGTGGTGTGGTTATGCGGGCCGCCCTGCAGGCCGGGGAACACGGCCCGGTCCACGGCCTTAGCGTGCTCGGCCGTGGACATGATCATGGCGCCGCGCGGCCCGCGCAGCGTCTTGTGCGTGGTCGTGGTGATCACGTCGGCGTGCCCCACCGGGGAGGGGTGGGCACCGCCCGCGATCAGGCCGGCGATGTGCGCGATGTCGGCCGCCAGGATCGAGCCCGCCTCGGCGGCGATGGCGGCGAAGGCCGGGAAGTCGATCGTCCGCGGAATCGCCGTGCCGCCGCAGAAGATGATCTTGGGCTGCTCCTTGAGGGCCAGGTCGCGTACCTCGTCCAGGTCGACCCGGCCGGTGTCGTGGCGGACCCCGTACTGGACCGGCCGGAACCACTTGCCGGTGGCGGAAACCGACCAGCCATGGGTGAGGTGGCCGCCCATCGGCAGCGCCATGCCCATCACCGTATCGCCCGGCTGGGCGAAGGCCAGGTAGACCGCGAGGTTCGCGGGTGAGCCCGAATACGGCTGCACGTTGGCGTGGTCCACGCCGAACAGCGCCCGCGCCCGGTCCCTGGCGATCGTCTCGACCTGATCGATGAACTGCTGGCCCTCGTAGTAGCGGCGGCCAGGGTAGCCCTCGGAGTACTTGTTGGTCAGCACGCTGCCCGACGCCTCGAGCACGGCCACCGACACGTAGTTCTCCGACGGGATGAGCCGGGCCTTCTCGTACTGCCTGCGCGCCTCGTCCTGGACGAGCCGGGCGATCTCCGGGTCGGCGTTCTCGACGGCCGGGATGGGCGGGATGTGCATCACAGACCTCCTCGCAGACGAGGCTACACACCCGGCCACAGGCAGGTCACGGGGGCGCACCAACGAACGTTCCGGTACCTTACCGGGACATGGCCACCAGAATCATCCTCGACTGCGATCCAGGGATCGATGACGCGCTGGCGATCGCGTTCGCGCACGGACATCCCGGCATCGAGCTAGTCGGCATTACCACGGTGGCGGGCAACGTCGGGCTGGCCAGGACGACGGCGAACGCGCTGGCGGTGTCTGAGTTCGTCGGTGCCGCCGGGACGCCGGTGACGGCTGGTTGCGCCGGACCGCTGCTGCGCCCGGCGCTGGACGCGCGGCAGGTGCACGGGGATTCCGGGCTGGGCGGGGCGGTCCTGCCGCCGGCCGCGGCCAGCCCGGCCCCGGGGCACGCCATCGACTACATCGTCGACACCGTGGGCGCCGCCCCCGGCGAGATCACGCTGGTCGCGACCGGCCCGCTGACCAACATCGCGCTGGCCGTGAAGCGGGAGCCCCGGCTGGCGGACTGGGTGCGCGGCTTCGTGATCATGGGCGGTTCGGCGGGCCGGGGCAACGTCACGCCCGCCGCCGAGTACAACATCTGGGCCGATCCCGAGGCCGCCGCGGCGGTGTTCCGGGCCGGCTGGACCGTCACCATGCTCGGGCTCGACGTGACCATGCGGACCGGGGCGACCGCGGCGGTGCTGCGGCGGATGAGCGAGCTCGGGCGGCTCGGCACCGGGCTGCTGCTGCCCGCCCTGGAGCAGTACCACTCGGTGAGTGAGCGCGCGGGCCCGCCCGTGCACGACGTCTGCGCGGTCGCGTGGGTGGCGGAGCCCGACCTGTTCGGCCTGGTCCCGGCGCGGGTTCAGGTGGAGGTGACCGGGCAGTTCACGGCGGGCATGACCGTGACCGACTTCGACTTCCCCGGCGAGGTCGGCAGCGGGAACGCGCAGGTCGCGATGCGCATCGACGCGGACAGGTTCTGGGACGTCACGCTGGGCACCTACGCGAGGGTGGCCGATGCCATAGGGCGCTGACCGCCTACGCTCCGGCGGCGGCGAGATCGAGGCCGGGCTCGAGTTCCTCGTACCGCCGCACCGTCTGCTCGGCCGCCTCGACCAGGTCGGCGTAGCTCCACCGCTCCCGGTCGCCCTCCGGGCTGGTCATCGAGACGACGCCGGACCGGCACCAGACGGTCAGGCCGCGGCAGACGGACAGCACCGACATGTCCGAGGCGGGCTGGTCGGCCCGTACCAGCCGGCCGCCGAACCCCCGCTCGTCGAGCATCGCCTCGAGTTCCCTGGCCGCCTGGCGGGCGCTGAGCCGCTCGCTGACCCGGCTGGTGGCGGTAACATCGGCCGAGAGCGTGTACGCGTGCAGCCCGGTGACGTCCACCAGCCGGGCGTGGGCCAGCGGCGCGGGCACCGCGAACCAGACAGCCTTGCCGCGCACGCCCCAGCCGCCGAGCCTGGCCCGGGTGGGATGGTGGCCCCACCGGCCGCAGGACAGCTCGTGCACGATCTGCAGGCCGCGCCCGGCCACGGCCTGGACCGCTTGAGCCGGGCCCCGGGCGGTGGACGGCGGCGAGCCGTGCCGCCAGCCGCGGTAGCAGTCGAACACCTTGCAGACGAGCTCACGGCGGGTACCCAGGCCGCGCAGGTAGAGCCAGAGTTCGGGGCAGCAGGCCTGGGCGCCCGCGAAGGCGGCCGGGTCCCGCGGGGCCTGCGGGGTATGCGGGGCCTGCGGGGTATGCGGGGCCTGCGGGGCCTGCGGGGCCTGCGGGGCCGGGCCGGCGGATGAAATCGGCTCGCCTCCCCTGTCCGGGGCGACGGACACGAACCGATCCCCCCCTCCGCCGGTCCCGGCCACCGCGCGCGCGTGCAGTGTGTTGGCCGCGAGCTCGCTGGCCATCAGGATGCAGTCATCGAGAAGGTCCGGCTCGAGCCCGACCTCCGAGACCGCGTCCCTGAACACCTGCCGCGCAACTGTGGCGCAGGTCGCATCGGCTGGCAGCGGCCACGCGTGACAAAATCCCGCGTGTACGCTCCGCAAGCCGTTGATGCCTTGCTGCCTCATACCTGGCGCCTCCGGCTCACCCGACATAAGGCCGTCGGCAGGAGGGGGTGCCGTCGGCAGCAAATCCGTAATCAACATACGCGGATTTCGACTCTTAATCTGTGAAACACAGATTACGACTCACCGGGCCCGCTTCGCAATATCGCTGGCATCATTATTTTCGTCACAGCTTTATGCAGGCGTACCACACTGGACAGAAATTAGCTTCTCGGACATTTGGCGTAAATACCTCGAATCTTCATGTGTATACTGTTAACATCGTCATCGTGCGCGCACGCTTGTTAACGATGAGGCACCTGCTTTTCGTGCGCTCTTTTGTTGAATGGCAATCTGGGTGGTTTGTCGGTATATAAGACTTCTTAACCGTTCTTAGCTGGCCAACGATTCGGCCCGCCGTGTACAGTCTCGGATGGTGAGGGAAACCAGACGGTTACCCGCCGGGCCTCGAGACAGGGCCGTCATCGAAAAGGCCCCCCAGTGGCTGCATCCACCGGGGGGCCTTTACCGGCATTCGTTATCGCAGGTCGTAGCGGCCGTCCTTGACGTCGGCCAGGAACGCGGCGAAAGCGTCCCGGTCGACGACGTGCGCGCCGCCCTCGGGCCGCTTGCTGTCCCGGACGGCGGTCACGCCGTCCAGGTTGGCTGCGATCTCGACACAGCCCCCGTTGTGGGCACTGCGGCGGGCTTTCCGCCAGATCGCCTGAGACAGGTCGGTCATCCCTACTCCATTCGCTTCGCGAGACGTTCGAGGTAGCCCGTTGTGTCCGCGGGCTCAAGCGCGGCATCGCAGGCACGCTCGAACGATTCGATGTACCCCTGGACTGACTCCGGCTTGCTCACCTCCTCCACGGAATAGTCGGTCTCCACGAAGACGAGGCTTGGCTCGTCGTCGCGGAAGCCGAAGACGTTGACCATGGACACGATGCCGATCGGCGGGCCGTCTTCGAACCGCTGGATGTGCAGTTGCACGTTGCGGTGCTTGCTCAGCTCGACCAGGTGCTCGACCTGCTCCCTGCGGTCTTCCCGCATGCCCCAGCGGTAGAGCAGGGATGCCTCGGTGATCACGGCGCTGAACATGGGCGCGGAGCCGTCGGCGCGATCGAGAACTTCCTGCCTGCGCTGGCGCGATTCGAGCGCCCGGCGGCGGTACGTGGGCGGCCGCGGGCCGGCCCGCATCAGCGCCTCGGTGTAGGCGGGAATCTGCAGGAGCCCGGGCAGGACCAGCGGCATGAAAACGCGGATGGTCGTGGCGTCGTTCTCGTAACCAGGGAATTCGCTGTCGAAGATCTCCGGGTACTCACGCCACCAGGCCCGGGCCCTGGCGCGGATGGCCAGATCCTCGATCTGCTCCTTCTCGTCGCCGTCGATGCCGTAGATACGGACCAGGTCCCTTATGTCACTCATCTCGGGACGTTTCCACTGGTTGGCCTCGAACCGGCCGACCTTTCCCCGGCCCCAGTTCAGGATGTCGCAGGCATGGTTGGCGGTATACCCCGTCCTGAGCCGCGCCGCGGTGAGCTGGCGGGCGAGCCGGCGCTTGGCGATGGTGGCACCGTACGAGTCATCGCTCATTTCGGCGTCCCCTCCTTGACAGGAGCCCCGTCGTGCTTTACACGGTACCCAAGTTGTGATTCGCAAATCAAGGTGCTCGGAGATCCCGGATTACAGGCTGGTCGCGGCGTCGTCGAACTCGCCGTTGCGGGCGCCGTCAAGGAAGCACTCCCACTCGTGCCGGTCGAACACGAGCACCCGCTGCTCCGGGTCACCCGCCACGCGCATCAGCACCCACTCCGGGGCATCCGCGGAGGCTGCGGAGTGGGTGCCGCTGGCCCGGACGAAGGCGACCTCGATGGCGCCGTCGCCACGGCCGGACTGGTGCCAGACCTGCGCGGCGAGGTCGATGCCGAGGCCGGAAACGGTGGGCTTGGCGGTCACGGCTTCCTGGCGACGCCGCAGTAGAGCCAGCGGGAGCCGTCGCTGTCCGCCATCGTGATGTCCTCGGCGCCCCACAGGCCGGTCAAGGTGACGCCGGGCTCGGCACCCTCGTAGGGCTGGACCAGTTCCAGGCCCTCAAAGAAGCGCTCGACCTTCGCCTTGGAGCGGAAGTACATGTGCTCGGTGGCGGTGTCGAACACGGCACGGAAGCCCTCGGCCGCGGCCGGCGGCTTGTAATCGTCGGTGAGGTGCGACAGCGACAGGTAGCTTCCCGGGGCAATCGAGGCTACGTAACGCGACACCAGCGCCCACGGGTCCGAGGTGTCGGAGACGAACATCATCACGCCGGTCATCAGCAAGCCCACCGGCTCGCTGAGGTCGATGAGCTTGCGCAGCGCCGGATGGTCCAGGATCGACTCGGGCTCGCGCAGGTCGGCGCAGATCACGCTGAACGTGCCGCCGCTGTCGAGGAGCGCGCGGCTGTGCAGTTCCACCATGGGGTCGTTGTCGACGTACACCACGTGCGCCGTCGGCACGACCTTCTGGACCACCTCGTGGGTGTTGCCGACCGTCGGCAGCCCGGAACCGATGTCGACGAACTGCCGCACGCCGTGCTGCGCTATCCACTTGGCCGCGCGCTGGTGGAAGCCGCGGTTGGACCAGGCCGCGTCCCTGATCTCGGGCGCGGCCTTGAGGATCTGCTCGGCGGCGAAACGGTCAACCTGAAAATAGTTATTGCCCTGCAGCATGTAGTCGTAGATCCGGGCCGGGGTAGGCCTGCCTGTGTCGACGCCAGCCGGGGCCTGGGGAACCTCGTTCATAGCCGCCTTCCGCGGGAGCAGTTAATTCACAGTCTGGCACGACTCGTGCGAATCACGAACACAGACATCGAGTTTTCCGTATTCGCGCAGATAATGACCGATCAGCGGGACTTCGGCGCCGCGCAAGAGCCGGACGGTGCCGCAGCCGGCGGCGGGAGCCGTGGCCGGGACGTTTTTCCGCATAGATCTACGAGCGGCCAGCTGCGATACCGGGGTCATGCGCCGGTACGGGCAATACTGCCCGCTGGCCAGAAGCGCCAAGATTTCGGTGGCCGGTGGATTCTGCTCATACAGGAAATGCTGCCTGCTGTTTCGCATTTCAACGAACTCGAGCGGTTCCTGCCCGGAATACCGACGTTAGGATCCCTCGGTGCCGCGGGACTCCAGGTCGCCCTCCATGTCCAGGTAGACCTGGCGGAGCTGGTCGAGGGTCTTGGCGTCGGGGGCCTTCCACAGGCCGCGGGAGGCGGCCTCGAGCAGGCGCTCGGTGATGCCGCGCAGCGCCCAGGGGTTGGACTGCCGCATGAACGAGCGGGTTTCGGAGTCGAAGACGTAGGAGGCGGCCAGTTGCTCGTACATCCAGTCCGGGACCACGCCGGCCGTGGCGTCGTAGCCAAACAGGTAGTCCACGGTCGCGGCGAGCTCGAACGCCCCCTTGTACCCGTGCCGGCGCATCGCCGATATCCAGCGCGGGTTCACCACCCGGGAGCGGAACACGCGCCGGGTCTCCTCGGCCAGCGTGCGCGTCTTCGGCGCGTCGGGGACGGCCGAGTCGCCGATGTAGGCGGCGGGATTGCGCCCGGTCAGCGACCGGACCATGGCGATCATGCCGCCGTGGTACTGGAAGTAATCGTCGGAGTCGGCGATGTCGTGCTCGCGGGTATCGATGTTCTTGGCCGCCACCGCGATCCGGCGGAACGCTCCCTCCATGTCCGGCCGGGCGTCCACGCCATCCAGGCCGCGGCCGTAGGCATAGCCGCCCCACACCGCGTACACCTCGGCCAGGTCGGCGTCGTCGCGCCAGTTCCGCGCGTCGATCAGCGGCAGCAGGCCGGCGCCGTAGGCGCCCGGCTTGGACCCGAAGATGCGGGTGGTCGCGCGTCGCCAGTCACCGTGCCTGGCCTGGTCGGCTAGGGCGTGGGCGCGCAGGTAGTTGGACTCCTGTGGCTCGTCCAGCCTGGCCACCACGCCGATGGCATCGTCCAGCAGGGCGATCACGTGCGGGAACGCGTCCCGGAAGAACCCGGAGATGCGCAGCGTGACGTCGATCCTCGGTCGGCCGAGCTCGGCCAGCGGGAGAATCTCGAAGCCGGTGACCCGGCGCGAAGCGTCGTCCCACCGCGGGCGGCAGCCGATGAGCGCGAGCACCTCGGCGATGTCGTCGCCCTGCGTGCGCATGGCCGAGGTGCCCCACACGGTCAGGCCCACGCAGCGCGGATACTCCCCCTCGTCCGCGAGATGCCGGGCGATCAGCGAGTCCGCGAGGGCCAGGCCGGTCTCGAAGGACGTGCGCGACGGGATGGCTTTCGGGTCGACCGAGTAGAAGTTGCGCCCGGTCGGCAGCACGTTGACCAGCCCGCGGGTGGGCGAGCCCGATGGTCCGGCGGGGACGTAGCCGCCGTCCAGCGCGTGCAGTACCGCGTCGATCTCGCCGCTGGTCGCGCGCAGCCGGGGAACGAGTTCGGCGCACGCGAACTCGAGCACCCGTGCGACCTCGGCCGGGGATTTGACTGCAGTTTCGGGGGTTATGACACCCGAAACTGCAGTCAAATCGGGGGTGGTGTCGGCGGAGGCGGGAGCGAGGATGCGGGAGGTGACTTCTGAGGAGCGTGATGCGTCCCAGTTCGTCGCGGCGATGGCCTCGACGAGCTCGCGGGCTATGCGCTCGTAGCGGTCGGTTTCCACCCGTACGGATGGGGTGGAAGGTTCGGACGGGGTGGATGTGGCGGGCGTGGATGTGGCGGGCGTGATGGATGTGGCAGGGGTTGGGGTTTCGCGGAGGGCGAGGGCGTCGCGGAGGCCGGGGAGGGCGCCCCAGCGGGCGCTCCACAGCTGAGGTGCGCGCAGGATGACGAGGACCAGGTTGACCAGGGCTTCTCCGGAGGGGGCGGCGCCCAGGATGTGCAGCCCGTCACGGATCGCGGCGTCCTTGACCTCGCACAGGTAGCCGTCGATGTGCAGCACGAAGTTGTCGAATTCGGCCGAACCTGGCTGCGCCTCGACACCCAGGTCCTGGTGCAGGTGGGCGGCCTCGATCAGGGACCAGATCTGGGCCCGGAGCGCGGGCAGCTTGTCTGGGTCGAGCGCGGCCACGGTGGCGTACTCGTCCAGCAACTGCTCGAGCTTGGCCATCTCGCCGTAGGTGTCGGCGCGGGCCATCGGCGGCACCAGGTGGTCGACGATCACCGCGTGCCCGCGCCGCTTGGCCTGGGTCCCCTCCCCCGGGTCGTTGACGATGAACGGGTACACCAGCGGCAGGTCGCCGAGCACCGCGTCCGGCGCGCACTCCGCGGACAGGCCGAGCCCCTTGCCGGGCAGCCACTCCAGCGTGCCGTGCTTGCCCAGGTGGACGATCGCGTCGGCACGGAAGTCCCCGGCGAGCCAGCGGTACGCGGCCAGGTAATGGTGCGACGGCGGCAGGTCGGGGTCGTGGTAGATGGCCACCGGGTTCTCGCCGAACCCGCGGGGCGGCTGGATCATCAGGACCACGTTCCCGAAGCGCAGGCAGGCGAGGACGATGTCACCGGTGCTCTCGTCGGTGTACAACTCACCCGGCGGGGCCCCCCAGTGTGCCTGGATGGAGGAGCCAAGACCGTTCGGCAGGTCAGAGAAGAAACGGCGGTAAGCGGCGAGCGGGACCCGGGCCGGTGCGGCGCGGAGCTGGTCCTCGGTGAGCCACTCGGTGTCGTGACCGCCGGCCGCGATCAGCGCGTGGATCAGCGTGTCGCCGTCCTCGGGGAAGCCCTCGCCGAGGTCATAGCCGGCCGCGCGCATGGCGCGCAGCAGCGCGACGGCGGAGGCTGGCGTGTCGAGTCCGACGGCGTTGCCGACCCGGGAGTGCTTGGTGGGATAGGAGGAGAGCATGATGGCGACGCGCTTGGCGGCGTTCGGGGTGCGGGCCAGCTGTGCGTGCCGGACGGCGATGCCGGCCAGCCGGGCGGCGCGTTCGGGGTCGGCGGCGTAGCGCGGGATTCCGTCCGGGCCTTCCTCCTTGAACGAGAACGGCACGGTGATCACGCGGCCGTCGAACTCCGGGATCGCGACCTGCATGGCGGCGTCGATCGGGGCCAGCGCGGCGTTCGATGCCTCCCACTGCGCGCGCGAGCTGGTCAGGCAGAGGCCCTGCAGCACCGGCACGTCCAGGCCGGCCAGCAGGCCGGCGTCCCAGTCGCTCTCGCCGGTGGCATCCGCGGCTGCGGAGCCGCCGGCCGCGAGCACGGTGGTGATCACCGCGTCGGCCGGGTTGAGCAGCTCGGCGAGCTGGGCGTCCGCTGAGCGCAGGGAGGCGCAGAAGACGGGCAGCGCGGTGGCGCCCCGCTGGGCCAGGGCCTCGCAGAGCGTGTCGACGAAGGCGGTGTTCCCGGACAGCTCGTGCGCCCGGTAGAACACGACGGCTACGGTGGGGCCGTCCGCGGGGACTGGGCCGCCGGGCAGGGGGTGCAGGCCGTGGGCGGGCATGGGGCGCGGCGGGTCGAAGCCCTCGCCGGTGAGGAAGACGGTGTCGGACAGGAAGCGGGCCAGCTCGCGCACGTTGTCCGGGCCGCCCTCGCGCAGGTAGGCGAGGGCTTCGGTGGCCACGCCCGCGGGCACCGTGGACAGCGCCATCAGCTCCGCGTCCGGGACGGCCTCGCCGCCCAGCGCGACCAGCGGCTTACCCGCGGCGGTAAGCGCGGCCACGCCCTCGGGCCAGGCGTTCCTGCCGCCGAGCAGCCGCAGCACGACGAGGTCGGCGCGGGCCGCCAGGGCGGGCACCTGGTCCGCGGTGACCCTCGCCGGGTTGGCGGTCAGGTAGCCGGCGCCGGACGCGGCCGCGGCGAGGAGTTCGGTGTCGGCGGTGGAAACCAAGAAAATGGTGAGCACTCACCGATAGTGCCATGCTCGGCGACAGCGAACTCGCGGAGCACTCACAGGCGCAGTACAGGGTGACCCTGGTGATGTCCAAGAACCCTGACCGACGCTTACCGGTATGAACACGATGTATGACGCGCCCGCCGACGGCGGATTTCCGGCGAGCGCACCCGGCCCTTCCGGGTCGGCCCCAAGGAAGAAGTGGTACCGCTGGGGCGTGGGGGCCGCTGTGTTCGGCCTCCTCGCGGGCGGCGGGATCACCTGGGCGGCGGTGTCCGGCGGCGGCGCCCCAGCCTCCAGTGCCTCCAGCGCCTCCAGCGCGCGGGCGGCCGCGCTGAACACCGCGCTCACCGACGCCGCCGGCAACCAGGCCGATTCCCCGGCCCGCGTCCGCTGGGCGCTCGGCCGGCTGCGCCACTTCGGTGGCGTGGACGGGACGGCGACCTTCCACGACAAGACCGGTTTCCACACGCTCTCGTTCGAGCGGGGCATCATCCAGTCGGTGAACGGCAGCGACGTCGTGATCAAGGCGGCTGACGGCACCACCTGGACCTGGCACGTCGTGAGCGACACCGTGGTCAGGAAGAACGGCGCCAAGACCACGACGAGCGCGCTGTCGGCAGGCGAAACCGTATTTGCCGGAGGGCCGGTGGTGAGCGGGGCCAGGGATGCCCGCCTGATCATCATCAGGCCCGCCGGGTCTGGTTCGGCTAATCCCTCCGGATCTCAATCGGCTCAGGCTTCGTTGAGCTAACCAACAGGCATGCCGCGGCGCTCCCGGACCGGGCGCGCCGCGTCATGCTGGGAACTTCTATGCGGCACAATGAAACGTGAGAGACCATGGCAGACGGTGATCGAATCCCCAAAGTGCTCGTTGTCGACGACGAGCCGAACATCCGTGAGCTGGTCGAGGTCGCGCTCAAGTTCCACGGCTGCGCGGTCGCCGTCAGCGCCAGCGGCAAGGACGCGCTGCATCAGGTCGGAGCGTACGATCCCGACCTGATGATCCTCGACGTCATGCTGCCCGACATGGACGGTTTCGAGGTCTGCCGCACCCTGCGGTCCGAGGGCAACGAAGTCCCGGTCATCTTCCTGACCGCGCGGGACACCACCTCGGACACGATCCGCGGCCTCACCCTCGGCGGCGACGACTACGTGACCAAGCCGTTCTCGGTCGAGGCCCTGGTGGCCCGGGTGCGTGCCGTGCTGCGGCGCACCACGCGCGCGCCCGGCGGCGACGGCCTGGCGAACGACGGCGCCATGCTCACGGTGGGCGACCTGGAGCTGGACGAGGAGCACTGGGTGGTGCGCCGCGGCGGGACCCAGGTGGAGCTGTCGCCGACCGAGTTCCGGCTGCTCGCGTACCTGATGCGCAACCAGGGCCGGATGCTGACCAGGCAGCAGCTGCTGGAGAACGTGTGGGGCTGGGAATTCGCCGGCCAGTCCCAGGTGGTGGAGACGTACGTGAGCTACCTGCGGCGTAAGCTCGACCCGCTCGGCCCGCCGCTGATCCACACCCAGCGCGGCGTGGGCTACAGCCTGCGTCCGCCACCGGAAACCGAGCGCGCGGGCAGATGAACCTCACGCGGCGGTTCGGATCCGGCCGCGGCAGGCTCTCGCTGCGGTCCCGGCTCCTCGCCGGGCTGATCACGGTGACCGCGCTGTTCCTCATCATCATGGGCGTGGTCACCACCGTGGTGCTGGGTAACTCCGAGCAGAGCCAGTTCAACTCCGACCTGTCGCTGACCGCCCGGATCAAGCTGACCGAGGTCGCGGACCTCGCCGGCGGGTACGGCGTGGTCTACATCAACATCCCCACCAGGAAGGTGGGCGTGCTCAGCCCGTCCTCGGCGGCCACGGCGGAGCTGCAAACCCTGGTCAAGGACCTGCTGGCCGACGGGGGGGCCAGACGGTACTTCGGGCAGCGGGGCAATCCGCAGCGGACCCTGTTCGGCATCTCGCAGCCGGGTTATCCGTCGATGACCGCGATCTGGCGGGCGATCTCGGCGACCGAGGCGGCGCACAACCAGGACCTGGTCCCCGCCGGCACCAGCATCCTGCTGATCGCGCGGCCGAACAGCGCGGTGGGCAGCGAGGTCCGCGGCCTGGTCGCCGCCGAGCTGATCACCGGCTCGATCCTGCTCGCCCTGCTCGCGGTGGGCGGCCGCTGGCTGATCAGCCGCGGCCTGGCACCGCTCGACCGGATGGCGAGCACCGCCGACATGATCACCAGCCGGGGCGACCTGACCGCCCGGATGCCCGACCCGGGCGACCACGCCGAGGCGGGGCGGCTGGCCGGGGCGATCAACACGATGCTGGACCGGATCCAGCAGGCGTTCCGGGCACGCTGGCAGTCCGAGCAGAAGGTGCGGCAGTTCGCCGCGGACGCGTCGCACGAGCTGCGCACGCCGCTGACCACCATCCGCGGGTACGCCGAGCTGTACCGGCAGGGCGCGCTCGGTGAGGATCGGCTGCCGAACGCCATGCGCCGCATCGAGCAGGAGGCCGACCGGATGTCCAGCCTGGTTGCGGAGCTGCTCGAGCTGGCCAGGCTGGACCGGGACTCTTCCCTCGACCTGACCGAGACGGACCTGTCCGCGCTGGTCGCGGACGCGGTCGAGGACGCCCGGGCGGTGGAGCCGAACCGCCCGGTCAGGGCCAGCACGCCGGCCAGCCTGGTCGTGGTGGCGGACGAGCCGCGGATCCGGCAGGTGCTGGCCAACCTGCTCGGCAACATCCGCGAGCACACCGCCCCGGACACCCCGGTGGCGGTCCGGCTCTCCGCGGCCGGCCAGGGCGCGCTGCTGGAGGTGACCGACTCGGGCCAGGGCATGGACGCGGAGGCGGCGGCGCGCGCCTTCGACCGCTTCTACCGGGGCGGGCACAACGGCAAGGACGGCCACGGCAGCGGCCTCGGGCTGTCCATCGTGCAGGCGATCGCGACCGCGCACGGCGGGCACGCAATGCTCAGGTCGGCGGTGGGGGCGGGCACCAGCGTGCAGGTCTGGATCCCGTTCCAGCCTCCGGCCCAGGTCTCCGAGCGGATGCCGCCGGGCCGAAATTAGCTGACTACCAGCCAATACGCTGACGATTCAACTACGGTTTGGGCATGGAGGACCGCGAGATCGTCGCGGCCATCGTGGTCGGCGACCTGTCCGGCCTGGCCGCCGCCTACGACGAGCACGCCGGGTCCCTGTACGGTTACTGCCGCTGGATGCTGCCCGAGCCGGAGGATGCCGCCGACGCGGTGGAGGACACCTTCATCATCACCGCCGGCCGGCTCGACCGCCTCCGCGATCCGCGCAAGCTCCGGCCGTGGCTGTACGCGGTCGCCCGCAACGAGTGCCACAGCCGGCTGCGCGCGTCCCAGGTAGGTCTCGGCGAGGACGCCAGCCTGCCTGATCCGCCCGCCGCGGCCGACGTCAGGGGACGCGCCGAGCAGGCCGAACTGGCCCAGCTCGTCCGTACCGCCCTGGACGAGCTGAGCCCGGGTGAGCGCGAGGCGACCGAACTCGACCTTCGGCACGACCTGCAAGGTGCCGACCTCGCGGCCGTTCTCGGCGTGCCACGGAACCAGGCGCAGGCCCTGGCGTCGCACGCGCGCGGCGAGCTGGAGGCGGCGCTCGGCCCCCTGTTCGTGGCCCGCAGCGGGCGGCGCGGCTGCGCCGAGCTCGACCTGTTGCTCGACGGCTGGGACGGCCAGCTGACCGGGTCGACGCGCAAACTGGTCAGCCGCCATATCGAGCAGTGCGCCGCCTGCGACGACCGCAGCCACGGCGCGCTGCGGGCGGCCGTGCGCTACGGCATGGCCCCGCCGGCCGTACTCCCGCCCGGGCTGCGCGACGAGGTGCTGGAACTGTGCACTGACCCCAGCCCGGAGACGCTGTCGTACCGGCGTGACGTGGCCCAGCGGGCCGGAGCGTTCCTGCCCAACGGCTTCCCGCAGGCGATCCGTGCGCCCCGGCGGCGGATGATCGCGCTGTCCGGGGCCGCGGCGGTGGTGGGCGTCCTGGTCGCGATCATGGCAACTGGGATCGTCACGGTGCTGGCGCTCACCGGATCGCATTCCCCGCGGTCGGCCGAGGCCGACCGGGGATCCTCATCGGGCGCGACGAGCGCCCCGGCGACCGGGGATACAGCAGTGCCCAGCGGGATATCCCCGGATGAGTCACCGGTCACCACCGTGTCGCCGGCCAGCAGTGCGCCGCCCCAGGAGGCACCCGCGCCTGCCTCGCCGAGCCGGGCCAAACGTTCGCATTCGGCTGCGCCTTCCCCGCCCGACCTCCCGACGCCGCCGTTCACGACCCATCCCAGGCCGACGGACACTTCGACCGCAACCTCGACGGCCACCAGCACGGCGACGCCGACGTTCACGTTCGGGCCGCCGGCTAGCGCCGGTTCCGCCGTCGCGACGCCCTGACCGCGGGCCAGCAAGGTCGGGCTGACCACGCACATCGTCGTGCAGCCTGGCAACCTCACCGTCACGGTGGTCTACAAGGTCAAGCCTGCGCCTCCGCCGCCGCCCAAGGCTTAGAAGGCGAGGAACTGGTCGAGTTCGGCCCGAGTGGGTGAGGTGGCCGCTCCGGCGCGGGTGACGGTCAGTGCGGCGGCCGCGTTAGCCCGGCGGGCGGCTTCCCCCACGGTCAGCCCGGCGGCCAGGCCGGCCAGGAACACCCCGGAGTGGGCGTCGCCCGCACCGGTGGTGTCGACCGGGGCAACGGCGGGCGCCGCGATGTGGCTCAGCGACAGGCCGTGGCCCGTCCCTGGACCAGGCACCCGCATGGCCACCACGCAACCGTCGGAGCCTCCCCGGACGATGACGTCGGCCTGGATGGTCCGGCGGACCACCCGGCGGGCTGCCTCGGCCGCGTCATCACTGCCGGTGAGCAAGGCGGCTTCGCGCTGGTTGCAGCTCCACCAGTCGCAGCGGGCCAACACCGGGTCGAGCACCGCCGCGGGAATGTCGGCGACCAGCGGCCCGGGATCGACGAACAGCAGCACCCCGGCCGGCAGGCTGGCCGCCCAGGCCCCGAGAAGCTGGCCCGACCCGGGCGGGACCAGGCCATAGCCGGAGACGTAGACCGCGTCGCCGGGCCTGACCCGGACCAGGTCCCACGCGCCCGGCTCGGTCAGCGACTCCGCCCCCAGCGCGGTGACGAACGTGCGCTCGCCGCCCGCCTCGACCAGGGCCACGTCGAACCCCGTGTCCGCGTCTGGGTCGGGCGTACGGAGCGGTCGGATGCCCTCCGCCGCCAGCGCGGCGCGGACCTTGTCCCCCCACGGCCCGGTGCCGTGGCCGCCCGCGTAGACGACGGGCAGGCCCTGCCGGGCTGCCGCGGCCATGACGTTGAACCCGCCGCCCACCTCGATGGCGGCCGCGTCCGCGAGCATGTCGCCGCCGCGTTCGGGCAGTGCGGGCACCCACATCAGCAGGTCGACGATCGCCTCGCCCGCGAAGACGAGGCGGTTCAGCACCGGCCGGCTCATCGCGCCTCGCTTCCGTATCCATCGCGCAGGGCGAGCAGTTCTCCGGCGAGCGCGGCCAGGCGGAAGCCCTGCGCGTCGATGGCCGCGATGCCCTCGGGCGGGAAGGAACCGGCGCCGTGGCAGGCACCGGCGATGACCCCGGTCATCGCGGCGATCGTGTCGGTGTCGCCGCCGAGCGAGGCGGCCATCCGGCAGGCCCGCCACGGGTCGGCGGGCACCGCGGCCAGCACCGCGAACGCGGCCGGCACCGACTCCTGGGTGGCCAGGCTGGTGCCGACCAGGGTGTAGATGAGCCCGGCGGTTTCGGCCTCCCCGGCGGCCTCCCCGGCGGACTCCCAGTCGGCCTGCGCGCGGCCCGTGACCAGGCCGGTGGCCCACTCGATGCGGGCCGCGACGTCCGCGCCCGCCATCCAATGGCCACGGCCGCCCGCGAGGCGCGCGGCCCGGATGCCCAGCGTCGTGGCCTCGGCGACCGTGGCGCCGGAGACACCCGCGCTCACCGCGGCGGCCACGGCCGCGGCCCCGGCCAGCGCGACGCCGGTGTTGTGGGTGACGCTGCTCGCCGATACTACATGGTCGACCAGGGTCGACAATCTGGCTTCGTGAGCGGGATCATGAAAGGCGACGGGAACGGCGATGCCAACCGGCGCGATGCGCATGGCGGCGCCGTTGGTGGTGCCGGTGGCGCCGGCTTCTTCCGGGGGCACGCCGGCCACGATGGCGGCGACGGCGCGTTTGGTGGAGGGGCCGAGCAGGTCGAGCGAGCCGCGTTCGGCCATGGCACGCTCCCACGCGGTCAGCGCGGCTGCCAACTCGTGCGGGTCGATCGTGCCGCGGCCCTTGACCAGGAGCCTGGCCAGCAGGACAGCTTGCTCGGTGTCGTCGGTGACCGTGCCGGCCGGCATGCCGCCAGCAATGGGGTGACCGGGCGGGGCGGGCTCGAAGCCGGGCACGAGCGGTCCCCAGCGCCGGACGATCTCGGCCCGGGAGAGCATCTGCGTGGGCATGCCAAGCGCGTCGCCGATGGCCAGCCCGTACAGCGCACCCCGGGCGCGCGTGAGCATTTCCATGATCACGAAGACTTTAGTACCGCAGGGAGTAGTAAATCCTTCGCGATCATCGAGGAGCCGATACAGGGGTGGTTCACGTTAAGGCTGTTACTCATAGGACTCGCGGCGCGGGGATGCTGTGGGCTCGGGGCGGGCATGCGGTGGACTTGGGGCCTCGGGAAGCGGTGAGCGCCTCGGGGAGCGGGGCTTCAGAGGACGTGGCTGCCGTACATTTCGCCGAGGGGGTCGGCGAGCAGTTCCAGGCGGGCGCCGTCGGGGTCGCGGAAGTAGAGCGAGGTACCGCTTTCCTCCATGTACTCCACGCCGGCCGCCTCGAGGTTGGCGCGGAGGCCGGCCCACTTCTCCGGCGTCACCGAGATCGCGATGTGGTGCAGGCCGCCGAGGACTTCGGCGTACGGGCCGAGGACCAGGCCGGGGAAGTCGAAGAAGGCCAGCAGATTGCCGTTCCCGACGTCGAAGAAGAAGTGGTTGGACCCCTGGTAGTCGCGGTTCTCGATGATCTCGGTCAGCGGGAACTCCAGGACCCCCTGGTAGAAGCGGATCGTCCGCTCCACGTCGGAGCTCAGCAGGGCGGTGTGATGAATGCCGCGGGCGCTGCTCGACGGCCGTTCGGCCTCGACGTACTGATCGTGCAGCCGGGCCCGCTCGGCTTCGATGGCGGCGAGATCCATGGTGCCGAGCGTAACCCAGCGGCCGGCCTCAGGGAACGCGCAGCTCAACGCTGATGTTGCCGCGGGTGGCGCGTGAGTACGGGCACACCTGGTGGGCCGCCTCGGCGAGCTCGCGCGTCTGCTCCCGCTCGAGCCCGGGGATGTGAATGATCAGCGTGACCACCAGGCCGAACGCATCGCCGTCGGGCCCGATACCCACCTGGGCGGTCACGGTCGAATCGCCCGGGTCCACCTTGGCCCGGCGGGCCACGATCCGCAGGGCGCTGTGGAAGCACGCAGAGTACCCGGCGGCGAACAACTGCTCCGGGTTGGTGCCGTTGCCATCGCCGCCCATCTCGGTGGGCCGGGCCAGATCGAAGTCGAGGCGATGGTCCGACGACACGACGTGGCCGCTGCGGCCATCCCCGGTCGATATGGCCTCCGCGGTGTACAGGACCTTGTCGGGCATGAAAAAACCCTACCGATCGTGGTTGAGTGATGTGACAAGCGCGGGCAAACCGGGCACTGGGCCGCCCTCGATCAGCCGGCTCAGCCCGGCGGTGTCCAGGTGCGCCGTCACCAGGTCGGCCAGCACGTCGAGCCGCTCCTCCCGGATGGCGGCGAAGCTGGTGCCGGGCGCGGGCGTGAAGTCCCGGCCGGCCAGCGCCGCCACCTCGGCCAGGAAGAGCCGCCTGAACTCGTCGTTCTCCAGCGCGCCGTGCCAGCTGGTGCCCCACACCGGTCCGCGGCGGCAGCCGTCAAGGAAGGGTTCGGTACCGTAGCCCGCCGGGTCGGTAACCTCGGCGATGCCATGGTGGATTTCGTACCCGGCCACCGGCACGCCCAGCGCGCTCCCCCGCCTGCGGCCGAGGATTTTCTCCGCGCCGAACCGGACCCGCACCGGCAGCAGCCCGAGCCCGTCGACCACGCCACGGCGCGACTCCACTTCGTCCTCGATCTGGCCGGCCATCATCTGGTAGCCGCCGCAGATGCCGAGCACCGGGCGGCCGGCCCGGGCCCGCTCGGTGACCGCGGCGGCCAGGCCGCGGTCCCGCAGCCAGGCCAGGTCGGAGACGGTCGCCCGCGACCCGGGCAGCACTACCAGGTCGGCGTCGGCCAGGTCGGCCGGGCTGGTGGCGAAGCGCACCAGCACGCCGGGCTCGGCCGCGAGCGCGTCCACGTCGGTGAAGTTGCTGATCCGGGGCAGCCTGACCACCGCGACCCGGAGGAAGTCATGGTCGACAGTGGTCGAGTAGCCATAGGCAGGCGCGGGCGCGGGAGTAGGCGGGAACGCGGGGGTGGGCGGGAACGCGGGGGTGGGCGGGAGCGTACGGGTGGACAACGAGAGCGAATCTTCGGCGTCGAGCCAGAGGCCTTCCTGCCAGGGCAGGACGCCGTAGACCGGGCGGCCGGTGAGCTGGCGGAGCATGGTCAGGCCGCTGTCCAGCAGTTCCGGGGCGCCGCGGAACTTGTTGATGACGAAGCCGCAGATGAGCGCCTGGTCTTCGGGTGAGAGCAGGGCCAGCGTGCCATACATGGCGGCGAACACGCCGCCGCGGTCGATGTCGCCGGTCACGATGACCGGCAGGCCGGCCGCGCGGGCCAGGCCCATGTTGGCCACGTCGGTTTCGCGCAGGTTGATCTCGGCCGGGCTGCCCGCGCCCTCGCAGATGACCACGTCGTAGGCGTCCCGCAGCCGGGCCAGGCTGTCCAGGGCGACCTGCCGCAGCCGCGGCGCGTGCGCGCGGTACCCGACCGCGTCGGCTTCGGCCTCGGGGTGGCCGAGCACGACGACCTGGCTGCGCCGGTCGCTGCCCGGCTTGAGCAGCACCGGGTTCATGTCGGCGGCCGGCTCGATGCCGGCCGCGGCCGCCTGCATGGCCTGGGCCCGGCCGATCTCGGCACCGTCCACGGTCACGAACGAGTTCAGCGACATGTTCTGCGCCTTGAACGGCGCCACCTTCACGCCCTGCCGGGACAGCCACCGGCACAGCCCGGCGACCAGCACGCTCTTGCCAGCGTCCGAACCCGTCCCGGCCACCAGCAGCGTCCCTCGCACGGATGTAGGCTACTGCGCTGGCCCCGGGAGGCGACCCCCCGGAGCCAGATGTTTGACAAATCCTCCCGGGGTACTTGCAAGCCAATCAGGCTTTAGAAGGAGGCCCGCAATGTTGCTCTTGCTCCTGGCCCTGCTGGTCATCCTGGCCCTGTTCGGTGCCGGGTTCGCGCTGCACCTGCTGTGGTGGGTGGCCATCGTGGCACTGATCGTCTTCGTGGTCGGTTTCTTCATGCGCCGGTAAAGACGCCAATCCCCGGCAAGCACTGCTAGTACAGCCAGGGCGGTCGCCGATACGGTGACCGCCCTGGATAGCAGAACGGCGCGGCGGATGTCCTCCGGCTCCGGGACGCGCCCGTCTCCCAAGTCCGGGCGCGTCTCGGTCACGCCGCCGTAGACGTTCGTCCCGCCGAGACGCACACCAAGGGCAGCCGCGAAGGCGGCCTCGCACCGGCCCGCGTTCGGGCTGGGATGGCGGCCGCCGTCGCGGCGCACGACGTTCAGCACGGATACGGGGCTGGTCCTGGTCACCAGCGGGGCGCAGGCCGCGGTCAGCGCGGCGGTGACCCGGGCCGGGATCCAGTTGGCCACGTCGTCCGTCCGCGCCGCGGCCCAGCCGAATCGCAGGTACCGGGCCGAACGGTAACCCACCATCGCGTCGAGGGTGTTGACCGCGCGGTAGGCCACCAGCCCCGGTATCCCGGCGACGGCTCCCCAGAGCAGCGGCGCCACCACGGCGTCCGAGGTGTTCTCGGCGACCGACTCCACCACCGCGCGGGCCACGCCCGGGGCATCCAGCGTCGCCGGATCGCGGCCGCACAGGCTCGGCAGCACTGCCCTGGCCGCGGCGAGGTCACGGCGGCGGAGCGAGGAGCAGGCCCGTTCGGCTTCATGATGGAGCGAGCGGGCCCCGGTGACCGCCCACACCGCGGTCGCGACCGTTATCGCTTGCCACGGCGGGCGGCCTCGCGTACGGCGGTGCAGGGCTACGGCGGGGGCGGCGACGGCCAGCACGCAGGCGGCCGCGTGCGCGGCGCCGCGGCGGCGGCTGTCGGCGTAGTCGCGGGCCTCAAGCGCCGCGGCGGCCCGGCCGAACGCGGCCACCGGATGGCCGCGGCGCGGGTCGCCGATCAGCGCGTCGAGCGCCACGCCGGCGATCAGCCCGGCGGCGACGGGCCATCGCGGTTGCCTGGACATCCGCTCATTGTGGCCTAGGACCATCGGCTTACGCGGGCTGGGGCGGGCGGCCGATGCGCGCAGGCCCGGGTGCGGGCAGGCTGGCTCTCATGAGAACCTACGCGGAGCTCCCCGGGCTGATGACGCAGATGACCGGGGATGAGAAGCACGGGCCCAGCGCGACGTCGACGCTGGATGTGCTCTGGGTCCTGTACGACCAGGTGCTCCGGGTGTCGCCGGATACCGTCGGCGACCCCGGCCGGGACCGGTTCCTGCTGTCCAAGGGGCACGGGCCGGCCGCCTACTACGCGGTGCTCGCGGCCAAGGAGTTCTTCCCCGAGTCGTGGCTGGCCGGCTTCGGCTCGGCCGGGTCGCGGCTGGGTTACCACCCGGATCGTTCGCTGGTGCCAGGCGTCGAGATCGCCAGCGGGTCGCTGGGGCACGGCCTGCCGATCGGGGTCGGCGTGGCGCACGGGCTGCTGGCGCGGGGGCTGCCCGGCCTTGGTGATTCAGCGCCGCGGGTGTACGTGCTGACCGGCGACGCCGAGCTGGACGAGGGCAGCAACAACGAGGCGATCGTGTACGCGGGGGCGGTGGGCCTGCCGAACCTCACCGTGGTCGCGGTGGACAACCAGTCCTCCACCTACGGCTGGGGGCCGGGCGGGATCGAGGCGCACTTCGCCGTCGGCGGCTGGTCGACCACGCGGGTGTCTGGGCGGGACCATTCCGCGCTGGCCGCCGCGTTCCGGGTCACGTCGGCGGGGGCGGGCTCGGCTTCGGCTGGTCCGCAGCTCGTGGTGGCCACCGTCGAGGGAAGGGAGAACGGGTCGTGACCGATATGCGGACGGTGTTCGCGGAGACGGCTTCGGCGCTGCTGGACGAGGATCCGCTGGCCGCGGTGGTGCTGGCGGAGATCTCCGTGGATATGTTCGGCAAGGCGGCGGCGAGGCACCCGGACCGGGTGCTCAACGTGGGCATCAGGGAACAGCTGATGGTCAGCGTGGGCGGCGGGCTGGCGCTGGCCGGGATGCGGCCGATCGTGCACAGCTACGCGCCGTTCCTGGTCGAACGGGCCTACGAGCAGGTCAAGCTGGACCTCACGCACCAGGGCGTGCACGCCGTGCTGGTCAGCATCGGGGCGTCCTACGACGGGGCCCGGTCCGGCCGGACGCACCAGGCGCCGGAGGACGTTATCTTGCTGGACAGCGTTCCAGGATTTTCCGTGGTCGTGCCGGGGCATCCGGCCGAGGTGGAGGCGCTGCTGCGCGGGGCCGTGGGTGCGCTGGACGCTGGCTCTACTTATCTGCGGCTGTCGACCGAGACCAACCTGGAGGCGCGGCCCGCGTCGGCGTCGCTGCAGGTGGTCCGTTCGGGGCGGCGGGCGGTGGTGGTGGCGGTGGGGCCCATGCTGTCGCCGGTGCTGGAGGCCGTCGCCGATCTGGACGTGACCGTGGCGTACGCGACCACGGTGCGGCCGTTCGACGCGGCTGGGCTGCGTGCGCTGGAGGCGGGGTCGGGGGCGGTGGTGCTGGTTGAGCCGTACCTGGCCGGGACGTCTGCGTTTGCGGTCGCCTCCGCGCTGGCCTCCCGGCCGCACCGGCTGCTGAGCCTGGGCGTGCCGCGAACGGAGCTTCGGCAGTACGGGACGCCCGCTGATCATGCTTCGGCTTACGGGCTGGACGCGGCCGGCATCCGGCGCTCGGTGACCGGGTTCCTCGGCTGGACCTCTTGACTTAGAGCGTTCTCTATTTCCGACACTCTGTTCATGAGATACCGAACGATCGGAACTGACCCGGCGACCCAGCGCTCGGTCTCCGTCCTGAGCCTGGGCGCGATGCTGATGGGCAGCCGGACCGACGAGGCGACGTCGTTCGCGATCCTGGACCGGTTCGTCGAGGCCGGCGGGACCTTCATCGACACGTCGGGGAACTACGCCTTCTGGGTGCACGGCACTCAGGGCGGGGAGAGCGAGGAACTGCTCGGGCGCTGGCGGCGCAGCCGCGGCATCGGCGACGAGATCGTCATCGCGACCAAGGTCGGCGCGCGGCCGCTGGCGCCTGCGGCGGACTTCGTTCGCTCCGATGGCTCGCTGATCGAGATGGATGGCCTGTCCGCCAAGGCGATCAGGGAGTCGGCGGAACGGAGCATGTCGCGTATGGGAGTGTCGCGGCTCGACCTGATGTACGCGCACATCTCGGATCCTGCTGTGCCCCTGTCGGAGACCGTCGAGGGGTTCGCCGAGCTGGTTTCGTCCGGTTTCGTCGGGCTGCTCGGGGCGAGCAACCACTGGGCGTGGACGGTGGAGCGGGCCCGGGCGCTGGCTGCTGCTTCAGGGCTGCCGGGCTACGAGGTACTCCAGTACTGCCACACGTACCTGCGGCAGCGGGCGGATTCGCCGGGATGGCTGTCGCCGGACGGCGAACCCGGGGCGGCCGGGCCGGACCTGCTGAGCTATGTGCGGTCCACCGGGTTGCCCCTGGTGGCGTACTCGCCGCTGCTGAGCGGGGCGTACGTTCGGCCGGACAAGCCGCTGGGGCCTGAGTTTTCTCATGCGGGGACACCGCGGCGGCTCGCGGCTTTGTCCGCCGTGGCTGGTGAGACGGGGGCCACGGCCAACCAGGTGGTGCTGGCGTGGCTGATGGGCGGTGAGCTGCCGGTGATTCCGCTGGTGGGAGCGTCCTCGGTGGCGCAACTCGAGGAGAGCCTGGGCGCGGTGGACCTTACGCTCACGACCGAGCAGCGGGAGCGGCTGGATCAGGCCGGCTGAGCTGGCGGCTGGAGCTCCCCTGGAGGGCTGGCGCTCCCATGGGGCGGCTTTCCTAGGGGCGGCGCTTCGTGGTCGCGGGCGGCGCTTCGTGGTCGCGGGCGGTGCTTCGTGATCGCGGGCAGTTCCGGTGACCACGCGGCCGAACTGCCCACGATCATGAAGTTACCCGCACGGGGTGCTCGCGGGGGTGCCGGGGTGGCCTCATCACTGGGATCTTTGATGCCCCTGCGCTCCGGGTTTTCCTACGTGACCGGTGATAGCTGTTGCCGCGCATCCCTTTAGGTGTGGATGCCGCGGTCATGCTGCTGGAGCGCAAGGTTGCTTGGCGTGCTGGCGCCTTGGATCGGCACACGGGACGCAGAAGGCGCTTGAGTCACTGCCGCACCTCCCACGCCGGGGTCGTACTGCATGGTTGCCGCGTTCGTGCAGTTGTAGCTGCATGGCTGGGGCAACCATGTCGTAAGGACGGGGAGGACCGGGGCAGCGGGTGGGGTATCAGCGGTCATGGGAGCGTGCAAAAAGCGCACCAGCACCAGGAGTACGGAAAGGACCCTCGATATGGCCCGGCCCATGATCGACTCAAGCTGCTGGGTGAGCTGGACGCGGTTGGAACGCGGCGATACGGCCGGTGCGTGGCATGAATCCCAGGCCACGTTCCTGTCCAGGTGGTTGGGCCGCATTTCGAGACTGTCTGCCGTGACTGGGCACTGTCTTCGGGCGCTGTGTGTTCGGCACGGCGCCGGGTGAGGTCGCGGCGGGCGTGGCAGCCGATCGCTCCGGCGCGGCCAGATCCAGGTCGCCATGGCCGTCTTCGCGCCAGACGAGCCGGGGCGCCCGCGCCGGGTGCTGTCTCTCGGCGAAGCCAAGTGGGACAAGGTCATGAACCCCGGTCACCTCGAGCGGCTACCCCGGGGCCCGCGACCTGCTGGCCGTGAAGGGATACGACACGGAGCAGACGAGACTCACTTGTTACAGCGGGGCGCGCTTCGACTCTGAGCTGGCTGATCGCGCCGCAGGCTATCCGCTGATCCAGCTGCTCAGCCTAGAGGAGCTCTACGCCTGACAGCAGGGTGAGGTACCCTCGGCGATTGGGGAGTCCTCGGGGACTGACGGCTTGCCGTTTTCCGAGGTGGCACGGCGTCAAGGTCCCACACACTGCGACCTTCGTGTAGCCGTCACGTGATCTTCGCCGTGCACAATTACGTTTCGAGCGCCCGTAGCTCAGCCGGACAGAGCAGCTGCCTTCTAAGCAGCGGGTCGCGGGTTCGAATCCTGCCGGGCGCGCAAAGCGGCTCTGACCAGCGGAAACGCTCACCAAGATCTGCTGGGCGGCGGTGTTACGGCGCTTCCAAGGCCAAGGCAGCCGGTCACGTCCGGCCGCCGAGCGCACGTCCGGGAAACGGCGTCCTAGCTGCGGAGACATGCCGCGGCCCGGTCTGTCACTGCCAGCTACAGCGCTCATGCAGCAGATAACTAGATAACCTCCTGCAGTGCCGACAGCCCTCGCGGCACCCTATGCCGGCCGCGTGTTTGCGAGGGCAGTACTGGCCGAGCGGCGCTTCGGATGCGAAGGGTCATGGCGAGGCCGCGTGCGGGCGGCGATGAACTGCCAGGGCCGGGTGGCTTCCTCGATACGGCGTTTGGCTTGGTCTTGCATGGCGGGGTGGCCGGTGAACTCTTCCAGCAACGCGCTGAGCGCTCAAGCCCGCGGGCCAGCCAGTTGCTGAAGAACGGCAAGAGCCCGCCGAGCCCGGCCGCGTCACCGGCGTCTAGCCTGGCGTCGCGCATGTGATCACCGCCCTGCCCAGGGTGGGCCGACCGGGGGCATCTGGGCGGCGTAAGCCCCTGTAGCGGTGGATCTCGCTGGTGGTGGTCCGGGTACGACCGTGACGGTCTTGCCGCCGATGACCGGCCGGAACCCGTCCTAGGGCACGACGGTAACGGCCTGGCCTGCGTGGATCATGCCGACCTGGATTATGGGTTGCACCATGATGCCACCGTGGCCGCGCACTAGAAGCGTTACGCTCTGATTTTCATCAGACACTGAACGATGGCTCTTGTCCTGCTACGTTTGTTCGATTATTATCATTCCAACTCGCATCTCACCGGGAAGTTCGGAGCGCAAGGACGCGACCTGATCAGCCGCGACTGGACTAAGGGCGGGAAGCGGGTGGAAGACAGCAACGTCATGCTCGACAGGGGCAGAAGGGCGAGACCGAACCCGTCCCTGTCCCGCCGCCCGACCCCGGGGGGAGAAGTGATCGTCGTGGGCGCACCCCAGCAAGGCCCAGACCCGTCGTTCATCGCATACCGGCAGGCCATCGAGATTGCCGAGGGCGCCCGGCAGCGTGCCATCGCTGCCGCACTGGCGGACTGCCGCCGCGCACTGGAGGACATCGAGACCGCCTACCGCCGCGAGTTGGCTGCCGCCCGGTGCCGCTACAGCCAGGGGATTACCGGCCAGCGCGCCGCACAGGCCGCCGCCTAAACCGCTACCGAAGCACACTTGCCGATCCTGCTGTCCCCGGCGATTGCCTAACCTGCCGTGCCCGGCTCCACTTGATCCTTGCCCTGTCTAATTCCCACCTGATTCTTGACGAGGTCCTCCATCGCCCAGGTCAGGATGCTGCCGCACCCCCCGTCGGTCAGCTGATGGAGGTTCCCACGGTTGACTGCAACGCTTCAGTCGCCAATGCTAGTTAGCCTCAGAAGATCACCCCGGGGACCATGTGTGGTCCCGCGGACGGCAGTCCTGTGCAGTACCGAGGAGTGTCCGTGACTGAGACACCTGATGACAGCGTCAACTGGCTCAGCCGGGAGACGTATGACCGGCTCAAGGCCGAACTCGACTACCTCTCAGGAGCGGGGCGCGCCGACATCGCGAAGAAGATCGAGGCGGCCCGCGACGAGGGCGACCTGAGCGAGAACAGCGGGTACCACGCGGCCAAGGACGAGCAAGGCCAGATGGAGGCGCGCATCATCACGCTCCAGCACATCCTGGACAACGCGCGCGTGGGCGGCCCGCCGCGCACCGAGGGTGTCGTCGGCCCGGGCATGACGGTCACGATCCGGTTCATCAAGGACGACGACGAGGTGACCTTCCTGCTCGCCTCGCGCGAGGAGAGCGGCGCGCCGATCGACGTCTACTCGCCGCGCTCGCCGCTCGGCGCCGCCATCATCGGCAAGAAGGTCGGCGAGAAGGCCACCTACTCGCTGCCGAACGGCCGCGCCAGCACCGTCGAGATCCTGGACGCCGTCCCGTACACCAAAGCATGAGCCACCCACCGGACAGCCGCGAGGAGAAGGCCACGGCGGGTGTCGAAGTCGCTCACGTTGATCGGCAACTGGACACCGGACATCTGGTCACCTCCGGAGATCAGCAGAGTTCCCGGCAAGGTGACTACTCGCAGGTACTAGGCAGGTCGAGGGCTGTCAGGGTCCGCACGTGCCGGGCCTCAAACGAAGTAACTCCCTGGCCGCGAGCCCTCCTGCTCCTGCAGGCGCCTGATCTCGTCAGCTACCTCCGCCGTCCGCCGCTCCAGGTCACGCTGATATTCCTGCAGCCACCTGATCCGGTCCTCACGAGTCGGCCAGCATGCTTCCCAGGCATGCCAGCCCCAGGGACGCCAGCCACGGCGTCCGCATCCCCACGTCCACCCGTACATCTCGATCACTTCCTCGTGGCGTAATTAGGCCTGGCTCATTCATAGCAACCAGGCAGGTCGAGAGCCGCCAGGATGCGCAGGCCATCCGCCAGGCGGTCATCGGCCAGCGCGTAACGAACCCGGCGGCCTTCCGCGGTCGCGGTCACCAGCCCGCACTCGCGCAGGCAGGCCAGGTGGTTGGACAGGTTGGCCCGGGTAGTCCCGAACTGCTCGGCCATCTGCGCCGGATACCCGGTACCGCCGATCAAGTGGACCAGCACCCGGCGGCGGGTCGCATCGGCCAGGGCCATCCCGATCCGGGCGAGTGCACCCAGGTCAAGCTCCGTCGATACAGCCATACCTGAACTGTAAAGGCTCCGCTGAATCACAGCAATAGGCGAGAAGTCACCGCGGACTCCTGCTTCGGCTTCACCAGCGCCACCTCGCGTACGACACCCGGACGCTGTCGTGCGCAGCGACGCGGCTCTGCTTGATGCTTGACACCGCGCGTCGGGATGCCTGGATGGTGGGCACAATAACCGGCCATGCTGACTGGTTTGCGTACTTCGGGTGGACCGGATCTCGTGAGGATCATCCGCCTAGGGCATCGCTGCGCGTTGATCGTCTACCGGGGCGTGCCCGGATCGCTGCTGCCTAGGCGGGCACGGATCTCGGCTGGGTAGCCGGGGAAGTACTGGCTGATGACGTCCAAGCCGAACGTGCGCAGGATCGAGGGGGCGGGTTCGCGTTCGAGAAGGAACTCGAACGACGTCTTGACGAGTTCCTCGGGGGCGACCTGACCGCAGCCGAGGCTGGCGGCAAATCCGGCAGGCACACTCACGTCGTGGCTGGTGCCCGAAGGTGTCCGGACGTGGTAGGTGTCATCGGCCTGGCGGGTGACGGTGATCTGCGCCATGTCGCCACATTAGCCTCACGGCAGAGCGGCACGGCTGGTCGGCGGTGACCAGGCATGGCTCGCCGCCGCACTGTAATGCCCGCGGCGACTCGACTGGGATAGCTTTGACTTGAGGCTCTGCCTAGCGGACGGAGACCCCGGAACGGTGAGCAGATAACTTTGGCTATGACGCTCGGCCGTGGACTGGGTTTCCCGTGGTGGCTACAGCGCTCAGGGCCGGATAGCTTCTAAGCAGCGGGTCGCGGGTTCGAATCCTGCCGGGCGCGCTAATTCAAATACCTGTTCAGCAGCCAGGCCCGAAACGCGCGCGGCTAACCTCCGGCAGGAAGCCTCGGCACCTACAGGGAAGGACGAGGCAATCTGATCGGACTATTGCAGCAGTACGCTGGCTACATGCTCCGCCATTTCGGAGGGCCGGCACCGGCTGAATACCTGTCGCACCACCCGGACGAGTATGTCGTCGCAGTGAGACTATCGCTCAGGCCAGCCGACATGCCCCGGCGCCCTGATGGCTCGGTGGATATCGAAGCGTTCCCCGAGCTGATCTTCGGCCCCGGGCATGTAAAGCGCCACCCGGACGGGTCCACCGAGTACATCGATATCCCAGAGTCGAAGTTCCGTGAGCTTGATCAGAGAGTCCTACACCGGGCCACATGTGGCACGCTCAACGACCACGACGATCACTACCAGATGATCTGCGGCACGCGAGACGAACTTGAGCAGATCATGGAGGAATACGACAAGCTCTGCCCGGCCTGCCTGTGACGCGCTGACCACCAATTCTGACCACAACGGAACCCGACGCGGGCCGGGTCCCAACGGATGCGCTCGTGGCACAGTCCCAGGTGAGCGACTGTCCTCGACGGCTTGGGCGTGTCTTACAAACGAGGGGTCAGAGCCGTGAGCTGGCATCCGTTGCGAATGGCCGCATCCGTGCCACGTCCGCACCAGAACGGGCGGGAAACTGCGGTCATGAGCGGTCACCCCACCGACACCGCGAACGGCCCGGGCGCGCTCCTCGAGAGGCCAGCTCGGCTCTCCTACCGCAGGATCCGTTAAGCGTCTATGGTGCTTACCCCGGGGAGTTCACCGAAGCGAGCCCTGGCATCACGGCTCAGTATGGTTCGACCGGTCTGCGCCGCGTGGGCGGCGATGATCAGGTCGTGTGCGCCGCGCGGGGAACCGGATCGGCGGACATGGGCGAACAGGCGTCCGTGGTGAGCCGCGGTCGCCTGCGTGTAGTCAAGGACGTCGACGGCGGATGTTATCGCCACGAGCGCTCTGGCGCGTTCGGCTGCTCGGTCGGCCGTATCCGCCATCTCGATGCCGACGCGGTACTCGGCGACAGATACCGAGGCAATCGCAAGTTCGTCGTCATCCAAAGACGAGCGGTCCATGGTTCCGCGTTCGTAGGCGATCAGGATGTTGGTGTCGAGGATCAGGCGTCGGCCCACGGATCGCGCACCTCCGAGGTAACCATGGCGACGGCCTCTGCGATGGCCTGGCTGAATTCATCGTCCGGTGGGGGCACGTCCGCGAGTGCCGCGCGCAGGTCAGCGCCGGTGCGGCGATGGGCGGGGCCGATCTCGGCGACCGGGTGATTGCCGCGGACGATGGTGATCGTCTCCCCGCGCTCGACGGCATCGAGCAGGTCCGAGAAATGCCGCGATGCCTCGGTTGCGGTCATGGTCTTCATGAGGCCATTCTATCTGATAATCAGATTCACCACTAGGGTGATGGTACACGGCGGCGTCCACCGGCAGGTGCCGAGGCGACAGTCGTTCGGTACCTGCCGGTGCCGCTCCGAACGCCCGCGGCGCGCCGTGTGCAACCGCGACTGGCCGGTGAGGCTCCCTTTCGCTGATTCAGGTATAAGCGAAGGCAGCTAGATCGGGGAGCCAAGAAGGGAGCCTTCCCGCGTACCCGAGGGTCCCCTCACTTCGGGGGTCTGTACTTCCCGTCCCATTCAACATGTTGAGCCCGAGCTCACGGCATGATCAACTGACACGATTACTGAGACCGGACAGTGGAGGTGTCGTGGCGGATACCGGGAGGCAGCATGCCCTCTTCTCGTAGCAACTCTCTGTAACGATCAGATAGGCAGCGACGTCAGCACGACGGCCTGAAATAGGCGAGAAGAGTGCGTAGACGAAATGGGCCGTATGACCGTGCGCGGGGAGCGGGGAAGCGGCGACTAGCTCCGCGACGTTGCGGAGACTAGCCGCCGGCGTTGAAGGCGTTAGTTTGCGGGGCGGTCGGAGACCACGGACGGCGGGGGCGTGAAGTAGTCGCGAAGGCTGACGATCTGCCCGTCCCGGACGCGGAAGATCTTCACGAGCGACATCGTCGTCCGCTGTCCGTTCGCTTCATCGAAGACGGTGTCGATCTCGGCAATGAATACGTTGGGGTCTGCCGTCTCGTGCAGCACGTACGCGGACTGCTCGAAATTTACCGTGCCCTGGTAGGCCGGGACTTGCTGGTACGCACTGGTTCCGGTCCTGATCGCGTCGCGGCCCACCATGCAGCGGGGCAGCGGATGACCCTGGGGAACCAGCGGCGCCTCAAAGACGCCGTCCTCGGTGAACATCGCGGCGTACACGTTTGGGTCACGGCTGATCGCACTGGCGTACACGTGCCGTTCGTTAATGCGGTGGATGCCTGTCCTTCCTGCGGTGGAGCACTGGCCAGCCGGACCCTGACCACGAGGGGACCCGCCGAGACGGTCAGCGTGGAAGTTCGCCGTTGCGAGTCCTGCCGTCGTCTGGCCCAGCGGCCGGAAGGGACCTCGGGCGGGTGGGCTGACGCCGACACCTCCGCGTCAGTTGACTACCTTTTCGACTGGCGGCCGGAACCGTTGCCCTCCCCGTGGGTGCTGGTGACTGCGGAGAAACGGCCTGCGCTGGAGTCTGAGTTGCTGGCGGAGGTGTCCCGGGAGCACCCGTTGTTCGGTGCCCGGGTGATCGCCATCGCCCGCTGCGAGGGCTGCGATGAGGTGGTGTTCAGCGTGGAGGCTGACCCGGCGCGGTTCGTCAGCGTCCACCTGACCTGGCGCAGGGCCCCGGAGCCGCCGCCATGGCCCCGGACCGGGGATCTGGGGATGCCGCTGTCGCGCAGCCTTGCCGGGCATGATCACTGATCGATGGCTGACTCGCGGCGCTTGGTGACGTAGGTGCGGAGAGTGGGGTAGGCGACGGTCGAGCCGTGATCATCGGCGAGGCGCTGCCAGATCGCGGCGGTGCCGATCGCGGGATCTTCGCCGATCATCGCGTCGATGCGGGCGTGCAGGCCGTTGAGGGCTTCCGGCTCGCGGCGGATCTTCTTGCGCTCTGGCGGCTCGGCGGAGGCGAGCGCCAGGGCGATGGTGCGGCGTCCGGCGCGGTGCCTGGCCATGATGGCCCGCTGGGTCAGGCCGCTGGCGTCGTCACGGCGGATCGCGGCGTACTTCTCCCGCTTGACTGCCTGGTTCCGCTCGATTTCCTTCCGGGTGTAGCGGCGTGCGGCCGGCCCGGGGGCGGCTGGCGCCAGTTCGGG
>WNFY01000193.1_pt1 | contig 50085 bp, 37 predicted proteins | sample 5400091 | NCBI WGS metagenome assembly WNFY01 (sample SAMN13153364, study PRJNA577476) | soil metagenome | isolation source: 60 cm soil or saprolite under grassland replicate 1 | place: USA:California | collected 2016-06-15
AATATGCTCAATCCGCGGACGCGCGTCATGGCTGCGATTCGTTTCCGCCGCGCTCTGGTAACCGTCTAAAGCTGTGCCCACGGCCTTATCACCGATGGCGTGGGTAAAGAGTTGAAAGCCAAGCCGGTCCAGTTTTTGCACTGCCTGCTTGTATTTCACCGGATCCCAGAATAGCGCTCCCATCAGGCTGGGATCGTCACTGTAGGGAGCGAGCATCGCGGCGGTGTGAGATTCGATGACTCCATCCATATAGAACTTGACCGCTCCGGCCGAGAGCCACTCATCGTGATAGCGTTCTCGCGCGGCCGTGATCTTCTGAACCGCCCGATCCAAGTCTTCGTGGGGATCAAGCGCATAGGCGTAATAAATCCGGATCGACAGCTCGCCGGAACTGCGCAGTTCGTCATACAAGTCGGCATTTCCGAAGTCGTCGGTGGCTATGCCTTGCCCAAGGTTCCCGGCACAGATCGCGCGGACAAGTCCTGCCCGGTTGGCTTCTTTCATCCCCGCGCGCAGCGCGGCAAGACGCTCGGCGCGGGAGGGGACGGGAATCACCCGTTCGACCAGAGCATCGGCCGCATCCTCTTTGAGCGCGCCAGTTGGCTCGCCGTGGGCATCGCGGACAATGTGTCCATTGAGCGGATCCGGCGTGTTTGCGTCAATGCCTGCAAGCTGGAGCGCCTTGCTGTTGGCCCACCAACTGTGGCCGTCGAAGGCGGTGAGATAAACCGGGCGATCCGCTAGAACCTCATCCAGATACTTCTTGTCGGGCAGAGCCGTTTCGCCAAAGATCGGATAAGACCAGCCCCGGCCCAGGATCCAGGAACTATCCGGATGTTGTTCGGCAAATTCTTTCACCAGCTTCTGCACCTCGGCGATACTGTGCGTGTCTTCCAGATGCACTCGCACCAGGCCCAGGGAACCTTCCACGAAATGAATGTGGGCATCCGTGAAGCCGGGTAACAGGAGGCGTCCGCCGGCATCGATCACCCGAGTGGAAGGGCCGCGCCTTTTTTCGATCTGCGAAGTTGTTCCAACCGCGGCAATTTTTCCCCTGCGGATTGCGACTGCCGTGGCCCACGGCTGCCTGGAGTTCAGCGTGTAAATCCGTGCATTGACGATCACCGTCTCTGCCGGCCTGGCGATTTGCCCCTCACCCATACCATGCAGGGTGAATATGAATGCCCAGTATGCAAGCCCAACTTGGATTCTTCTCAACACGGTTGGCCTCATCAGAAAGTTGGTGGCGTATTGATCCAGAGTACTCGCGTTTCTTTGCTGCCTGGGTTTCGCCAGTGATGTCGAGTTGAACTTTCGAAATAGAAACTGTCGCCGGTTTTCAGGCGGTACTCATGATCGTCTACCGAAATAATCAAATCTCCCCGCAGAATGTACAGAAATTCTTCCCCCTCGTGAGTGTAGGACTCACCGCTGCCGGCGCGGGGAGCGATGCGAAACAAGTGCGGTTCCATGACCGTGTTTCCCCAGGCTAGCAGCTCCATTCGCACACCGGGACCGGCTTCAAGGACCTTGCGGTTTTCCGGCGAAACCAGGGGGCTTGCGGGTTCCGTAACCCCAAAAAAATCCACTATATTGGTCTTATAAAACCGCGCCAGCTTGCGCAGCGTTCCTACCGATGCGCTCATGCGGGACCGCTCCAGCGCGCTGAGAAAGCCTGTGGAAATGTCTACAGTTTTCGCGACCTGCGCCAGAGATAACCCGCGCGTGACCCGAAGCTCCCTGAGATGGGCGCCGATTGCATTGGCCTTGCCGGTATGGCGCGGCCGCGCCAGCCCGTCCTTCTTCAGCATATGGACAATGGCAGGCGCGTTTAATCCGCGCACGCGCCGCAAAAATCGCGCACGCTTCAACAGTTTCACATCCTCAGAAGTGTAAAGCCGGTATTTGCTGGCGGTACGATGCGGGTGAGTAAGCCCAAGGCCTTCCCAGGTTCGAATGAGCGAGGCGGAGACCCCGACCATACGTGCGACATCTCCAATTTTTAGATACGGTTTTGCCGCTTGCTTCATGACTCGTGATCACACAGGGGATTCAGTTTTGGTTATAGGGGAGAAAAGTATTTTGCTCTTGACAGCCCCAGTCAGCCTTCTCTAACCTTGCGGGATTATAGCAAGGTTTGTGGGTTGCACAAGACTCAGCTTTCAAGTTCAAGAAAATTTGTCTACCTGACAAAATTGGAGGTCACGCCATGCCGTCGTTCACAGCCCCCTGGGCGGCCCGCTGGTTGGTTCTCGTGTCCTGTTGGCTCTTCCCCGCCGCACTTTTTGCTCAGGGCACCTCCGGCAGAATCACCGGGCATGTGACCGATGCTACCGATGCCGCGATTGCGCAAGTAAAGGTGACATTGGTCAATGAGGCGACTGGCGCGACTCGCGACACGCCCACCAACGGAACCGGTGACTTCAGTTTTGTGCAAGTCCCGGTCGGCACCTACCGGGTCGAGTTTGATCTCACCGGCTTCAAGAAAAATGTACGTCGCGGTGTGTCACTCGACATTAACCAGGTGTTGAGTTTGAACATGGTCCTGCAGGTCGGGGAAACCCGCGAAGTCGTCGATGTCACCTCAGAGGCTCCGCTGGTGGATACAACCAGTACGCAGCTTGGCACAGTGGTCAATGACCGCGCGATCGCGCAGTTACCGCTCAATCAGCGCGACACCTATCAATTTCTTTCCCTACAGCCGGGCGTGCAGTCGCAGGTGGGCGCCGATCTTTACGTTGGCAGCGACAACGCGGGAAGCGTTTCGGTCAACGGGGGCCGTGGCCGCGCGAATAACTTCAACGTCAACGGTGGGGACGCCAACGATCTGTTCGCGAACCTGCCGACCGTACAGCCGAGTCCGGACAGTGTGCAGGAATTCCGTATCGTGACCAACACTTTCGATGCCGAATATGGCCGCAATTCAGGATCGGTGGTCAACGTTGTCACCAAGTCCGGTACCAACCAGTTCCACGGCAACTTCTACGAATTCCTGCGCAACAAGGTTCTGAACGCGCAAGGATTTTTCGATTCCAGCAAGGCGTCGTTCATTCAAAATCAATTCGGCGCAACTTTCGGCGGGCCCATCAAGCAGGACAAGACCTTTTTCTTCGGGTCCTACGAAGGGCGGCGCGTTCGTCAGGGACAGTCCGGCGACACGGTAACCGTTCCGACCGGGGATGAGAGGAACGGCACCTTTGCCGGTTCGTTTGATGGAGCCATTCAGGACCGTTTTGTGGCTCAAGCTTTGCAAGGTCGCGCCGGATGCGAAGGCGCCATCAATGCCGCAGGTGGCAGCATTCCTGACCCTGGCGATCCTGGCAATTACGATGCAAACCCCATCCCCTGGGCCACTCTATTTCCCACAGATGTCTCAGGGAACACTACCATCCCTGTGGCGTGTCAGGATCCGGTGGCAGTCGATCTGATGAACAAATATGTCCCTCAATCGGACCCGAATACTGGCCTGTTTCAGGCAGTCCTGACTGGCCGCGATCGTCAGGACCAGGCCACGGTGCGGTTCGATCACCGCATCAATGACAGCCAGAATTTCAGTGCCTACTACTACTTTTCGGACGAAGATTTGTTCAACCCGTTCAACAACTTTCAGGCGGCAGGCGCGAACGTCCCAGGTTTTGGCGGCGCCATTCAGCAACGTTTCCAACAATACAACCTGACTCACACCTGGACTCTTAGTAACAGCCTGGTGAACGAATTTCACTTCACTTACATGCGGGAAGCGCAGGGCACCAACGGACACTCCGAGCATACAGACCTGGTGACCAACTCCTGTTCCTCCAGCCTGCAGAGCATCTGCTTTACCGGAGTCTCTGACTCCAGCGCGATTAATGGCCTCAACCGGCCGCGGCTTGGCATTACTCCAGGACTTGGCCCAGGGCGGGAAGGTGTGCCGGACATCTCCGTCTCTGGCGGTTTCACCATCGGAAACAACTTCGAGGGAGAGCTGCCACAGGTCGGCAATTCATTCCAGTGGACCGATAACATCACCAAAACCCTGGGCAATCACACGCTGAAGTTCGGCGGCGATGTGCGCCGCATGCGCTTTGACCAGACCCTGTATTTTGAAGTGAACGGATACTCTCAATATTTCGGCGGCGGTCCCAATGATCCCGGATTTTCCGGCAACCTGTATCCCAACTACTTGCTTGGGTTGGTCGACCAATATCAGCAAGGCGCTGCACAGCAGGAAAATGTTCGTACCACTTCGCTCTACCTATTTGGGCAGGACAGTTGGAAGATTCGTCCCAGCCTGACTCTCAATTACGGGTTGCGCTGGGAATTAAATACCCCGCTGACCGACATTGGCCACCACGTTCAGACTTTCCGCCCGGGGCAAGTCACCAGCACATATCCTTGCGAAGTCTCTCCATACGGAGCTTCCTTGCTCGGCTCCACAGATTGCACTTCTGCGTTCCCCACTGGGTTGGTGGTTCCAGGAGACAAAGGTATACCCGCTGGCTTGACTCAGACCTACTACAACGCCTTTGCACCACGGATCGGCATTGCCTATAGCCCGTGGGCGTCAGGTAAGACCAGCATCCGCGCCGGATGGGGAATGTTCTACAACCCCATCGAGCAGCTGGTGCTGGAGCAGTTCAGCGCCGAGCCTCCGTTCGGCGGCAGCACTCTGTTGTTCAATACCTTTTTCAATACGCCCTTTCTGGGGCAGAGCGGCTCAGCCAACCCCAATCCCTTTAACCCGGCGGGTGGAGCGCTTACAGGGATTCAGCGGCCAATTCCGGGTCAGCCGGTGGATTGGTCGACCTTCCGCCCGATCCTTTTGTTTGGCGAGTTTCCTAAGAATCTACGCTCCCAGTACTCGGTGCAGTACAACCTGTCGTTCCAGACCGAACTCGCTAAGGACATGCTTTTCCAGTTGAGTTATGTGGGCTCGCAGGGTCATCGCTTGCTGGCTACCACGGATTTGAATGCGGGGAATCCGCAGACCTGCCTGGACATTATTGCAATTGATGGCAGTTGCGACATTTTCGGGGAAGACAGTCCGTACAGCCTCACGGTTCCCGCGGGTATGAAGTTCACTTTCCCGGATGGATCCACCATCACACCGACTGCCGATACGCCAATCAACCTGGTTGGTCTTCGCCCCTTCTCTTCACCGAACTGCAAGCCTCTGGACACGAACTTTGCCACCAATGGCTGTCCAGCAGACGGAGTTCCGGTATTCTCCAACATCTTCCAGCAAGGCACGTTTGCCAACTCGAGTTATAACTCGCTGCAAGCTAACTTGGAAAAGCGCTTCTCATACGGTTTGCAATTGCAGGCAGCTTACACCTTCAGCAAGTCTTTGGATCAGGCCTCGAGCTTTGAGGACATCGTAAATCCCTTCAATCCTGGACTGAGCCGGAGCCTATCGCTTTTCGATGCACGCCATCGTTTCGTGCTTAGCTACTACTACGAGTTGCCGGTGCCCAAATATTTCGGAGCCAAAGGTAAGTTGCTGAATGGCTGGGCCGTTTCCGGGATCACCCAGTTTCAGTCCGGATTTCCCATCCATATCCAGTCGTTCAATGACACCGAACTCACAGGAAGTATTGATTTCTCGGCGGCCGGGACGCCAGACCTGAGCGGAGTTTTCAAAACCAAGAATGCTCACACCACGGGCTGCGCCCTGGGCACAGGACCAACTTCAGGCACACCCACTCCTTGTGATCCCATCAACAACCAGCAATTTGATCCCAACCAATTTTCTGACGCGCAGCTGGGCAGTTTTGGCAACGCCAAACGCACCCTTTGCTGCGGCCCTGGCCTGAATAACTCGGACGTTTCGGTCCAGAAGACCACCCAGTTGAGTGAAAGCAAGAAACTCGAATTCCGTTGGGATATATTCAATCTAGCCAATCATCCGAAGTTTTTTAACCCGGATGGCAACATTACAGATGGGTCGGATTTCGGGCGCATCTTCCGCGCCGGCCCGCCGCGCCTGATGCAGTTTGCATTAAAGTTCTACTACTAGGATCCAAAACCGGGCGGTCCAACCGTCCGGCCAATCTAATGGCCGCACAACAACGGCCTGAGCAACTGCGGAGATCTAGATGTACCCCGAACTACAGAAGGAACTCGCCACGTTCGAAAAGCGCACGCCCAAATCGGCGGAGGCGCATAAGAAAAATCTGAAGCGCATCCCCCTTGGGGTGGCCAGCAACTACCGTGCCTACGATCCTTATCCGATTTTTGTGCAGGAAGGGAAGGCGGGACGCTTTCGTGACCTGGATGGCAACGAATACATCGATCACAACTTGTGCTTCGGCGCGTTGATGGCCGGGCATTGTCATCCGGCGGTGATGCAGGCGGTAGAGAAGCGCCTGAGCACCGGCACCATGTTCGGCATGCCACACAACATGGAGTGGCAGCTGGCGGAAGAAATCTGCGCGCGCTTCCCAATTGAGATGTGCCGCTTTGGATCGTCCGGCACCGAAGCTACCATGCACGCGATCCGTTTGGCCCGCGCCGCCACGGGAAGGGACAAGATCATCAAGTTTGAAGGCGGATATCACGGATTGCATGATTCGGCCTTAGTCAGCGTGAAGCCCCATGCTCCGGAGTTTGGCGATGTGAATGACCCATTGCCGGTACCCGGGGGACTCGGAGTCCCGAAAGCGAGTATCGCGAACGTGCTGATCGCGACCTTCAACGATCTGGCCACCGTCGAGCGCAGGTTCAAAGCGAATCCCGGCGAAATTGCCGCGGTCATTCTCGAGCCCATCATGATGAACGTCGGTCTGTGCCTACCCAGGCCGGGTTTCCTGGAAGGCTTGCGTGAACTCTGCACCAAAAACGGCGCGCTGCTGATTTTCGATGAGGTAAAGACCGGCGCCAAGCTCGGATGGGGCGGAGCGTCGGAATATTTCAACCTGAAACCAGATATGGTCTGCCTGGCGAAGTCGATTGGCGGCGGTTTTCCGCTGGCCGCGTTTGGCGCCAGCCAATCCGTGATGGATTTGATCTCACAGCACAAGGTTTTTCACGGCGGGACTTACAACACCAATCCGGTTTCCATGGCCGCAGGCCTGGCTACCTTTCATCATGTGCTCACCCGCGAAAATTACGCGCACGTGGAAAAGCTGAGCAGCCAGTTGGTCGAAGGCTATCGCAAGACCATTGCCAAGACTGGACTGCAAGGTTACATCGCGGTGGCCGGCGCGAACGGGGCACTGATGTTGTTCCCGAAAGAAGTCATCAACTATCGCGATTGGACGACCATCGATACCGACTTGTGGCGGCATTACTGGTTTGGCATGGTGAACCGGGGAGTGATGCCGCAACCCTACTGGTGGGATGAGCAGTGGACCATCTCTGTGCAGCATGCCGAGAAAGACATTGCTGACCATCTGGCGGCGTTTGCAGATGTTGCGCCCGCGCTAGCCACGGCGCAACAGGAGCGAATGTCGGTGGCCACCCACTAATGAAAGATTTCCTCTGTGAGATTCTGTCCTCTTCTGTGGTTAGCTCTTCAAGAGCCTGAACCACAGAGGACACAGAGTCACACGGAGGATTGCACAGAGGTCATTTTGTGGCCAACAGCGCCAGCGATCCTCAACCCGATCTCAAGCGTGTCCTGGGACGCCGGGACCTGGTATTGCTGTTCGTGGTTGCGATCTTCAATCTCAATGTGGTTCCGAGCATCGCGGCCAATGGCGGAGTGACTGTCTGGCTATGGCTGATTTCTCTATTGCTGTTTTTTTGGCCACAAGGCATTGCTGTGATTGAACTCGCCCACCGCTATCCCGGCGAGGGCGGGGTCTACCTCTGGGCCAAAGAAGTCTTTGGCGACTTCCACGGATTTCTCTCCGGCTGGTGTTACTGGACCAATAACATGTTGTACGTGCCGACGGTCATGCTGTACTTCGTCGGCGTGTCTGTGTTTGTCCTCGGGCCGAGTCATTATGCGCTAGCCGATAACAAAGTGTTTGCTCTAACCCTGTCGTTAGCGTTGTTATGGATTCTGGTGGTTTTGAATATCGTTGGCCTTGGCGTAGGAAAATGGATCAACAACATTGGCGGAATTGGTACTGGAATCGCCGCTGCGGTCTTGATTGGACTGGGGCTGGTAGCCTGGCTGCGGTTTGGCACCACGGTGACCGCCGCCGATTTTCACATTCCCGCCAATCCGCGTTTCGTGCTCAATTCCTTTGGCGTGATTTGCTTCGGCCTGGTCGGCCTTGAATTGGCCTCCGTGATGGGGGATGAGATTCAGAACCCGGAAAAGACGCTGCCGGGAACGGTGGCGTGGGGCGGGATGCTCTCCGGCTTGCTTTACATCGGAGCGACTCTGACGTTGTTGGTCGCGGTAAGCAAAAATCAAATCAACGTATTGCAGGGAATCGTGCAGGCAGTGGGGCATATGGCGGAGCGCGTTGGCGCAGGCTGGATCCTTGCTCCGTTTGCGCTGCTGCTCAGTTTTTCCATTGCAGGGATCGGCTCTGCCTGGCTGGGCGGCTCCGCGCGTATTCCCTTTGTGGCGGGTCTCGATTCCTACATGCCTTCGTGGATGGCGCGCGTCCATCCCCGCTACCGCACTCCGTATGCCGCCCTGATCGTCCACGCTCTAGTCTCGATGGCTCTGATTGTGCTGAATTTCTTCAGCGAGACTGTACAAGCAACCTTTCAGAAGATGCTTTCCCTTGCGGTGGTGCTGCAACTCGTTCCATTTCTCTATATGTTCGGAGCCTTGATCAAGCTGGCTCTCGACGGCTCCAAGGGCTACTACAGCAAGGCAACTCTCGTCCTGGCCGGGGTGAGCGGCTTTGGGACGACGGTTTTTGGAATTGCACTGGTGTTTTTCCCAGCCCAGCAGATTACCTCGCTGTGGTCCTATGAGATTTGGATGTTCGGAGGGACCCTGTTCTTTGTGGGGTTAGCGGGATTTTTCTTCTTTGTGTATGGGAGGCGAAAGGTAAATCGCGTGGTGACAGCCGCCTCGGCTGTCAGCCCGAGGGAATCGGCGAGCTAAAAACTCGCAACCTGGCCGAGGCAGCCGGGACCACGAGGTTTACAGGAGACATTCATGCTGGGAGGAATCAAGACCGAAGTGCGCGCATATCAGATGTACATCAACGGAGAGTGGGTAGACAGCAAGTCGAACCGGACGTTTCCCGTCTACGATCCTTCCACGGAAAAAGTGATCGCCCAGGTTCCTGACGCTGGTGCAGAGGATGTCAACCGCGCCGTGGCGGCTGCCAGAGCAGCGTTCGACGACAGTCCCTGGACATCGACTACCGCTCAAGAGCGCGGACGAATCTTGTTTCGTCTTTCAGACAAGATCCGTCAGAACCTGCCCATGCTGGCTGAACTTGAGTGCCGCAACACCGGCAAGCCGATTGTGGAAGCGGAGTTCGATATCAATGATGTAGCCACTTGTTTTGAGTACTACGGCGGCCTGGCCACGAAAATCCTGGGATATGTGAACCCGGTGCCAGACAACGCGGTGAGCCTTACCCTTAAAGAGCCGATCGGCGTGGCCGGGCAGATTATTCCCTGGAACTATCCCTTGTTGATGGCAGCGTGGAAGCTCGCGCCGGCATTGGCTGCCGGTTGTACGTGCGTGCTGAAGCCCGCCGAACAGACGCCTCTGACCGCGCTTGAGTTGGCCCGGTGGCTCGGCCAGGCTGGCCTGCCCCCCGGCGTCGTCAATGTCATCACCGGCTTCGGCGAAACCTGTGGAGCGCCGTTGGTGCAGCATCCGGATGTCAACAAGGTTGCTTTCACGGGAAGCGCGGCCGTCGGCAAAATGATCGTCAAGCAAGCCGCCGATACGGTGAAACGGGTCACGCTCGAACTTGGCGGAAAGTCCCCCAACATCTTTTTCGCCGATGCCGACTTTGAATCTGCAATTGATGGAGCGCTGTTCGGAGTATTTATCAATCAAGGAGAGGTCTGCTCCGCGGGAAGCCGCATCCTGGTTCAGAAGCCCATTTACAGGAAATTTGTCGATGCGATGACGGAGAAAGCAAAAAAGATAAAGCTTGGCGCCCCGCTCGACCGGGAAACAAAAATGGGACCTCTGGTGAGTAAGGAGCAGTTTGACCGCGTACTGTCGTACCAGGCCATCGGCAAGAATGAGGCGAAGGTAGCCATTGGTGGAGGGCGCGCAGAGGAATTTGCCAAGGGCTACTATGTTGAGCCCACGATTTTCTACGACGTCGATAACAGTGCTCGCATTTCCCGTGAAGAGATCTTCGGACCAGTCGCCACAGTGATTCCCTTCGAAGACGAAAAGGACGCCCTCAAGATCGCCAACGATTCTCCCTACGGCCTTGCGGCCGCAGTCTGGACGCGCGACATCTTCAAGGCGTTTCGCGTCGTCAAGTCATTGAGAGCCGGCATTGTCTGGGTCAATCACATGCAGCCGACCTACGTCGAAGCACCCTGGGGAGGCTATAAACAATCCGGCTTCGGACGCGAACTTGGGCCGTGGGGAATTGAAGAGTACCTCGAAACCAAACAGGTACACATCAACTTAAACGAACAACCAATCGGCTGGTACTGAGAACCTGGAACCAGCAACTAAAGATCTGACATGGCAACCATCCAACTGAAGACCGAGATCCCCGGGCCAAAATCGGAAGCTCTGGCGGCGCGACGCGAATCTGCCTTACCACGAGGTCTTTCCCACGCGACTCCCGTCTACGTGGCGAAGGCTGAGGGGGCCGTGCTGGAAGACATGGATGGAAACCATTTCATCGACTTCGCCGGCGGTATTGGCTGTGTAAACGTAGGGCACCGCGCCCCCGACGTATTGGAAGAACTAGGAAAGCAGCTGGATCGATTTCTACATGTGAGCGTGCAGGTAACGCCGTACGAGAGCTACATCGAGCTGGCTGAGCGATTGAATCGGCTGACTCCAGGCAAATTTCCCAAGAAGACACTCTTACTGAACACGGGAGCCGAGGCGATAGAGAATGCAGTCAAGATCGCTCGCGCCCACACTGGCCGCCAGGGAATCATCGCTTTCGAAGATGCTTTTCACGGACGCACCATGATGGCCATGGCGCTGACCAGCAAGACGCATCCTTACAAAGCTGGATTTGGAGCTTTGCCTGGCGATGTCTATCGCGTCCCGTACGCCTATTGTTATCGCTGCTCGTACTCGCTCAAATATCCGTCATGCGACTTGTTCTGTGCCCGGCATCTGGAGGACACATTCAAGCGCGTGGTCGCGTCCGAGGATGTGGCCGCCGTGATTGCCGAGCCGGTACTGGGTGAGGGCGGCTTTGTGGTCCCGCCACCGGACTATTTCCGCGTGTTAATCGATATCTGCCGCAAGCATGGAGTGTTGTTTATTGCCGATGAAGTGCAGTCCGGCTTCGGCCGAACCGGAACCCTGTTTGCCTGTGAGCGCTACGGCATTGAGCCGGATCTATTCGTCACTGCGAAGTCTTTGGGCGGAGGGTTGCCGCTGGCTGCCGTGACCGGGCGTGCAGAGATCATGGACGCGCCTGGGCCGGGTGGCTTGGGAGGGACATTTGCCGGCAATCCTCTGTCCTGTGTCGCCGCCCTGGCGGTACTTGACGCTTTTGAAGACCAGGATCTATCGCGCCGCGCGAACGAAATTGGAACCACGTTCCAGGCTCGCGCCAAGGGTTGGCAGCAAATGTGGCCGCTGGTCGGGGATGTGCGAGGTTTAGGGGCGATGCAGGCGATTGAGTTGGTCCATTCGCCTGAGAGCCGCGAACCGGCCGCGGAACAAACCCGGCAAGTCGTCAACTATTGCTATCGACACGGAGTGATCGTGCTTACGGCTGGCTCCTATTCTAACGTCATCCGTCTATTAGTTCCGCTGGTCATTTCTGACCAACAGCTGAACGAAGGGTTGGACGTGCTCGAAGCCGCGCTACATTCGGTGGCTGAAAACAAGAACGCGATTCCGCAGCCGGTCTCCTAGCAGGTCCGCGCAGAGATCGCAAAGAAGAACGACGAACAAAGATTGAGTGCCATGGGACCCTCCGGAAAGACATTCACCAGATGCTAGAATCAATGCGGTCAGGCATCGGTCCCACGCGACGTTCTCCCGCCAACCCCGCCAGGTCCGGAAGGAAGCAACGGTAACGGGCTCTTGCGTGTGCAGTGGGCCGCCGGTGCCTGGCTTAACTAGCCGAGGAAACCTAGCGTCGGGTTGGTGAAGTTCCCCAGGTTCGGGAAGATGGACGGCAAATCCCCTGCCGGCACTCCAAACCAGTTGGCCAGCGTAGCCCCATATTGATCGAGCGAAGTAGTTGGAATCCAGCGTCCTTCACTGCCCGCATCGTCTGGGCCACCCAGGGCCAAGGTCGGAAATTTTCCGTAGAAGTCGCCGCCTTTGACCGCTCCACCCACCATCAGGTGATGGCTGCCCCAGGCGTGATCGCTGCCGGAATTGCTGTCGGGCTTCAAGGTTCTGCCGAAATCAGAAAGGGTAAAGCTGGTGACCCCGGGCCCGACTCCCATCTCCAGCGTGGCTTGGTAGAAAGCTGCCATGGCTGGACTCATCACTGCATAAAGCTGATCCTGAATCGGAAGCTGCGCGCTGTGAGTGTCAAATCCACCGACGGAGACAAAGAAAATCTGGCGCTGCACGCCCAGCGCTGCGCGAACCGAAATAATCTGTGCCACCTGCTTTAACTGGCCTCCCAACCCGCTTTTAGGGAACACTGTTGCAAAAGGCGCGGCCGCCGAAATCGCGTCGGCCAGCGTCTGAGCGTCGCGTAGCGCGTTCTGCGTAGTGGCGCTGGCTGATTGAATCAACGAGAGGCCGGTGTCAAACGTGAGCAGATTTTGAAATGCGGTCAAGCGGGCGTCAGCTTCGCTGTTCCCGCCAAAGCCCTTGAGCAACCGCGTCGGGTTGCCGGTCGACTGAATGGCGCGGGCCACCAGTCCCTCGCAGAAAATGTTGGTCCCCGCAAGGGAGATGGTGATCGGGAAGTTGCCTCCGTAGATGGCCTGGATCTTGTCCGCAGTCCTGCCGGCCCAACCGGTTTGTGAACCGCCGGTGAATGCTGCGGTCTGCATCTGGGTTGCCTGGTCGGAATGGGAGTAAAGATTCTCGGGAAGGACGGCAAGCCTGTTCCTAAGATCCGCACGCGTGGTCGGCTTAATCAGGGTACCAACATTTGCCAGCACTGCTGCCTGGCCACCCGTGAACAGGGCCTGGATCTCGGCCATACGCGAGTGAAACCCAAACGGGGACCCTACGCTCGGGACCGTCACCGGCAGAAGGCTGGCTTGCGGCAGAGCAAGCACCGAGCGGGTCTGGAGATAGGCCGAGTAGTCGGCGCTGCTTAAAGGCACCACCAGATTGTTGCCGTCGTTGCCGCCGAACATGAAGATGCACACCAGGGCTTTATAGTCCTGGGCGGTTTGCGCCATGGCGTTCATTAAGCCGAAGCGATTGAAGCTGGCGGCGGCCACGCCTGCCGCTGCCGTGCAGCACGATTTCTTGAGAAACTCTCTTCGCGACCAGGACATGAGCCCCCTTATTTAGTGTTCCACCTGATATTGGGAGGAACTGGCAATCAGATACAGCGCGGCCTTGACCCGCCGTGTGTTATCGGGAATTCCGGAAATCGCCGTAACGATGGTGTTGCGCATCTGAGGCGACATCTGCCCGTGCATCATCAAGTCTCCGAGTTTGTCCACCAACTGGTCCGGACTGGAGGCTACTGCGAGATACGGTGTCAGGTCAGTAGTCATGCTTTCCCCAATCCTCCCGTACACCGCATCGTTGACGAAATTAGCCCGGGTAATGGTCGTGCTGGAGTTGAAGATCTGAAACTCCGGACCTAACAGAGTGGTTTCCGGGATGACATAATCTGGTGGGTAGAAGTTGAAAACGGTCGGCGGATTCAGCGGTTCCTCAAACATGTCCGCGCCGTAGTCTGAAAATCCGTCGCCGTTGGTGTACGTACCCATGGCCCGCAGCAAGTTGGTCATCAGCAGGACTGGCTCTTTCAGATGGCCATCATTGGGCTGCACCTGGGTTGGATCGTCACCGCGCCGGGCCTCCGTATCCAACAGAATTGCGCTGACTACTGCCTTCAGGTCGCCGCGCACCCCGCTGCCGTTGTCATTGAATACCGCAACCACACGCCCGACGTACGCCGGGCTGGGATTACTGGTCACGAGATGCTGGATCAGCTGTTTGCAAATGAACGGGCCTACGTTCGGATGATTAAAAATATTCTGCAGCGCCGCATCCAAATCAGACTGGGCTGTTCCACCCGCGGGGATGGTTACACCGTTGAGCAGTGTCTTGTCCCCGGTGTCGTGGTGGCTGTTAAAGGGAACCATCGGGCCGCTGTAGCCGGGAGGGCTGGGAAACTGCGGCCCGGGAGGATATGTCCATCCTGTAAATACTCGGGCGAAGTTCGTAATCGTATCCTGATCATAAGTCGGAATCGGATTTCCAGCACCGTCGAGCTGCAAGGTACCGTCCGGGTTCAACTGGTTGAGTCCGATCGTAAACAGCTGCAAAATCTCGCGTGCATAGTTTTCGTTGGCTGATGTTCCCGTGACGGGATTGGGTTTGTCGTTGTTCACCATGTCCAGATAGTTGCCCATCACCGGACTGAGGGTGACATCTTTAAGCAAGTCATAGAAGTTGCCGAATGCGTCCTTCATCAGCATGTTCTGCCACAAGGTGAAGGCATCGGTCGTGTCGACCTTGTTGGAGGAAGCCACCATGATCTGCGAGAGTGCGAAAGCCACTCGTTGCCGTAACTGGTCGTCGCGCTCCAACGCGCAAATGAAGAACCGTTGTTGCACGGTTGTAATGCTGTCGTCCTTACCAGGTGCGGGATAGCAATTCGTGGTCTGAGGCCCGAGTTGAAAAGCCAGATAACTATTGATCCCGCCCAGGCGTACCGCAACGACGCTTTCGGGGGTGGGGCCAAAAGTGGATTGTTGCAGATAGCGTGCCGCAACTGCCGAAGTCACGCTGTGGTCTGGATCGGTGATGACATAGAAAAAATTTGAGCGCAATCCGCCAGGACTGGGGTTGGTCACCGAAACCGTGACCCACTTGGTCAATGTGGGTTGGTTTCCCGAGGCAGTGAGTTGCGTCGTGGACACAAATGTTGTGTTCAAGGGCGTAGTCCCCCAAGTCACGACTGCACCGTTCGCAAAACCAGTCCCCGATATGGTCAGAGTGAAGCTCGCAGGACTTTGAAAACTCTCCGGGGTTACCTCTGAGATATGAGGAATCGCGTTATTGATGGTCACAGAGGCGTTGGCGGCGGCATTGGCATTGGTCTCGCTTACCGCGCGAATGGTGATCTGATTCGGTGAAGGCATCGCGCTCGGCGACTGATACAGGCCCCCAGTGATGGTTCCAACCGTGGAGTTCCCGCCTACAACCCCGTTTACAGACCAGATAACGGCTTGGTTCGTGGTCCCGTTCACAGTCGCGGTATAGGTGACAGTCTGCCCCGCGTAGATCGTGGAGCTGGTTGGAGTCAAAGTTATGCTCGACGCGGGCGGCGGCGGGGGTGGCGGCGGAGGGTTCCCGCCTCCGTTGTTTGCGCCCACACTCCCGCCTCCGCACGCTGTGGCCAGGACAAGAACAATCAGCATCGCAACTGCCAGCAAGGACGAGATGGCGCGCTGTCTATTTGCGCAATGCATTATCGAGCTCACCCACGTAACGCCGTGCCGCGGTTTCGGAAGAAACCACGGCGAAATAACCAAGCGGCGGAGGTTCCGCCGCATCTGCCAGAAGGGTAATTAGGTAGGCCGAAAGGGGACAGGTCACGCCGGTATCATCTCGGGAATGGTCTAGATTCGACACTGGAATGGGCTTCGGGCACGATTTCACTGGAAGGTTGTACTGCGCAGGGGCATGTACCAAAGTCATGAGCGGGCCCACCGCGTGAATCCAAGTGGAACGAATGAAGTGAACTGCAAGTGACCACAGAGTTGAAGATTCCTGCCGCGTACGGCAAAATAGCCGTTCGCATATCATTGACTGGAGAATACTTCGAGTGAGCCAACTTCTACGCGCTAAGATCAGCGCGCTTGGTACCTTTGTTCCCCCCCGTCTTCTTACTAATAAGGATCTGGAGAAGATGGTTGAAACCAATGACGAGTGGATCGTACAGCGCACCGGCATCCGTGAACGTCACCTAGTCGACAAGGGGACGGCCACCAGTGATCTGGGCGCGGCCGCGGCGCGGAAAGCCCTTGCCGCATTGGGTTTGGATCCCTCCGAGATGGAGGCAATTGTCGTCGGCACGGTGACCCCGGACATGTTCTTTCCCTCGACAGCCTGTCTGATTCAACACAAATTGGGAGCAAAAGGGGCCTGGGGATTTGATCTTTCCGGCGCATGCTCCGCGTTTGTGTATGCGTTGCAAGCCGGAAGCCAGTTCATTGCCACCGGGGCCCACAAGAAGGTGTTGGTGGTCGGCGCCGACGTCATGTCTTCCATCCTCGACTACACCGACCGTGCGACCTGCATCCTGTTCGGAGATGGCGCGGGAGCCGTGGTATTGGAGCCTGCCACCAATGACGGCGAGGGCCTGATCGACTTCCTCCACGAAGTGGATGGCTCGGGCGGTTGTTCGCTTTACATGCCGGGTGGTGGAAGCCTGCATCCCTCGACCCACGAAACCGTCGATCAGAAGATGCACTTCGTTCATCAGGATGGCCAGGCGGTATTCAAATACGCGGTCCGCAAAATGGCGGAGTTATGCGAGAGGCTGCTGCAGCGCAATGGATACAAGGGAAGCGACGTCGATGTGTTTCTCCCCCACCAGGCCAATCTGCGGATTATCAACGCCACCGGAGATCGCCTGGGGCTTCGCCCTGAAAGCATCATTGTCAACATAGACCGCTACGGCAACACCACTGCGGCGACAATCCCCTTGGCCATGGAGACAGCAATCGAACAGGGGAAGCTGAAGAAGGGAAGCCTGGTCTTGCTGGCCTCTGTAGGGGCGGGATTTACCGCAGGTGCTACATTGTTGCGCTGGGCCTACTAGCAATCAGTCAAATTGGCAAACAGGAGATAAAAATGAAAATCTTTGGGAAAATATCCGCCGGGGTCTCTGCCGCCGCCTTGGTCTTCGTGGCTGGGATGATCTATGCACAGGACGTGGTGAAAGTAGCCGGGGATAGCCACACCGTTCTGCTCGAGAATGATCAGGTCCGCGTGCTGAAAGTTGATGTCAAGCCAGGACAAAAGGTGCCCATGCACTCGCATCCGCACAACGTGGCTTACTTCCTGACCGATGGCAAGATCAAGCTTACGCTCCCGGATGGAAAGACCCAGGAACGGGACATCAAGGCTGGAACCTCCAGCTGGAGCGAAGCGGCAACCCACGCCGCAGAAAATATCGGCTCCGCTGATTTCCAGGAAATTCAGATTGAACTGAAGAAGTAGCCAGACCGGGCGGCGTCCTCAGCCCCAGGTCGAAAAACTTGAACCGCCGGCACGCCGGGAAATGCGACAGGACGCATCAATTCCCGCTGGCGGGCTTGGCTTGCTCGTAGGCTTTCTGAAGATACCTGCGCGCTTCGTCCATCGCGCCCTGGGTATTGTCATTGGTCTGCAGGGCCTGCCGGTATTCATTGGTCGCTCGCTCTCGCTGCCCGGTGACATCAAAAATTTTTCCCAGCTGAATATGGCTCCAGACCTCGGTCCAACGGGGTTCTCCGTCGCCATTGAGCGAGTCACGATAGGCGTTGGCCGATGCCTGAAAGTTCCTTTGCAGAAAGAACACTTCCGCGATGCGGTAGTGGGCCAGGGAACTGTTCTTGTTCGCATCCAGCGCCTTGTTGAATTCGGCCAGGGCTCCTGCCATGTCTCCTTGCTGCACCAGCGCCTGTCCGCGCTGAATGGAGGCACGCAGCTTGATCTCTGGAGAATTGGTCAGAACCCGGTGCTCCGGATCGACCACTATGCGCCGGGGACGGCCGAAAGTCTCCACGGTAAACGCCGAATTGGTTCCAACCACGTCAACCTTCTTCTCTTCGGTCTTCCCGTCGGTATCGATGCGCAGAGTCACCGGCATGCGGAACAGATCGAGGTCCTGCGCGATTTGGCCTACCACGCGAAAACCTTTGTTACTGCCCAGGCGATAGACCGTGTATTTGGATTTGAATTCAGGCGCTCCAGTGGAGTCCAGCCACTGCGAAAAGAACCAGGTGAGCTTTTCTCCATATTCCTGCTCCGCGATGGCGCGAAAATCGTCCAGCGAGGCGGCCTGCCCGGCATACTTATTGGCAAATGTCCGCATGGTCACATCATATTTCTGTTCGCCCAGCACCCAGCGCAGCATGTGCAGGATCATGGCTCCCTTATCGGTGACCAGCGACTGAAACTCAGGGGAGAAAATCGGCAGCTTGCCGATGCTGGAAAGCGGGACCGTGTCATACGCCAAGGCCCCAACCGACATATCCTTTACCGCTTCCTCGAGGCCAGCCGAACCGGCGGCGCTTTCCACGTAACGGGCTTCGGAATAGCGGGCAAAACCGTCTTCCAGCCACCAGTCATCCCGCGACGCCGGGCTCACAGAAACTCCCCACCACTGGTGCGCGAGTGTATTGGCAAGAAGACGATAGTTCACTCGTTCGGTGACGGCGCGCCCTGCAATCGCCGCCATTCCTGGCGCCCATGCGGCGGGAACCGTGTCATCCGGTATCTCCACCACGCGGAGATTGGTATTCGGAATTGGGCCGTACAAAGTCACGTAATAGGTAAATTCCTTAACCGCAGTTTCTGCGTAGGTTTGCGCCAGTTTCTGATGCAGAGGCTTGAAAAAAATGCGTAGATCGACTCCCGCTTCACTGCTCTTGTATTCCTGGAATGCTCCTGCGACGATAGTTCCTGGGAAGCTCGGCTTGTCGTAGGCAAAGGTATAGGTCTTGGTCGGCAACCCGCCCGCGACTGCCTTCTTCGGTGGAGGATTATCCACCGCGCTCTCTTTTCCGCTGCCGATCGCGACCATGTGGGCGGGCACCGTGAGGTTAATGGTCGCGGTAAAGCGGTTGATCCCATAAGCATTCACCGGGAACCACCGCCCTGAATAAAGCAAATAGCTGGTATCATCCCCGATCGACGCCAGCTTCAGCCCTTGTACAGGGCTGTCATCTGGAGAATCCAATTGGCCTTCATACTCGAAAGTCAGGGTAGTCGCGGTGTCCTTGGTCAGACCATTGGGAAGGTTGACGCGCACGGTGGAGTCCTGGGTAACGCGCTCGATGTTCAGCGCTTTCCCGGCGCTGTCACTCACCTTGGTGACACGCAGGCCGTTGTGCAGTTCAAAAGTTGCGTAGGACAAGTCTTCCAGGGCCGTGAAATCCACTTTGGCGCGGGCTGTGATCTTATGCAAGTGGGGAGCTAGCTCGGCGTCAATCGTATAGTTGCTGACCCGCAGCCGCATCTTCTCCGCTGCCTGGGTAGGCATCGAAGCAAAAAAAAGGAGAAAACTCAGAACCGTGACAACGGTCGTGCGCTTACACCCGCTGTGAAAGAACATTACCCACAAGCTCCTATCCAACCCCTAGATTCCTAAGATGATGATTGTTACCCAAAAGATGCTGTGCGACAAGAGATAGAAGGCATGAAGCGCAAGTGAGACGATTAATTGCCGGCCGCGGGTTCACCTTTGAGAATCTCCAGGATCGCGGTCGCGGCCCGCTCCGCGGCTGGAACGTCGGTCGAAGTATGTCCCCGGAGCGAGGCGCGGACGCCTGCCAATCCGCGCAGCATGCGCTCGCGCGCTGGCCCATCGGGCAGGATCTTACTGAGTTCGGCCGCCACGTTCGCTGCGGTAAAGTCCTGCTGCACTAGTTCGGGCACAATTCTTTCGCCGGCTATCAAATTGACCATGGCAAAGTGGGGAACCTTGACCTGCGACTTACCCATAAAGTAAGTGAGGCCCGATACCCGATAGACCATGGCGAACGGCGTATCCATTAACGCCGCCTCCACGGTTGCAGTTCCGCTGGCAATGATGCCTGCACGCGAGTGAGTCAACGCCGCCAAGGCTTCTGGAACCAGCGTGACCGCCGCGCCGCCGATCAGTTTTTGCAGAAAACTTTTCTCCAGTGTCGGCGCGACCGGCAGTAGATATTCATGATCATCTCCGAGTGCTTGCACTGCCTCCAGTACCGTCGGAAGGTTCATGCTGACTTCCTTGACCCGGCTGCCGGGCATCAATGTGATCCAGGTTTTTGCCGGGTCGAGCCGGTTGGCTTCAGCATAAGCCTCACGCGAAACTGTGGGCCGGCAAAGACCCGCCAGAGGATGCCCGACAAACATGGTATCCACGCCGCGGTCGCGGTAGAACTTTTCTTCAAAGGGGAAAATCACCAGGGCTTTGGTCACATACTTTTGCAGCAGGCGTACGCGGCCCTGCCGCCACGCCCAGAACTGCGGACAGACGTAATACACAACTGGAATGCCCAGCTTCCTCATTTCTCTGGCCACCCGCCAGTTGAACGCAGGGGAGTCTATTACGATCGCCAGCTCGGGTGATTGCGCGGCCGCTTCAACGATCAGCTGATTGAACAGGCCCCAGATTTTTGGCAGGTGACTGATGATTTCCGTGATCCCCACAACGGAAAGATCTCTTGCATCGACCACGGTCTTACAGCCCGCCGCCCGCATGCGATCCCCTCCCGCCCCGAAGAATTCAAGGGAGGCGTCGTGCCGCCGCAGGGCTTCGATGAGCTGCGCGCCGTACATTTCTCCGGAGGCTTCTCCGGCGGAGATGAGGATTTTTGTCAACCGCTTCCTGCGCACATTGTAAGGGAAGGAACCGGACGCGTGAAATTCATGCAAAATTCACAGAGTTTTCACCTATGCTAAAGAAGAAGTTGTGCCGCATCCCTGACACGCCAACGCCATAGCATGCGCAGAATCACAATTCTGTTCTTTGACGCAGGCGGTGGGCACCGCAGCGCGTCGGAAGCGCTTAAAACGACTCTCCAGGAAAATCATTGGGACGTCCATCTCCTCAACGTGCAGGAGTTACTGGACTCCATCGACTTCGTTCGCGGCGTGACTGGCTTGCGAATTCAGGACGGCTATAACCTGATCCTGCGCAAAGGGTGGACCCGGCTTTCTCCGCCACTGTTGCGAATTCTCCAGCGCGTGATCCGTATGCGGCACAAGCGAATCGTGAAAATGTTTCGCGGTTACTGGTCACTCCATCCTACGGACATGGTGCTTTCAGTGATTCCCCATTTCAACCGCGCCATTGCAGAGAGTATCCGGCAGGCGATGCCCGCGGTTCCATTTGTCACACTGCTCACCGATTTTGCCGACTACCCGCCACATTTCTGGATGGAAAAAGAATCGGAATACCTCATCTGTGGAACCGGGAAGGCCCGCCAGCAGGCACTGGAGATGGGCCACCCAACAGAAAGGATCTTTCAGGTTTCCGGCATGATCCTTAAACCGAAGTTCTATCAGAAACCGGTAGTGGACCGGGAGGCGGAAAGAAGAAAGCTCGGCCTCCTGCCGGACGTTCCCACCGGTGTAGTGCTGTTCGGAGGCCATGGATCCCCGGCCATGATTGAAATTGCCAAACGCCTGGAGCAAAGCCAGACTCCCGTCCAGCTCATGATGCTTTGTGGGCACAGCAAGAAGATTTTTGATGAACTCAACGCCCTGCATCTTACCAAGCGAGTCTTTGTAGAAGGCTTTACCACCAATGTCGACTATTACATGGCGCTGGCGGATTTTCTGATCGGCAAACCCGGCCCCGGCAGCATCAGCGAAGCCCTGCAATACCATCTCCCGGTCATCGTCGAGCGCAATGCGCGCACCATGCCGCAGGAGCGCTATAACACGGTGTGGCTCGAAGAGCAACGAATGGGTATTGTTCTGGACAGCTTCGAGAAGATTGCCGGCGGAGTGGAGCAGTTGCTCGAGCCTGCCACCTTCGTCGAATTCCGCCGCAATGCGGAAAGATATTCCAACCGCGCGCTCTATGAAATTCCCGGCATTCTGGATGCCGTGCTGCAAAATCGTCGTACCGGCGACATGGATTCTAGAACCGCGCGGGCGGCTGGCGATACTTCTCCAGCTGTTCTTGAGTAAGCCCGTTGTTGGCCACAATCTGCCGATAGAGTTCGCCGCTGCCGCGCATGGTCCGCTGTTGCGTGACCGGATCCAGCGCGATCAATCCGAAGCGCAGCCACCAGCCTTCCGCCCATTCGAAGTTGTCGGTCAGGGTCCAGTGGAAATATCCACGAATATCGCGGCCTTCCTGGATCAGCGAACGCACTTCTTTGAGCGCATTCACGATCAGCCATGGCCGCAAGCGGTCGTTGGCATCGGGGACCCCGTTTTCCGTGATGAAAATCGGCTTGCCCAGGCAGGCCGCCCGCTCCACGGCGGCTCGGATTGCCCCTGGAAAGGCCTCGCCGTAAGGCTTCTCCACTCCGCTGTCGCCTTGCGGGACATCGGGCGGCACGAAGACGCGGCCAAACAATTGCCCGGCGGATTTGAGATCGAAATTCACATGAAACCGGTTGTAGACATTCAGTCCAACAAAGTCGCAAGCGCCAGCCGCCTCTTCTGCCCCTCCGCCAACCAGATTGAAAGGAAACCGGAAGCTGCCGTGTTCCATGAGTTGTAGAAAGCCTTCGTTGAATATTTGGCTCTGCACGCTGGCAACCCAACGGTCCAGAAAACTCTTTACAGGGTGAAAGACCATGTAATGTTGGGACCATCCCACTTGAGCCTCGCTTTGCAATTCGTGGATGGCGCGAAAGCAGCGAGCATGGGCTTGTGCCTGCGCGGCCATGACTCTCATCGCCAATACAATTTTCCCCTTCTGGCCGGGAGGGAACTCTCCAGTTACATATCCCAACGTTGCATAGACGTTGGGCTCATTGAAGGTGATCCAGAATCTGCACCAGCGCCCGAGAGCGTCGACCACGCGCCGGGTGAAGCGTTCAAAAAGCGCAGGCGCGTCAGTGCTGAGGAAGGCGCCTTTTTGTTCAAACCATCGAGGATTCGTGAAATGGTGCAGACAGAGCACTGGCTGAATCCCTCGTTGATGCAGGTCCTCCAGCATTTTTTGATAACGTTGCAGCGCGCTCTCTGAGAAACAGTTTTCCTGTGGCTCGATGCGGCTCCACTCCACAGACAGCCGCAATGAATTGATGCCCAGCCTCTGGGCCAGGTCAAAATCGGCCTCAGTGCTGTTCCACCAATCGCATGCCTTCCCGCACAGGTCACGCGATCGGATGTGACCACCTCTCTCCCAATCCGACCACTGATTGTCGCTTCCCCCTTCGACCTGGTGAGCAGCGGTCGCTACGCCCCAAAGAAAGCCGGAAGGAAACTTCTCGGCTGCGCCGTTCCCCAAAACCATCGCCATGAATGGCATTCTACGGGAGTCACATGAATGTAGGATTGACACTTCTTACGCGCAGGTGGTCTATTAAGTATTTTGCCCGTCTTACCTTTCGCCAATATTTATGCGCCCAAACCGCATCCTGAGCCTTGCCCTGATTGGATTTCTCATCCCCCTGCCTGCGTGTAGTCGAAAGACCCAGCTTCCGGTGAAAGGATCAACTGCCTATAACGACGCAGTATCTTCGTTTTATGTAGGATTGGCCGCGTTGCAGGTTGGACATGATATTTACGCTGAGGAGAAGCTTGAAGCACTGACCCGTTTGGTGCCCGGCGAGCCGGCAGGGTGGGCCAACTGGGGCGTGCTGGCCCTGCGGCAGAGAGACTACGAAAATGCCGCTCAGCGGCTGCAAAAGGCGCGCGACCTGTCGCCCAACAATGACCAGATTTATTACTTGCTCGGGCTTCTGGAAAGCGGGCGTGGTAACAGCGGCGAAGCAATCGCCAATCTGAGGAAAGCGGTTGAACTGAATCCGCAGAATCTGCGAGCTCTATACCAATTGGCGCAGGAGGTAGAGCGCCAGGGCGGGGAAAACAGCGAAGCCGAATTTGAATCCTTGCTACAGAAAATTCTCGCGGCACAGCCCGATAATCTTGCAGCGCTGCTTGAGCTGGGACGCGTTGCCGCCAAGCGCGGCGAGGCCGATACTCTGAAGTCGGTGATCGCGAAGCTCAGTGCCCGTTCCCAGGCATGGCCTCCGGAAGTGCAGCAGCAGCTGAGCATGTTGCAGACGGCGGCTGGCGGAGACTTGCGCGCCGCAGCTACGCGGACCACTTTTTTGCGTAACGTATTAGTGCGGGTAGCCGAATACCGGCAAAGCCTTGCCGTCATCAAGGCTTCCCCTGGCGAAGACGCTCAACCTTTTACTCATTTCCTGGCGCTCTCATCGCCGGACTTCAAGCCCGCAGCTGCGGACATGACAACCTCATTTTCTCCAGAGCCGATGGAGAATTTGGGCAAAGGGTGGAGTTGGATTGGAACTATTCCGTTGGGCAGTGCGGGCGCGCCAACTTTGGCCGTCGCCAACGGCCAGCAGGTACGCTTGATGAGCGGAGCGACCATCCCATTCCCCGGCGGGCCAAAGCACGTTGATCCAGGGCCTGAGGGTATCACCCCGATTGACTTCAACTATGACTTCAAGAATGATCTGGTACTCGCTGGCGCTGGAGGGGTTCACCTACTGCGTCAAGACAGTCCTGCGGCCTTCGTAGATGTGACCGCAAGAACCACCCTGCCCAAGTACGTATTGAACGCAAGCTATACGGGAGCCTGGGCTGTAGACATCGAGGCTGATGGTGATCTCGACATCGTCCTCGCGGCAAAGACCGGTGAGCCAACCGTGCTTAGGAATAATGGCGACAACACGTTCACCGTGATTCATCCCTTTACCGGTGTTTCCGGCTTGCTCCAGTTCGCCTGGGCAGATCTCGACGGGGATGGGGATCCCGACGCCGCCTTGATGGATGGTTCGGGCAGGCTGCGTGTCTTCACAAATGAGCGGCTGGGACAATTTGCCGAGCCTCCGCTGCCGGCAGGTTTCGGGTCAGTGAAGGCCATCGCAGCGGCGGATGTTAACAACGACAGTGTTCTTGATCTGTTGGTGGTGCAATCGTCCGGCAGCATTGTCCGCCTGTCCGATAAGAACGAACAGAATTGGGAGGCTGCTGAGATTGGACACGTGGCAAATCCCGGGCTTCTGGCCGGCGACGTGCGCCTGCGCGTCGCGGATCTGGACAACAACGGCTCGCTGGATTTGATTCTGGCTCCGGTGGGAATATCCAGGGCTGGCAGCGCCTCGGCGATCTTGTTAAAAGACGATACGGGAAGTTTTGTTCCGCTGGAGCATTCGCCGGCACTGCCGAAAGTTTTCACCAGTGACGATGTGAATAGCGATGGCCGCCTCGATTTGTTGGGCCTGACTTCCGATGGGCAGGCCATTCAGGCGGTGAACCACGGATCCAAGAACTACCACTGGCAGACCATCCGACCCCGCGCAGTTCGGGCGGTAGGCGATCAACGAGTCAATCCCTTTGGAGTCGGCGGAGAAATCGAAGTTCGCTCCGGCCTGCTGATGCAAAAACAGCCGATTGCCGGCCCCTTGCTCCATTTCGGCTTGGGAGAGCAGGCATCCGCCGATGTCGTCCGCGTCGTCTGGCCGAACGGATCGGTAAGCGCAGAGTTCAATTTGAAATCCGATCAGGAAATTGTCACCGAGCAGCGGCTGAAAGGTTCCTGCCCATTTCTGTTCGCTTTTAACGGGCAAAAAATGGAGTTCGTTAAAGACGCCGTGCCCTGGAGTTCTGCTATCGGCCTGCGCATCAACACTCTCGGCACCGCGCGCGTCGAAGCTACGGAGGAGTGGTACAAGATCGGCGGAAACGAGCTTGTGCCACGCGATGGCTTCTATGACCTGCGCATCACCGCCGAATTGTGGGAAACCTATTACTACGATCAGCTTGCGCTGATGACAGTCGACCATCCGGCTGGAACCGACATCTTCGTGGATGAACGGTTCGTCATTCCTCCGGCGAAACTGGCCATCACCGCCGTCGAAACGCCCAGTAAGATTGCCCGCGCTGTGGATGACAACGGCCAGGATGTTACCAATCTCGTAAGCATGCTCGATGGACGGTATCTCGACAATTTTGGGCGCGGCCAATATCAAGGGATAACCCGCGATCATTACGTCGAAATTGATCTCGGGGAGAATGTCCCGTCGTCCGGGCCGCTTTGGCTGATCGCCAAAGGATGGATGCATCCCACCGACTCTTCCGTGAACGTCGCCATGAGCCAGGGTCGCCATGAAGCGGGCCATGGATTGAGCCTTGAGGTGCCCGATGGCAAAGGTGGCTGGGCCGTGGCCAAAGCCAACCTCGGGTTTCCAGCTGGCCGCAAGAAGATATGCCTGGTTGATCTCACCGGTGTCTTTCACGCCGGCACTCCGCATCGCGTGCGGCTGCGAACGAATCTGGAAATCTTCTGGGATTCCTTCGCGTGGGCAAAAGGAGTGCCAGGTACCCCGCTCAAGCTGGTACGCTTAGACCCAGAGATGGCGGATTTGCACTTCCGTGGTTATTCGGCCATTCATCAGCCGAATACCTCCTCCCCAGAACTTCCGGATTACAACCAGCTGGAAGGATCGAAACAACGCTGGCGCGATCTTGTCGGCTACTACACGCGGTATGGCGACGTGCGCGAACTGCTCAAAAAAATCGACGACCGGTACGTAATCATGAACTCGGGCGACGAAATGACGTTTCATTTTGCCGAGCAGCCGGCGCCGCCGTCCGGGTGGGTGCGGGACTTCATCATCGTTGGCGACGGCTGGATCAAAGACGGTGACTACAACTCCACGTTTTCGAAGACCGTCTTGCCCCTGCCTTATCATGCCCGCAATCTGTATAACGTCCCGCCGGGCAGGCTCGAAGACGAATGGGTTTACCGCCATCATCCCGAGGATTGGCAGAATTATCAGACCCGTTATGTTACGCCCGGCGTGTTCGAAAATTCCCTGAGAAGTGACCCACAGAAATGAAACGGGGCCCGCTGGCAAGAATCATTCTCGCGATATTTTTTGTAGGGTTGATCCTGGGTCCCTGGGTGGTCAAACGCTGGTCTGCAAGAAATGAATCCAGCGGCAGTGTCGACCCCAGGGCCGCGCTGGCCCGGCACGGTTTCTATTTTCAGGAAGTCTCGCACGCTGCCGGAATCAATTTCGTTCACCAGGGCCCTACTCTCGATCACCAGTTAGAACACATCATGCCCGAAGTCGCTTCCATGGGCGCTGCGGTGTCGATAGTGGATTTCGACCGTGACGGATGGCCGGACATTTACGCCACCAACAGCGGTGAAAGCAGCAAGAACACGCTGTATCGCAACCTCGGAGATGGAACTTTTAAAGACGTCGCCCCGGAGATGGGCATCGCTGACCTGAATCAGATCGGGACCGGTGTATCCATGGGAGCGGTTTGGGGTGACTACGACAACGACGGCTACGAAGACTTGTTTCTCTACAAATGGGGCAAGCCCGAACTCTTTCACAACGATCACGGCAAGGGATTCACCCGCGTCACCGAGCAGGCGGGTTTGCCGCCGTGGCTGAATGCGAACACCGCCATCTGGTTTGACTACGATGGCGACGGGCGACTGGACCTTTTCATCGGCGGATACTACTCCGAAGATATTGATCTCTGGCACCTCAAAACGACTCGGATGATGCCCGAGAGTTTTGAATATGCCAAAAACGGAGGTCGCAAATATCTTTTCCATAACGTTGGCAACGGTAAGTTCGAAGATGTCACTGCGAAGATGGGAATCGACAGCCGCCATTGGGCGCTCGCTGCGGCGGCGGCGGATTTGCGCGGAACCGGCCGCCCCGATCTTTTCATCGCCAATGACTACGGCGTTTCCGAACTCTATTTCAACCAAGGCAACCGTTTCCGCGAAGTAGGCGAACAAACCGGCGTCGGCTTTGCCCCCAAGAGCGGAATGAATGTAGCCTTCGGAGACGTCTTCAATCGCGGCAATTTCACGGTGTATGTTTCCAATATTTCGGAAGACGGCGTGCTCATCCAAGGCAACAACCTGTGGGTGCCCAAAGAAGGAACAAGTGGCGATGGCCTGAAATATGAGAACCTGGCGCGGGATCTGGGCATCGAACTGGGCGGCTGGAGCTTTGGCGCACAATTCGGCGATCTGAATAACGACGGCACCCTGGATCTGTATCTCGCCAATGGCTACGTTTCCCTGGATCGCAACCGCAATTATTGGTATGACTTCTCCAAGATTTCCGGCGGCAACTCCACCATCATTGGCGACGCTAAGCACTGGCCTCCCATGAACGGGCGCAGCCTGTCGGGTTATCAGCACAAAAAAGTCTGGGTGAATGATGGCGCCGGCAAGTTCGTGGATGTTGCCCAGTCCGTGGGTGTTACCGACACCTACGACGGCCGTTCCGTGGCCTTCGTCGATCTCTGGAACCGCGGCGTGCTTGACATGGTCGTGGCCAACCAGCGAGGTCCGCTGCTCGTTTACAAGAACACGGTAACTCCCGAGAACAACTGGATCGACTTCGAACTCGAGGGAACAGCCAGCAATCGCAGCGCGATCGGAGCGGAAGTCACCCTTTTCTGGAACGGGCAGGAACAGGTGCAGGTTGTCTCCGGCGGCAGTGGATTCTGTGCAGAGAATCAGCGCAAGCTTCACTTTGGTTTGGGCAAAGATCCCAAGATCGAGAAAGCAGTCATTCGTTGGCCCTCGGGCAAGATACAGACCCTGGACAAGCTTGATGCCCATCAGGTACTAAAGATCAAGGAGCCTGCATGAGCCAAGCCGCCACTCCCGTTGCCTCCCCGCCTGAGATCACCTGGTGGCAGCTCATTGGCCCGGAGAACCGCTACCTGGCTCCGATTTTCATTACCTCCATTCTGCTGGTGGGGCATCTTTCGTTCGGCATCCTCGAGGGCTACTGGAAGACCGGACTGGCCATTGCGACCAGCATTGCCGCCGAGATGATCCTGGGAAAATTCTTCCTCGGCAAATGGCCCCATCCCGCCAGTGCTTACATCAGCGGGATCAGCGTGGGCATTCTGGTGCGTTCGCCCGCCTACTGGCCCTACGCGCTATGCGCGCTGATTTCGATCACTTCCAAGTATGTGTTGCGGATCAGGAACAAGCACATCTGGAATCCCTCCAACTTCGGCATATCGGTGTTGCTGTTTCTTGCGCCTGCCGCGGTTGCTTCTTTGAGCATTCAGTGGGGAAACAATGTCTGGCCGATGCTGGTGATCTGGGTCTTGGGTTCGGTGATCATCTATCGCGTCCATCGCTTCAACATCACCGCGACCTACGTGCTTTCATTCCTGGCATTCGCTTTTTTGCGAAGCTGGATCACCGGCCATCCCTGGCAGGCGGAGGTCGCGCCCATCACTGGGCCTATGTATCAACTGTTTATTTTCTTCATGATTACCGACCCGAAAACCACGGTGCGCTCCCGCACCGGACAATGCGTGGTTGCGTTCCTCATCGCGCTGGTGGAAATGGTGATGCGTTTGAATCAGGTTATCTATGCGCCGTTCTACGCGCTTTTCCTGGTCGGGCCAGCGGCCTTTCTGCTGGAAATGTGGCTGGCCTCGCGGCGCAAGGCGCCGGACACCGTCCCCGCCTGAGGCACTACAACCCATGAGAAGACTCTGGATCTTCGGAACTGTGCTGCTGGCAATCTCGCTACTTGTGGCCTGCAAGGAAAAGAATGCAAGCCCGCCGCCGGAGCGAAATGCTTCATCACAGCCCTCTGCTACGCCACAGCCGGCGCTGCCGGAGCCAACTGCAACGGCGCCCACTCCGCCGCGTCCCTCCGGCCCCATCCAATTCACCGATGTAACCGAGCAGGCTGGCATCCACTTCCAGCACAATAGCGGAGCCTTCGGCCAAAAATATTTGCCGGAAACCATGGGCAACGGCGCTTGCTTCCTTGACTACGACGACGACGGCTGGCAGGACATTCTTATCATCAACTCGATGGACTGGCCCGGCCACGCAAAAGGGAAGTCGTTCCCTGCGCTCTATCACAACAGCAGGGACGGCACGTTCACGGACGTGACCAAACAGGCAGGGTTGGCGATCGAAATATACGGAATGGGTTGCGCGGTCGCCGATTACGACAACGACGGCTACGAAGACATCTACATCACGGCGGTCGGCGCCAACCGACTCTTCCGCAATCTGGGGAATGCAAAATTCGCGGATGTAACCACCAAAGCCGGAGTGGCCGATCCCGGATTCTCGACCAGCGCCGTGTGGTTTGACTACGATAACGACGGGAAACTCGATCTCTTCGTGGCGCATTACGTGGAGTGGTCCGCCGCCAGCGATCAATATTGCTCTCTGGATGGGAAGAACAAAAGCTATTGCACACCCCAAGCCTTCAGAGGAGAGAGTTCAACGCTGTTTCATAACAAGGGCAATGGAAGTTTTGAAAGTTTGACACAAAAAGCCGGCCTCCACGATCCCACGAGCAAGGCTCTCGGCATCGGCCTGCTGGATTACGATAACGACGGATGGCTCGATCTGTTCGTCGCCAACGACACCGAGCCCAACAAACTTTATCGCAATAATCACGATGGGACGTTTGCTGACGTCGGTGTGGCCGCTGGAGTGGCCTTTGGTGAAGCCGGCACGGCTCGCGCCGGTATGGGCACCGATGCAGCCGACTTCGATGACTCGGGCCGTGAGGGCCTGGTGGTTGGAAATTTCACCAACGAAGGCATGTCTCTGTATCGGAACGACGGCACAGGGTTATTTACTGATGTAGCTCAGGCTTCCGGAATCAGCCGCACCTCCATGAAGTCGCTCACCTTCGGTTGTTTGTTTTTCGATTACGACCTGGACGGGATGCTGGATATTCTGGCGGTCAACGGACATGTTTCTGACGACATCAACGTGGTACAGCCGACCGTGAAATATGCCCAGGCGCCGCATCTGTTCCGCAATCTCGGAAAAAGCAAGTTTGAAGAAGTGACGGACAGGATGGGGAAAGCCATGCAGTTGCCGATTGTGGGCAGGGGAGCGGCGTATGCTGACTTTGATAACGACGGCGATCTGGATCTACTGATCGCGACCAACCACGGCACAACCCGGCTGCTGCGCAACGATAATGCGAATCAGAATGATGCCCTGCGAGTGAGGGCCGTAGGAACAAAGTCCAATCGCGACGGCATCGGGGCCAGAGTGACAGTGATCACCCGAAAAGGCGAACGCCTCACGCGCATGGTCAAGACTGGATCGAGTTATCTCTCCCAAAGCGAAATGCCGCTGACTTTTGGATTAGGCAAGCCCGACAACGACAAGGCAGTCACTCTGGAAATTGTGTGGCCCACACGGCAAAAACAGGTCATCCCGAATGTGAAGCCGAATCAGTTCATCACGGTTCAGGAGGGCAAGGGCGTGCTGGCGGCTCAACCCATCACAATTTCCGGAGCTACCGCCCATTAGTCAGAAATAATCTATTCCTTAGTATTTTCCTACTATTGATTGCCGTTCTTGCCCAGGTTACATTCGGTGACAATTTTCGCAGTTCAATTGTCAGCTGTGGGGTCCGTGCGGAAAACGTCAAATAGCAGCAATAAGCAATTTTGATTGGACGACGACTCTTGCCAAGCCTAGAGTCCGTAAGATGCCCTGCACAAAAAGCGCAAGCTAACCTGGAGTGTCCATGAAACGCTGTGAACCAGCTGTGTGGTGTGGTGTAGTCCTATTGCTGAGTGCGAACCTGTTCGGCCAACAAATGGCGGCCTCCGCCCCGGCCCCCGCTTCTCCAAAGCCGGCAGAGACCGCAGTCAAGGCGGATCCGCCCGCGTGGTCCCCGCTCGATGGTGTCAATCAAGCCCTGCCGAAGTGGATCCGCTTCAGCGGCCAGTTTCGCACCCGCGTGGAAGGCTACAGTGACGGTGGTTTTAACCCGGCCAATGAGGATGGATATCTATTGACCCGTCTCTGGCTCAACGTGAAGCTGCAGCCGGCGCCGTGGTTGAAATTCTACTTTCAGTCGATGGATTCCCATGCTCCCTGGAAGAAAGCTCTTCCGGCAAATGCTCCTTTCCGCGACACCATGGATTTGCGCCAGGGTTATGTCGAAGTAGGCGACGTGGAGAAGCAGAGTTACGGCATCCGTTTCGGCCGGCAGGAGTTGGATTTTGGCGAAGGGCGCATTCTGGGATTGTCACCCTGGGCCAATACCGCCCGCTCCTTTGATGGTTTTCGCACTTCCTATGTCGGCAGCGGGTATCGCGTCGACGGATTTGCCGCGACGGTTGTCCCCATCAATCAGAACGAATTCGATTGGAGCAAGCCGGGCAACAATCTCTATGGGGTATACAGCAGCTTCAAAAAGCTGGTGCCCAAAGCCACCTTTGAGCCGTATTTCCTGTGGCGCAGGCAAGCGGGTCTAAGGACCGAACTGTCCCAGCCCGGCATCATGAACTATGGCGCCTACGGCCTGCGTTGGGTAGGGAAGCTTCCCGCCGGGTTCGATTACAACACTGAAATTGTTGGCGAACACGGCTCGCTCGGAGTCGAAGATATTTCCGCCTGGGCCAGCCACTGGCTTTTGGGATACACCATTCCCAAGGCACATTTCACGCCGCGCCTGTTTACCGAATACAACTACGCTACGGGTGACAAGAACCCCACCGACAACAAGAAAGGCACCTTCGACATGATGTATCCCTCGGGCCACGACAAGTTAGGCCTGACCGATCAAGTCGGCTGGCAGAATGTTCACCACATTCGCAGCGGCGCGGAGTTTAAGTTCAACAAGAAATGGTCGGCTACCGGGAGGTACAACGCATACTGGCTGGCGGATCCGCATGACGCGCTATACAACGGCGGAACCGGCGCAGTCATTGCCCGCAACCCGGCTGGCACTGCGGGGCGTTTTGTTGGCCAGGGATTCGACTTTGTTTCGAACTACAACTTCAATTCGAGGCTGTCGCTCTCCGGCGGTTTCGGCAAGATTTTTGCCGGGACTTTCCTGAAGAATACGACTCCCGGGGCAGCTTACAACTATCCTTACCTCATGTCGGTGTACAACTTCTAGGAAGGGAAGATGGGCTTTTCTGGGCGATTTGGAGCGACCCGCCATCGATAGTATGAATCTACTATTGACCCTCTGAGTTTCAGATGGGAAGCTACTGCACATTGTTTTTTGGGTATTTCCACGGTGGGGGAAATCAATATGGCGACAGCCGCAAGCGTACAGGGTGCTTGTGCCATTCCGACAGCAAATGCGAGCTTTTACGACAAGCTAAATACCAGGTGGCACAAGCCGGCTCTTCAATTCTTCATGGTCATCGTGCTTGCCCACTGGGCTGAGCACCTGGTCCAGGCGTATCAGATCTGGGTGCTGCATTGGCCGCGCCCCAAGTCTCTGGGCGTGCTGGGATATTTTTACCCTTGGATGTTCAAGACAGAAGTTCTGCATTATGGCTATGCCCTGATCATGCTGGTCGGACTCTGGGTCCTGCGCAAGGGGTTCACCGGAACTTCGCTCAAGTGGTGGACGATATCGCTGGTGATCCAGTTCTGGCATCACATCGAACACGCCGTGCTGCAATACCAGTGGCTGACTCATCACAATTGGTTCCACTCTCCAGTGCCGGTGAGCTTCCTGCAATTGGTTTTTCCACGGGTGGAGTTGCACCTGTTCTACAACGCCGTTGTGTTCATGCCCATGGTGATTGCCATGTACTACCACATGTTCCCGGTTGCCGGTGAACCAGCAGCTCATTGCGCTTGCGAGTGGCACCGCCACGAACTACCGGCTCCGCAAGCCGCGTAGACAAGTAGTCTCAGTCATGATTCAGCGCCATCCCGGACGATTCCTTCTTGTGCCAGGATGGGGTCTGGCATTGGTAACAGCAGCAGTCTTGCTTGCCGCTTGCAATAAGCATTCATCTCCTGCCCCTGCGGTGGTGATCGATTCTGAAATAACCCCTCAACCAGTGCAAGTCGGATTGGTTACTCTGACCCTGAAGCTTAGAAACTCGTCGGCTGAACCGGTTTCCGGCGCTCACATCACGTTGGAGGGCGACATGTCGCATCCCGGTATGGCTCCAGTGTTTGGCCAGGCCAAAGAGATCGCGCCCGGACGTTATCAGGGTGCCTTGCAACTCAACATGCCTGGCGATTGGGTCGTGGTCGCCCATGTCATACTGGCAAACGGGCAGGAAATCGACCATCAGATTGATGTGAAAGGCGTCCAGGCAAATTAGGGGAATTGTCCAGTCAGCCGTCCAATTCGTTACCCGCTTCTAGTCCTGTGAGCTTCGATTTACTGCGAGTTCCCGGCATCGGGCGGCTCCTACGCTGGCGGCATTCCCGCACCTTGCTGCAAATTCCCCTGCTGATTCTGAGCGTAGTGATGGTGCTGCACGGACTGCTCGGCCCCTCGCTATCGCCAAAAAACCTTGCCACCGTATTGACCTGGGTCCATTTCCGCGGCTTGCTAGTGCTCGTGTTACTGGCGGCAGGAAATTTCTTCTGCCTCGCTTGCCCCTTCATGCTGGTCCGCAACATGGCCCGCCGCTTCTGGAAGCCTCGCTACAACTGGCCGCGGGCGTTACGCAATAAATGGTTGTCGATCGGGCTTTTTGCGCTCATTCTTTTTATCTACGAACTTTACGATCTGTGGGCATCTCCCTGGCTCACGGCTTGGCTGATCGTCGCCTACTTTGCCGCCGTGCTCGTCATCGACGGCCTGTTTAAGCATGCGGTCTTCTGCAAATTCGTTTGCCCCATCGGCCAATTTAACTTCGCCGGTTCGTTGCTTTCTCCGCTGGAAGTTACGGTGCGCGATCAACAAGTGTGCAGCGGCTGCCACACCAAAGATTGCATACGCGGAGAGCGCGAGTCGCGCTCCGGCCTGGTCGTGATCCAGCGTGGCTGTGAACTGGCGCTGTTTCAGCCGCTCAAGGTAGGCAATATGGATTGCACTTTTTGCCTCGACTGTGTCCACGCCTGTCCGCATGACAATGTGGGCATTCTTTCGCGCTCGCCGGGCGATGAGTTGGCCATGGATCCTCCTCGCTCCGGCGTGGGAGTTTTTTCACGGCGCAAAGATCTGGCTGCTCTGGCGGTCATCTTCAGCTTTGGCGCGCTGCTGAACGCTTTTGGCATGGTGAGTCCGGTGTACGCGGTAGAAAGCTGGTTGGGGCAAATTCTCCATACCAGTCATGAGGCTCCGGTTCTGGGGATTCTCTTTACGATATTTCTGGTGATCGAGCCTGCGTTGTTGCTGGGGCTGGCAGCTTGGCTAACTGCCAGATGGGGAACAAAATCCAGGAATCTGGTTCCGACTGCCGTGCGTTACAGCTACGCTTTGGTGCCTCTTGGTTTTGGAATGTGGCTCGCCCACTACGGATTTCATTTCTTTACCGGGCTTCTCACGTTCATTCCGGTAGCGCAAAATGCCGTGGCCAGCCTGGGCTGGCCTGTCCTGGGCGCTCCGCTGTGGACTTTGACAGGCATCCCTTTACACTTCGTGCGCCCGCTGGAGATGATGTTTCTGGGGCTGGGTTTGGCGGGATCGATGTTGGTGACCTACCGGCTGGCAGACACAGATTCTCCGCAACGGCCGTGGAGGATCTTCATACCCTGGGCCGCGGTTGCAGTGATCGTGTCTGTGGCAGCTCTTTGGCTCCTGTTTCAACCCATGGAAATGCGGGCGACTCTAATCGGCGGATAAAAGTGGAGTCGCAACAACCATCTCGGAAATTGATGCCGACCTATAACAAGCTCACTCTCATCGTTGTGAGCTGTCTTATTCTTAGTTCGTTGGCCGCTGCGCACAACGGTCCGCCATTTCCTATTGTCGTAGATCAGCAGGTTGGTTCCTGCAAAATTTCCATTTGGACCCACCCCGATATCGGCACGGGGACATTCTTTGTTCTGGTCGACCCTTTGCCCGGCAAATCCGTGCCCAACGATCTGAAGATGGATATCGGTATCCAGCCTATGAGTGGCCGGCTCGCGGAAGTGCTTTATCCCATGCAGCGCGATAGCAATCGAGGGGAAGTGCAGTACAACGCCACCGTGGATTTTGACCGGCAGGACTTTTTTCGCGTGCGGGTGCGCTTGCAGAGTGCCACCGTAAATGGCGAGGCGGTTTCAAAAGTGGAAGCGACTCCCGCCGGTTTTGGCAAGTGGGACCTGTTGTTCTACGTTTCCCCATTTCTGATCGTCGCTGCCATGTTCTATCGTGGCATCAGAAAAAAGCGGAAGAAACTGACCCGGAAATTAGATGCAGAGAGCCGCCCTCCTTCGAGTCAGCCAAAATCCGCCGGATAGGTTTCTTGTAATTCCTTCGCAGCAGAGGTTCAGAAATCCAGACGACTGACGCTGGCTTCTATTCGATCGGGAAAATCCTTGCTGCCGAAACTGCGGAAGTCTTTCACATCGCGCAGGGAATAGGCAGTGGTATCTTTCCCCGCCTTGACGCGAAACAAGTCCACGCCCTCGACGTCATGCATCCAGAATGCTGGACGATCGTCAGACTTTTCCGAGGCAACTTCAATGTTGCTGAACTCCAGATTGCGCGCGTGCCGCACGAAGAATCCGCGCGCCGGAAGAATTCCGAACATGGTCGCCTCCGGATATCCGTTTTCTTTTTCCGGCGGCTCCAGCGCGGCCCATTCTTTTGGGCCTCCGCCAAGCTGGTGGAGGTAGACGTCGGAGACTTTAATATCTTCGATCAGGCTGCCGGGGATGCCGCTGAGGATGGATGGATATTCCGCCACCGCATTCGAACTGACAATGTTGCTCAGGATCACCCGCCGCAAGACTCCCGTCTTGATGCCCTCAGGCGCGCGCAGCCGGGCTCCCAAACGCAAAAAGATAGGAGAATGAACCATCCCTCGCATGGTGAGGTTGGTAAGGGTGATATCTTCCATCAGCCCGCCGTCCACGGTTTCCAACGCCAGGCCGCGGCAATACTCGAAGATGCAGTTGCTGACCGCAATGTTCTTGAACCCCCCATTCGATTCCGTTCCAAACTTGATCCGTCCGATGGGCCGCCGTTCTCCTTTCCTGTAGCTCATCTGTTTGAAGGTCCCATCCAAAAGCGTGCCGTAGTCATAGGCCCCGGTCACATAACAATTCGAAATGGTCAGGTTCTCCGTCGGGCGCGGATATCCCAGTGCAAATGAACTCTTGGGAACAATCGCGTCATCCCAGGGAGAGTTAATCGTGCAGTTGGAAACGTGCACGTTCCGGCAGCAGTCGATGTCCAGGCCATCGCGATTCGTGTCGATCTTGAGCCCATCAATCACAAGGTTGTCGACGCCGGTCAGCAGCATGGCGAAGTGGCCGCACATCAGCATGGAAAAGTCGCGAAAGGTGACGTTGCGGCAATTTTTCAGCGCGATGGCTTTGTTCCCAGCGCCCGGGCTCTCGGCACGCGGCAGTTCGTTGCTCTCCCCGCGGCTCAGTCCTTTTCCCCAAATCAGTCCCGGCCCAAAGATGCTGATGTCGTGCAGGTCTTCTCCCCAGAGCAGACTGTTGCGCCAATGATTGTGACCAAAATCCTGGTACCTTTCCCAATCCTGCGGCGGTCCCGCGGGATCGTAGCCTTCAGTAGTTGTGCCTTCCTTGGGAACCTCAGCCGCAACAATGATGGCTCCGGCATCCAGGTACAGTGAAACCAGACTTTTCAGACGGATGGAATAACAAAGATAAGATCCGGCTGGGAAGAACAGCGTGCCCCCGCCCGCAGCCGAGATCGTCTCGATTGCTTGATTGATCGGAGAGGTGTCAAGGGTCTTGCCATCTCCGGTGGCTCCAAAGGTGCGGACGTCGAAGAAGGTGCGCCCTGGTCCTGGGAGCGCAGTAGCCTTGGCTTTTGAAGACTGCGCCAAGGCGGGGCTAATCCCTGGAGTGGAGCCGATCCCACCGGCCAGAGCGGCAGCGAGGAAGTCTTTCCGGGTCATAACATTGGAGAACACAATTTCCTCCTCGATTATCACTCCTGCATAAATGCTCGCGGCATCATGATAGCAAGAGCGTTCACTGCTTTTAACCCAAACGATCTTGCCAAGCCTGCTCACTTCTTCTAAAGTAGCGGGCAACGCCCAGACGCCACCTGGTCACGCCACTATTTCTGACCATACCTCTACGGTTTCTGAGCAGACAGACCCTCGAATCACGCTATTGCAGATAGATCTTGGACGCACAGGACAAAGTCGGCCAGTACACCCTGATTCGCAAGATCGGGGAAGGGGGCATGGCGGAGGTCTGGGAAGCTCGACACGACCAGCTCGGCAGCCGCGCCGCCATCAAGTTTCTTCTCCCGGAATTCGCCCGCAATAAGGACCTGCAAGAGCGTTTCTTAAACGAGGGCAAGCGCCAGGCCCAGTTGCAGCACCCCAACATCATTCCCGCCATGGATTTTTTTCAGGTGGAGGGCCGCAGCTTCCTGGTCATGCAATACGTCGAGGGAGAGAGCCTTGAAGCCCGCCTGAAGCCGGGAAACCCGGCTCTGACCCGCAAAGAAATTTCTTCTATAACTGCCGATATTTTAAGCGCGTTGGACTATGCCCACTCCAAGGGAGTGGTCCACCGCGACGTGAAGCCCTCCAATATGCTGCTTGATCCTAAGGGCCGGGTGCTGCTGATGGATTTCGGCATTGCGCTCGCCTTGACCGAAGAACAGCGGCTCACACGCACCAATACTTCCATGGGCACGCCGGACTACATGAGCCCGGAGCAGATCACGCGTCCACTCGAGGTAGATTTCCGCTCGGACATCTACAGCTTCGGCTGCGTGCTGTACGCCATGCTGAGCGGGAACCCGCCGTTCAGTTTCGAAGGTGCGACCGCCTTTGCCATTCATGACCGCCATGTGCGCACCGCGCCTCCGGCGCTGGTTTATCGCAATTCTGAAGTCCCCCGTGGAGTCAGTAATGTGGTGCGGAAGTGCCTGGAGAAGGATCCGGCCAATCGCTACCAGACTTGCGCCGAGATCATCCCCGCATTGCAAGCGGCCCTGGCCGGCAGGACCGATGGGGGCCGGGGAGTCTTCCTTAAATACGCCATCGCTGGAGTAGCGGCCATCCTTTTAGTTGCTGCCGTGGCTTATTCCCTGAAACTCCACAGAAAAGATCCGCTCACGGAAGTTGACTGGGCCCAGGTCCCCTATAGCTATTCGTTTCCCGATTGCAAGGGCTACCAGCCATGCCAGGAGAAGAAAGATGAAGCGGCTAATCTGGCGAGGATCACGAATTGGAAAGGTGTGCATTTCAACGATGCCGTCTTAAATGACTGCATGTCCTTGCAGGCTTGCGCGGAAAGAAAGGCCCAGGCGCGAAGCTTGCAGGCTGTTGCCGTAGCCGATTGGAAAAAGATCACCGACAAGAAGTTACTCGGGGACTGTATGAGCTATTCACCATGTGAAGGCCGCCGTCAGGAGATCAGTCCGGCGCCATTGCCGGCGGCGGTGGAGAGCTGCGAATACATCGCCGACCATGTGGATTGTTGCCAGGACGTAAGCGATCCGGCCCGGCGCGCGCGTTGCGTCGCCTGCAAGAAGGAGCAACAGAATTTTGCCTCAGACTGCGGCGGGCAGTATCGGCGTTCACGGTAGCCCTGTGCCAACGCCTCTGTTTTTGAGTCGTGGTCTTTTTTGACTTGCGCAGCCGGGTTCAGTTTTTACGCTTACCACCGTAAGGGCAACTTGAGCCCGCAAGATCAAGGAGGAATGATTCATGCGATTGGTCAAAGCAGTTCTTCCGACTTTGCTTGCGCTAACGCTGGTATCGGCTGCGCAAACGCCCCCACGTGCAAAGGCTGCCCCTGCGGCAACAAAGGCGGCGCCGTCTGCTCCGGTGAAAATTGAATATTACGGCGCAGTCGACTTAGGTTCCAAAGGCACCAAAGCGGCCTTGTATTCCTTTGTGCCCGAGGAAGACGGAGATTATCCCGTGACCGTCTTCACCAAGGTAGTCAACACCAAGCTGGTGAGCTCCATGGCGGACGGGAAATTTACCAAGGACGGCATTGCCGATGCCGCCGCGGCCGTGAAACAGGTCATCGACGCCATGAAGGAGGAGGCGGCCAAGCAGAACTACGGCGTTACCACTTACTACGTTGTCGGCAGCAGCGGCGTGGCCAAGGCGACCAATAGGCAGGATCTGGCGGAGGCCGTCAAACAGGCGGCCGGGATTGTTATGGACTTCGTGGATGCCTTGCAGGAAGGTTACTACGGTCTTAGCTCGGCAATCCCACTGAGCTATCGCCCTAGCTCGATGTACATCGACATCGGCAGCGGCAACTCCAAGCTGGGCTGCGTGGTGGGCCAAACCGATCCCCGGAATTTCAAAGGCGCTGAGATTCCCTATGGCTCGGTTTCCGGACGCAATGAAGCTCGCAAACGCAATGCAGCCGACATCAATGCCGGCGTCGAAGTGCTCATGTCCGACATCGGTTCTACCTATGAGAAGCAGAGCAGCGACATCCCCTGCCTGAGAAACCGGCAGCGGGTTTATTGGACCGGAGGAGCCGCCTGGGCGGCAGCAACCTTCATGCGTCCGGATAAAGCCTTGAGTGGATGGGTCGTACTGACCAAGCAGGACCTCGACACGTTCGTGGCCCAACTCAAAGCCGGAACCTGGAATCAGAAACTCCCGGCGTTTCATTTTTCCAAAGAGGTACCCGAGGATCCCAGGAAAGCCGCGGCCAAGAGGGCGCGGGAGGCGGCCATCCGAAAGCAGGCGCTGAAAGACCGCGAGGACGTACAAAATGTTTTTGTGCGTGAAGACCTGCTGGCCGGTGTCTCCATCATGCAAACCATTTTGAATGCGAGTAATCCTTCCGCGAAAGTTCGTTTTGTTCGCGGCGGCAACTACATTTACGGCTATGCCCTGGAGAAATTCAGGCACAAGGAGGCTAGTTTGCCTCCCTGCCGCCGGTCTGTGAACGACCAATCGGCCTGCCTCATGCCCGCCGCTCACAGTTAAAGATTGGTCATCGGGCTGGTGTCGGCGGAGCCCAGCTTCTTTGAAAACAGACCAGTTGCGGACCCCTGATACCAATTTGCTTGCTATTATTCGGGTCCCCAAGTACCATCACAGTGTACGTTGACCGAATCGGTCGTGAGCAGTTCTTGCCTCAACAGCCAGTAACCTGCACAGTTTCTTCCGACTCCCTCCAGCGTAAATACAAAACAAGGAACAAAAGAAACATATGGAAACAGGAACAGTAAAGTGGTTTAACGATGCCAAGGGCTTCGGCTTTATCAGCCGCCAGTCGGGCGAAGATGTTTTCGTGCACTTCTCAGCCATCCAGGCCGGCGGTTTCCGCAGCCTGCAAGAAGGCCAGCAAGTGCAATTCGATGTCACCAAAGGACCGAAGGGCCTCCAGGCGGAGAACGTTAAACCGCTCTAACCTGAAAGTTGTGAGCAGGCGATCCGATACCGGGTCGCCTGTTTTTTTTTGATCTCTAAATTGCTGCTTATGGGTGATCGGCGTTGATCCGGTGAATCTGCGGCTAGAGACTTTAACTGCCTACCATCTTGATTGGCATGGTCGGAGTTGTAGAACCCTGCGCTGGCTCAATGGTGATTGCGAAGGCCTTGGCTTCAACTCCCGGTGGGAGCTGTGGATTGACCACGGTGGCATTTCCGCGCACATCAGGCTTAAACACGCCGGCGGGAATGGGCGCGGAGCCGTTGGCAGGAATCAGCCACAACTCATACGCCTTCTGCGGTGGTAAAGCTGGCATGTTGCTGGCGATGAAGATCAGGCTGGAGCGGTCCTTCACATAGAAAGCTTTTCCCTGCGGACGTGGAGGAGCATTCGGCTCCGCCACCTGGATTACCTGAGCTTCAGGCGCGGTCAGAGTGCTCACCATGGTGCGCGCCTGCTGAAGTTCGGCTTGGCGTGCTGCGAGATCGTTTTGCAAATCACGCTGCGCCAAAAGTGCGGCTTCCAATCCATGTGTCAGTCGTTGATTCTGCACCCCTAGTACCAAGGCGACAATCACCATCACGGCGGCCGCGGCCCATCCCAGTGCTCCAAACCACCCGCGTCGAGGCTCACGCTCTGCAACCCTTCGCGGTTCCTGCTGGATTGCGTTCATCAATCGCTGTCTGGCTCTCTGTGGGGGTGCTGGCCCCGCTGCCGCCAATGCCATGAGCGCCATGTCACCCCGCAATTGCTCCAATTCGCGGCGGCAGGAGTCGCACTCAGCCAAATGCTTCTCCAGCACTAGGCGTTCCTCTCCCTGAAGCCCGCCCAACGCGTAGAGAGCGAGGTCATCCGCGAATTGTTCGTGCACGCTCATGCCTCAAATGCCTTGCGCAATGCCATCAATCCCGTACGGATGCGCGTCTTGATCGTGCCCAGCGGTTCACCAGTCTTGGCGGCAATCTCGCTGTGCGTCAGTCCCTCAAAATATGCCATCTCCAGGGCCACACGCTGGCTCTCCGACATTGCCCCCAAAGTTCCGCGTACTTTCTGCATAGCCCGTGATCGATCCGCGTCGCCAGCCAGATCCGGCGCCATCGAGACCACCACATCCTCAATGTCAGTTTCCGGACGCCGCTTGCGTAGATTATCAATGGCCCGGTTGCGCGCGATCACCGAGAGCCACCCCGCAAGGTTGCCACGGCTGGCATCGAATACTCCAGGATTGCGCCAAAGCTGCATGAACACTTCCTGGAGCACGTCCTCTGCGGTTCCCGTATCGCCCAGCACGCGCAACGCTACCGAATACACAATTGAGGAATACTTGTCGTAAAGGCGGGCCATGGCGCTTTCGTCGCCCGACCGCACACCTGACACCAGCGCGAAGTCGGTGTCAGTTCCTTTAAGCTCGACCATCAGGAACAAGCGTTAGTTCTTCCTTCTCTTTAGGATACGTTCGTAGCGGTGCACCGGATTGCTGGGTCGGGAATGGCCTCATTTTGTAACACATCGAGGCGGACCAACGGAAGGGCCGCTCAAAAATATTGCTCCCTGCCGCCAAAGAAGTGGGACAATATACCTGTAGCTGGCAACCTTACTGCACAACCACGCAGACAAGGAGGCACGCATGTCGCACACCAAGAGCCGTTTCGTTCGCAATCCACTGTTTCACTTCCATCCCATGCAGTCCCTGTTTTCTTTAATCGCTTCTTTGGCGTTGCTGGGGGCTGCGCTGTGGATGGTACTGAACGCGCGTTAGACGGCAGCCGCACTGACCGTCGAATCACCCAGGAGAGCACTTCACGCTCTTTTTTTCTCCAGACAATGCACGCATGATCCGGTTCGGCTCCAACGATTTGCAATTTTATTGGATAGTAAGAGAACATATCCGTTTGCCCTAAATCCCAGATTCACATAAGGAAGCGGCCACTCATGGCGAAAAAGCCTCAGGCAGCGGTTCAGCAGTCTGGCAGCAGCGCGATTCAACCCGCCAAAGGAAAACTTGGCGTGATGATACCCGGCATGGGCGCCGTAGCCACTACGTTTGTGGCCGGAGTCGAAGCGGTCCGCAAAGGCCTGGCCGCGCCCATCGGATCTCTCACTCAGATGGGAACCGTCCGGCTGGGCAAGCGCACCGAGGGTCGCTCCCCGAAAATCAAAGAATTTGTTCCCATCGCCAGCCTTGACGATCTGGTTTTCACCGGCTGGGACATTTTTGAAGATGACATGTACGCGGCAGCTTCAAAGGCGGGTGTGCTGGAGCGCGACCTGCTGGAGAAAGTGAAGAAACGCTTACAGTCCATCCAGCCGCAGAAAGCTGTTTTCGACCACAACTACGTTAAGAAGATCGACGGGCCCAACGTCAAAAAAGGGAAGAACAAGATGGAACTGGCCGAGCAGTTACGCCAGGACATCCGCGACTTCCGCAAATCCAGCGGCGCAGCCCGGCTGATTACCATCTGGTGTGCTTCGACTGAAACCTTCATTGAGGCCACCGCGGCCCATCAAAGCGTGAAGGCATTTGAAAAGGCGCTGGAGAAAAACGACGACTCCATCGCGCCCTCAATGATCTACGCCTACGCCTCTCTGAAGGAGCAAGTGCCGTTTGCCAATGGCGCACCCAACCTGACCGTCGATGTTCCCGCCATGCTGGAACTATCGCGCGACCTGGCGACCCCAATCTGCGGCAAGGACTTCAAGACCGGCCAGACCATGATGAAAACGGTTCTGGCCCCGGCCTTCAAAGCGCGATTGCTGGGCCTCAGCGGATGGTACTCCACCAACATTTTGGGCAACCGCGATGGCGAGGTGCTGGACGATCCAGGGTCGTTTAAGACCAAGGAAGAATCAAAACTCGGCGCGCTGGAACACATCCTCCAGCCCAATCTCTATCCTGAGCTCTACGGCAATATGTTCCACAAAGTCCGCATTAATTATTATCCGCCGCGCGGCGACAACAAGGAAGGATGGGACAACATCGACATCTTCGGATGGCTCGGCTATCCCATGCAGATCAAGGTGGACTTCCTCTGCCGCGATTCGATCCTGGCAGCGCCCATTGTGCTCGACCTGGTGTTGTTCCTCGATCTGGCGCAACGCAGTTCCCAGTTGAAAGGCATTGGCATTCAGGAGTGGCTGAGCTTCTACTTCAAGGCGCCCATGACCGTCCCCGGGCTCTATCCCGAGCACGATCTGTTCATTCAGCTGATGAAGCTCAAGAACACCCTGCGCTACCTCAAAGGAGAAGAGCTGATTACCCATCTCGGCCTGGAATATTACGACTGAGACCCGAGAACCAGGAACTGCGAACTGATATACAACCGGCCTGTCACCATAACTGACCCAACGGCATCAAACCCTCTAAAGAAAGAGAAGCCGGGGGGCGGATGACGATCAAGTCGGTTTCCAGCTGCTTAGCTTGGTTTGTGCTGTTGATTTCCAGCGTGGCGTTGGCCGCGCCGGTCTCCGTTGATGCGCGAAATTCCAAGCTAACCGTGCGAGTTTATAAGTCAGGGTTCTTTTCCGCCTTTGCTCATGATCACGAAATTGTTGCCCCCATAGACCATGGAACTTTTGACGAGCAGAATCGTTCGGTCGAAATCTCCGTTGACGCCGGCAAGCTCAAGGTTGTGGACAAGGAAAGCTCTGAGGGTGAGCGCCAAAAAGTCCAAAGCAAGATGTTAAGCCCCGACGTTCTGGATCCCGGTCAGTTCAAAGAAATCCGCTTTCATTCCACCAAAGTGGATGTGATCAGCGAGGCGAGCTGGCAAGTCACCGGCGACCTGACCCTCCACGGGCAAACTCATCCCATCGCATTTAGGGTGACTAAATCGAACGGCCACTTTCAAGGTGTTGCGGAGGTCAAGCAGACGGATTTTGGCATGACTCCAGTGACCATTGCCGGAGGCTCGGTAAAGGTGAAAGACCGCGTTCGGATTGAATTTGACGTGGTTGGACAATGATCGCCGGCCTCCACGCCTGCGCATCCCGAACAACCAATGCACCTTCCGGCCGCGTCCAACCCAAAAGGGAGCTTCCTATGGCGGGCGTATAATCACCCTAAGGATGTCCCTTCCGGCTGAGGGAACAGGAGATACCTATGAAGTTTCACCCCTTACTGCTATCGCTGGCTTTGTTCGTGCTTTGCGCAGCGCCTGTCAGTTTTTCGCAAGACACTGGCAACTCCAAGCCTTCGGACACAACCAGCGCTCCCCAAACGGATGGCACCGCTTCCGCCCCAGACAAAGATAAAGACAAGAACCAGGCTGACGAAGCCTCCAAGCCCGCTGACCCCGAAACTAAACTTGCTGATCCAGAGAAGGTCAAACACGATGGCGGCAAGAGTGACGTGGATGCCATCGGCAACCGCAAAATTGGCGGCCGCGGATTAGGGAATTGGTACTCAACGGAAACGGAAATCCGGATGGGCAAATCGTACGCTCAGCAGGTGGAAAGCGGATCAAAGGTCATCACCGACCCGGTGATTGCCGAATATGTGAACCGCATCGGCCAGAACCTGGTGCGCAATTCCGACGCCCAGGTGCCATTCACCATCAAGGTCATTGATTCCGATGAAATCAATGCCTTCGCCCTGCCCGGAGGATTTTTCTATGTGTACAGCGGCCTGATCCTGGCCGCGGACGAGGAAGCCGAGCTGGCAGGTGTCATGGCGCACGAAATTGCGCACGTCGCCGCTCGCCATGCGACCCGCCAGATGACACGCGCCCAATGGGCTAATTTCGGCACCCTGCCCTTGATTTTCATGGGTGGTGGCGTCGGCTACGCGGTTCGTGCCGCGGCTGGATTTGGCTTGCCCGTGACCTTCTTGAAGTTCCAGCGCGGTTTCGAAGCCGAAGCCGATTATCTGGGTCTGCAATACATGTATAAGGCCGGATATGACCCCAGCGCTTTCATCAGCTTCTTTGAAAAGATCCAGGCTCAGCAAAAGCGCAAGCCGGGAAGCCTGGCAAAGGCCTTCGAAAGCCATCCTCAGACGCCGGACCGGATCGAAGCCTCGCAGAAGGAAATTGCTTCCATTCTTCCTGCCCGGCCTCAATACCTGGTGACTACCTCGGAGTTTGATGAGGTCAAGGCAAGACTCGCTGCCCTGGAGAACCGCCGCAAGTTGGTCGATGATAAGGACAGCAAGAAGCCCAGCCTGCGCCGTACCTCCAATCCCGACAAGGGAAATGGAAAAGATGACAAGGGTGACGGCGGCGATGATCGGCCAACCTTAAAGCGTCGCCCCGACTAGGGAACACAAGTTACTTTTCGAGAGAGCGAAGCTGGCGGCCCGAATGGCTGCCAGCTTTTGTTTTACAGCAAACCTGGGGGATGGCCGCTCTGTTAGGCGGCTTCCTTGGTAGCCAGCACAGTCACCGGAGACCGCGACTCCGGCGAGAACTCGACCACCTTCATTTGTCGCCAGTCATAAGGAAGTTCACGTCCGCAGTCGAGACATGCCACGTACGTTCCCGTGAGAGAAGCCGCTGGCACGTCGGTTTTGATCGAACTGTGACGAACGGTTATGGGAAAACTGTAACGGCTATGACGGCAGCCAAAAACAGAATCAATCAACTTCCCAATCATAGATCCACCTCCACAGCGAACCTTGTTACTACGCCAACCTGGGATTTCCCACACTGATTCCACGTACAAATAGTGGTCAGTTCTCACCAAACGTTACGTATGTACTAGTGACTTAGATTCAAAACCGGGCTTAAAGGTTTCGATGTAAGGATGTGAGGCTGGAACTACAGCAAAACAGGGAACTTATAAGTGAGGAAGTCCGGTCATGCTTTCTGCGGACCAGCTTTCTTGCGGCTTTGGCACTTGGAAATGATGGCAGATTCCAGCCTGGTTCGCAGATCATCAGGGAGGGAATAGAGTTCAGAATCGCGGTAGATTTCGATGGTCTTCTTGGTCGTGTCGCAGACCACGTAGCAGTTGTGGCACCAAGCCAGATGGTCTTCCAGTTCTATTTTCGTTCGATCGTCAATGACGCCGTCCAGGTAGTTGGTTAACTCCTGAAGGAACTCAGAGCATTTCACTGGGTAACTTCTCCATGATGTCCATTTCCGTCGCCATCTACATGGGCACCTTGCTTTCTCTGAAAGTAACGGTTCAACCGTTCTCGTAACTGCAACCGGGCGCGCAACAGACGCGACTTGACTGCGGGCACGCTCAAATCCAGTGCTTCAGCAGTCTCTTCGGTTGATAACCCTTCCACATCACGCAGCACAAACACTGTGCGAAACGTGGGCGGAAGGCCCTGAATGGTACGGGATAAAATATCCCGCAATTCTTCCTGGTTGTAAAGCTGTTCCGGATTCGGACTCCAGTCCGCGACCTCGCGCGGCAGGGAATCGTCCTCGGTCTTAACGTCCTCATCCAGCGATACAAACCGTTCCGGCCGGCGCTTGCGCAACTTCATCAGCGCTTCGTTGACCGCGATCCGCACCAGCCAGGTGTAAAACTTTGATTGCTCCTGGAATTTTTCCAGGTTGCTATAAGCCTTTAGGAACGCTTCCTGCACGACGTCTTCCGCGTCTTCGCGGCTGTGTGTAATGTGGTTCGCGATGCGAAACACATTCCGGTCGTAGCGCTTTACCAGCTGTTCAAACGCACTGACATCCCCGTCTTTTGCCGCTCGAACCAGCTTCAGCTCATCGCTAACTGGCTCTTCCAATTTGGGTTGGATGGTCGTCATCTCACACTCGATGCAACAAATTTAGTCCCTATAGGGGCTAAGACGGATCAGGGCGATTCTTTATTCTACTTGGTAGACCCGTTTTAGCGCCAATCGGTTAGACGGAAAGTGAGGAGCGGGGTTTTGGGGAAAGATTTGGAGTGGCATAGCCGGTGGCCCATTCAAAGCTTGCCCTGAGCCTGTCGAATGGGCCCGGTCTTGGCTTGAGTGGGGACGTTCCGATCTTCGCCCGTTGTCATCGAACTCCCGTTGACCTGCTTTTCGGGGCGTGAGGGTGGGGCGAGATTGAGTCGAAATGGGCGACCCGAAAGCCTGCACAGAGCGGCAGAAGACTTTGTGGAACCGCCCTGCTCAAGCCCAAACCGCGATGTCGAGATCCAAGATATATACGGTCCAGCAACTTTGGTCAGTTCACTTGGGTAATCTTCCGTCTTGGGGAATTAGGGCTGATACTTCTTTTTTTAGATTCAATGCGAATGTGCGCGGCTGATTAACGCCGTAAAGCCGCAGAAAGAAAATCACTATGAAACATATCCTGCTTGCTAGCGCTCTACTAATCTCAGGCCTTGCTACTGCGCAAGAGCCTTGCCCATCTGGCTATCACCACGAGGAAAATAGCTCTGCGTGTTGGCCCGATGTTTCAAAACAACAACCGACAGACCCACCACAGCAACTTCAGCATCAAGAGCAAATGGCAGTACAGGAGACACAACAAAAGGCATCCATCATATTCTTCCGGCATTCAGCTTTTTATGGGAGCGCACTTAAGCCGTCAATCTATGTTGATGGCCAGGAAGTCGGTCGTCTCGGAAGCGGGAAGTATCTGGTGGTTCAGACAACCGTGGGCCCTCATGCACTGTCCTCGAGTAAAAAAGAAACAGCCATAGATGTTACGCTGGGCAGCAATCAGACCCAATACGTGGAGATGCTCATCCAAAACGGCAATTGGCGCGGTGCTGGCCGTCTTGTAGCGGTTCCAGTAGCCGAAGGTAGCGAGAAAACAAAGAAGCTAAAACTGCAGCAGTAAAGAAGTCGATGAACAATGCGAGCGGATTTCATTTTAGCTGGACGGGTCGATCTTCTTCCGTTCTGTCATCCCGACCTCTCGTTCTGTCATCCCGACCGGAGCAGATCATCGCGAAGCGGTGATCTGCGGAGTGGAGGGACCTGTTTTTCGGGTACGGGCTCCCCAAGCCGCAACACCACACCCTTGCCAATGCGCTGCAGTCGTTGAAGCAGGGAGTATCGAGGGGGTGGCCCATTCAAGCCCGGTTTTGGCTTGAGTGGGGCAGTTCCACCGCTGCACAAAGTCTTCCCGCCGCTCGTTCGCGTTTTCGCGCAGTCCATTCTGACTCGATCTCCACCCGTCCCTCACAGCCAGTCGCATAGTGGCGAAAACTGCTCCACTCCCAATCCTCCGGATGTTCGCACAAACCAGCCTTCACAGGATTGCGATGAATGTAGCGCAGCTTCTCCACAAACTGCCGGTAATTTCGAACATTGAAATCGTAGTACCGCTTTTGCCAGAAATGATCCGCATCGCCAATCAAACGCCGCGCTACTCCTTGCTTCAACGACTTCAGCGCATCGGCCAGGGTGTGCTGTTGCGGCTTGCGGAGCTCGTGGACATCCCCACTCAATCCAAAACCGGGCTTGAGTGGGGCACCGCCCGCTCTTCCACCGATGAAGTAGTCACTCAATCCGCTGGTATTTCTCCGTCCAGTCTGTCGGCCGGCCAATAATGGGAAGACGGTCGATGGATTCAATCTTCGTGGGAGCAATGGCGGAGCCAGACGGTAGGGGAGGGAGGCGGGTTCTATAAAAGGGAATGTCAAGAGAAAACACTCTTCCTTTCGCTGGAGAAGAGGTAGTTCTCTGACGTCCAGCCCCTTAGGTCATGCCGAGTTCTATAAAAGGGAATGTCAAGAGAAAACACTCTTCCTTTCGCTGGAGAAGAGGTAGTTCTCTGACGTCCAGCCCCTTAGGTCATGCCGAGTGGCGGAGATCCGTAGTTGGTTCACCGTTTTCACGTCCACGCTA
>WNFY01001675.1_pt1 | contig 50065 bp, 44 predicted proteins | sample 5400091 | NCBI WGS metagenome assembly WNFY01 (sample SAMN13153364, study PRJNA577476) | soil metagenome | isolation source: 60 cm soil or saprolite under grassland replicate 1 | place: USA:California | collected 2016-06-15
CCCAGGACGATCAGGAAGACCAGGTTAGATAGTCCGAAACTGCTCAGGATGAGATAGATCAGCGCTGTTAGCAGGATATTTCCCAGGGTGACAGGAATCAGTATCAACCAGGCAAACTGCATGAGCTGGTCGGCACGCAAGCGAGGCAAGGTACTGCGTACCCAGATAAAGACGAAACAGAGCAGGTAGACTTTGGTTACGAAGTAGCCAATGCCCAGTAGATTTCCCAGAAGTAGCCAACCAAAAGCCATGCCGGGAGCTGTGAGAAAACCAACTCCAGAACCAGACCATCCACCCAGGAAGAGCGTAGTGGCAATTGCCGAGACGATGGTCATGTTGCCATATTCACCAAGGTAAAATACCACCCAGCGGAACCCACTATATTCAGTGAGGTAACCGGCAACAAGTTCGGATTCCGCCTCCGGTAGATCGAAAGGAGAGCGGTTGGTCTCGGCCAGCCCACAGGTGTAGTAAATGACGATCATTAAGGGCTGCACCAGGAAGAACCAGGCCCAGGGAGTAAACCCCTGGAAGATGAAATCCCAAAACGGAATACCTTTACCGGGCCATAAGCCGCTACTTTGATAGTCAATGATCCCTTTGATAGAGATGGTGCCGATACCAGAATTGGCGAGAATGCTTGTGAGCATCACGACACCAACCAGCGACAGCACGAGCGGTAACTCATAAGAGATCATCTGTGCAGCAGCGCGCAGACCGCCTATAAGTGAGTATTTGTTATTGGAACTCCAGCCAGACATTACAATACCAACAACATCAATTGAACTCATCGCTACGTAATAGACAATGCCTGTGGCAAGGGCCGTGCCTGGTAGTCCTATGTAGGGTGAGAAAGGGATCACAGCAAAAGCTGCAATGACGGGTGCCAGGAAGACCGAGGGTGCGAGCAAGAACAGGGATCTATCAGTTAAAGCCGCGTGTATATCTTCTTTCAGGAGCAGTTTGACACCGTCAGCAAGTGTCTGCAACAAACCCCAAGGGCCAGTATGGATCGGCCCGACGCGGTCTTGCATCCAGCCCATGATTTTGCGCTCGGCCAGGATCAAGATTAATCCGCTTGTCAGGACGAAGCCAAAGAAAGAAATGAAGGCGATAATGAACTGCAAGAATGACCATGAGAATATGACGTTGAAGAGTTGGCTTCCGATATCATCGGCCATTACGCTTGCTATGCGCATACGATCCCTCCAATACCTACTAATCAATAGTGCTACTTATACATTGAATATCCTTAAAAAGGCTGATTGAGTCAATTCTTGCCCAATGGGGAGTTCATGTGCTCGAAAATGCAATTCGTGAGTATCAGTCAAAGTATATCATTTTTGCCCACGAGGTGCAGTAGCGGGTATCCTGAAAACCTCTTGAAACAAGCCTTGATACTTATAACACCCCATTCTCGGGATCCGCCACGACCAGTTTGAGCACAACTACCTACGTGTCAGGTACAATAGAAACGAAGTTTTGATTTGTTATAGGAAGAAACCTTGTACAATAAAGGTTAGAAGGAGTATGAACATATGGAGTACCGAACATTTGGCCGAACTGGCTGGAACGTATCAGCAATCGGCTTTGGAGCATGGGGCATTGGTGGCGATGCCTGGGGACCAACAGACGACAAAACCTCGCTGGCAACCCTCAATCAGGCCATTGATCTGGGTGTTAATTTTTTCGATACAGCAGACGTGTACGGCGATGGCCACTCCGAACAATTAATTGCTCAGGTACGCAAAGCGCGAAGCGAGCGCATAATTGTCGCAACCAAAGCTGGTCGGCGGCTCAATCCTCATATCACTTCTGGCTACAATCGCCAGAATCTGACAGGCTTTGTCGAACGCAGCTTGCGAAACCTGCAAATGGAACCTCTTGATCTTCTCCAACTTCACAGTCCGCCCACTGAGGTCTATCATATGCCGGAAGTCTTTGGCATACTCGATGACTTGGTGCAACAGGGCAAGGTGCGATTTTACGGCGTCAGTGTAGAGCGAGTAGACGAGGCTCTCAAAGCGATCACCTATCCAAATGTCCAGAGCGTTCAGATTATCTTCAACATGTTCCGTCTCAAACCCGCAGAGCAGTTCTTTGCAGCCGCTCGTGAACGACAGATTGGAATCCTGGCACGCGTGCCGCTGGCAAGTGGAATGCTCACAGGAAAGTTCACCCGTAGCACACAATTTGACCCAAACGACCACCGCAACTTCAATCGCCATGGAGAAGCCTTTGACCAGGGAGAGACGTTCTCAGGTGTAGACTACGAGACTGGCTTGCAAGCTGTAGAGAAACTGCGCACATTGGTATCTGAAGGATCCACAATGGCACAATTCGCCCTGCGTTGGATTCTGATGTTTCCTGAGGTGTCGAGCACCATTGCTGGAGCAAAGAATCCGCAGCAGATAAAAGACAACGTGCAAACGACAACGCTGCCACCACTCAGTGATGAGACGACGCAACGAGTGCGCGAGGTCTACGATAAATATATACGCGCTCAAGTACAAAATCGATGGTAATGAGTTCTTTACTAAAACTTTAACTCAAAGCCTCCCGTCCTGCCTCCACCGGCAATGCCACTTCTTCGTCGTAATCGGCCGGTTTGGTGGAATCTGTTCCGCGTTTCAAACCAATCCCATTGAAGATAGGAGTAAGCACTAGTGCCAGTATAAGGTTCACTATAATTGCTGCGAAAGCTGCATACAGAGGAGGAATGCTTAGCGAACCGATTGATATCGTATATATCGCCTTAAATCCCGCTCCAATAAACATGAGTGTGCCTAGAACCATTGAAACCAGCCATCCAATAAGTAATGCCCAGCGATTGAACCAGTTCGTGTAAAGGCCCAGGAACACAGCGGGAAGAGTCTGGAGTATCCAGATACCACCAAGCAGCTGGAAATTGATCACCTGCTGAGTGGGAATGTAAATGATGAAGAGTAGCGCTCCAAATTTCACAATAAATGAAGCCCACTTGGCAACTCCCGATTCCTCGCGATCACTGGCATTCTTCCTGAAGTACTCCTTGTATATGTTCCTGGTGAACAGGTTGGCGGCTGCAATGGACATAATGGAGGCAGGAACTAGTGCCCCAATCGCGATTGCAGCGAATGCAAAGCCCGCAAACCAGGGCGGGAAAAAGGCATTGATCAGTCCAGGTACAGCGCCATTGCTTCCAAATCCCGGCAGAGGTTTAACATTTGCAGCAATCGCCATGTAGCCGGTCAAGGCAAGTAAGCCAAGCATCAATGAATAGATGGGCAAGAGGGCCGTGTTACGCTTCACTGCCTTCTGGCTGTTGCTGCTTAAAACACCTGTAAGCGCATGTGGATAGAGGAACAATGCCAGTGCAGAGCCAAGAGCCAATGTTGTATATGCCAGGTACTGTTTTTGATTAAGGATCTCGAAAAACGTTTTGGGATTGGCTACAGCTTTTGCGTGGACTGCCGCAAAGATATTTCCAAACCCACCGAGCTGAATCGGAATAATAATGATTACGGCGAACAATACGATGAAAATCATCAAGTCTTTCACTAGCGCGATCATGGCCGGCGCCCGCAGTCCACTGGTGTAGGTGTAAGCTGCCAGGATAATAAACGCGATAATCAGCGGTACGTCAACGTTTACACCAAATATCGGTATGCTAAGAGGAATGCCAAGCGCAGCTAAGGAAACTTGTATACCGAACATCTGCAAGGCGATATAGGGCAAGGTTGCCAGGATTCCAGTAAAAGCTATAGCCAGAGCAAGTCCATTGCTGCCAAAGCGATCCCTGACGAAGTCAGCGGCGGTCACATAGCCACGTTGCTTGCATACCGACCAGAACTTGGGCATCAAGAGAAAGACTAAAGGATAAACCAGAATGGTGTAAGGTACTGCAAACCACCCATTCAACGCACCTAATCCGTACATTGCAGCAGGTACAGCTATGAAGGTATAAGCGGTGTAAAGATCACCTCCCAGCAAGAACCATGTAACCAATGTACCAAAGCGCCGTCCGGCCAATCCCCACTCATGAAGCAGGTCAAGATCACCTCGACGCCAGCGAGAAGCTACAAAACCTAAAACCGTAACCAGTAGAAAAAAGAAGATGAAAACGATCAGCGCAACCCAGTTAATCATCGTTGATTCCTCCCTCACTCGAAACTCTGGTTTTCAACGCAATGGTAAGATATCATGCACTGTCGCATGATATCTTTATTTCATTTCCTCGCTCAGTCACCAGCGAAGTAGACTCCAGCCATGATAATTGCTGTGATGATAATCCATAGAAGTTGGAACCAGTAGAAGAAAGGTATGCCTATAAAAGTTGGCTGCAGGAAGTTATAAAAAGGAGGCCAGAGCATGGCAATGAAAGGGATAATCAGCAATACCAGCAGCCAGGAGCGTCTCTTTTTCCGAGTTTGAGTAATCAAAGCTTTTCTCCTTCCGTACTTCATGCGAAGCAACTGTTACAAGAACCAGAAATGAGAACAACCAGCCCATTAATAAATATGCACACTATAAAACTTCTACCAGCGTAAGAGTGACTTAAGTATTTTGAAAATGCTGTGTTTATGACATAAACTCTACATTTAATATTAACTCATCTATAAATAATAGTTATTAATTTATATTAGATTTATACACTAAAATATAGAGGAAGTCAACGTATCTTTCCTTGTACCAACTCCCATATCTTCCCTCCAAACCTTTGAATAAACCATCGGTCGTGCGAAACCGCGATCACCGGGCCTGGGAAGGTTACTATTGCTGCTTCAAATGCCTCCAACACATCCAAGCTGATGTAGTTGGTTGGCTCATCAAGCAAAAGCACATTCGGGCCTTCAGCCATCAGACGCGCAATCTCCAGTTTTCTTCTCTGCCCAATGCTCAATTGCCCCACCTTCTTCTGCATATCCTCCAGACTGAACAGTCCATAACCGATCAACCGTCCTACAAATTCACCCTCGTACCCCACCTGTCCATATCTGTAGGTTTCTAGCAGCGTTTTATCGGGATCCACCTGTGGGTCTTGTGGCAAGTAGCCTATGCGAGCACTATCTACAATGTGTATCTCACCCCTATCAGGCTTTTCAATACCCATCAACATCTTCAGCAAGGTCGTCTTCCCGGCTCCATTGGGGCCAAAAAGCAAGATGCGAGCATCAGAAGCAAACGTGAAATTCACGTCGTCAACAATACACGTCTCATCCCAGCATTTTGTAAGATTGGAAACCCTGACCACTACCTCAGCTTGTAAAGGCTCTACATTGAAAGAAGAACTTACCTGCATCAATTTGGCTGGTTTGGGAATAGGGTTCGCTTCAATACGGCGCAGTTGCTCCTCGGCTGCTCGCACCCCACGCGAAATGGTATTCTGCACCCTCCCACCAAAAAAATTATAAGCAGTTTTATCGTTATCTGTAGGGGGCCGATTATGTGCAACATTATGTGCCATCTCGCGCATTCGCTTGCGCAGTTCTTTGATCTCTTCTTGCTGCCTCGCATAATCCTCCTCCCACGTTGCGCGTTCAGCAGCTTTCGCCAGTACGTATGCGTCGTAGTTTCCATCGTATTTTTTCAGGTGATGAGCATGTTCATCGATCTCGAAAATCTGGTTGACGGTTCGATTGAGGAATTGTCTATCGTGCGATACCAGCAGAATTGCCCCTTTATAGTTGGAGAGATAAATCTCAAGCCATTCCAGGCTAGCAAAATCCAGATGATTCGTCGGTTCATCCAGCAAGAGCAGATCCGGTGAGTGTAGTAGCAGGATCGCCAGGCCTACTCGCGCCTTCTCACCGCCAGAGAGCGTTTGCATTTCACGATCGCGCGGAAGATATGCAATACGCAAGCCAGCCAGAATAGTGTCTGTTTTGTAGTCTAGTTCATATCCTCCTCGATCCTGAAACCTGCTTGACACCACTTCATATTCATCCATCAACCCGGCAAGCTGTTCATCTTTAGCAGTGCTCATGACACTTTCAAGCTCATGCATCCGCTCTTCTAATTGACGTAAATTACCCACCGATTCCAGAATCAAATCTTGCAACGTATGTCCGGAAAACTCAGGTGTCGTCTGCGGCAGATAGCCGACTTCAATAGGTGGAGTAAATGTAAAGGAGCCGGAGTCAGTGGATTCCTGGCCAATCAGGATATTCAGCAAAGTGGTTTTACCCACACCATTTGATCCCACAATACCAATCCGGTCATTGGAATTGACGATGAAAGATATATCATCAAGCACGGTAATGGCACCGTACGATTTGCAAAGATGGCGAACAGCAAGCATTCTAATGCCTCGATTCTATAGTATCCTGCCCAGGTTAAAAAATCACAAAGAACTCAGGTTGATCATAAACGAGGAAGAGTATTTTGTGAGGCGTAGTATGAGGTTACATTCCTGTTATTTCTCCAAGCAGAATCTCGAGACGACGGTTGTAGATCAGGGTATGCTAGAACTGCTGTTCAAAGATGTTCTCCTCCTTGCAATGTGTAAGAATAATGCTTCTCCCCCCCGATTATATGCACCCGTTCACCATGGTGTCAAATGATAACTTACCTATTAGTAGTTAGTTATCTATTCAGGCCATTGTAAGGTGCCTGACATCAACCGCAAGTCAAGTGTCAGGGTAAGTCACTACACTTCCATAATAATGGAAAAAATGTCTGCCGCGTTACAAAGCCGTCATCCATTGAAAATCATCTATTTAGGAGAGTGAGAAGTGAGGATGCCAATATTACGCGGGATGAAACGCTGGGGAGTACTTCTCTCAGCATTGCTTTTGTCCTCGCTCCTTCTAGCTGCTTGTGGTGGAAATTCCCCCTCCATTTTGAATCCTTCGGGGCCGGTTGCATTAAAAGAATCCAATTTGTTCTGGTTCATCCTGGTTGTGGCTACGATTGTATTTGTAGTGGTTGAGGGCTTGTTAATCTATTCAATTGTACGCTTCAGGGACCGACCAAACTCGCCTGCGCCCACGCAAACCCATGGCAATACCACTGTCGAAATCATCTGGACGATTGTCCCTTCAGTATTCTTGTTTGTAGTACTCGTAGGTACCATCTACACAATGTTTGGGCTTACCACATTTTCTTCAACGAATAGCCGCCCATTACAGATTAGAGTAGTTGGTCATCAATGGTGGTGGGAATTCGACTACCTGAACGAGAAAATTGTTACTGCTGACGAGTTGGTTATACCCGTTGGTACCCGCATAGAAGCTCAACTGCTATCGCAAAACGTCATTCACAGCTTCTGGGTTCCTGAACTATTTGGCAAGACAGATGTCGTGCCCGGCCATAACAATATGTCAGTCTTCCAGGCTGATAATGTGGGTTCATATCGTGGGCAATGCACCGAGTTTTGTGGATTGGAGCATGCGCATATGAATTTTTATGTAATAGTCAAATCGCAAGATGACTATAACGCCTGGGTGACTTCACAGGAACAATCTGCAAGTACGACGCCGACTGAGGCTAATGCGCTGGCAGGGCAAAAGCTCTTCTTAGGTTCCGGCGGATGTCAGGGCTGTCATGGCATTGTAGGTGTCAACCTCAAAGACGATCAACACCTCAATAGTGGCGCAGATGCATCCCTTCTGGTTGGACCAAACCTGACTCATTTTGGGAGCCGCCGCGATATCGCGGGCGCGATCCTCCAATGGGATCCAGCTTCATGTGTAGTTGTTACTGGATCGGATGGTAAGCCGAAGATACAGAATCCTGATGCATGCGGACTTTATCAGTGGCTGAAAGATCCCCAGGCCGTCAAACCCGGCAATGATATGGTTATTCGAACTCTCTCAGATACCGAGATTGCTCAACTGATAGCATACCTGGAGAGTCTTACATAAATCAGGCCTTTACAGAACTAGATTACGGAGGTATTGCCGATGGCAACCCGCACAATAACAGAAGGCGTAACTATTGCGCGTCGCAGGCGCCTGAGCGAAACTTACATTGGCGAATGGATCATGACGACCGACCATAAGAAAATCGGCATCATGTATATCGTCACAGCTTTCTTCTTCTTCCTGGTGGGTGGCGTAGACGCCTTGCTCATCCGCACACAGTTGGCTGTTCCGAATGGAAAAGTGCTGACCCCCGAAGTCTACAACCAGATATTTACCATGCATGCTGTCACCATGATTTTCTTGTTCATCATGCCGATGCTCACGGGTCTCGGCAACTATGTTGTACCATTGATGATCGGTGCGCGGGACATGGCTTTCCCTCGCTTGAACGCGTTTGGATATTGGGTTGTCCTCTTTGGTGGACTTTTCTTGACTTCGAGTTTCCTGTTCGGTGCCGCTCCTAACGCAGGCTGGTTCGCATATGCGCCATTAACCGAGCTGAGCGGTCCCGGCACTACTTCTTGTGGTAACGCCATAATGTGTACCCCTGGCCCAAACATGGACTTCTGGGCACTGGGTATCCTGATGCTCGGCATCTCGTCAATTTCGGCCTCGATTAACTTTGTAGTCACTATCCTCAAGTTACGCGCTCCCGGCATGTCGATCAACCGTATGCCTTTATTTACCTGGATGACCTTGATTACAGCTTTTCTACTACTTTTCGCCATTCCTAGCGTCACGATGGCAAGCATCTTGATACTGCTTGATCGTCATCTCGGCACACACTTCTACCAGGCTGGTTTTGGCGGTGATCCTTTGCTCTGGCAGCATCTGTTCTGGTCGTTTGGTCATCCAGAGGTCTATATTCTGATTTTACCTGCCTTTGGCATCATCTCAGAAGTGTTACCGGTCTTCGCGCGCAAACCAATATTTGGCTATACCTTTATTGCCTGGTCTGGTGTTGCTATCGGTTTCCTGAGCTTTACAGTGTGGGCGCACCACATGTTTGCGGTGGGTTTGCCACTTGTCGCGCAGGCGTTCTTTGCTACCAGCACCACTCTTATAGCCATTCCGACGGCGGTGAAGATATTCAACTGGGTTGGAACGATCTACGGTGGTAAACTTAGTTTCAAGCCTCCAATGCTTTTCGCGTTAGGCTTTATAGCCATGTTTTTGATTGGCGGTCTCAATGGCGCAGCTCTGGCGATTGTCCCTTTTGACTACCAGGTGACTGATACCTATTTCGTGGTTTCGCACCTCCATTATGTGCTCTTCGGTGGAAGCGTATTCGGTATCTTCGCAGGCATCTATTACTGGTTCCCCAAGATGACAGGTAAATTGCTGAACGAGCGACTTGCTCAGGTCCATTTCTGGCTGATGCTGATAGGTATGAACCTGACCTTCTTCCCCATGCATATCATGGGATTGCTTGGCATGCCAAGGCGCATCTATACGTATCCAGCAAATCTCGGTTGGAATGAACTGAATCTAATTGCTACGATTGGCGCCTTTACTATCGGCATCTCCATCCTGGTGTTCGTCTGGAACTTCATTGTCACTCTTCGTAGTGGTGAGGCGGCCGGTACAGATCCGTGGAATGCCTATACTCTGGAATGGGATACCGAAACCCCGCCTAAAGCTTACAATTTCCTGGAAATTCCAATCGTGCGCAGTCGCCGTCCTTTCTACGATAAAAAGAACCCGGAGACTGCTGACTGGAAGTCTGTGACACACTAAAAAATGTCTTAGAAAGAGAAAAATTGTGGCTGAAGATCAGGGCCAGCGCAAACGGATACCTGAAAACCATAGCGCTTCAAACGAAGCCATGGAACAGGCTATTAAACCAAAGCAGAGTTACTGGCCTCTTGCGCTGGCCGCCTCACTCACAATCACTCTTGTTGGAGTAATATTGATGTCTCATCCAATCATCTTTTGGATTGGAGTAGCGCTTGTAGTCGTTTCATTCGTCGGTTGGGGACTTGAACGCCATTAAGTAGATGTACAGCGTATTCATTTGACCCAAATGAATGCGCTCTAGTGATTAGGAAGTAGTGACACAATGAGTATTGCTTACACTGGGGAAGTTAGCGCAGCTGGGGAGCACGAGGAATTAGCAGGACGAAGTATGAACTGGTGGGGCATGGCCTTCTTCATTGCCTCAGAAGCGTTGATTTTCGCTAATCTCATTGCTTCTTACCTGTACCTGGAAATACGCAATGGTAACTGGAAACCGCCTATTGATTACATCATTCCCATAATCGGTACGGTTTTGCTGCTAGGCAGTAGTATCCCTATACGATTTGCCGGTAATGCTATCACCAAAGGCAATCAGCGCAATCTGAGAATTGGTCTCACTACTACCATACTTATGGGAGCTGCATTTCTTGTAGGGCTGGGAATTGAGTATTATGGAGCTATTTTTGATCATGACTTTACTCCAAAGTCTTCTCTACAAGGCTCAAGCTTTTTCACATTGACTGGTCTCCACGCTTCGCATGTGATCGTAGGTCTAATTTTCTTATTTGTTCTTTTGATGCGCTCTCTGCGCGGCGACTTCACTGCGAAGAATCATTGGGCGGTTGTAGCTGGAGAGATGTACTGGCACTTTGTTGACGGTGTGTGGGTCTTTGTGCTTACTGTCGTGTATCTCTTGCCACTCATCAGATGAGAGAAAGAATTTTCTGTCCTCTTAAGTATCACAGATTCATCACAAATATGTGGTAATATGTAATAGATGCATGATTATGATCTCTGGGTGATTTGTTCAGCACAAGAGTACAGAAAGGACAACAAGCGGTGAGAGATATCATTCGAGGTGATCCCACTGTTTCTCTCCAAAGAGATAAGCCTCGTCAATCACGAAAACGTGCTATCACCCGCTGTTCAATTTGTAAACGCCGTACCTGGTATTATTCCATCCCTCTCATCGAACCCGAAGGTGTACCAGACCCTCGTCAAGAGTGGACATTATGTAAACGCTGTCATCAGGAGTTGCTGGTTCAGTTGCGCCTTTCCCCTGTTCGTACTTCTTTGCGCCTCCGCATAGCTATAGGACTCGTTGCTGCTGAAAGATCGCCATATGCTTACGCCCCTACACGCAAGCCGCTTACTGACCGCACATGGATTATCATCATGGCGTGGGGTTTTGGAATTGCTATGCTCCTGCATCTTATCTTAATCGTCATGCTGGCTTCCATTGCAGGGCACTAACCTCTCCCTTGACCTGTTTGCTAGAATATACAATAGCACTAACAAACCTGCATCAACTATTTCAACCTCTACAGAGGAGTCCACATTTATGTCGTCGAGCTTAGCAAGGGAATATTTCATACTCTCAGAGATCGCGACTAACATGCGCAGCGGCTTCATTTTACTCAATCCAGCAGAGCAGGTTGCGTACTTCAACCCTAGCGCTGAACGTTTGATTGGGATTAGTAGAGGGAAGCTTCTCGAACACCCAATCTTCGATGTTCGGGAACAACTTATCTCACTTGCTGCAAACCCCGAAAGCGCACAGGTAGAACTTGACCGCATCTGGCTTCATCCTGAGCTAGAAAGCAGCACTGATCTGGCATTAGCTGATGCCGCGGTACGCTGGTTGCGCGTGCAAAGCTTCCCTGTGCGAGATGACCTTGATCAACTGTTAGGTCGTGGGGTATTGCTCGATGATATCACGTTAGAACGAACCCCCACGCAGACTCGCAATGAAACACTGGCTCTCGCCGCGCATGAACTCAAGACGCCGCTGGCTATCATTAAAGGTTGTGCGACTACCCTGCTGGGAAACTCGATGCGTTGGGATGCCGCCATACTGCGTGAAATGTTGCAGATGATAGATACCCAGACCGATCGCTTACACGATATTCTCAACACCCTCCTGGATGTCTGGCGCATGGATGCAGGTGTGCAGAATTTGCGACTCTCAGAAGTACGCATCTCGAAATTACTCGAGCAATTGTTAGAACGCTGGCGAAAAAATGCTCCACGCCACCAATTTAAACTCAACGCTCCAACCGAAGATATCATTGTCCAATGTGATGCGCTACGTATTGAGCAAACCCTCAATCACTTGCTTAATAATGCTGTGGCTTACTCCTCAATGGGTAGCGTTATCAAAATCCAACTGGAGACGAACGAAGTCGAGATATGTTTGAGCATTTCTGATCAAGGGATAGGTATTGCGCCTGAGCATCTCGACCGCATCTTTGATCGCTTCTATCGTATATCGCGCGGAGAAGAACGAGCAACAGGAAGTGGCTTAGGGCTGTCGATTGTGCGCGCAACCATAGAAGCACATGGAGGTAAAATCTGGGCGGATTCTCCTGGTATTGGCCTTGGTACAACGTTTTTTTGTACGCTGCCATTTACTCCGTTAGTGGAAACTGAGCCATTAGATCACATACCATTAGAAAATGCTGTGGCTTCTTCACTCAGTGGCCCATTAACGTTACCTCGTACAGGTCCTCTAGGATTATCTCAGCGATCGAAGATAGCCGTCGTCGAAAATGATGCGCGTATCGTTCGCTATCTACGTGCACACCTGGAGGAACAACAATACCATGTCCAAACTGTGAGTTATGGTATCCAACTCTTACGCCAGCTTGATCTTGAAGAACCCGACATCATACTGCTGTCAACACGCCTGTCGGATATAAGTGGCGCGGAAGTGCTCCAACGTTTACGCGAATTTTCAACTATCCCGGTCATGATGCTCTGTGATAATTCTGCTGAAGATGAACATGTGCGTCTCTTAGATCTCGGCGCCGACGACCTGGTGCTCAAACCTTTTAGTATCAAAGAGTTACTTGCGCGCGTTCGTGTGCTACTACGACGTTCGATTGTACAGGGAGAGCAACAAACCGCTGATGTAACTTTTAGGACAGGTGAGCTTACCATTGACTACGCCCAGCATCAGGTACATGTACAGGGAAAGCAAGTGCAACTGAGCCGTACCGAATACAAATTACTCTGTACATTAGCACAAAATGCAGGCAGGGTTTTGACCCACGAGTTATTGCTGGAGCGTGTATGGGGAGCGGAATATAGTCGTGAAGTAGATTTTATCTGGGTCTATATCAGCCGTCTACGTCGCAAAATCGAAGCCGATCCTCGCCACCCACGTTATATACTCACTGTTCCAGATGTCGGTTATCAACTGGTCAAGTTGTAAAAGGAACATTTCTTTGAAAAGGATTCGTACAATCGAGGTCGCCTCACATGCAGGTGAGCGCGTCCGTATAGCTGGCTGGCTACATTCACTGCGCCAGATGGGCGGTATCAGCTTTCTTGTTATCCGTGACGGTTGGGGAACCGTCCAGGCGGTTGCTGAAACCGAGGCCGAACTGACTACACTTCTTAATCATGAGGGTGGCCTTGAGAGTGTTTTGTCAGTCGAGGGATTGGTGGTCAATATGCCCCAGGCGCCCGGTGGTGTCGAGTTGCATGACCTTCAAATCGAAGTAATCACACCTGTTACAGGTATACCCCCTGTTTCATTGAACAAACGTAAGATCACAGCAAATATGAGCACACTGCTCGACCATGCTGTTATCACAAACCGGCATCTAGAAAGGCGTGCTATCTTGCGGCTCTCCGCAGGAGTAATGTTGGCTTTTCGCTCAATCTTGACTACACAAGATTTTACAGAGATACAAACGCCAAAGATCGTTGCATCTGCAACAGAAAGTGGGGCTAATGTCTTCAAACTTGACTACTTCGGGCGAGATGCATACCTGGCGCAAAGTCCCCAGTTCTATAAGCAGATCATGGTGGGGGTCTTTGAGCGCGTCTTCGAGGTGGGTTCAGTTTTCCGTGCAGAGCCGCACGACACAACACGACATATCAACGAATATGTCAGCCTCGATGTTGAATTTGGATTTATTGAGAACCACTTTACAGTCATGGCGCTCCTGCGTGACGTGATTGTTCATATCCTTGAAACTCTCAGCGCACAGTATGCAAGTGAGTTGAAGGTGTTGCATCTACAGGCGCCGATTGTTCCCACAATGATACCGCATATCCACTTCTCCGAAGCGCAGGAACTCATTTTTAATCGCTACGCTACAGATGTGCGAGGCGAGCCTGATCTCTCACCACTAGACGAGCGTTGGCTCGGTGAATGGGCACAACAAGAGTATGGCAGCGACTTCCTCTTTGTCACAGGCTATCCAATGCGTAAGCGGCCATTCTATACTCACCCGGAACCTGAGCGACCGGAATTTTCAAACTCTTTCGACCTGCTCTTCCGTGGAACTGAGTTAGTCACGGGTGGGCAGCGCCTCCATCTCTATCAAGATTACCTGGCTGCTTTGGAGCGTGCCCACTTACCAGTTGAACCATTCGAGACCTATCTGGAAGCATTCCGTTACGGTATGCCTCCACACGGCGGATTTGCAATTGGCCTGGAACGACTGCTTATGCAGCTTACGGGTGCTCCCAATGTCCGATTGACCACAATGTTTCCACGTGACCTTACGCGGCTTACGCCGTAAATATCATATGAAAGTGTAGAGGGTTTTTGTGCACCCGCAGGTGCACAAAAACCCTCTACACTTTCACGGCACTTGCTCGCAAGAATAATTATGAGTGGATATCAGAGGAATAAATCTTGTATATGCTCAACATGCATGGTATCATCAATACCTGAAAAAACAATCTACACATGTGTTCTTGGGAAGAAAGGCTCCAGGTACCTGCAATGGAAACCTTACCCAAACAGCCAAAGCAAATGAAAGAAGAACCTCAAGGCATCTCAACTGCTGTACATGGGCTGAAGGAATGGATATTTGCTCCTGAAGAGCCTACAATCTCAAGCATTGGCGAATTCCTCCTTCCATACCTACTTGGAGCAATGCAAGCATGCTGGATTGCAGCAATACTCATCGGTCTGGTAAGTGCAGGTCTTTTTGAAGCGTCTGCAGCGTTGATACCACTTTGGGCCCCTTTTATCCTCATTCTTGGTTCACTTTTCCTGTTTCACTATCTAGGCATGCGCATTCCCAAAAAAAGGCCTGGTGATACCGCTGACGGCGTAAAAGTCGTCTTACCCGAAACATCCTTATTTCTCATTCTAGTCGGGGTAGTATCGTTGTTCTTTGTCTGGCTGAATCTATATAGCCAGAGAACATTTATCTTTGATCCAGGGTGGGTGCTATTATTATTCAATGATGTTCTGCTCCTTGGTGAGCATTTCTACGAAGCAGTCTGCATTATCGGGCTAACATTTCTGCTTGGATGGATGGGTATCCGTCTCATAAATCGAAACGTGGAGCCATCTGATATATTTCGCGCTCTATGCCTGGGATTGGGTGTCTTCATTGTGGTGATTATTCTGCGAACAGGGCAAGCGAGCGCAGGCATTGTGGTTCATAATGATATTTCCTTGCTCCTATTAATACCACTCTTTCTAATTCTCTCTCTCATAGCTCATGCTCTGGCGCGTGTGGTCTTCATACGGAAGTCACATCCAACAGGCTTACAAGGAAACATCGTCGCGCAAGAACGTGCAATTATTATGCTGATAGGATTGCTGGGACTGGCTTTTCTCTTCTTTACTTTGTTGATTGGCGGCACCACTAACTCAGTTTTCTTAACAACCCTTGAACATGTCTTAGCCATACTTGGAATGGTGTACAATTGGTTGGTAGAAATAATAGCTGCAATAATAGTTATAGTGGTCATACCGATCTTCTGGCTTATCTCATTATTACATCCATCCACCCAGTTGCCAAAAGTAAGAAGATTTCATATTCCACAATCTACTGCCAACCCATCTATAAGTACGATGCAGGCAGCATTTGTCCATACAATTATCCCAATTTTAAGTATTGTTTTACCCATACTTTTCGTATTGCTTATGGTACTTCTTATTCGTTGGACTCTGCGTCGAAGGTCCCGAGTGCGCAAACGTGTAAACAGACGCAACCAGGATGTGCATGAAAGCCTGTGGTCCTGGTCTCTCTTCTGGATGCAACTCAGATCAATCGTGCATACGCTCTTTGCCCGCTTCATGCATCGCGATATGAAAATAGAAGATGGTGTGATCAAGATAGAAGAAATAAAAGGCGAGCCTGCTGCCAGAAGTATACGTGAGATCTACCGCGCATTTTTAAAGAAAGCAGCCGGACATGGTTATCCGCGTAAGAGATTTGAGACCCCTTACGAGTTCAACCGACGCTTAGATGAAAAAGTCCCTCTTACTGAACCACAATTGGAGATGATTACTGAAGCTTATGCCTTTACACGCTATGGTGGTGATGTGCCAGATGAAGCTCAATTAACCCAAATACGCACTAATTGGGTTGAACTGGATCGGAAATGGACTTAGCATCGTATGACCTCCCCACTGACTACTCGATATTGATATGCCTTGGCAAGGATCTCTTCAGGGAAACTTGCGAAATCAGTAGCAGTTATCAGGACTTGTTCATGTCTGAGCACCTGGCGTAGTAAATATTCTCGTCGTGAAAAATCTAGCTCACTGAATACATCATCGAGTAACAGGATCGGCTCTTCTCCGGTAACAGTGCGCATGAAAGCTAGCTCTCCCAGTTTAGAGGCAAGTGCTACTGTGCGCTGCTGACCACGTGATCCATATGTAAGCATATTAACACCATTTACCAAAAACTCGAGATCGTCACGATGCGGACCTAATAAACACACACCCTGGCGAATCTCTTTGCGCCGCGCTTCGAGGAGTTGCTCGCGATAGTTTTGCAGGGTCTTCATGGTATCCCAGGCGGGCTCGATAAGAAATGACGGGCGATAGACAATCGTGAGATGTTCTCGTCCTCCGCTGATTATTGCCTGTAGTTCATCAACATGTTGATTAAGTGAGTCCACCATTCGACGCCGTTCGAAAGTAATCATCGTTGCCAATTCGGTCAATTTTTCGTCCAGAAAATCCAGCATTCGTGGCTCTTCCTGATTTTCACGGATGCGCTTGAGCAAGGCAGATCGCTGCGTAACGATCTTTCGATACTTCTGCAGGGCCTGGCAATAGTGAGGCTGCATCTGGCAAAGCCCCCGGTCAAGAAACCGCCGTCGCTCTTCTGGGGAACCATCAACCAGACCCAAATCGTTAGGTGAGAATAATACAACTGTCACCAGTCCTATAAGATCGATGGCTCTTTTAGGCACGCTATTGATTTTGATGCGCTTTCGTTGCCGATCATTTGGAGGGATGATTGGGATCTCTCCATCGGCTGAAGAACCTTTTTCTGGCTGAGTTGGGTCGATAATCACGATCTCAATTTGCACATCTTCATTGTGCTGCTCGACTGAAGCGGCAAGGCGTGTAACACGATCGGACGCATGCCAGTTGACGATTTCACGATCAGAAGATGCATGGAAGGAGTTGGATGTAGCAAGCATTGCCACAGCTTCAAGTAAATTGGTTTTTCCCTGGGCATTCTCTCCCTGAAAGAGAAACAGACCCGGTCCTAAAGTGAGGTCGAGTTGGTCGAAGTTACGAAAGTCTTTTAGCGAGAGGTGAGAAAGGTGCATGTATATGTCCAGAAAGAGGAGATTTTTTAGGATATCTTCATTCCCTGGCAGGGGTGTGATACCCCTGCCCCCCTATTATTATCTATTAATATGCATGGGCATAATCACATACGTATAGTCGTCTGCCCCAACGGGTCTGATCACACCTGGTTTTGTAGCTGCATTGGCCTCAAGAGCCACCTCTGGTGTACCAATAATAGTCAGCACATCCGCAAGATATTTCACATTGAAGATGATTTGCAATTCCGGCCCATCAACTGCTGCATTGATAGTACTCGTATTATCGCCCAGGTCTTCAGCCGTCGCCTCGACAGTAATTGAACCCGGTTCCAGCCCATCATTTTCGCCAGCATTGATTTTGACACGAGTTATATTTGAACTATCACGGGCAAAAAGCGCGGCACGCTTGATAGCCTCAGTGAATTGTTTTGTCTCAACAACCGCCCGTGTCGTATGTTCTTTGGGTATAATTTGGCGGAAGTTTGGGAAAGTGCCATCGATCAAGCGCGAAACAAGATCAAGGTTCTGCGTATGAAAGAGCACCTGGCTGCGATTGGGCGTCACGATCATTTCTACAAATCCCTCTGATGGCAAGATGCGCGCAAGCTCAGTCAAAGTACGAGCTGGTATGAGAATATCCCCACGAGGATGATCGTCGCCGGGCAAGGCTGCGACGCGTACTGCGAGACGGAATGCATCAGCAGCGGCAAAGGTAATTTTCTCACCACCTACCTGTACCAACACGCCAGTTAAAACAGGTCGCGAATCATCGTCTGCCGCGGCAAAAGCAACTTCTGCAATCATTTCTTTGAGCAGAGTTGCATCGAGTACTACAGGAGGTTCTCCATCTTCGGCATTGGGGATAAGTGGAAATTCGGATGCATCCAAGCCCTTTATGTTTGCATTGCTGCCCAGGCTCTTGACATTCAGGGTATTGGTATCTTCAATTAATGCAATTTCAACAGGAGTCTGTGGCAAGCTACTGACAAAATCGGTGAGCAGTTTTGCGGGAACAGTTGTTGTTCCCTCTTCTTCGATCTGCGCATCGACCCAGCAATTAATGCCGATTTCCAAATTAGTAGCGGATAGCTTCAGACGACCATGATCGGTAGTCAGTAAAATATTGGACAGGATCGGGAGTGTGCTTCGACTCGAGACAGCGTGACTGACGGCCAATAGTCCACGACTCAGGTCTTGCTGCTTACATGTAATTTTCACGATGTTCTTCCTCCAAGGGATGACCAAAGAAAGGCACAAAAAGTTCCTGGTTAGTATACAGGATTCTATTAGAGAGAACAAGCTTTGTATGCAAATTCGTTGTTCGACTTATTCCGACGAAAGAGGAGAGAAACGGAAGGTATAGCAATGACACAGATGTATAATTAGCCTCTCGTTTCTTTAGAATATATCCTCTGGGAACGTCACATCCTCGTAGGCTGAAGCGATGGGGAAACGAATGTTGATACTTTTCAGCTCTACCTCGTCACCTGGCCTGAATGGATGAAATGTCCACAGATTCTCTGTCTGGCGTCTGTAGAGATCGATAGCTTGTTGTTGCGTGTCTACTAACACATACTCTTGGAGTGTTGGACATACACGATAATACTCAAATTTTCTGCCTCGCTCATAGGCTTCAGTGCTGGCAGAAAGTACCTCAAACACTACGCAGGGATACTGGATAATATCTCTATCGCCCTGCTCCTGATCACGTGGATCGCAACTTACTGAGATGTCAGGATAGACATAGCGTGTTGCAGAAATGCCCATACGCATATCTGAATTGTAGACCATGCAGGACTTGCCGCGCAACAAACTATTGAGAGCAACAATAAGATTAACACAAACGCGGGAATGGTTGACAGTGCCGCCAGCTAACATAGTAACGATGCCATCGATGAACTCATAACGCGTATCCATGCTACTGCGGTCAAAAGCCAGATACTCTTCTACACTCATGAAGAGCCGATGAGGATCTGCGGCCATCTTTTTCATACTCCCTTCAGTGAGTGGCCTTCTTTCGTTATTTTCGCACAAACTGGATATAAATGCTACTTCATAACCTCTAGTATGTCCAGTACCTAATCATACTAGAGGTTGATTGGTTTCTTAAGTCGATAGTAAATTTTATTGTTGCACATCTATACCTTATCGTCGTCTTCCCCCAACAGAGGAGGTGCCTTGTATAGCCTCGTTGGCGTCTCCGAAAGGTGTATAGGCGATCCTGAGAGCTTGATTCTTCCAGCCGTAGGATGTTCGCACTCCCACACAAATTCTCTAGCCTGGATATGTGGATCATGAAAGATCTGGCTGACAGTATTGATTGGCCCGCATGGTATACCTGCAGCGCGCAATTCAGGTAACCATTCCTCTGTCGAGCGGTGCAGGAACTCTTCCTGTAAAGCAGGCACAAGTTCCTGGCGGTTACGAACTCGTTGTGGATTCGTAGCAAATCTGGGGTCTGTCGCCAGGTCTTCGCGTTCAAGCAGTTGACAGAGCGCCTGGAAGAGGCGGTCATTGCCACATGAGACGACAACATATCCATCCTTCGTATGGAACGCCTGGTACGGTACAATATTTGGATGACCGTTGCCAAGGCGTGGCGCTTCTTCATCAGAAATAAGGTAGTTCGATGCAACATTGCTCAAAAGCGACATGGTAGTCTCGAGCAGTGAGATATCGATATGCTGCCCTTTCCCGGTGCGATCGCGTACACGCAAAGCTGCCAGGATAGCTATGCAGGCGTATACACCCGCGGAGACATCTCCCACTGGCGAGCCTACGCGCTGAGGGTCACCATCGATCTCTCCAGTCACCGACATAAGGCCAGATTCGGCCTGCGCAACAAAATCATAGCCAGGACGTAATGCGTAGGGACCAGTTTGGCCATAGCCGCTAATCGAGCAGTAGATTAATCCAGGATTGATCGTTTGCAGGGCTTCGTAACCTAACCCCTGGCGTTCCAATGCCCCGGGGCGAAAATTTTCGACCAGCACCGTGGCCGTACTCAGAAGTTTCAGAAGTCGTTCTTTTCCCTCCGGCGTGCTGAAATCGAGTAGAATGCTCTGCTTGTTACGATTTAGCCCCAAATAGTAAGCGCTCTCACCAGCAATGTAGGGTGGGCCGAAGTGGCGTGTATCGTCACCCTTCCCAGGTTGCTCAACCTTAATCACAGTCGCTCCCAGGTCGCCCAGTATCATTGTACAGTGTGGTCCGGCCAGCACACGCGAGAGATCAATAACTATAACGTCCGAGAGAACAGCTTCCATGAATCCTCCTATTGGTTGTGTCGAATGATAATGTTGAATATATCACAAAAGACAAACCAAAATGGGTACATTTCACTTGACAATCGCTTAAAACGTTGCTATCATAACCGTGCTACAGTATGCCCACAAGAGCAAAACATACAATACTCATGTGGTCACATTCCCTCTAACATAATAAAAGGGAATCCGCTCCGCAAAATCGAAAAATGAGACTCTTACATGAGCATTTAATTGCTAAGCCAGGTATAGACTTCTCTTCTAAGTTTGCTAAATAAGCAAGAATGAGTTATTTCTGGATAACGGAACAGTGCGAAAGGCTCTCCACCCATGCCTTCCACGTATCCATTAGAGTCTGACTCAGCGCGGGGATGGGAAAGGAGAATGACAAAAGTCATGTTTGCAGTAATTAAAAGTGGTGGAAGACAATACAAGGTTTCCGTCGGCCAGACGAGGGTCGCGGCAAAAAGTTGATTGTTTTCAGGTACAAACCTAAGAAGCGTATTCGTCATCGCCGGGGACATCGTCAGGACCTCACTATTCTTACGATCGATGATATTGTTGCCGGTGGCAAGAGCTTGATTACAGGCGCAGCCCCCAAATCCAGGGAAGAAGAGGAAGAAGAGCTTCCAGTCGTAGAAAAGTTTGAAACTCCACCAGAGAGTACTGAGCTAGAGGCAGCTACAGGCGAAGTGAGTGAGACTGCTGAACCTGAGGTAGAAGAAAAAAAGCCATCTCGCCGGCGCCGCACAAAGAAAACCGAGGAATCTGAAAGCGAGGCAGAGGAATAAACCATGGCGCATAAAAAAGGTATGGGTAGCTCCCGCAATGGTCGGGATAGCCAGCCCAAAATGTTGGGTGTGAAACGTTATGATGGTCAGCTAGTTACCGCTGGCAGCATAATTGTCCGCCAGCGTGGAACCAAGATCAAACCTGGAGATAACGTTGGCGTAGGTCGTGACCATACGCTGTTTGCCCTGATCGATGGCTATGTCAAGTTTGGACACTATTCGCGCGAACGTCGCTGCGTCAATGTCTACACCGAATTTGCCGATCGTCCCTCGTTGCCTCCTAAAGGGAAGCAGCCAGCAGGCACGGCTCAAGTCCAGGTTTAGTTCTATTAAAAGACAAGCAAAAAGCCGTCATGAACAATCTACTGTTCATAACGGCTTTTTTTGATGTAATGATCTGTTAATACACTTTTATAGAAATCCGTACAGACGTAGGAGCCGATTTATCGTGCTCACCGCCGATGCATCGGCCCTCAAGGGATGTTCCTATATCCAAATGGATAGTTAATCTGCTTTATCACTGCTAGCTCAAGTAAATTGAAGAAAGCTCACCGCAACATTTACTGATGAGATGCTGCTGCTTGTTCTGTTTGTTGTACGGGTGCTGACATGTTTACCGTCAGCATCGATTTCACTGCTGCATCTGAAAGCGTCTTATTTGTCTGTGGATCAAACACCACATCGTCTCGCCTACAGTAATAAAGACGACGCCAATTTTCCATAGCCTCATCCCAGGCAGGTAGATATTGCAGCGTCTGGTTATCTCCTCTTACAACACGCAAGAAGGCAACTAGGGAAAGTATTAGCGTTGTAACAATACCTGCGAGTACAAGCACGATAAGTGTAACCTGTACTGGCTGGGGCCAGCTTCCATACCCGCCTACTGTGGCAAATGTCAGGATGATAAATGAGCCTACAAAAACAAGTCCAAAGCCCACAACTATAGACTTCATCATTCCCACTTTTGCTACAGGCATAGGCGGTGGAACGAATCGTTGTTCGGCCCCTGTTTCATAAGCCACTTGCAGCGTCATTACTTGATCTGTTTGCTGGCATACGGGGCAGGGTGATGATACCTTGTGTTGAGAAGATGCCATAAGTGAAACAACCTCCTTGCTCGAAAGATGACGAGCGATAAATATATTACCCAAAGCATATCACGTTGTTACCCAATCGACAATGCCGTAACTCTACTTCTATTAGAGTATATTTGATCTTAATTTCAAAAATCAAAACCACCTAATGATGAGAAATGTTTGACACATATCTCTCTGGTAGCTACACTACTAAAAACAGGCAAGATATAGAGAGGACGAGGCATGACGACATCTACGGCAATCACCATCCTGGGGCTTGGACCAGGCCGCTGGGAAGATCTTACACTACAGGCGCGAGCATTATTAGAACGGGCAGCATCAGACAAAAAAACAGTCTTTTTTCGCACACTCATTCATCCGATAATAGAACCACTCAAACACGAAATACCAAACCTTAGCATAACATCCTTCGACTCTTTTTATGATGAAGCAACCAATTGGGACACACTCTACCAACGCATAGCACAAGAGATATGCACACAGGCAGAACAACATTCTTCAGTGCTTTATGCTGTACCAGGCCATCCACTTATTGGCGAGGCTTCGGTGCAACTCATATTGCAACAAGCTCGCGAGCGCGGCCTGAGTACCAGTATTGTTGCAGGCCTTTCTTTTCTGGAGCCGGTGTGTGCAACTCTGGAACTTGATCCTTTCACCTCGGGTATGCAGATCATTGATGCGACAGTCCTTGCCGCGCTCAGGTCCGAAGAAATTGCGGGGAAAATCATACCTACTATTCCACTGTTAGTAGCACATATCTACCATCGGCGACAGGCAAGCGCCGTAAAACTGGCCCTGAGCGATTGTTATCCCGATGAATGGCCTGTAAAGCTGGTGCGTTCTACTGGGCTCGCTGATAGTGAAACGGTGGGTGGGCAGGACGGGGGCAAGCCCCGTCCCTACATTACAGCTGGCGAAACGGTTATTGAGATGCCTCTTTACGAAATCGACCGTAATAGTCTTGCCAATCATTTCAATGCGCTGTATATTCCGCCACTTGAAGCATTGGATGCACTACGAATTCCCGAAACATTGCGCTACATCACAATGCGTTTGCGCCGGGATCCAGATGGTTGCCCGTGGGATCGCCAACAAACTCACCAGTCATTGACACGCTACGTTATCGAAGAAACCTACGAAGTGGTGGAAGCGCTGGAGGAGAACGATTTGGAAAAATTGGCCGAGGAACTTGGCGACCTCTTACTCCAGGTCTATCTGCATGCTGAAATCGCGCGACAGGATGGCGATTTTAACATCGGAGATGTGTTCGAGCATGTCAGCGCCAAACTGATTCGCCGTCATCCTCACGTCTTTGGTCAGATCGAAGTTCAAAATGCCAGGCAAGTCGTACAGAATTGGGAAGAGATCAAGCAACAGGAACGCATCGCCGCGGGCAAAGATGTACAGTCGGAGAGCATATTGGACGGTGTGCCTCTAGCCTCACCTGCCTTGATTGTGGCCCAAAAATACCAGAAACGCGCAGCCAAAATCGGCTTCGATTATGATAATTTGCAAGCAGTGCTGGCAAAATTGACTGAAGAGCTACAGGAGCTTCAAGAAGCAACAACGCCAGAGCATAAACACGAAGAGATGGGCGACGTACTCTTTATGGTCGCAAGAGTTTCGCGCGAATTGGACATCGATGCCGAAGAGGCATTGCGCTACGCCAATCGCAAATTTCGGCAGCGTTTCCAGGCCATGGAGCACATCTCCCGCCAGGAAGGAAGAACATTCTCATCATACAACCTCGATGAATGGCTCCACTTATGGAACCGCGTCAAAGGTTAATTGTAGGGACGGGGCTTGCCCCGTCCTGGTGCCCCATCCTCATCCATGTACCCCTTATTCTTGTCTCATCCTACTAATCCTTGCCTTCGCCTAGTCCTAGTGCCCCATCCCTCGTCCTTTATTCCGCTTTGTTCGCGCCATTTGCCCCGTCCTTTAAACGCTATATTATTCCCTCCCATTCATGTTTGGGATCGCGCGCCATCAATTCGATGATGGCCTCATATGGATCAAGCCCTTCAAAGAGCACCAGGCTGAGTTGATAGGTTATAGGCAATTCAACATGGTAGCGTTCCGCCAATTTTAGAGCTGCCTGTGTAGTGTAAACGCCTTCGGCAACGGTATGCGTTGAAGATAGGATTTGCTTCAGTTTTTCTCCAGCGCCGATACGTTGGCCTAGTTGATGATTACGGCTCAGCGGACTCGCGCAGGTAACAATTAGGTCACCGATACCCGCGAGTCCTGCAAAAGTCAAGGGATGAGCGCCGGCAGCAAGACCCAGGCGCGAGAGTTCAGCCAATCCGCGTGTAATAAAAGCAGCTTTGGCGTTATCCCCCATTTTCATACTATCATTGATACCCGTACAAATTGCAATAATGTTCTTGAGCGCCCCGCCAAGTTCAACACCCACAACATCATGTGCTGTGTAGACACGATAGTTGGAGGTAGTAAGTAGAGTGCGAGCGTGAACTGCTACCTCCTGATCGTAAGCCGCCACAACAGCCGCAGTCGGCTTTTCCTCCGCTATTTCACGCGACATGTTTGGCCCACTTAGCGCAGCAACGCGATTACCGGCGTTGGGCAGTTCTTCGCGAATGATTTCAGTCATCCGTTTAAGGCTGCTGATTTCTATTCCCTTGCTGGCATTCACAAAGATAGTATGGCTGTCAGCATAGGGAGCAAGCAAACGCACATTCTCACGCATGCGCTGTGATGGAGTAACAAGTATAAGCAAATCCTTTCCCTCGACAGCTTCTTTGATATCGGAGGTCACCTTCAGCATAGCGGGAAAGCGAAAGCCGGGTAAAAACAGCGTATTTTCGCGACGCTGTTGCATTTCAACAGCTCGTTCGGGTTTATATTCCCATAAGACAGTCTCAGTATTGCTCTTAGCCAGCAGGAGCGCCAGGGTGGTACCCCAGGCGCCGCTGCCAATCACTCCAACTGATGCCATCGTATCGTCTCCTTTATAATAGCTAAACGCACTACCTGTTGCGTCTTGCCTGTAAGCCGAGCTCTATCATCGAGACAAACACCAGCTAGCCAGATACAGTGGGACGCCGAAAAAAATATCGGGGTTGACCCTCGGTCAGAACGCGCAACATGCTTATCTACAAAAATATCCTGTATTTTCTTTTCATGTTGCATACCTAATGGTCGTATACGATCACCTGGTTTCCTCGTGCGTACCTCTAAGTATGCGCCAGCTACATCAGCATCTACATATACCACCTGATGAGTGGAGGGTAGTAATCTCCACACTTCTGACCAATCTTCCAGGCGTAAGGCATCTCTAACTTCTGCCATTAACTTAGCAGGTGCTAGCTCAGCCGTAGCTATCCAGGAAGTTCCTTGAACCTTGATACGCCCTGGAATAGATAACAGCGCAGTTTTTTCATCTTGTGGTTCCAACATAGCTATATCACGAGTAGAAGTAGTACCATGTAGACATTCAAATGTGACCTCATTAAAACTGCGCACCATGCGTAATTCATGAGGAAGATCTAGCATCCGCTCCTGTCTATCATGGTATCCCAAAAGTTGTTCAAACTCCAATACAGGCACAAGTTCGTGACGAATACGGTTTCGTAAAAACTTTGGATCAGTGTTGCTCAGATCCTCTAACGGCTCAATACCATGTTCCTGGCAATATGCCACTGCCTGTGCGTGTCGTACTTCAAGAAGAGGTCGAATAATGTCTAGCTGACGTGGCAGCATACCAACCATACCTGTTAATCCGCTGCCGCGCAAGACATGCAGCAGCAGCGTCTCAACCTGGTCATCCGCTTGATGAGCAACGGCAATTGGTTTTCCCTGTGCCACTTCACGCAAAAAGCGATAGCGCGCACTTCGTGCCGTATCCTCTAACGAGCGTCGTTCTGCTCGTGCCAGTTCCGCTACATCGACTTCGCCTGAAGTATAAGGCACCCCCCAGGATTCAACGATGGCTGCAACAGCAGCCGCATCGCGATCGCTCGCTTCCCCTCGCAACCGATGATTGAGGTGTGCAGCATGCAATCGCACTTCTGGATAGCGTTTGCCAGGTCCACAAAGTTGGTTCAGCAGGTGTAACAGGCATAACGAGTCAGCCCCACCCGATACGCCGACAATGACCTCGCCATCAGGAGGGAGAAGTCGGTGTTTATCGATATAAGTTGTGACGATGGTTTCTAGCATTTTAATGCCAACATGAGGTTAGTTAAGTTATGAATATGTACAGTGTATCATACCTCATTCAGTTGGAAACTCAAGCATGCTTCTTTTCATCTAGTAAAACAAAATACTTCCTAAAACTCTACCATAATAAAGTTGCCATTTCTAAATTTCAGACCTGAATCTGCCTTGACATATAGAACCATCGTATACACACCTTATTTTATCAAACATGGATCATAAACTGACGTTTTGATATAAGGATCAGGGGCTGATGCCAAAGCGTTGAAGAACGGCCTGTGGAGAGCAGAGAGAGGAAGGGAGCTGACGCAGAGGCAGATGGGTCAACACAGCAAATTCGGCGAGATGGAAAATCCCGTAGGCTTGACCGATGAACACGATTAGTTTGTCGCGATTTGCTTCGCGTAAGCGCTGACGCCAGCGGGCGATGCCTTCTCCGCCAAGCAGAGCCGAACTCAAGGTGGGAAGCACCTCAGTGGCCGAGGTGGGAGTGGAGGCAGCCTGGGCTTGCCAGAAGCGAAACGCGGTACACAACGCCATCACCAACAGGGTCAAGAAACAATGCACCACCGCTGCCTGCGTGCGCTTGGGAAAGCGTAAGAGCTGCCAGGGATGCTTGCCTTCTTTGAAAATCCCATTCTCAATCACGCTGCGCCAATCATAGGTGTCGAAAATACGAAAGGGATCGCTCAGGTCCCCATTGGTCAGATACACCGTTCCTCCGCCTTTGGGGACGCGATTCTCCCACCGACGAACCACCACCGCATTGATGGGCTGCCCAACAAAGTCGCGTCGATGCGCGTGCTGAGTCTCTTCGGCCTCGCCATAGCTGTCGTAACTGGTCAACGCCTCGATCCCGACCAATTCAGTGCGCAAGCGTTCCTGCGTCGCTGTTTTACCATGCCCATGAGGCACCACCCGCTCACGCACCACCACACGTGCTCCTTTGGCCAATCCCTGGGCATCCTGGACCACCGCCATGTTGCTCTTGCCCACAATCACAAACCGCAGGCCCTTTTGATGCACACGCCAGAGATCTTCTCCATCCAGGTACCCGCGATCAATCACGATCGTTTCAATCTGCGCCCGCGCTCCCAGATTGGCCTGGGCCTCCTCCAAGAGCGGGATCAGCCAGCTTCCCTCATACTCCTGGATCTGAACCACCTTCAGGGCCAGCGGTAAGCGGGTGTGAACCTCGATGAGCACTAACACTTTCCAGCCATACACGTAATACTCCTTGGTCGCCGCTTCTTTCTGCCCCTTGATCTTCACGCTGCGGGTTTGCTTGAGCTTGCCGCAGCCCTCATAGCTCTTGGGCGTCGGCACTTTGCTTCCATCCAGCGCCAACAGCAACGGACCCGTGAAGAAGCCATGATCGGCGAGCAGTTGCACCATGCGGTTGAAGAGGGACTCCAACTCGTGCTCTCCCAGTTTGCTGATGTTGTCGGCCAAACATTGGGGACTGAGCGGCCCCTGCTTCTTTTTGGTGGTCCGTTGTCCATCTCCGCGAGTGGTCAATCCGTTGGCACACTGATGCGCATTGAAGCCGACCAACTCCATCAGCCCCAGGTTGCTAAACAACACACGCGGTAATGCCTGCATCGATTGGCCGCCCAAGAGCACTTTGAGCAGGTACAACAGCACAAAGTGCACGGTGGGCACCAGCACGCGTTTGACCCCAGGCAACCGCATCTGCTCACACACCTGCATCATCCCCACTTCTTCCAGAAACACAAAAAACTCATCCAGCAAGCCCGCATCGCTGAGTTCATGCATCTCTCCAATCTCTTCTCCCGCATACAACCCTTGCGCCACCTTCACATCATCTCGGCACGCCAGTTTCCAATTCAGGCGTTCCTGCACGATGCTTGGTTCCTTGCAACCTTCCAGGATTTCTGACTGCTTTTCCATGCGCTCCGTCCTCTTCGCTTTTCCCTCAGCCTATCATGTTTCCCCCCTCCCCACAATCCCTTATATCAAAACGTCAAGATCATAAATTGTTGTTACAATGTTCCCAATCTGATATAATTGCGCCTAACTCTACAAAATCTACATGAAGAACTTAGCTATACCATCAAAATCAATAGGCTCAAGTTATGTTCCAACACTATGTTAATGATGTATTCATTAGCTACACACATTGGGGAGCAGTACAGAAGTGGGTTCAATACTTATATGAACTGCTCGAAGATTGGCTTCCCTATTATTTGCCATATCCTCCGAAGCTTTTTATAGATTTTGAAATAGAAGCAGGGACTGAGTGGCCTTCAAGACTTCAGCGAGAACTTAAAATGTCTCGATGTATGTTGGCAGTTTTGTCCCCTGTGTATTTTCGTTCTAATTGGTGCCTGGCAGAATTTGAATCTTTTCGTCATCGAGAGGCTATACTTAACCTACGGACAGAGCAGAATCCAACTGGTCTTATCTATCCGATACTTTTCACAAGCCCTCCAGTGTATTTACCCACAAATGTCAAAACACTCCAATATAACGATTTAAGCAAATGGGCAATTACAAGTCCGGCTTTTAAACACACACCAATTCACATGGAATTTGAGGAACGCGTGAAAATTTTATGCCAAGAGTTAGCGAGGATAATTTTAGGCGCTCCAGATTGGCGAGATGATTGGCCGATTAAGATGCCGCAAGCATCTACAGATATGTCATTTGCAACACCGAGGCTCTAATGAATGAAGGAACAATCTTTACATTTTACTCTTATAAAGGGGGAGTTGGCCGAACATTCGCGCTGGCTAATATAGGAGCTTTATTAAGCCTTTGGGGCTATAAGACCTTATGTGTTGACTGGGATTTAGAGGCACCAGGCTTACATTTATATTTTCAACAGTGGATAAATGGAGGAGAGCGTCGTGGTTTAATTGAGATGATCCAGGATCATGCCGAGGGCAAAAATCCTCATTGGAGGGACTACGTTACAAAGGTAAATGTTCCAGACGCTAAACAGCCTCTATTGCTAATGAGTGCTGGACTTCAGGATACCTCTTATGTTCAACGAATGCAGGAACTCAACTGGGCCAATCTATATGAAAACTTTAATCTAGGTAACTTCCTCGAAGAAATGCGCGAAGACTGGAAAGAATCATTAGACGTTGTCCTTATTGATAGCCGAACCGGAATCACCGACATCGGAGGTATCTGTACAGTACAATTTCCTGATGTTTTAGTTCTACTATTCACCGCTAATAATCAAAGCCTCTATGGAAGTATAGATGTCGTGGAACGGGCGAGACGTGCTCGAGCACATTTACCTGTTGATCGTGCGAAAATTTTAGTGCTGCCAATAGTTGCACGATTTGAGGGCCGCGTAGAAGTCGAACTTGCTGCAAGCTGGCTCAAAACCTTCGAAAAAGAGTTAGGTTCTTTCTACACTGAGTGGTCCCATAGAGATACTACTATCCCTGATCTACTTAATTTCACGCGTATCCCATATATTCCCTATTGGAGCTTTGGGGAGAAACTTCCAGTCATAGAAAAGGGCACCAAGGATCCAGACGACATTGGTTTTCCGTTAGAAACTCTGGCAGCTTTAGTAGCCCAACATCTCTGTTACAGTGAGATATTAGTCAGAAATCGAGATACATTCGTTACAACAGCAAAACAGGAACCGATTAGTATTCTACTGAATAGAGAGAAAGAAGAAACGGCAAAGCCGGGCAGGCCGTTGCGGGTTTTAATCAGCTATGCGCATGAAGATAAGGTTTTCCTTAATGAACTAGAAAAACACCTCTCACCACTTAAACGGCAAGGATGGTTAATGGATTGGTACGAGTCCTCTATTGAGCTAGGCTCGAGATGGCAAGAGGAATTTAGGCTTCGTCTGGAAGAGGCTGATATTATTTTGTTGCTTATCAGTTCTGACTACGTTGCTTCGGATTTTTTGTATTCAGTGGAGATGATGCATGCTCTTGAGTTACATGATGCGGGTCAAGTAACTATCATACCTATTATCTCAAGGCCGACTCTTTGGGAAGATTCTCCTATTGGTAATTTGCAAGCACTGCCTACTGATGGAAGAGCAATCACTAGTTCAAGCTGGTATACAATGGATGAAGCATTATTAGATGTGATGTTAGGGATTCAAAAGGTGATTGAGGTACTACGCACCCAACCGAGCCCGCTTTCATCCATACGAGTATGGAATATCCCCTACTTACGAAATCCGATGTTCACGGGTAGGGAAGAGGTACTCAACGCATTACATAATGCTCTCCAGCTCGGCAAAAGGGCTGCACTCACTCAACCTCATGTGATTAGTGGGCTGGGCGGCATCGGCAAGACACAGACTGCTGTAGAATACGCATACCGCTACCGCAAAGACTATCGCATCATGCTGTGGGTAAAAGCCGATTCACGCGAGACACTTAATGCGGAATTGGCGGCTATTGCCAAACTTCTAAATCTGCCAGAACAGGATGCCAGGGACCAGACCTTAGCGATCAAAGCTGCGCTGCAATGGCTGACCGAGCAAACGGAATGGCTGCTAATCCTAGACAATGCTGACGACCTTACACTAGTGAGCGACATACTATCTACCATTCCTGGAGGGCACATCCTCTTGACTACCCGTGCCCATGCAATCGGTAACATGGCCCAACGGATCGTACTGGACACAATGGAACCAGAGGAGGGTGTACTGTTTCTACTCCAGCGGGCGAATCTGATTGCACTAAAAGCTCCGCTGACTTTGGTCTCCGAAGTAGACCGTGCCAAAGCAGAGGCAATCGTCAAAGCTATAGATGGACTCCCGTTAGCACTCGATCAGGCTGGGGCCTACATTGAAGAAACAAAGTCTAGCTTAGCTGGTTACCTTAATTTATACCGAGAGCGGCGTACTACCTTGTTGCAACGACGGGGCGGCCCGGCAGCCGATTATCCTAAATCTGTTGTTACGACCTGTGCCCTCTCATTCATGAAAGTGGAGCAGACTAACTCGCTTGCGTCTGAACTGCTGCGATTCTGTGCGTTTCTTTACCCTGACGATATTCCAGAGGAACTTATCACCGAAAACGCTGCGATTTTGGGTTCCACCTTTCAGGCCATAGGTGCTGATCCTCTGGTTTTGAATGGGGTTATTACAGAACTCCTCAATTACTCACTGATAAGACGCGATTCGAGGAAGGGGACTCTGTCGCTTCATCGCCTAGTCCAGGCAGTGCTGAGCGATGAGATGGACAGCAAAACGCAACGACGATGGGCAGAGCGTGCAGTCCGAGCCGTCAATCAGAGCTTTCCATCGATTGAAGCAAAGACGTGGGATGCGTGTCAAACATATTTGCCCCACGCACTCGAGTGTGCATCCCATATCGCACGATGGAACATGACATTTGCAGAAGCTGCAAGCCTAGTGTCTCAAGCAGGGTTGTACTTAATTGAACGAGCGCAATATGAACAAGCAGAACCGCTTTTGCAGCAAGCACTGAGAATCTATGAAGAGGTCCTTGGCCCTGAGCACCCTGACACAGCGCGCACCCTCAATAGCTTGGCAATCCTCTACCAGAATCAGGGCAAATATGAACAAGCCGAGCCGTTTTACCAGCGCGCGCTGTGGACACGCGAGCGGATGCTCGGTAATGAGCACCTTGATACCGCGGACACCCTCAATGGTCTAGCAATCCTCTACCAGAACCAGGGCAAATACGAACAAGCCGAACCGCTCTACTTGCGTGCGCTATGGATTTATGAGCAGTTACTCGGTCCTGAACACCTTGACACGGCGCGTACCCTCAATAACCTGGCAACTCTTTACACAAACCAGGGCAAGTTTGAGGAGGCCGAAACGCTCTACCGACGTACTTTAGCCATCCGCGAGCAGGTCCTTGGCCCTGAGTATCCTGACACGGCGCGTACCCTCAATAGTTTAGCAAACCTCTACGTAGACCAGGCTAAGTACTCGCAGGCACGCGAGGCATATGAAAAGGCGCTGGAGATATCAAAACAGCAAGGTGACCTACGACAACAAGGAGTAGTCCTGGGGCAACTTGGCACATTAGCACTACAGCAACGCAACTATGCCGAGGCACAATCGCGCTACGAGACAGCGCTGCAACTCTTCCAAACGTTTGGCGAGCCAGAAGTTGAGGCAGTCGCATGGCATCAACTCGGTAGAGTTGCACAGGAGCAGCGAGAATGGGCCAAGGCCGAACGCTGCTACCGCGAGAGCCTGTCTATCGAGGAGCGTCTGGGTAATACCACCGGTGCTGCCAGAACCTGCAATCAGCTGGCGATTGTCTCGCAAGGAGTTGGCCGCCCTAGCGAGGCAGAAGGGTGGTATATGCGAGGGCTAGAACTGTATGAGCAGACAAATCCTGGCGGTCCTGAGAGCGCCAGGACTCTGAGCAACCTCGCCAATTTGCTCGTGGACGAGGTGCAAGCAGGTCGTGCCGCCACGACTCGCCTGGCCGAAGCGCAGCGCTATGCCAGGCAGGCGCTAACAATAGATGAAACGCTTGATGCATCAATGGAAATCTGGCAAGATTTCGCCATTCTTGCCGAGATAGCAGACCTGGAAGGCTATGTAGAGGAGGTGCGGGACTACCGCCGTCGTGAGCGCGAGACCTATGCCGCTTTCGCGGGCAATCGCTACCACATCGACCAACAGCACGGGCCACTCATCGCTGCCATCGCTGCTGCCGCACAGGGCGATACGCAGGCACAGGAGGCAATCGAGGCAGCACTGCCACAGCTTGAGGAAAAGGGCTGGAAGATTGCTGCTCCGACACGACGCATCTGGTCAGGGGAGCGAGACTGGGACGCTCTGGTTGAAGATGTAGATAGCCAGAATGCCTTGCTGATCCTACGCGTACTGGAAACCATCGCACAACCAATAGAAGAATCTGCACCGTCAGCACCAGAAAAGGTCTTCGCGGCATTGCCATCTGATATCCGTGAAGCATTAGAGCAAGGTGACGAGGCCGCGTTTGAGCGAGCGCTGGAGGCGCTGTCACCTGAAGAGCAGCAGAAGGTATTGGCGGCGATACAATACCTGCAAGCGCAGGTGGGAGAAGAGAACGGGCAAGAGGAGTAATTCACGGAGGAATAGAGAGGTTGCCAGAGGTATGAAGAGATAGTGACTTCATACTGTCAAACCGTTTCTATTCGCACACCCTCAACTTCTGGATAATTCCCCTCCGATATGATACGATATAGCCAATAAAACACACGACCTCCCATCACAAACTGAGCTAAGGTGTATGGTCGCGTAGGGGCGGGAGTGGTGTGGAGAAGGGTGGGGACGCTTGCGTCGCCCTACGTGCCTCCCGTCCTTTGCTGGAACAGCAAAATAGCTTATGAGTTTGTGGTGAAACCTTTGGCGAGCTTCTTTAGTTAGGAAAAGTGCAGGGAAGAACACACAGGCTATGGCAATTCACAACGTAATTACATCAGAGAACCCGATTCTGCGACAGAAAGCAAAAAAGGTTCATCGTTTCGACTCATCCATCTCAAAATTGATCGAAGACTTGTTTGAAACGATGCATGTGGCGCATGGGGTGGGTCTGGCAGCGCCCCAAATCGCAATTTCAGTCCGCATTTTTGTTGCCGAATTCGAAGACCGTAAAATCGCAATGGTCAATCCTGAGATTATCAAGGCTGAGGGAGAGGAACGCGGCACCGAAGGATGTTTAAGTATTCCAGGATACGTTGGAGATAATATCCGTCGTGCGACCAGTGTCGTTGTAAAAGGCCAGGATGCACGTGGTAAAGCCATTCGCGTCCGAGCCGAAGGCTGGCTTGCGCGTATCCTCCAACATGAGATCGATCACCTGGATGGTATCCTTTTCCTGGATCGCCTGGACAGTCCTGAAGATTTGCGCGAAGTTACAGAAGCCGAGTTCGAGGAAGCCGAAGAAGAGGCGCTGATAGAATAAAAACAGTAGGAAAGCAAGGTAGCCCTGCACGCGCGTGCAGGGCTACCTTGCTTTCCTACTGAATTACTTTTGCTGTCGTCTAATCATAGGGATTTTATTTTTACCAAGGCCTCGTTCACAACCCTGGCATACATAAAAACCTTCTTCCTCGCGATACGATAAAGAACTTACAGTGAAATGCAGGTAACAAATGCCGCAGCGTGTACCCTCTTGCTGGCTAGCGACCTGCCGATCCTGCGCAAACAACTCGTGTAGAGATGCGATCAAGTTTTCGAAGTCGAACGAACCTGAGTAGCTGCGACTGGTGCTTACAACTGGTAGCGCACCTGTTTGATTGGTTGCACGCATTTCACGACGACTTACAAACGAACTACCGTTACCCGACATTCCCGAACCCGGTGTATAGTTACTGCCCAAGGGATAGGCCTCCAGATCATATGTTAGCTGTTAGTCAGAGATGGATGTATAACATTTCACTTATTATAGCATATCGCCCTTGTTTTTAATACCCATAGGAGCAGTGCGTATGTATTTTGCATAATCATGCCGTCATACGTAGGGGCCGATGTATCGCGCACATCGCCGATTCATCGGCCCTCGGCTCTACACATGGCTTTTCTCATGGTAATACGAGAAATTTCCTGGATACACCCTCACACTCCCATCATTGCTAATCGCCGCAATCTTCGTCACAATCTTATCGAGGTAGTAGCGATCGTGCGAAACGGTCAGAATGGTCCCCTCGAATTCCTCAAGAGCTGCCTCCAACACTTCGACGGATGCAATATCAAGATTATTGGTTGGCTCATCCAACAATAAAAAGTTAGCATCAGTAAGCATCAAGCGCGCTATTTGAAGACGACTCTTCTCACCACCGCTCAAGCGCCTGATTGGTGTATAGATATCCTCGTAGGAGAAAAGCAGGCCACGCAAAAAGCTGATAGTTTGTGGTTCATTCATCGGTTTTATGCGGCGCACGAAATCCAACGGCGTGCTATCGAAAGGCAGCGTTTCCTGCTCCTGCGCATAGTATCCAACTACAACACTCGCTCCGATTTTTATTGAGCCAGAGTCGGCAGGGATCAATTCCATCATTGTTTTGAGCAACGTCGTCTTGCCACTGCCATTGGCTCCGACAATGCCAACACGTTCACCATAAAGGATAGTCAAATCAAATGGCTCAAACAGGACACGCTCATTATATGACTTGCTCAGCCCTTTCACATCAAGCACGATCTTACCACTGCGCTCAGCATCAAGATTCCATTTGATTTTATCTCGAATCAAGATGGGACGATCTACGCTTTCCTGCTTAGCGCGCTCGACACGCTTTGCCATATCCTCGGCTCGCGTCGCAAATTTATCGTTAAACTTGGACCAGCCTTTGAGTTGACGCATACTGGTTTCAAGACGTTTGATTTCGCCCTGCTGCACGGCATATATTTCATACTGTTTCAACAGTCGGCGCTGTCGTTCCTCAAAGTAGTAACTGTAGTTTCCAAAGTAGGCAGAAATGTTACCGTCCTCAAGTTCGAAGATTTTCTTCACTGCGTGATCGAGCAACTGCCGATCGTGTGAGATGATCAGCACTGTACCAGGGTAGCTCTGAATATACTGTTCTAGCCAGGCTTTCGCATCCAGGTCCAGGTGGTTATCCGGTTCGTCGAGTAACAAAAGATCAGGAGCCTTAATCAGAATGCGGGCCAGATTTACCAACTTCTTCTCACCACCGCTGAGCGAACCCACCTCCAGATCATACCATGCAGGACCAAAACCCAGACCGTGCAAGACTGCTTCTACCTTGTGCTCAAGCGTATAGCCACCTAAAGCATCGAAGCGTTCCTGTGCCTTGCCGTATTCATCAAGGATCACCGTCATCAGTTCCGGGTCAGAGGCTACTTCTGGATCAGCCATCCTGGCTTCAAGCTGACTCAACATGAGAGGTAAATCTACCAGCTCTTGAGTTACCTCTGAAACAGCTTCGAAGACTGTCTTATGACTTTGGCCTGGATCAGCCTCCTGTGCCAGGTAGCCAATGGTTAGGTTACGACGTCGTGAGATCACGCCTTCGGTTGGAGTATCAAGCCCAGCCAGGAGTTTGAATAGCGTCGATTTACCGCCTCCATTTTCTCCAACGAGGCCGATTCGTTCGCCTTCCAGAATCTCCAGATCTATATCGCGGAAAATAGAATTGCCGCCATAATCTTTGCTGACTTTAGAAAAAGTACAAACATAACCTGACATCTATCACCCTCAATCTTTCCTCTTCCGTCCAACTACAATTTGCCGTGTGCCCCTGCCAAAGGGTGCCCAATCATACCCACCATAGATGGCCTCAATGCTAAAACCAGTTGCCAAAAAGAGCAACTGAAGTTCGCGCGGAAAGAAAATGTGCATATCGAGTTTGGTCAGATAGCGTTCGTTTTCGCCAGTCTCAAAGAACTTTTCGTGCGTCCACATAATATGCTCCAACTGCTCAATAGCATCGTACTGTCTGCTCGTATAAAGAAGCATAGTAAACTGGTTGTCGGGCGCTTCGATTTCGTCTTCCAGGTAGACGTTCGAAGGTCGATTAAGGGCATCACTCAGGTAATCAATATCGGGCAGGAAGGTATCGACAACAAACCGTCCATCGGACGTAAGATGGTCATGAGTATTTTTAAACGTATTAAGCTGCTGCTCTATTTCGTATAGATGCGCAATAGAGTTAAAAGGTAGGAAAATAAGGTCAAATTGGCCTTTATTTTCAAGCTGAAAGTCGCTCATATTGGCTTCGTGCAGAGTGACACGCTGCTGAACTGCCTCAGGCTCACGAGCCAATTTACGTTTGTATGCCCCAAGCATTTCAGGTGAGATATCCAGCCCTTCCAGTTGAAAGTTGCCAGGACAATGCAGCAGTTCAATGCCAATTCGCCCGCTGCCGCAGGCCAACTCAAGCACCCTTTGTGGCGTATAGCGCATTACTAGCTCACACCAGAAAGGCACATCTTGTTGCGTCTGGCTCTGGTATTCAAGATCGTAATCACTGGCTCGTTCGTAATATTCTCCCATATCGTAGGGCATGGCTAATCACCTCTCAGATGGATAACAAAGACAAGCATAAAAAATAATTATCACTGAAATGTTGCCTTATTCATGACATTTTTCATTCTGATTCATTCGTCATTCTATTATATTGTCATTCTGAGGCGCAGCCGAAGAATCTCATCCTCACCTATGTACCTCGATGAAAGAGCCTTGCCGCACTCGTTCTCTACACGTTGTAGAGATTAACACAAATTAACCTCAGGAGGCAAGGAAAAGAAGCAATATAGCGCGGTTGTGATATACTCACAAGAAAACTGCAGATAGTAAAAGGAAAGTATCAAAGAACGAATATGCCCTACCAATCTATCCAACAAGCCTCCGAAGAACTCCGCTCTGGCTTAATAACACCAACCGAGCTTCTAGCCGAGACGCTGGATTCTATAGATCAGCTTGATAGCGACATTCAGGCCTTCGTCACAGTTATGCGCGATCAGGCTTACGCAGAAGCAGAGAAGGCAGAGAACGAGCCGCAGGAGGACGCGACTGTGGTCGAGCAGTTGCGCAGGGCCGGAGCCGTGATTGTCGGGAAGACCAATACGCACGAGTTCGCCTATGGAACGTACACACCTCCGACTCGCAATCCCTGGGACCTGACACGAATCCCCGGTGGCTCCAGTGGTGGCTCAGCGGCATCCGTGGCTGCTGGTATGTGTCCTGGTGCTATCGGCAGTGATACGGGCGGCTCGATCCGTATCCCCTCAGCATGCTGTGGCGCGACTGGACTTAAGCCAACGTATGGACGTGTAAGCACCTACGGAGTCATCCCGCTTAGCTGGTCGCTCGATCATGTTGGTCCGATAGCCCGCAGCGCCAAAGACTGTGCTATTCTTTTTGATGCGATTGCCAGTTATGACCCACGCGATCTCAATAGTGTTTCAGGTCCTCCAGGCATGGCTAGCGCAACACTAATTGGTGGAGTAGAAGGACGCGATCCGCTTTCACTACAAGGGATCAAACTTGGCGTACTTTCAGAATCGTTTGTATCCCCACTCGATCCTGAAGTACGAGCAGCCTGGCACGCGGCATTGCTGGTACTGCAAGAGGAAGGAGCCGAGGTTGTAGATCTTGAGTTGCAGCCCCCTACCATGGATACGTACCGTACCATCCAGATGCCCGAAGCCTCGCTGGCACATATGGAGAGAGGATGGCTGACCGAACGCTTGGATGCCTACACTGAGAGAACGCGTTCGCGTTTACTTCAGGGTCAAACCATACCAGCCGTGGATTATCTGCGCGCACAGCAGCAACGGCGGGCCTTTTCAAGCAATCTGCGTCCTATCATGCAGGGGATTAATGCATTAGTTCTTCCTACACTACCCATGCCCGCGATTCTGATCGAGCAGGCAGATACAGATATTCTTATTGATGGTGTCACTGAAAACGCGACGGCTGCCCTGTTAAGATTGACCATGCCTTTTAACCTTGCGGGTCTACCGGCTATCTCGTTGCCTTGTGGTTTTTCGGCTGGTGGTTTACCGGTCGGCTTGCAGGTCGTGGGCAAGCCATTCGAAGAATCGATGATTCTCCGCATCACCCACGCCTACCAGCAATTGACAGATTGGCACCGTAGAGAGATTAACATACAACCAAAAATATGAACGAATATAGAAACACTTTACACTTACCTCACGGACCGCTACGCCTCCCTGCTTTCTTACCAGACGCAACACTTGGCGTTGTGCGTAATGTAGATAGCGCTGACCTGGAACAATGCGGTATTGAGGCTGTTGTGATGAACACCTTTCACCTGATGCAGCGTCCTGGCTCCTCCACCATAACATCTCTGGGGGGATTACACAGCATGGCTGGCTGGCCTCACCCAATCATCACCGATTCGGGAGGCTTTCAGGCGTACTCTTTGATCCGGCAAAACGCTAAATTTGGTTCTATGAACGACAAAGGCATTACCTTCCAACCAGAAGGCTCCGATCGTAAGTTCCACCTTACGCCCGAAAAGAGTGTGCAATTACAACTCAGCTATGGGGCAGATATCGTCATTTGTCTCGACGACTGCACGCATGTGGATGATTCGTTTGCAACCCAGCAAGAATCGGTCAAAAGAACTATCGAGTGGGCAAGACGCTGCAAAGATGAGTTTCAGCGGATCATGCAACAAAAGCGTCTTCCTCAGGAACAAAGGCCGTTGCTATTCGGTGTAATCCAGGGAGGGGGCTACCATGAGCTGCGCAAACAGTGTGCTGAGGCCCTTCTAGAGATAGGTTTCGATGGTTTTGGCTTTGGAGGCTGGCCTCTGGATAGCAAAGGCCAACTGCTCACCGGCATCATCACCTATACCAGGGAACTTGTACCTCCACAATTGCCAATGCATGCTCTGGGCGTTGGTCATCCGGCAAATGTCTTGGAATGTGCCGGGATGGGCTACGATATCTTCGATAGCGCTATGCCTACACGAGATGCAAGGCACTCACGTCTCTATGTTTTTACAATACCAGATTCTTTGCCGACTCCAGGCTCTACAGAAAAGTGGTTTTCATATCTTTATGTCAACGACGATAAGGCTATCAAGAACAATGGACCGATTTCTCCTTACTGCGATTGCCTCTGCTGTTCGCGTTACTCAGTTGCATACCTGCACCACCTTTTCAAAATCGATGATAGCCTTTTTCTAAGACTGGCGACCATACACAATCTCAGATTCATGGTCCAACTTGTTGAACGTTTAAGAGCAGAATAGCATGAATGAAGAAGCGAACCAGCAGATAGATCGGCTAATTGAGGCTGTTCTTGCAAGTTCGAAATATAAGAGCATTGGCATTGATTTCATTACATACATCGGTATGCAAGAACTTTCCAGGCATCGTAATCTCAAGGAAGCTATTAAATCTACCAAAAATAAGTTGCACCAGGTCGGTGGTGCCTATCAACTGAGCACCCCGCGCTATTCAGTATGGCTAGATGAACTTAAATTTGCAAAGCGTTCGAGTAACAAAGAACACTTTCTTGATACATGTAAATGGATCATGCAATATCACTCCTCTACCAGAGAGCGATTACCAATTCTTGAACAATTCTATAGCACGATATTGGCCAATCTTCCTCCTATCAACTCAGTTATTGACATAGCTTGTGGACTGCACCCACTTGCCATACCCTGGATGCCGCTACGTGAGCATGTGCAGTATTTTGCATATGACATCTACGAGGATATGATAGGTTTCTTAAACGATAGTCTAGCTCTCATGCCTGTTCAAGCATCCGGAAAAGTGAGCGATGTAATACACTCTTGTCCCACCCAAAAGGTCGATGTTGCCTTTATTCTCAAAGCCATTCCTTGTCTTGAACAGGTGGACAAATCGGCGGGAATGCGCCTCCTCGAGACAATCAACGCTGACCATCTTGTTGTCTCATTTCCTGCGCACAGCCTTGGTGGAAAAAGCAAAGGTATGGCCACCAACTACGAGACCAGGTTTTACAAACAGGTTGCACACAAACCCTGGTCAATCCAGCGTTTCGCATTTCCAGGCGAACTGGTGTTGCTGGTAAGCAAGTCATGAGTTAGTGAACCTGAGAAACAGTATGGGCACAACACAGCAATGGTTGGGCTAAAAAATAGTGCTCATTTTGAGCGCTATGTGAGCGGTATTTTCGCTCTATAGCATAATTTAGTCTATATATGCTTGAAAAGTAGCAAGCAGGAGCTGAAAAGTCAAAATTATTCGCAATGACAACAACTCGTAAATGATGTAATATAGCAACGGACAAAAATAAGTACCTCTGAGAGAAAAGAACATATCCCTTTGGACAGGAATGAATATGAGTATTAATCTGAATGTTGGACGCATTATCAAAGGTCGCTACAAATTGATAGACGAACGGGGCAGTGGTAGTTTCGGCGAAGTGTATATCGCGCACGATTTGCAAACTAACTATCTTTACGCAGCAAAGGTTATGAATCCAGATCACGCATATGATAACGAACTGTTGGAACGCTTCAAACGCGAAGCTTACATCTTACAGAGCCTGAATGATCCGCATATTGTAAGGATTGTCGATTATGGCAACGATGGTAATACCTATTTCATCATCATGCATCATATCGATGGTCAGAACCTCAAGTATTACATAACTAGCTTTGGTCCAATAGAACCATTGCTTGCAATACATTATATATTGCAAGCTGCCGAAGGGCTTGATGCCGCGTACAAAATAGGTGTGGTTCACCGTGACATAAAGCCACAAAACATCCTCATCAGTAATAAAGGTGTAGTCAAGATTGTCGATTTTGGCTTATCGCGTAGTAAAGAATCACCAACTATTACATCTTCGGATAAATTTATGGGGACAGCGTATTACACGGCACCGGAGCAAGTGATGAGCAGCCATGCAGCAGATATCCGCTCTGATCTCTACTCACTGGGGATTGTCCTGTTTGAAGCACTTTCAGGTTATCCTCCTTATTCTGGAGGTACAGTTGTAGACATCATTCTGAAACATCAATCGGAAGATGTGCCTTCAATTTGCCGTATATATCCAGGCTTGCCCCATGAGTTTGATGCCTTCATGCAAAAGGCAATGGCTAAACAACCTGATGATCGTTTCCAGACGCCACGCGAGTTTATTCTTGCTCTCGAACAGATACAACAGCGTATTCGCGGACCTATGCCTGCTTTACCACAGGCACGCCTTGTCATTATCTCTACCGGACAGACATTTATATTGACAGGAGCTAAAATGATTGTTGGTCGCGAAGATCCAAAGCGTGAGGTCCACCCTGATATTCAAATTAATGACCCAACCATGACTCTGGGGCGAGTGCATGCACGTTTCCTGAATGGAAAGGGTACATGGATGATAGAGGATCAGAACTCGCGGAATAAGACACGTTTAAATGGCAAGATTTTGCATCCGTATGAAGCAATGCCCCTCAAGGACGGCGACGTTCTACACTTTGGTAGGGTAGAGGCACGTTTTGAATTGCGCTAAAGATGAAGGTATGATTTGTCTCTAGAAAACCAATCTAATAGCGAGTCAACGTTCGTCACTTTGCTGCACATACCTACGAAAGAGGAATAATCAGACTCTTTTAAGCGTTTTAGATGTTGACAAACAGATATGTATTCATGTACTCTCTACTACAGAAGCAAGGGAGGCTTGTGGGAGTATCACATTCCTACCAGGGTTCCCGGATTAATCGCTAATACATAGAATCGTTCGCATAAATTCTGGCTTCGCCAGTCTAGAGGAGGTGCAAGATATGGGAAAGCACGTTTATTCAGCATTTGTGCTTGTATGCACCTTGTCTACCCGCGTGGGGGGTAACGAGCGAACTCTGCCTGGCCAGGAAACCAATAAAGAACTCAACAAGAAATTACCTGGCATCTGCTAAAGGGCAGAAGATGGTTCATTCCCTCCGCACGGTAGACAACAAACAGTTGATTGTTCGAACCGTGTTTTTTTATTCTCCTGGAGGGAAAGCATTGATTAAGGACCCGGAGACACTTACCGGAGTGGTATTGAACGGCGCGCACGGCATTTACGACGTTCATACCGATATCGGCGTATTACGCTGCACACTACGAGGTAAACTCAAAAAAGCCTTTGCCCATGCTCAATCGTCAAAATCGTTGAGTAAAGCGCGCCCACGTTACGACAAATTACTGGAATTGCCGAAAGCTCAGCGCATTGAGCATCGCGACACAAGTGCCAATACATTACCAGTCCGCCTATCGGTGGGTGACTATGTAAAACTGCGCCAGCTCGACGAAAATACAGGTATGATTGAGGAGGTATTGCCACGCCAAAGCTCACTATCGCGCAAGGATACAGGTTCAACCTCCAAAAAAATCATCCAACAAACCATGCTTGCCAATCTTGATCAGGTTGTACTGGTCTTTGCCACAGCACAACCTGAGCCGCATTTTGGCATGCTCGACCGTTACCTGGCAATCTGTGAATCAGCAGAGATTCGCCCGATCATCTGCCTCAACAAGGTTGATCTGGCATATGAACAGCATGTAGAAGAATCCGCTAATTTGTATAGCCGTCTGGGCTATACTGTGCTCCGGACCAGCACCAAGACGGGAGAAGGTATCGAAAACTTGCGTTCCTTGCTAAAGGAACGTACGACGCTTTTCAGCGGACCTTCGGGGGTAGGCAAATCGTCCCTGGTGAACGCCATTGAGCCAGGAATGGCCATTAAAACAGGTCTAGTAAGTAACGTGACAGGTAAGGGAAAGCACATAACGACAGGATCGCAACTCTATGCATTATCTGGTGGAGGTTGGCTTGCCGATTCGGCGGGTATTCGCGCATTAGCCGCCGTGAATATTGCCCCAGAAGACCTGGCATGGTGCTTCTTCGAGTTTCGCCCATATCTTGGTGAATGCCTCTATTCCGATTGCCTGCATATAGACGAAGAAGGTTGTGCAATTTGCCAGGCGGTTGAGGATAACGTCATCGATGAACGACGCTATACCAGCTATGTACGGATTGCGACGGGGGAAGAACGATAATGTAGGGGCGGGGCTTGCCCCCGCCCTGGAAAACTCTACCGCGCCCTATAAAACTCTACCGCACTGTGTCGCACTAACTGCGCTTGATTTCTCATTGCACCGCCACCCCAAAGGTAGCGCTCACAGTCTGTTTTGCCCCAGGCAATGAAATTACCACCTGCACTTGCCAGGGACCGCTCATTGAAAACTGCACACCGGCGAGATATATTCCATTCCCCTGGGATTGTGCATTTATCTGATCAATTTCCATGTCCATCGTCTCCATATTACTCATGAGCGTTACATGCGCATTGGTGATTGGCTGTTGCGAGGCACTCAATACCATCTGTATCGAGAGGGTTGCACGGTGAGAGGCGACAGGAGGGTTCGGGTTAACTTGAAAGGTCACATGATAGGGGCCTGCTTGAGCGGTCTGTACCTGAGCAGTCACAGTGTGAGGAACAAGAGAGTCTAAAAGTGTACCAATCCAGGTCATGAGAATAAGAAAGGCGATGCCAAGCGCAATTACCAATAGACCGCGCTTCATTTTTTACTCGCTGATGTTCCAGGTACCCTGACAAATACATTGCCATCTTCAATTTTCGTTTCCAGGCGCGGCAATGGGGTAAGGTAGCGAATCGGCGATGAGTTAACCGGCTTGCCATATTCAGTGAAAAGACCGCCATGACAGGGACAATGAAATTTCTGGTCCGAAGTCTGCCATTGCACAATACAGCCCATGTGGGTACAGGCGGCGGACATGGCTATGATCGACCCCTCCTTCATTGATTCACCGTTATCCCCATCGTTGCGTATGACATAGCCAACAATGGAGTCGGTCGCGAAACGTATCGCACTATCTCCAAGTTCTGCAAGCGTTGTGACAAAAAGCCACGTAGAAGCTACATCTTGTGGCACGATGGGAGTTGGCCATTTTGATCCCGAACTCGAACTCGGTGGTGTTTTCTCTGTAGCCTGCTCTACCATATGTTCGATACCGGCCCCGAGCGTTAGTGAAGCCGCAACAGCAGCGGCCCCACCAGCTAGTAAAGCGCGTCGCGAGACACGGGACTTCGTCTGCGGCTTCTTAGACATAAAAGGGAAATGCTGCGTCTTAGGGGGTTGTTGTAGCTCTTGTTCAAGCCTGGCCTGTAACTCAGCGGCAAATTCAGGTCGTGGTATGACTTCATCAGGCGAGGCGGAGCGAAAGAGCGCGGCCATACGATAGATCCGAGCCTTGTCGGGTGTCAACTCAGTCGGAGGATGAGCTGTATGGCCGGCCTGAAGCTCCTCTATAAAGTGTTCTAGCTCCAGATAGTCTTCAAATCGTTCCTGGTCTTTATCCTGGTGGGTATCACCTGACATAGTGTTGTGTCTCCAGAAGAATGCCATTCAGGCACCCTCATTCACTTTTTCCTGTATCAGCTTGTTCCGCTCACAACGTATTCGAGATCAGCCGCTCGTTTGAGAGAGGTTCAGCAGAAAACGACAGGTTAGCACCTCTCGATAATGTTCAGGCAAGGCCCGAAGAATTCGATGCACACGTTCTGTCGGTGTGCTGCTCATGACGGTAGGCTCTTCATCGGCCGGACCTTCCCAGCCGATTTCCAACAGTTGATCGAGCGAACTAGTCGAAATACGATAATGAACTCGCCAGTAGTCTGCGATAGTTGTGCGAGCAACCTGAAACAGCCACTTTTGCATACTTTGCGCGCCACGTTCGGTATCAACACCGCGCACAGCTTTCATAAATATCTGTGACGTCAGGTCCTCGGCCTCTTCGCGATTCCCCACTTTGCTATAGACATAGCGATAAATCAGACCAAGGTTCTCCTGATAAAACGTCTGAAACTCCTGCACGTTAGCCCCTCCCGAGAACCCAGCATTGCTGGCCCCCCGAGAACCCTGCACCCCAGCGTCATGCTGTCCAGCTGTTGCAAGATTCGTTCTCGCTTGTTTTCCGCGCAGTGAACCCACAGTGTACTCCCTGCTAAGACGGCTTGATTAGGTTTCTGATATGCCCATTCGTCTTGCTTACATGTAAGACTCATACATAGACGCGGGTCGAGATATGTCCTAGTAGGTATTACTACGTTGATAGGTTACACTTTCAATATCAAAAAGTATCGGGATAATGAACACTCTCGACTTTCAACGTTTCTATTATATACCTGAGCGTGCCCGTTTACTAGTTCGTGTGGTTTAAACGTATCAATCTCCGCTTCGCATGTTTGCACGTTCCACTAGCCTGGAGTATAATAAATCTACAACGTCAATAAAATCGGGAAGGCACGTCAAGGGGCCTGCTTCAGGATTTTCGCGTTGATATTAGGAGTTGTGAGCATACGTATGATCCTATCAGGTTCATTAATTATGTGCGTCCACTTCTTCCGCAGCTGACCAACTTTTGCCCGTCAAATTGGTGTTGAGGCATTCCCGATTTTCGGGTGCCCAAAACGAAGAGGCGAGAAGGTTGGGTACCGCTAAGAAAGGGATGCTCCTGTGGCCCGAGCGTTTATTTGGGCCTCCGTATGGAATACCCCTATAGTTCCCCGCCTCCCGCCTCAAGAATTGAGGAATGTTATGTATAAAGGCCAATCAGGTATGTGGTCCTGGCTACTACATCGCATTGCAGGGCTAGGAATCCTCTTGTTTCTACTTATTCATATCGTGGACATTTCGCTACTTGGGTTCGGACCCAAGGTCTATAACGAGGGCATCGCGCTGTTTGGTTTAACTATCGTTCGCATCATATCTTTGGGACTGATTGCCGGTGTGCTATACCATTCCTTTAACGGCGTGCGCATCATGTTAATCGACTTCTGGCCAAAGGGCGCACGCTACCAGGGAGTTATGTTCGCAGTGGTGATGATACTTACAATTGTCTGCTTCCTTCCTATGGCCTATTTTGTAATTGCACCGGCCTTTGGTATAAATCCTGGCAATATGGCCGCTGGCATGTAGAAATTTGTAGATTGGAGTTCCGTTATGCGTGTTGCCACCGGATATGGTTCTCGCCCAACAAGTGGCGGTTTCGAAACTTTTTCCTGGTATTTCTTTCGTATCTCCGGTATCGTCCTGATATTTCTTGTCATTCTTCATCTACTCCTGAATCATGTGTCAACCGATGTTTCCTGTACCAGTTATCAATTGGTCTCGATCCGCTATGAGAATCCCTTCTGGCGGCTTTATGACTGGTTGTTGCTCACGTTAGCTCTTTTGCACGGTATGAATGGCCTGCGTGTAGTCGTCGATGATTATGTACGTACACGAGGATGGCGTCTCACATTGCAATCTGCTGTAGGTATCTTAACGTTGGTCTTTTTTCTGCTAGGTACGATTACATTGATAACATTCCATCCTGTTGTTGGGAGTCTCGGCCCCAATTGCATAAAATGATGGACCAAATAGTTGAGGATACTGATATGTATTACAAATTCGATGTGGTGCTCGTCGGCGCCGGTGGCGCCGGGTTGATGGCCGCAATGCAACTTCCTAATGCCAGTGTTGCGGTGCTTAGCAAAGTCTATCCCACACCTCCCTGCGCTGCGCCTGTATGGGAGCGTGTGGGATAGACTTTGCTGAGCACTGCAACACTGGCATTAGGAAGTTGCATTGCGGCCATCAACCCGGCGCCACCTGCGCCGACGATCACCACATCGAATTTATAGTACATATCTGTACCCTCAACTATCCAGTGAAGTATTCTGGTAATCCCTAAGGTCATCCCTACATTAGTATTACGACGGGATGCAGTGGGGACCGAGACTCCCGACTACAGGTTGGAACGTTACTAGTGTAATCGTGCCTAATAGAAAAAAGACCAATGTTAAGATACCAACAGTAGATTGTAGTGTAAGACGCCATCCACGTGTACTTACATAATCATCGATTACTACACGCAGGCCGTTCATGCCATGCAAAAGGGCAAGCGTGAGTAGCAGCCAGTCGTAAAGCCGCCAGAAAGGATTCTGGTAACGTGCCGCGATCAGCTGATAACTGGTACAGGCAACATCAGTCGTCACATGATTAAAGAACAGGTGAATAATAACGAGAAATATGAGCGCGATACCTGAGACACGGAAGAAATACCAGGAAAACGTTTCAAAACCGCCGCTTGTAGGGCGTGAACCATAACCTGTCGAAACACGCATTACTGCTCTCCTATCTACGAATTTCTACATGCCAGAGGCCGTATTACCTGTATTTATACCAAATGCCGGCGCAATTACAAAGTAGGCCATGGGAAGGAAGCAGACAATTGTAAGTACCATCACGGCTGCAAACATAGCGCCCTGGTAGCGTGCCCCCCTAGGCCAGAAATCAATCAGCATGATACGCACGCCGTTAAAGGAATGGTACAGCACACCGGCAATCAGTGCCAAAGATACAATACGTACAATTGTTAGACCGAATAGCGCAATGCCCTCGTTATAGACCTTGGGGCCGAACCCAAGTAGCGAAATGTCCACAATATGGACCAGTAGGAACAAAAGTATACCCAACCCTGCAACGCGGTGTAGCAGCCACGACCACATACCTGATTGACCTTTATACATAACGCTCCTCAATTCTTGAGGTGTGAAGCGGGGACTGTAGGGGTAGCCCTTGCGGTGGTCTAAATAAATACTCGGGCAATAGGAGCATCCCCTTCTTAGCCGTACCCGACTATCTCGCCTCTTCGTTTTTGGCATCCGCAAATCGGGAATGCCTCTACAACTATTTGACAGGCAAAAAGTTCTTTAGCCACGGAAGAAGTGGATGCACATGATTGATGAACCTGATAGGATCATACGCTTGCTCACAACTTCTAGAATCAACGCGAAAAACCTGGAATCAGGCACCTCTTTGGGCCTACCTGATTTTGTTGACGTTGTATGTTTATTATACTCCAGGGTAGAGGAAGGCGCAAACGTGTGTAACAGAGGATTGATTCATTTAAAACCAGGTTGAACTAGCGTAACGGTTGTGCAATCAGATGCGATTCGTTGAAAAATGGCATCAACTTTCAACTTTTTGCGTGCTGCGGCGATGGATGATCGCCTGCTAGGCTCAGTACCAGGCCCGCAAAGGCGCTCTGCTCGCTGAACTGTAACCACTTGCCCTCTGAATCCTGGATCACCTGCGCCGAGACATGGGCCGCCACTTGCACCTGGCGTTTGACACCCAGCTTGCGCACGTTCAGTGCGTTTTCGACCGGGTGCGCCTGGGCTTGCAACCAGTGAGAAGCCCAGCGAATGAAATTGGCCGCGAACAGGACGAACGCCTCCTGAAGATAGATAGCCGGTTCGGAACGCACTTTGAGGTGGTGCAAGGAGAACACCTGCTTGCTCTCTTTAATCCCCGCCTCAATTGTTTGCCTGCCATTGTACCGCTCGAACCATCCTGGCAAATGCTCCGTGACTCGGTGAGCACCGAAATGAAACAAGGCGCTGTGCTTCAGGGTTTTCCCCGTGTAGAAGCGCTCCAAAGCGACATCTAAGGGATAGGGGCAGTGCTTAAGTTGCAGAGCTGGCCAGGCCACCAGTTCGGCGTTGGCCCCCACCGGCGTCCAGGCAGTGGTATCGTCTACCCGCTGCTTGAGAGCCGTCACGACCGTGTGGCTGTGGGGTTTGGTGTAGAGGTCGTAGCCCATCTCGATGAGCAGAGCCACGTTCTCATAGGTGCCAAAGCCCGCATCCAAGCGGAATTCTGCTTCGATCGGGTCCGCGTTGGCGGCATTGTCCTGCTCAAAGCGGTGCAGACGCTCGTACAGGTGAGCCAGCTCGGTTTGCTGTTGGCTCCACTGGGCCGTGGTCTTGTCCAACCGGCGTTGAGCTTGCTTGCAGAGAGACGTGCGACTGGTTGCGCGTTTCACGGCTGCTTGCAGGCGGCTTCGGGCCTGAGCTAGGCGGCTGGTCGGACGTTCTTGCCTCTGGCGGGTCTGGTAGTCTATGGCTAGCTCATCCACTTGCTGCTGACA